>Ga0265340_10002054_pt1 | contig 11532 bp, 8 predicted proteins | sample 4CB225metaG_FD_202082 | JGI IMG/M metagenome (GOLD analysis project Ga0265340, IMG submission 202082) | Rhizosphere microbial communities from Carex aquatilis grown in University of Washington, Seatle, WA, United States - 4-CB2-25 metaG | ecosystem: Host-associated > Plants > Roots > Rhizosphere...
TACATCGCGGTGTCCGCGTCGCGCAGCAGGGTGCCGACCGGATCGTCGTCGTCCGGCGGAACATCGACCACGGTGATCCCGACACTCACCCCGGGAGCCACCTCGGCCTCACCGACCACGATCGGCTCGTCGAGCACCTCGACGATCCGATCGGCCATCGCCACCGCCTGCGCGGCGTCGTCGATGGACAGGACGACGACGAACTCGTCACCACCGAACCGGGCGACCACATCGGCCGACCGGCAGCGTTGGCGAAGCCGGCGGGCGACCGCCACCAGCACCTGGTCGCCCACGGCATGCCCGAGCCCGTCGTTGATGTCCTTGAACCCGTCCAGATCGCAGAACAGGACGGCGAGTTTGCGTGAACCATCCAGACGCTCCAGGGAACTGGACAGCCCCTCCATCAGGGCGGCCCGGTTCGGCAGGCCGGTGAGTTCGTCGTGGGTGGCCCGATGGGTCAGCTCATCCTGCTGCGGACGCCGGCGGCCGAGCCGGCTCAGCATCACGACCGCGCCGCCGGGCCCGGCGTCCACCCGGGTCAGGTCGATGCTGTTCTCCACGTTCTCACCGGCCCGCGCGCAGCCACACCCGAAACTGACGCTGCTCTGCCGACCGCGCAACAGGTTGCTCACCTCGCCGGCGAGCGCGGTGGCTTCCGGCTCGGAACTCATCCGCAACGACTGCAGCCAGTTCTGCCCTTCGGGCACCGGGCCGCAGACGCAACGATCCCGCGCCCCGGCCCCGGCCCGCCAGCGGGCATTGGCCGAGGTCACCCGGCCGGAACTGTCGATCACCGCCGCGCTGGCCTCGAGCGCGTCCATCAGGTTCTGGGCGAACCGGCTCTGCACCTGACTGTCGGCGTGGGCGGCCACCACCTCGGTAATGTCACGGTTGACCGCCAGCAAGCCCTGGAACTCGCCGTGGGGGCCGTGCAGCGCGCTGACCCGCGACTCCACCTCGACCTTCCGGCCCGTCCGCGAGGTCTGCCGGACCTGACCTTGCCATTGCCCCTGGCCGAGCACACTGGAGCGGGCGGTCAGCGCGTCCCCTTCCCGGTAGACGCTTCTGATCAGATCATCGATCCGGTGCCCGGTCGCCTCGGCGGCGGCGATGCCGTAGATCTGCTCGGCCGCCTCGTTCCAATGAGTCACCACGTCAGCCGCATCGATCATGATCACGGCGTCCGGCAGCATCCGGACCAGGGCCCCGGCCCGGGCAATCTCACCCGCCGAGCGAATGCTCTCCAGCGCGTACCCACATTGCCGCCCGGCGATCAGCACCGGATCGATCTCGGCCGTGCTGAACCCGGCCGAACCACCACGAGCGAGGACCAGAGCACCGGTCATCCCGGTCCGCCCGGTCACCGGCACCACGCTGACGTCGCCTTGGCGCTCTTCGGCGAGTACCGCCCGTACCGGTTCGGGCAGCACGGAGATCGCCATCGGGCCGAAACCATCGATCGAACCCGAGCCATCGATCGACCCGGCAGAGTCCGGGACCGGGCCGAATCCCTCGTTCAGGGCCCGCAGTTCAGCGCCGAGCCGGGCCTGGAGCACCGCGGCCCGGCGCTCGTCGGCGTGCCGCACCCGGACCGCCTGCAGGCCTCCGAGGGCCGGCTGGGTGAGCAGCAGCATGATCAGGTCGGGCCGGGCCCGGACACAGGACTCGATCATCAGGTCGATCAGCCGGTCGGGATTGCTGCCCGCCGCCGCGATCCGCCGGGCCAGGCCCAGTGAGGCGGGCAGGCCCAGCGGAGCGGACGGCCCCGCCGAAGGCACGATCGATGGCGGACCGGGCGGCCCCGACAGCAGCCCCCGGTCCGGTTCTACCTCCGGTTGCGTCACGATGAAGCTCACAGTACTGCTTCTGTCGCAATCTGTAACGGTGATTCGTCCTAGATTCTGGCTTCTGTGGGACTTTCCCCAGCGATTCAGCCTCCGACCAGGATGACGTCGAGGCGGCGCGGGCCGTGCACTCCCTCGACCCGGGACAACTCGATATCACTCGTGGCGCTGGGGCCGCTGATCCAGGTCAGGGGACGCCGCGGGTCGAGCGCCGCAATGGCGTCCGGCACCGTGGCCACGATCTGGTCGGTCCGGACCACCACGAGATGGTGATCGGGCACCAGCGTGACCGCTCGCCGGCCCTGCCCCGGCCCATGATCGAGGATGATCGTCCCGGTCACCGCGATCGCCACGGCACAGGTGGTCAGCACGCCGTCCACCTGGTCCAGAGCCTCGGTCGCCAGTGGCGGCTCATCCTGAACACCGGCCGGCAACCATTCGGACGGCAGCCCGTCGGGGGTGACGATCCGGGTGGAGCCGCGGGCGGTGAGGATCGCGGCCACGGTGGCCGCGATCTGGTCCGGGGCACAGCGGTGGACGGCGGCCCGGTAATCGAGGACCCGCTCCTCGAAGAGCTGGATGAGTTCCGCCGATCCGGTCCGGTCCTCCCCCGGCCCGTGGTAGTCCCGGGGGACGACCGGCGCCGCCGCGTGATCGCCCAGCGCAACGTCGATCCGGCGCATGATCTCCTGCCGGGCCTTCACTGACTCGGTTTTCAGTGACTCGGTTTTCAACGACTCGGTGTTCATTTCTGGCCTCCGCCGTCGGACCACCAGTCCCGGAAGGTCTGTTCCGGTGGTCGCGGTAAGTCTCGAGAATCGGTCCAGCCCGACAGCGGGAACGGCAGCCGGCTGATCCGGCCGGTCCGCCGGCCCAGCACCCGGCCCAGCCGGGCCAGTCGCAGGGCACCGCTCCAGCGCCGGGTATCGCGCATCACCCAGGCCGCGGTCTTCATGGCCGCCGCCTCCGGTGTCGGCAACCGGTGCGCGGCCGCCTTGTCGTCCACCACCCGCGATCGCAGGTGCACCAGCATCGACGGAATGTCGATCGCGACCGGGCAGACCTCGTAGCAGGCCCCGCAGAGACTGGACGCGAACGGCAGGCTGGCGTTGTCGGTGGTGCCGGTGAGCTGGGGGGACAGAACCGCACCGATCGGGCCCGGATAGACCGATCCGTACGCGTGCCCACCGGCCCGCTCGTAGACCGGGCAGACGTTCAGGCAGGCCGAACAGCGAATACAGCGCAAGGCGGCCCGGCCGGCCGGGTCGGCCAGGGTGGCGGTCCGGCCGTTGTCCAGCAGAATCAGATGAAAATCCTGCCCCTCGGTGGCGCCGGTCCACATCGAGGTGTACGGGTTCATCCGCTCCGCGGTCGAGGACCGCGGCAGAAGCTGCAGGAACACCTCCAGGTCACGCCAGGTGGGCAGCAACTTCTCGATCCCCATCACGGTGATCAGTGTCTTCGGCAGGGTCAGGCACATCCGCCCGTTGCCCTCGGATTCGACGACGGCCAGGGTACCGGTCTCGGCGATCCCGAAGTTGGCTCCAGAGATCGCTACCTGAGCGCGTAAGAATCTTTTCCGCAGGTGCTTTCGGGCGGCTTCGGCCAGGGCGGCCGGATCGTCGGTGAGCTCCGGATCGACGCCCGGCATCTCCCGCAGGAAGATCTCCCGGATCTCCTCCCGGTTGCGGTGAATGGCCGGGACCAGGATGTGACTGGCCCGGTCGTGACCGAGCTGCACGATCAGCTCGGCCAGGTCGGTCTCGTAGGCGCTGATCCCGGCCTCGGCCAGGGCCTCGTTGAGGCCGATCTCGACCGTCGCCATCGACTTGACCTTGACCACCTCGGTGGCCCCGGCCGCCTGCACCAGGGACGTGACGATGGCATTGGCCTCGTTGGCGTCCCGGGCCCAGTGCACCGTGCCCCCGTGCGCGGTGACCTGCTCCTCAAGCTGGCCCAGGTACCGGGGCAAATGAGCAAGAACATCGTCCTTGATCGCCGCGCCGGCGGCCCGGAGCTGCTGCCAGTCCGGCACTTCGCCGACCGCTCGCAGGCGCCGGGTCCGGATCGTGGTCGTCGCGTTGCGCAGGTTGCGCCGGAGCTGCTGATTGTCCAGGGCCTTGGTCGCGGCGGCCGGGAAGGGCTCGTCGCCACGTAGCTGGCCCACTCCGCGCGGAGCCGTCGGCATGCCGAGATAGGTCATGGCCTGTCCTTCCTGGTCATGGGGGCCTTCCTGGTGATGGGGGCCCGGCTGGTCATTGCGCGTCCTCTTTGGTTGCGGCCAGAATTTCGGCCAGGTGAAGGGGTTTGGCCTTCGCGTTCTGCCGGGACAGGCCGCCGCCGATGTGCAGCAGGCAGGAGGCATCACCGGCTGTGCAGACGCTCGCCCCGCTGGCTTTGATCGCCGCCGTCTTGTCGGCCAGCATGGCCGACGACACCGCGGAGTTCTTCACCGAGAACGTGCCCCCGAATCCGCAGCAGGTTTCGGCGTCCGGGAGTTCGACCAGGTCGATCTCCTGAACCTTGCGCAACAGCCGCAGCGGGCGGTCGCCGACCCGCAGCAGCCGCAGGGAATGGCAGGTCGGATGGTAGGTGACCCGGTGCGGGAAGTACGCTCCGACATCCTCCACCTCAAGCACGTCGATCAGGAATTCGGACAGTTCATAGGTTCGCTTACCGAGGTTCTCGGCCGCCAGCGCCAGCGGCTCGTCGCCCTGGCCCCGAGCCACGCCGGGATGCTGATGCCGGATCGACGCCGTGCACGACCCGCTCGGGGAAACGATGTAGTCGTATCCCTCGAAGGCCGACACCTGCTTGCGAACCAGCGGATACGCCTCGCGCGGATAGCCGGTGTTGATATGCGCCTGACCGCAGCAACTCTGGGCCATCGGCACCTCGACCTCGACCCCGAGCCGGCGGAGCAGCCGGACCGTGGCCTTGGCCACGTCCGGGGCCATCCCGTCGGCCAGGCAGGTGATGAACAATGCGGCTTTCACCGTGAAATCCTTTGCATCAGAAGATCTGCCTCTTCCCAGCTATGTTCGGTACCTCGAGGAGAATATCCACGGGGTTGTTCGGCCCGGCGGATCAGGGCCCGGTGCTCGGCCGGCGAATCGCCCACCACGCCGAGCGCACCCAGTTGCGACATCACATTGCCCCAGCACGCGGCCTCGGTCGGGCCGGCCACGACCGGTAGCTGACAGGCATCGGCGACGAGCTGGCAGAACAGCTCATTCGCCACCCCACCTCCGACCACGTGGACTACCCGGACGGATCGCCCACTCAGGTCGGCGGCCTCCCGGACGGCCCGCCGGATCGCCAGGCACATACTGTCGAGAATGCACCGGGTCACCTCGGCGGGGCTGTCCAGACCGGCACCATCAGCCGTTCGGGCCCCACCAGCCGTTCGGGCCTGAACCCGAATGGTCGCGGGCATGTCCACCGGGGCGGCGAACTCCGGATCCTGGACGTCGATCAGCACCCGCAGGCCGGGCACGGACACCGCGGCCTCGGTGAGCGACGCGGCATCGACCTCGAGGCCCTGACCCCGCCAGATCCGGATACATTCCTGCAGAAGCCAGAAACCGGTGACGTTACGCAGAAACCGGATCGACCCGCCGACCCCGACCTCGTTCGTGAAGTTCGCCGCCCGGCTCGCCTCGGTGATCACCGGCGCCGGGAGCTCGACCCCGACCAGCGCCCAGGTACCGGTGCAGACGTAGGCGAAATCCTCGGTATCGGCGGGGATCCCGGCCACCGCGGCGGCGGTGTCGTGCGACGGCACCGTGATCACGTCCGGCCGGCCCGGCAGCCCCAGCAACGGTGTGACCGGAGCAAGGATCTGTCCCGGCGACCGCAGCGCCGGGAAAAGCCCGATCGGCACACCCAACCGGGAGGACAGGTCGGCGGACCAGTGGAGAGTCCGCGGATCCAGCAACTGCGTGGTGGAGGCGTTGGTCAGTTCCGTCCCGGCCTCGCCGCTGAGCCAGTACGAGATCAGATCGGGAATCAGCAGCAGCCGCCGAGCCGAGCCGGCCGAGGCCGTCTCCCGCCGGCTCAGGAGCTGAAACAGGGTGTTGAACGGCTGTAACTGGATCCCGGTCGCCTGGTACAGGCCATCGGCACCGAGTTCGGCCAGCACCGCCGTGACGGCGGCGCCGGTGCCGCCGTCACGGTAGCTGATCGGGTTGGCCAGCAGTTCACCATCGGCGTCCAGGAGCCCGTAGTCAACCGCCCAGCTATCCACCCCGACCCCGTTCAGCGGGCCGAAACGCCGGCCCGCCTGGTCCAGGCCCTCGACGATCCCCCGGAACAGCCGGAGCACGTCCCAGCGCAGGTGCGCGCCGGCCCGCACCGGAACGTTGGCGAACCGGTGCATCTCCTGCAGTTCGACGTCCCCACCGCAGTACCGGCCGACAACGACCCGGCCGCTGGAGGCACCCAGATCCACGGCGGCGACGGTCGTCGTGGTCGTGGTGGTGGTGGCATTCATCGACGGAAGGTGTGGTTCATCGCAGGAAGGCGGCCGCGACCCCGGCGTCCACCGGGATGTGCAGTCCGGTGGTCTGCGAGAGCTCCCCGCCGGTCAGGACGAAGACCGCCGCGGCGACGTGCTCGGGCAGCACCTCCCGGCCCAGCAGGGTGCGCTTGGCGTAGTAGGCGCCCAGTTCCGATTCCGGGACACCGTAGACCGCCGCCCGCTGAGCACCCCAGCCGCCGGCGAAGATGCCCGAGCCGCGGACCACGCCGTCCGGATTCACCCCGTTGACCCGGATTCCGTGCGGGCCGAGTTCGGCGGCCAGCAACCGGACCTGGTGCGCCTGGTCGGCCTTGGCCGAGCCGTAGGCGACATTGTTCGGGCCGGCGAACACGCTGTTCTTGCTGGAGATGTAGACGATGTCACCGCCCATCTCCTGATCGATCATCAGCCGGGCCGCGGCCCGGCTGACCAGGAAGCTGCCCTTGGCCATCACGTCGTGCTGCAGATCCCAGTCCTTCTCCGTGGTCTCCAGCAACGACTTCGAGATCGACAGCCCGGCGTTGTTCACCACCAGATCGACCCCGCCGAACGCGAGCGCCGCCGCGGCGAAGGCCTGCTCGATCGCGGCCTCGTCGGACACGTCCACGCTGACCGCGATCGCCCGGTCGGTGCCGCCGATCTCGGCGGCAACCTCGGCCGCGTGTTCGGTGTTCAGGTCGGCGACGATCACGCAGGCGCCCTCGGCGGCCAGCCGCCGGGCGATCGCCTTGCCGATTCCGCTGCCCGCGCCGGTCACCAGCGCGACCCGGGTGGCCAGTGGCTTCGGCTTCGGCCGGCGTTGCAGCTTGGCCTCCTCCAGCGCCCAGTACTCGATCCGGAACTTCTCCGACTCGCTGATCGGCGCGTAGGCCGACACCGCTTCCGCCCCGCGCATCACGTTGATCGCGTTGAGGTAGAACTCCCCGGCCACCCGGGCGGTCTGCTTGTCCGCGCCGAAGCTGAACATGCCCACTCCCGGGACCAGCACGATCGCCGGGTCGGCGCCGCGGATCGCCGGCGACTCCGGCGTCGCGTGCGCGTCGTAGTACGCCTGGTAATCCTGCCGGTAGGTCTCGTGCAGTTCTTTCAGCCGGACTTTCACCTGCGCGATCGGGGTGCTCGGGGGCAGGTCGAGGACCAGGGGACGGACCTTGGTCCGGAGGAAATGATCCGGGCAGGAGGTGCCGAGCGCGGCCAGCCGGGGGTGCTCGGCGCCGGCCAGGAAGTCCAGCACGGCCGGAGCATCGGTGAAGTGGCCGACCTGAGGGCTGTCGGTGGAGGCCAGACCGCGCACGATCGGGGCCAGCGCGGCGGCCCGGGCCCGGCGTTCGGCCTCCGGCAGCGGCTGGTAGCCCTCGATCGGGGCGCCGAACGGGTCGGGCCGGCCCCGGTCGAGCAGGAAGCGCTCGGCCGTGCGGATGATGTCGAGCGAGTTGGCCTCGCACTCCGCGCTGCTGGCCCCCCAGGCGGTGATCCCGTGACCACCGAGGATGCAGCCGATCGCCGCCGGGTGAGCGACCTTGATCGCGGCGATGTCCAGCCCGAGCTGGAATCCCGGTCGCCGCCAGGGCACCCAGACCACCCGGTCGCCGAAGCATTCCTTGGTCAGGGCCTCGCCGTCAGCGGCGGTGGCAATGGCGATCCCGGAGTCGGGATGCAGGTGATCCACGTGCTCGGCATCGACGAGCGCGTGCATGGCGGTGTCGATGGACGGCGCCGCCCCGCCCTTGCCGTGCAGGCAGTAGTCGAACGCGGCGACCATCTCGTCCTCGTGCTCCACGCCCCGGTAGACCGAGACCAGGGACCGTACCCGGTCCAGTCTCAGGACGGCCAGGCCGGCCTCGGTCAGCGTGCCGAGATCGCCGCCGGATCCCTTGACCCAGAGCAACTCGACCGGTTCCGAGGTCGCGGGGTCGGTGAGAGTTCCCTTGGCCGAGGTGTTTCCACCGGCATAGTTGGTGTTACGGGGGTCGGCGCCCAGCCGGTTGGACCGCTGGATCAACTGGGCGGCGGTGCGGTCTGTGCTCTTCTCACTCATCAAGGAATCTCTCTATGTGATGGAAAACATCCAAATCCCCCGTGATCATGCACGTTTGCACTCGTGCAAAGATCACGAGAGGAGCTAGGCGCCCCAGCCGGCCTGAGCGCCGCCGATCCGGTCGGCGACAATCTTTTCGGCATAGCCGGAACGGGCATAGGCGGACATCGGGTCGGGATCGAGGCCCTGCTCCTGGCGTAGCTCGGCCAGCAACGGCCGGACGTCGGTGTTGTACGCATCCATCAGGACGCCGTGGGCTCCCAGCACGTCGCCGGCCTGCTGGGCCAGGCCGAGGGCCTCGACATCGACCAGCAGGGCCTTGGCCGTGGCCTCCTGGACATTCATCACCGAGCGGATCTCGCCGGGAATCTTGGCCTCGATGTTGTGGCACTGGTCAAGCATGAACGTGACCTGGGTGCCGGCCTCCAGGGCTCCGGCCGAGCGGACCTCGCAGAGAATCCGGAAGAGCTGGAACGGATCGGCCACACCGACGATCAGGTCGTCGTCGGCGTAGAACCGGGAGTTGAAGTCGAAGGCCCCGAGCTTGCCGGCCCGCAGCAGGAAGGCGACGATGAATTCGATATTGGTACCGGGAGCATGGTGACCGGTATCGACGCAGACCAGGGCCCGGTCCCCGAGCTGGAGGCAATGCGCGTACGAGGTGCCCCAGTCCGGCACGTCCATGGTGTAGAACGCCGGCTCGAACAACTTGTACTCGAGGATCAGTCGCTGCTCCTCGCCGAGCCGCTCGTAAACAGTGGCCAGAGCCTCGGCCAGGCGGTCCTGCCGGGCCCTGATGCTGTCCTGACCGGGGTAGTTGGTCCCGTCCGGGAACCACAGCTTCAAGTCCCGCGACCCGGTCTGGTCCATCACGTCGATGCATTCGAGCAGGTGGTCCACGGCCTTGCGGCGGATCGCCGGGTCCGGGTTGGTGACGCTGCCGAGTTTGTAATCGTCGTCCTGGAAGACGTTGGCATTGACCGTTCCCAGGCTGATCCCGGCGGCGGCGGCGGCCCGGCCGAGCTTGCCGTAATCGTCGACCTTGTCCCACGGAATATGCAGGGCGATGCTCGGGGCCGCGCCGGTCAGGGCCTGCACCCGGGCGGCGTCCTCAATCTTCTCGAAGGGATCCCGTGGAACGCCGGCCTGGGCGAAAACCTTGAACCGGGTGCCGGAGTTTCCGAAGGCCCAGGAGGGAAGTTCGATCTTCTGCTGCCGCAGGACTGACTTGACAGCTTCGTGGTCAACCATTTGATATTACCCGCTCTCGATGTTCTATGAATCCTTGGTGAAGGGAGGGTCAGACTTCCAGTAATTCGACGCCGAGCAGATCGCAGGTTGCCCGCAACTGGGGCAGCAGATGCCCGACCCCGAGGGCCCAGTGATGGGAGATCCCGGTGGCCGACCAATCGTCCGTCCATTCCCCCGGGTCTCGGCCGAAATCAACCCGGGAAGTGGTGTTTCCGATCTGAAGTAGCGGCCCGGGAACCACTTCGCCCTGGGAGGCGACGAACCGGAAAGCGCCGTCACGAAGCTGCGCGATCCCGGCCACGGTGACCGGTCCCGGTTTCACCTCGGTCTCCACCGACACCCCCCAGCCGCGCTTGCCGTGGTAGATCCCCAGACCGCGCAGCATCGGACGGCCGTTGCTGATCTGGAGGTGGGCCGGGCCGTCATGGCCCATCTCGACCACCTGAGCCTCGAAATCGAGGGCCTGGAGTTCGGTGAACGATCCACCGCCACCGAGCCGATCCAGGACCAGCATCGCCAGCGAGGTCCGCAGTTCGTACTCGCCGACGGCCGGGATACCCCGGGCGGTCAGTAACGAGGCCCCAAGAATCATCCCGGCGCCCAGCCGCTCGTGCTGCTCACCTTCCAGGCCGCGGTGGTAGTAGGCGAGGCTGTCCAGGGCGAAGTCGTCGACCAGCCGATCGAGGCCGACCGAAACCTTCGCTCCCCATCGGAAATCCTCGTCCCGAACGCTGTCATCGAGCTGGAAGACGTCGCGCGCCAGGGCCACCCGTTCCTCGATCTGCGAGTCGGTGACCGCCGCGACCCGGACCCGCAGATCGTCGAATTCGAGCACCTCCACGTGACCACCGAAATTCGCCGAGACCAGGGTCAGATCGGTGGAGACATCCAGCATGCCCGGATACAGATGGCCCATCAGGCCGTGCCGGCCGTGCCGCAGAGCCGACCTCACACCGGCGGCCGCGACCCAGCGCCCGATCCGGTCCCAGGCCCGCTCGTCGTCCAGATAACCTGAGACGGAACGGAAATCGATCCCGGCCCGGAGGAACGTGTTGGCCATCTCCGGCAGCGGGCAGGCCCCGCAGTAGGCGAGCCACTGACCGGTGTCGAAGCTGGCGTGATCCATTTTCGCAGTCGGCTGCAGGTTGATCAGCAGCACCGGGGCCCCGCTGCGCTGGGCGATCGGCAGCAGCATCGACGCGGTCAGGTAAGTGGTCAGGAAACCGATGATCAGATCACATCCGGCGGCGCGCAGCGTCTCGGCCGCCTGAGCCCCCTCCTGCGCCTGCGAGATGAACCCGACGTCCACCACCTCGCAGTCCAGCGCCCTCAGGCGTCGCGAGACCTCGGCGCTGGAGCGTTTCAGCTGCGGCAGCAGATCCGGGAACTGAGGCCAGTAGGCTCCGAGACCACCGGCCACCAGCCCGACCGTGGTCATTTGCCGGCCTCCGCTGCCAGCTCGGCCTCCGCCACCAACTGGGTCGGCGCCAATTGGGCGAGCTGGTCGTCCAGATTGAAAATCGGCTCCAGCAGGGTGAAACCCTCATCCGGGCGGCGCCCGTCAAGTCCGGTGAAGAACCGGCTCATCTCGGCCTGCCAGCGCCCGTTCACCTCGGTCGCGGCCATCGCCTCCTGAGCCTGGGTCAGGTCGGCGGCCTCGACGTATCCGACGAGCAGACCGTCGGGACGAGCAAAGATCGAATAATTGTGCCAGCCGGTCGCGGCCAGAGCGCGCAGCATGTCCGGCCAAACCTCGGCGTGCCGCCGCCGGTATTCCGGAAGGAGCTCCGGCCGCACCTGCAGCAGAAAGCAATATCGATTCACGATGGGTTAACTCTCCTTCCCTCCTGTGATTCCCCCAGCCCTAGCGGGCCGGGGGC
>Ga0265340_10002055_pt1 | contig 11527 bp, 10 predicted proteins | sample 4CB225metaG_FD_202082 | JGI IMG/M metagenome (GOLD analysis project Ga0265340, IMG submission 202082) | Rhizosphere microbial communities from Carex aquatilis grown in University of Washington, Seatle, WA, United States - 4-CB2-25 metaG | ecosystem: Host-associated > Plants > Roots >...
ACGTCGCGACCACCGCCGAGATCGCCCGCCGGAGTGACGCCCTCAAGAGTGCCCTGCTCGACTCGGTCTCCCACGACCTGCGCACGCCACTGGCCACGATCCGGGCGCTGGCCGGCGGACTGCTCGACGAGAGCGTGCCCCTGTCGGCCGAGTCCATCCGGGAATCCGCGACGACGATCGACGGTGAGGCCCTGCGGCTGAGCGAGATCGTGCGGGGCTTGCTCGACCTGAGCCGGATCGAGGCCGGCGAGCTGAAACCCAACCTCGCCCTGCATGAGCTCGGCGAGCTGGTCGAGACTGTCGTCCGGCGGGGCCGGGCAAGTGTCGGCGAGCACCAGGTCGAGGTGGACGTGCCCGACGACCTGCCGGTCGTCGTCGATGCGTTGTTCTTCGACCAGGCCCTGACCAACGTCTACGAGAACGCCCTGGGCCACTCGAGTCCCGGCGCCCGGATCGTCATCCGGGCGACCCGCCTTCCGGTCGATCCGGCGAGCTCGCCGGGGAGCGAGCCGTACGTGGAGCTCGTCGTCGAGGACAGCGGGCCGGGGATGACCGGCGCAACCCTTGAGCACGTCTTCGACAAGTTCTACCGCGGCCGGGGAGTCGAGGGCGGCTCGCGCCACGGGCTGGGAATCGGGCTGACCGTCGCCCGCGGCCTGACCGAGGCGATGGGCGCCACGATCAGCGCCGGGACCGGTGACCTGGGCGGGCTGGCTGTCACCTTCCGGCTGGCCGGCACGCCGTGAGCGAGGCCGGTGGCGCCCTCCTGCTCCTGATCGAGGACGACGTCCCGACCCGCCGGGCGCTGGTGGCCAACCTCGTCGGCCACGGCCATCAGGTCGACGAGGCCGGCACGGCCGCCGAGGGCCTGCGGGCCTGGGAGGATCGCCGGCCGGACCTGATCCTGCTCGACCTTGGCCTGCCCGATCGCGACGGCCTGACGATCATCCGCCAGATCCGGCGCGAGGCGGCGACCCCGATCCTGGTCCTCTCTGCCCGGGGCGACGAACGCGACCGGGTCACCGCCCTGGAGCAGGGCGCCGACGACTACCTGACCAAGCCCTTCGGGCTGGCCGAGCTCCGAGCCAGGATCGGTGCGCTGCTGCGCCGGGCGGCCGGGCCGCTGGCCGACGCCGGCGGGCTGCTGACCGTCGGTCCGGTCACCCTCGATATTGCCCGGCGCGAAGTCCGCGTCGGCGAACAGCTCGTGGAGCTGACCCCGCGCGAGTACGAGCTGCTCAAGGTCCTCCTCGGCCGGGCCGGCAGCGTGGTCACCCGGGGCCGCCTGCTGCGCGCCGTGTGGGGCGCCGCCTACTCGGACGAGTCGCACTACCTCCACGTCTATGTCAGTCGCCTGCGACGCAAGCTGGCTGCGGCCGGCGCGGCCGAGCTGATCGTGGCCGAGCCCGGCGTCGGCTATCGCGTCCTGCTGCCCGAGGGTCCCGCCGAGCCCAACCATCCGCCGGATTGAGCAATTCTTGAGCGCCTGTTGAGGCCCTCACCGGGCCTCGCGACGCCGGTCTCTTGGTGCCCGGACCTACGTTCGAGCGATGGATGACGAGGAGACTGAGCTGACGCCCGAAGGCGTCGTCCTGCCCGGCCGGCACCGCGCCGATCGTCGGATGCGGGTTGCCCGGCCGCACTCGGCCTACTTCCGCTACGAGGGCCCGGGCACCGTCACCGCCAAGCGCGAGGCGATCGCTCCGGTCCGCCGCGGCGAGAAGCTCAGCACCAGGTTCCGCCAGCTCGTGTTCGGCCGGATCCTGGCCAGCGACGAGGAGGGCGAGGAGCGGCTGTCGAAGCTGAAGGCCCTGGCCGTCTTCTCCAGCGACATGCTGTCGTCGGTGGCCTACGCCACCGAGGCCTCGATGTTCACCCTGCTCGGGGCGGGCACCGTTGCGTTCGGCCTGACCGTGCCGATCTCGATCGTGATCGTGGTGATCCTGTGGATCATCGTCATCTCCTACCGCCAGACAATCCGGGCCTACCCAAACGGCGGGGGCAGCTACATCGTGGCCAAGGAGAACCTGGGCACGCGGGCCGGCCTGGTCGCGGCCGCGGCGCTGCTCACCGACTACGTCCTGACGGTCTCGGTCAGCGTTGCGGCCGGCATCGCGGCGATCATCTCCGCCTTTCCCGAGCTGTTCGCTCCGTACCGGATCGAGCTGTGCACCGTGGCCATCGTGGCGGTCATGCTGGTCAACCTGCGCGGCCTGCGCGAGAGCGGCACGGTCTTCGCGATCCCGACCTACGTATTCGTGGTTGCCACCCTGGGCCTGATCGCAGTGGGAATCAGCCGGGCCTTGATCGGCGATGCGCCCCACGTCAGCGGTGTCGTGCCGGCCGGCGTGCCCCTCGAGTCGCTGAGCGTCCTCCTCGTGATGCGCGCCTTTGCCGACGGCTGCAGCGCGATCACCGGGGTCGAGGCGGTCTCCAACGGCGTGCCCGCCTTCAAGCGACCCGAGGCGGCCAACGCCCGACTGACCCTGACGATGATGGGCGCCCTCGTGGCCATCATGTTCCTGGGCATCTCGGTCCTGGCCGGCGTCGTCGGTGCGGTTCCTGCAGCAAACCATGAGACGGTGATGTCGCAGATCGCCCGGGCGACCTTCGGAACCGGACCGCTGTACTACCTGCTCCAGTTCGCGACGACCGGGATCCTGATCCTGGCGGCCAATACGAGCTTTGCCGATTTCCCCCGGCTGGCCTCGATCCTGGCCCGCGACGGGTTCATGCCCAGCGGCTTCTCGTTCCGCGGCGAGCGCCTCGCGTTCAGCACCGGAATCGTCGCCCTGGCCATCCTCGCGATCGTGATCCTGGTCGCCTTCGGGGGCACAGTCGACGCCCTGATCCCGCTGTATGCGATCGGCGTCTTCACCTCGATCACCCTGTCCCAGGCCGGCATGGTCCGCCATTGGCTGCGCGAGCGGGGACCCGACTGGCGGCGGAGCGCGGCGATCAACGGCTTCGGGACGGTCGCCACGGCGATCGTGACGATCGTGTTCGCGATCGCCAAATTCGCCCTGGGCGCCTGGCTGATCATCCTGATCATCCCGGTCATCGTTGTGGCCATGCTCTTCGTTCACGGCCAGTACGAGCGCCGCCGGCTCGAGGTCCGAGTCCGGCCCGAGGCGATCATTCCGCCGCCGACCCGTCACCAGCGAGTGATCGTGCCGGTGCCCGAGGTGACCCGCGACGTCATCCAGGCGATCCGCTTCGGCCGGACGATGTCCGAGGACGTCACCGCGGTCCACGTGACCGACGACCTCGAGCGCGGCGAGGAGCTCCGCGAGCGGTTCAACCGGCAGCTGCCGGGGATCCCCCTGGTCATCGTCGAATCGCCCTACCGCAAGCTCGTCCGGCCGCTTGTTCGCTATCTCGAGTTCACGGCCCGCCAGTCGAAGGACGACCTGATCGTGGTGATCCTGCCCGAGTACGTCGCCCGCCACGGCTGGGAACGGCTCCTGTTCAACAACAACGCCCGTCGGATCCGGGACGAGCTGCTGGGCCACAAGAACATCCTCGTTGCCCAGGTGCCCTTCCGGCGCGATCTCTAGTCATGGCGATCAGGGCCGAGCTTACGGTGCGACGCTACGCGACCCGCCAGACCGGGATCGTCCTCCTGGGCGAGGTGGTCGCCCTGGCCCTCGTAACCGGCCTCGTGGCCGTGCTCCAGGGCGCCTTCAAGATCGCCAACCCGTCGGCTGCCTACCTCCTCGCAGTCGTGGCCCTGGCCGTCGTGTTCGGCACCCGCGCCGCGGTCGCCGGATCGATTGCCGCCTTCCTGCTCTACGACTACCTGTTTGTCGACCCGCGCTTCACCCTGACCGTCTCGACGATCGAGGAATGGTTCAACCTCGTCCTGCTCCTGGTCGTGGGCATCGTCTGCGGGCGGCTGGCCGGTGCCCAGCGCGACCGGGCCCGCGAGGCCGAGACCCGCGAACGAGTCACCCGGGCGCTCTTCCAGATCAGCCGCGAGCTGGCCAGTGCGCAGTCCGCGGGGCCGGCGATGGTCGTGATCGCCCAGCTGCTCCGGGTCGAGACCCGGATGGAGCGGGTCTGGATCGGGATCAGCTCGGCCGGCAGCCAGGAGCGGGTGATGGCCGACAGTGGTCCGCCACCGCCGATCGCCCCACCGCCAGTTCACTTCGTCCTGCGCCGGATGCCCGGCGACGAGCCGGCCCAATGGGTCAAGGTCCACGCCCCGACGGGTCTGGCAGCGACCAGCCGGCCGAACGGCGGGCACGTGGGTTCACCGGCTGAGATCACCCTGCGGGTCCTGATCACTAGCAACGGCGTCACTCTGGGCTCGATCTGGACCCACCGGACGCGCCAGGCGGGCCTGCCCGAGCGACCCGAGACCCGGGTCCTGGCCGCCGCTGCTGACCAGCTCGGCCGCGCACTCGAGCGGGACCGGCTGGTCCGCGAGGCAATGAGTGTCGAGGTCGCCCGCCGGAGCGATGCCCTCAAGAGCGCCCTGCTCGACTCGGTCTCGCACGACCTGCGCACGCCGCTGGCGTCGATCCGGGCCGCGGCCGGGAGCCTGATGGACCCCACCGTCAGCTGGTCGGCCGACGACGAGCGGGCCACCGCCGCCTCGATCGACCGCGAGGCGGATCGCCTGAACCGCCTCGTCTCGAACATCCTGGATCTGAGCCGGATCGAGGCCGGCGGCCTCGTCGCCCGCCACTCGGCCTTCCCGCTCGAGGACCTGATTCCCGATGTGCTCGAACGGCTCCGGCCGCTTCTCGGCGAGCGCCCGATCGAGGTCGACATCCCGGCCGGCCTGCCGCCGCTGGATATCGATGAGGTATTCATCGACCAGGTCCTGACCAACCTGCTCGAAAACACCGCTCGCTATGCCGGACCGGGCGTGGCCGTGCGCATCTCGGCGCGCCCGATCGAGCCGGGGCGAATCCTGCTGACGATCGAGGACGCAGGCCCGGGGGTGCCCGCCGACGCCCTGCCCCACCTCTTCGAGAAGTTCTACCGGGTGCCCCGGACCGGCGAGGGCGCCCGGCGCGGGACGGGCCTCGGCCTCGCCGTCGTGCGCGGCCTGGTCGAGACGATGGGCGGCCGGATCACCGCCCGACCCTCGGCCATGGGCGGGCTGGCGATGGACCTCGACCTGCGGACGACGGCGGAATGATCGACGCCGCCGACACCGCAATCCTGCTCGTCGAGGACGATGCCGAGACGCGCCACCAGGTCGCCGCACTCCTCGAGCGCCACGGCTACCGGGTCAGCGAAGCCGCCGACGCCGGATCGGCCCTGGCCCAGTTCGCGACTGGGCGGCCGGACCTGATCCTGCTCGACCTGGGCCTTCCCGACCGGGACGGACTGGTGGTGGTCGAGAGCGTCCGGTCGGCGGGGACGACCCCGGTCCTGGTCCTCTCGGCGCGTGATCGCGAAGGGGACAAGGTCGCGGCCCTCGAGGCCGGCGCCGACGACTACCTGGCCAAACCCTTCGGGATGGCCGAGCTCCAGGCCCGGATCGGCGCGATCCTCAGGCGGGCGTCACCGGGCGGGCAAGATCCGGCAGACGCGGGCGTCCTGCGAATCGGCGAGCTCGAGCTCGACCCGGACTCGCACGCCGTGCGCGTTGCTGGCAGCCCCGTCCGGCTCACCCCCATCGAGTTCCGGGTCCTCCAGGTCCTCGCCGAGCACGCCGGCCGCCTGGTCACCTACGGCCGCTTGCTGCGTGCCGTCTGGGGCGCCGCCTACGACGACGAGGCCCATTACGTCCATGTCTACGTCGGCCAGATCCGACGCAAGCTCAGCCAGGCCGACCCCGAGGGCCGCCTGGCTGGCCTGATCGTTCCCGAGCCGGGCGTGGGTTATCGGGTCAGCGGGGGCACCGATCTCGATCCGGGTTGAGCGATCCTTGAGCAGCCGGAGCCGTCCGGGATTCGTGGCCTCTTGGGCCGGAGTTCCAGGATTGAGGCATGAGCGGCACGCAGACCCTTGACAGCGACCTGACCCGGCGGTCCATCGAGCGCGAGCTCGATCTCGTCGCGGTGGCCATTCGGATGGTCGCCGGTGGTGGCGCACCGGGCGTGACCCTGGTTGGGCTCGAGTTCGGCGTCGCCGTCCTCGAGGGCTCGGCAGGGGCGGCCCGTGACGCTGGTGTCGTGCTCGAAGCCCTGTGGCAGCCCGACGACGCACGCTGCGACATCCGGGTCCACCGGCTCGTGGAGGGCTCCGATGCCGGATGAACGCCCAGTCACGGGCAGGCCGGTGCTGCTGGTCGACGACGACGACGTCTTCGTCGACCTCGTACAGCGCCATCTGCAGGCCCACGGCTATGTCGTGGCCACGGCCGGCTCGGTCGAGGCCGCTCGGGAATCGCTGCGGGCAGCCCGGCCCGCCCTGCTGATCCTGGACATCAACCTGCCCGACGACTCGGGCTGGTCGTTGCTCCGCGACGGCAGCCTGGCAACGGCCGGCTCACCGCCGGTCGTGATCATGAGCGGCACCCAGATCCGGCCCGAGCGGCTGCGCGAGTTCCATGTCGCGGGCTACCTGCCCAAGCCGGTGTCGATGGCCCTCCTGACGTCGTGCGTCAACCGTCTCATTACTGAACCCGGGGCCTCCGCCCCGGCGGACTCGTCCGAGGTGTTGGGGTGAATGATCTCGAGATCCTGCTGATCGCCATCGTTGCGGTCATGGCCTTTGCCGGCTATCTCCTGCTCTGTGACCGGGTGCGCTGATGAACCTGATCGAGCTGATCACGGCCATCGCCACGGTCTTCGTCTTCATCTATCTCATCTGGGCCCTCCTCCGCCCTGAGGACTTCTAGGCATGTCCACGCCCGATTTCCTGACCTTCGCCGCGCTCCTCGCGGTGTTGCTCATCGCGACGCCGATCCTGGGCGGCTACATGTACCAGGTCTTCGAGGGCGAGCGGACGCTGTTCAGCCCCGTCCTGCGCCCGGTCGAGCGGGTGATCTACCGGATCTCGGGGGTCGACGAGACGGTCGAGCAGGGCTGGAAGGGCTACACCGTCTCGGTCCTGATGCTGGCCCTGGTCAGCATCATCGCCGTCTACGTGATCCTGCGCGTCCAGGCCAGCCTGCCGCTCAACGCGAACTCGGCGCCGCCGATGAGCCCGGACCTGTCGTTCAACACCGCGGTCAGCTTTGCCACCAACACGAATTGGCAGAACTATTCGGGCGAGACCGCGACGAGCAACCTGGCCCAGGCGGGCGGCCTCGTCGTCCAGATGTTCGTCTCGGCGGCGATGGGCCTGGCGGTGGCCATCGCCCTGGTCCGCGGCCTGGTCCGCCGGAGCGCCTCGACCCTGGGCAACTTCTGGGTCGACATCACCCGCGGTGTCCTTTACATCCTGCTCCCGATCGCCATCGTGTCGGCCGTGATCCTGATCTGGCAGGGCGTGCCCCAGACGCTCAATGCACCGAGCACGATCACCACCCTCCAGGGCGCCCACCAGACCCTGTCGATCGGGCCGATCGCCTCCCAGGAGGCGATCAAGGAGCTGGGCAACAACGGGGGCGGCTTCCTCAATGCGAACTCGGCCCACCCGTTCGAGAACCCGACCGGGCTGTCGAACTTCCTGGAGATGTTCCTGATCCTGCTGACCCCCTTCGCGCTGACGTACACGTTCGGCCGCTATGCCGGCAAGCAGCGCCAGGGCTGGGTGCTCCTCGGCGCGATGGGCTTCATCCTGGTCGTCGGGGCGATCTTCCTGATGCATGTCGAAGCCAACGGGAACCAGCTCTTCCCGGCCGGGGTCGACCAGGCCCTGGGCAACATGGAGGGCAAGGAGGTCCGCTTCGGCTCGGCGGTGAGTGGCCTGTTCGCAACCGTCACGACGGACACGAGCACCGGCGCGGTCATCGCCATGCATGACAGCCTGACCCCGATCGGTGGCCTCGTTCCCCTCTTCAACCTGATCCTGGGCGAGATCTCGCCGGGCGGCATCGGCGCCGGCCTGTACGGGATGCTCGTGATCGGCGCCATCCTGTCGGTCTTCATCGCCGGCCTGATGGTCGGCCGCACGCCCGAATACCTGGGCAAGAAGGTCGAGAGCTACGAGATGAAGATGGCCATGGTGACGGTCCTCGTCCTGGCCGTCAGCATCCTCGGCTTCGCCGCGGTCGCGACGGCGACCCAGCCCGGGCAGGCCGGTCCGTTGAATGCCGGCCCGCATGGCTTCTCCGAGATCCTGTACGCCTTCGCCAGCCAGACGGCCAACAACGGCTCTGCGTTCGCCGGCTTGACCGGCAACACGCCCTTCTACAACGTCCTGGGCGGGATCGCGATGCTCATCGGCCGGTTCGGAATGATCGTGCCGATCCTGGCCCTGGCCGGTTCGATGGCCGCCAAGCGCCGGGTGGCGCCGTCGCTGGGCACCTTTCCGACCACCGGTGTCCTGTTCGGCGTGCTCCTCGTCGGGGTGGTCGTGATCGTGGGCGCCCTGACGTTCTTCCCGGCCCTGGCCCTGGGCCCGATCGTCGAACAGCTCCTCCAGAACGCCGGAAAGGTCTTCTAGCACCATGAGCATCCTCGAAACCATCGACCTGTCGGGCGGCACCCGTCGCTTCCGGCGCTTCGGCGGACGCGGCAACGGCACGGGCAAGGGCGCCCCAGCCGGCGGCGCACCCACGCCCCGCGGGATCCTGGATCCCGACCTGCTCAAGGCCGCGCTGCCCGAATCGATCCGCAAGCTCAACCCGCGCTACCTGATCAAGAACCCGGTCATGTTCGTGGTCGAGATCACGGCCGCCCTGGTGACCCTGATCGCGGTCGCCAACGCGACCGGCTTCCAGCCGGTCAGCGGACCGTCCGGACTCGGCTTCCAGGTCCAGATCGCGATCTGGCTATGGTTCACGGTTCTCTTCGCGACGTACGCCGAGGCAGTCGCCGAGGCTCGCGGCCGGGCCCAGGCGGCGACCCTGCGCCGGGCCCGCTCCGTCACCCAGGCCCATCGCCGGAAGGCCGATGGCACGCTTGAGCTGGTCGGCTCGTCTGAGCTGCGGCGGGGCGACGTGATCGTCGTCCTCGAGGGCGAGACGATCCCCGGCGACGGCGACGTGATCGAAGGGATCGGCTTCGTCAACGAATCGGCGATCACCGGCGAGTCGGCGCCCGTCCTCAAGGAGCCTGGGACCGATATCCGGAGCAGCGTCACCGGTGGGACCACGCTGACCAGCGACCAGCTGACGATCCGGATCAGCGCCGATCCCGGCGAGACCTTCCTCGACCGGATGATCGCCCTGGTCGAGGGCGCGAAGCGCCAGCGGACCCCCAACGAGATCGCCCTGTCGATCCTGCTGGCGGGCCTGACCATCGTCTTCTTCCTGGCCGTGGTCACCCTCCGTCCGTTCGGGTCGTTCGCCGGCGCCACGGTCGACATCGTCGCCCTGGTGGCCCTCCTGGTCTGCCTGATCCCGACCACGATCGGCGGCCTCCTGTCGGCGATCGGCATCGCGGGCATGGATCGGGTCGCCCGGTTCAACGTCCTGGCGATGAGCGGCCGGGCCGTCGAGGCCTCGGGTGACGTGGACGTGATCCTGCTCGACAAGACCGGCACCATCACCTATGGCAACCGCCTCGCGGCATCGATCACCGCCGCGCCGGGCGTCACCGAAGTGGAGGCACTGACCGCCGCACTGGTCGCCTCGGCCCACGACGAGACGCCCGAAGGCAAGTCGGTCGTGGACCTCGCCCGCAAGCGGCTTGGCGAGCTGAAGGCCCCCGCTGGGACGGATGACGAAGCCGGTTTCACGTCCCTTGTCGCGACGATCAGCGAGGACATCCCGTTCCGGGCGGAGACCCGTTCGAGCGGCGTTCGCCTTGCCAGTGGGCAGCTGGTCCTCAAGGGCGCGGTCGACGCGATCGAGCACGACCTTGACGCAGCACTGCCGCCGATCATCCGCGATGAAACCGATCGGCTCGCTGATGCCGGCGCCACTCCCCTGGCCATGCGCCAGGACGGCCGGATCATCGGCCTGATCGAGCTCAAGGACACGGTCAAGGAAGGCCTCGTCGAGCGCTTCGCCGAGTTCCGCCGGATGGGCATCCGAACCGTGATGGTCACCGGAGACAATCCCCGCACCGCTGCCACGATCGCCCGCGAGGCCGGCGTCGACGATTTCATCGCCCAGGCCAAGCCCGAGGACAAGATTGGCTTCATCCGCAAGGAGCAGGCCGACGGCCACCTCGTGGCGATGACCGGCGATGGCACGAACGACGCCCCGGCCCTGGCCCAGGCCGACGTGGGACTGGCGATGAACAGCGGCACGTCGGCGGCCAAGGAGGCGGCCAACATGGTCGACCTCGACTCCGACCCGACCAAGCTGCTGGAGGTCATCGCGATCGGCAAGCAGCTCCTGATCACCCGCGGCTCGATCACGACGTTCTCGATCGCCAATGACGTGGCCAAGTACTTCGCGATCGTGCCCGCGATGTTCGCGGCGGTCTATCCCGAACTCAACCAGCTCAACATCATGGGCCTGGCCACGCCCCAGAGCGCGATCCTCTCGGCGGTGATCTTCAACGCCCTGGTGATCGTCGCCCTGATCCCCCTCGCACTGCGCGGTGTCGGCTTCCGGCCGGCCCCGGCCAGCGAGCTGCTCCAGCGCAACCTGCTCATCTATGGCCTCGGCGGGATCATCGCCCCGTTCATCGGGATCAAGGCGATCGACCTGCTCGTCGCCGCCCTCCACCTGGCATAGGAAGCCATTCGATGCGTACCTTCATCGCCCAGCAACTTCGCCCGGCCATCCTCCTCCTGGTCCTGCTGACCTTGATCACGGGCGTCGCCTATCCCGGGATCGTGACCGCCATCGGCCAGGTCGCCTTCCCCGCGCAGGCCAATGGCTCGTTCATCACCGTGAACGGCAGCGCGGTCGGCTCGAGCCTGATCGGCCAGGCCTTCGACCAGCCCAAATATTTCTGGGGCCGCCCGTCGAATGCCGGCGTGACGCCCAGCAACCCGGCCGGCTACGACGGAACGGCGAGCGGGGGCTCAAATCTCGGACCGACCAGCAAGGCCCTGATCGACCGGATCAGCGCAACCGTCGACCAGCTCCGCCAGGCGAACGGCAACGCGCCAATCCCGGTTGATCTCGTGACCACCTCGGCGTCAGGCCTCGATCCGGACATCAGCCCGGCCGCGGCCGACTACCAGGTCGCCAGGGTGGCCGCGGCCCGGGGCATGACCCCGGACGCCGTCCGGGCGGTCGTCGCCCGGCACACGACCCAGCCACTCCTCGGGTTTATCGGCGAGCCAGTCGTCAACGTCCTCGAGCTCAACCTCGATCTCGACGGCCTGCTGAAGACGAACTAATGCAAGGAGCCGCCGGATGATCGAGGATCGCGGCAGCCGGCCGACCGGGGACGAGATGCTCGCCCGGGTAGCTGCCGACAGCCAGCTCGAGGAAGGCCGGCCCGAGCGTGGCCGGCTGCGCCTCTACCTGGGCATGGCGCCGGGGGTCGGCAAGACGTACCGGATGCTCGAGGAGGGCCATCGCCGGCTCGAGCGGGGCACCGACATCGTCGTCGGC
>Ga0265340_10002056_pt1 | contig 11526 bp, 11 predicted proteins | sample 4CB225metaG_FD_202082 | JGI IMG/M metagenome (GOLD analysis project Ga0265340, IMG submission 202082) | Rhizosphere microbial communities from Carex aquatilis grown in University of Washington, Seatle, WA, United States - 4-CB2-25 metaG | ecosystem: Host-associated > Plants > Roots >...
ACCACACAGAACGAGGGGACTTCCGGGGCCACGAGAGGCGGCGCCGACGATTTCGTCGCGACCTTGCGGGCCCACTCGCGGCGCTACCACGACCAGCACCCGTTCCACGTCCGGATGAACGAGGGCCGGTGCAGCCGCCGGCAGATCCAGGGCTGGGTGGCCAATCGCTTCTACTACCAGGAGAACATCCCCCGCAAGGACGCGGCGATCCTGGCCAACTGTCCCGACCTCGAGGTCCGCCGCCGCTGGATCCGCCGCATCATCGACCACGACGGCACCGCCGCCGGTGAGGGCGGCGTCGAGGCCTGGCTGCGCCTCGGCGAGGCCGCCGGGTTGACCCGCGAGGAGATCCGCGACCACCGGCACCTGGTCCCCGGGGTGCGGTTCGCGGTCGACGCCTACGTGAACTTCGCCCGGACCAGTCCCTGGGTGGAGGCGGTGGCCTCCTCGCTCACCGAGCTGTTCGCCCCCGACCTGATGGCCGAGCGGCTGGCCGCGTTCGAGCGGTGGTACCAGTGGATCGAGCCGGCCGGCCTGGCCTACTTCCGGGCCCGCCTCGAGCAGGCCCCTCGCGACTGCGAGCACGCCCTCGAGGTGGTCACCGCGCATTGCCGGTCCGCACCGGACCAGGCCCGCGCGGTCGATGCGCTGTCGTTCAAATGCGACGTCCTCTGGAGCCTGATGGACGCCATCGACAAGGCCTACCCGGAATGACCGCGATGGAGCCGATCGCGGTCGAAACCACTGCCCGCCCGGTCGTTCCGGGGTCGGGCCGGGTCTGTGACACCGACCGGCCCCGGCTGGCCCGCCATGTACGGTTGACTTTCTCCCGGACCCGCCAGCGGCCCGTCCTGCTGCTGCCCGAGACGGTGGTGGTGCTCAACGGCAGCGGCGCGGCCATCCTCCAGCACTGTGACGGCCGGCGCACCGTGGCCGAGATCGTGGCCGAGCTGGGAGCGCGGTACCGGAGCGTCCCCGACGGCGAGGTGCAACGGTTCCTGACCGGGCTCGTCGTCCGGCGCTGCGTAGAACTGAACCGTGACCATGGATAGCCCTTTCGGCCTGCTCGCCGAGCTCACCTACCGCTGCCCGCTGGCCTGCGCGTACTGCTCCAACCCGCTGAACCTGGCCGACTACACCGACGAGCTCAGTACGGAGGAGTGGCGGCGGGTGCTGACCCAGGCCCGCGACCTCGGTGTTCTGCAGTGCCACCTGTCCGGTGGGGAACCGCTGCTGCGCCGCGACCTGGTCGAGATCGTCGCCACCGCCGGCGATCTCGGCCTCTACACCAACCTGGTGACCAGCGCGATCGGGCTCACCCGGGCGAAAGCCGAGCAGTTGCGGGCCGCCGGCCTGGACCACGTGCAGGTCAGCATCCAGGCCGACGAGCCGGCCCGGTCCGATCGGATCGCCGGGATCCCGTCGTTCCGGCGCAAGGTCGAGGCCATGGCCGTGGTCAAGGAACTGGACTGGCCGCTCACCGTGAACGTCGTGCTGCACCGGAAGAACATCGACCGCGTCGCCGACGTGCTCGCTCTGGCCGAGGAGGTAGGCGCCGATCGGGTGGAACTGGCCAACACCCAGTACTACGGCTGGGCCTGGCGCAACCGGGACGCGCTGCTGCCGAGCCGGGCCCAGCTCGAGACGGCCGAGGTCGTCGTGCGCGCCGCCCGGGAACGGCTGCGGGACCGCGTCGACGTCATCTATGTCCTGCCCGACTACTACAGCCAGTACCCGAAACCCTGCATGGGAGGCTGGGCGGCCCGGCAGTTGACCGTGACGCCGAACGGCGATGTCCTGCCCTGTCCGGCGGCGGCGTCCCTGCCGCTGCCGCGGGCCAGCATCCGCACCGACCCGCTGGAGTGGATCTGGGCGAAGGCCCCGGTGATGACCGCGTTCCGGGGGACGGACTGGATGCCCGAACCGTGCCGGAGCTGCGAGCGGCGGGAGCAGGACTTCGGCGGGTGCCGTTGCCAGGCCTTCCAGCTCACCGGGGACGCCGCCCGCACCGACCCGGTCTGTCGGCTTTCGCCGGATCACGCCGTCGTGGCCGAGGTCGTGCGGGCCGCGAACGCGGCGGAACGGCCCGCTGACCTGCTGCTCGTGCCCCGTCCCCACCGGGCCTGAACCCGCTGTCGCGGAGGATCGGATGACGTCGATACTGATCTTCGCGGCCGGCGCGGCCCTGCTCGTCTACAGCGCCGAAAAACTCATCGTCTACCTCGTCGGCGCGGCCAATGGTCTGCACATCTCGCTGTTTCTGCTGGCCATCATCTTCACCGGGATCGAGTTCGACGACGTCGCGCTCGGGGTCGCGCTGAACGTCGAGAATCTCGGTGGGGTCGCCCTGGGCACCGTGTTCGGAACGGCGATCTCGATGACCGGGATCGTGCTCGCGCTCGCCGCGATCATCAGTCCGACGAGGGTGAACATCCCCCGCAGCTACCTCGTGCTCTTCGCCGCTTCACCGCTGGTGATGGTCCCGTTCGTGCTGACCGGACCGCTCACCCCGGTCGACGGCGTGGTTCTGCTGCTGCTGTTCGTCGGGTTCATCGGCTATGTCGCGGCCAAGGAGCTCCGGAGCACCACGCCGGTCTTCCGGAACGCCGAGATCCTGGAGCGGATCGGGGCCAGCGGCGATGCCACCGCCGTCGCCCCCTCCTGCGCCCCCGCCCCCGCCCCCGCCGCTGTCGCCGTCGCGGAGCGGCCGAGCGCCCCACCTCCCTTCACCGTGACCGTCCCGTTCACCAAGTCGAAACCGCTTCCCGGCTGGGCCGGTTTCGGTTTCGCGGTCCTCGCCCTCGTCGGACTCGTCGCCGGGGCCGCGATCACCAGCGAGGGGATCAAAGGCATCCTCGACGGCTACGCGATCCAGGGAACTCTTTTCGGCGCGACCATCGCCACCCTGGTGTTGTCTCTCGAGGACATCGTCCTGACCGTCGAACCCAACCGCCGGGGCGCGCCGGAGATCGGGATCGGCAACGTCATCGGCAGCGTCGTCTTCGGCGTCACCGCGAAGCTCGGCATCATCCTGCTCACCGGCGGCAGCATCGCCGTCGACGATCACGTGCTGTCCTGGCACCTCCCATCCCTGGTCGGCATGACCGGGCTCTCGGCCTATTTCATCTCCACCGGCCGGCTCCGCCGCTGGCACGGGTTCGTGCTGCTGGCGCTGTACCTCGCGTACTGGGTGGTCAGCTTCACCGTGTTCGGTGGGGTCCCGATCGACACCGACTGACGGGGGCACGGCGGGGGAGTTGCGGCCTGCTGGGTAGATGTTTTCGTGACTGATGGCGTGATGACCGGCTCCAGTCGCGGCTCAGAGAACGACATCCGCCAGTGCAAGTTCCCCGAGCGCCTGCGGTTCGAGCACGTCCCCGATCAGGCGCCGCGCCACCATCGCGTGCAGGGTCGGCAGGCAGCATCGGATCGCAGCGGGCGTCAAGGCCGGGCTGTTCCGGAGGAATTCGTGGGTCACGTCGAGAACGGCGCGCATCTGGGCTCGCAGCCGCCCTTCGTGCAGGCAGGCCCAAGCGGCCTGGTGCATGGCTTCGGACCAGACGCCGACCGGCCAGGTCACCGACGCCAGCTGATCGGCGCTGAACGGGCTCGACCGCAGCCACTCGATCAACTCCAGCACGGCCTCACCTCGTGGCCCGTACAGATCTGACGTCGGTTCGGCGACCGTCGTCCCTGATCGGGTGGCGCGTTCGAACGGTGCCCGGAGAACCTGGGCGTGCTCCGAGTCCAGCTCGGGCTCGGCCCAGGGCCCGGCCACCCAGGCGGCGGCCGCGGCGGCCGACGCGGGGACCAGGCCGGCTCCTGGAATCAGGACGGCCGTCCCGTCGGGCCAGGCCATCGCTTCCCGGGCCACGAGCGCGGCAACGTGTACGGCATTCCCGAATCGAATACCGGCCAGTTCGTCCGGGTCCGGGAGTGACGCGGCGCCGGCTGCGCGCAGGGCCTCCGGCATCGACGGAGTGGCCAGGGCCAGCATCTGCAGGCTGTCCCAGGCAACGCCCAATAGCTGCGAATCGGACTCGTGGTACGCCTGGGCCAGGGCGAGCGCCCCGTCCTCGGTCAGGCGAAACGCGCTGCTCAACGCCCTCAGGACCGGCACTGCCTCCGGTCGGGTGGCCGCATCGGTGGCCAGCACGGTGGGAGAGGAGAGCGTGTACAAGGCAGCTCCTTCCGGTCGCCAGACCGCGCCGCCGCTTCGACAGCGCTCCGCCCAGGTGAGGCAACCTTATGACGACGACACTCGGAGAAGAGACCGATTCTCCCGCTGATGCGCACTTTGAGTGATGAAAAAGCCTCCGACCGGTCGCCAATCGACTACTCAAAGTAAGGCATGGGCGCTGTTGGCGACCGTTGCCGCCACCGGCGCATTGCGCACCAGCCCGTGCCGGCGAGAACGTCAAACTCGCAGGACCCGGCGCAGGGTCTGCAACCCCTCGGCGGTTCCCGGCCAGTGCCGCTCCAGCGCCTCCGGCCCCGCGCCCCTGGTGACCGACCGAAGAGCCAGGGCGACCACGACCGCGTCGTCGGCGTAACCGAGCACCGGGACGAAGTCCGGGACAAGATCAAACGGCAGCGCGAGATAACCCAGCAGCAGGACGAGGCGGACCCGCACGCCGCGCGGAAGCGTAGGGTCGGCCGCCAGCCGTCGGAGCAGCCGGACCAGATCGGGCAACAATCTCAAGATCTGCTTCAGCAGTATGTCGTCCGGCTTGCTCGCCCACAACGCGATGACCAGGGCCGACCACATCAGTAACAGGCCCAGGGCAACGCTCAGCGCAACCGGCCACCATCGCATCCCTCATTCTGGCGCCGACCTGCTCCAAGCTGCTCATCCGTGGCGTTGGCCAGTGGCCCGTCAGACCGTGCCGGTCCGGATCCGTGCCCAGGGCTGTTCATGGTGACCAGTCGGAGCGAGATCTTGAAGGCGGCCGGCATTGCTGCTTTAATTGCTAACGAGTAGTTAGAAATTGGAGCGACATGACCGTCAAGCGCACGCCCGTCGAGAGCCTCCGCCGGATGCACCGGGGCCTGGTTCTGCGTCTCCTGCGCGATCGTGGCCCACGGCCCCGGGCTGACCTCGCCCGGGAACTGAACCTTTCGGCGACAACGATGACGAAGGTCGTCGGGCAGCTGCTCGACGAGGGCGTGATCGGGGAGGCGCCGGCCGCCGCCGAAGGTCCGCGGGTCGGCCGTCCTTCGACCTCGGTCAGCATTCGCCCGGACGCGGCGTACGTGCTGGCCGCTCAGGTCGGCGCGGGAGCCGTGCAGTTGGGGCTGTGCGACCTGCGGGCCCGGCCGAAGCATCTGACGTCCTTCAGCTTCGACGTCGAGAGCGAATCTCCCGAACAGGTGATCGCGCGGCTGGGAAAGACCGCGAAAGCGCTGGTGCGCAGGGCGAAACTCGAGCCTGCGCGGCTGATCGGTGCCGGCATCGCCGTCCCCGGACCGGTGGATCCGGCTCAGCGCCGCAATGTCCTGTCGATCAATCTCGGCTGGAAGGACGTGGCCTTCAGCGATCTGCTGGAGCCGTGGCTCGATGCTCCGGTGATCGTAGATCACAACGTCCGGTCGATGGCCTTGGCCGAGGCCCGCTACAGCTCGCGTGAAGATGCCGACTCGCTGATGTACGTGTACGTGCACACGGGTGTTGGTGCCGGGGTGGTGATGGGCGGGCAGCCGTTCCGGCCCGGGCCGTACGGAGTGACCGAACTGGGGCACCTGCGCGTCATCGAGAAGGGCCGAAGGTGCGCCTGCGGAGCGACGGGTTGCCTGGAGACGGTCGCCTCCGAGCCGTACATCACCGAACAGGTGCGCCTGCTCGGGATGAGCGCCGGCGCCGCCGGTTCGCCGCTCGCCGCCCTGGCCGACGCCGCCCGGGCCGGCGACGAAGCCGCGGCGCAGGTACTGGCCGACCTCGTCTCGCACCTCACTACCGGCCTGGCCAGCGCGGTGAACCTGCTCAACCCGGCGCTCATCGTGCTCGGCGGAATGTTCGACGATGCTCCCGACCAGGTTTTCGACCTGATCCGGACGTCCCTGTACGCCAAGGCTTTTCCTGTGCTCAGAGACGCGACCCGGGTGGTCCGCTCGAGCCTGGGTTCGCCCACCGGCGTCGTCGGCGGCGCGGCCATTGCCCTGGAACACCTCTTCTACCAGTAACTCTCGCCAACAAGGAGCCTGAGCAGTGAACCGAACGACATCTCCCCTGATCGGTTTCGACCCTTTGCGGGGTGAGATCGTTCGGTCACCGGAGCAGGCCGAACCCGGCTACTGGACCGGGTGCCCCGGAGTGCTTCATGACGGCGAACGGTTCTGGCTGACCTACCGCCAGCGGCGTCCGAGAGGCACAGCGCTGGAACGTGGCTGGCGTTGCGCCGTTGCCGTGAGCGCGGACGGCCTCGAGTTTGACGACGTCTGGGAAGTGCGCAAGGACCAGCTCGGCACCTCCTCGATGGAGCGGTTCGCCCTGAACTCTGGTCCGGACGGATACCGGCTCTACCTCTCCTACGTCGATCCGGTCGACAGCCGCTGGCGCATCGACTTGCTCTCCGCGCCCGATCCGGCGCAGTTCGATCTCGCGGCGCGCCGTCCCGTGCTGACCGCCGAATCGACCGGCACGGAAGGGGTGAAGGACCCGTACGTGCTGACGCTCGGGCCGGTGACCTACCTGTACGCCAGCTTCGCCGCCGCGAGGCCGGGCCTCGACCGTGGTGCGCACGCCACGGCGGACATCTACAACGTTGGCGCTACCACGCATCCGACCGGCCTGGCGACCAGCCTGGACGGCGAGGACTTCAGCTGGCACGGCGAGGTACTCCCGGTCGGCACCGGATGGGATCGTTACCAGACCCGGCTGAACAGCATCGTCGCCGTGGGCGGCGGCTTCGTCGGGTTCTACGACGGATCCGCCTCGCATCGGGAGAACTACGAGGAGCGCTGTGGCCTCGCCGTGTCCGGTGACCTGTTCACCTGGCGCCGGCTCTCGGGCGAACGGCCGTGGGCGGTGTCGCCGCTCGCCTCGGGGTCGGTGCGGTATGTGGACGCGCACATCATTGACGGGCAGTGGTGGATCTACTACGAGATGACGCGCGAGGACCAGAGCCATGAGCTGCGGCTGCTGCGGCTGCCGGCCGGCTGCTGAGACGGTGGAAAAGGCAGCCAGAACGGTGGTTCAGAGCACGAAAGAGCCGACCACCGCGCGAGATCTCAGCACCGCCGGGCCGAATCGGCGGGGCGGCCTGTTCCTGCTGGTGCTCAACCTTTTCGCCGTGCTGGTCGGGGTCGCGATCTGGACCGCCGTCGCTGCCGCCGGGGTGCAAGGTCTGCCGACACCGGCCGCGGTGACCCGGCGAGCCGGCGAACTGATCTCCGACGGTACCTGGCAGCACGACACGCTGGCCAGCCTGACGAGGGTGTTCATCGGGTTCGCGATCGGTAGCGTGCTGGCGATCCCGATCGGCTTCCTGATGGGGTGGTACCCGGTCGCACGCGGGCTCATCGAGCCCTACGTCCAGTTCTTCCGGACCATCCCCCCGCTGGCGATCATCCCGCTGGCCATCGTGCTGCTCGGTATCGGTGAGCTGCCGAAGATTCTCGTCATCGCGCTGGCCGCGTTCCTCACCAGCGTGATCTCGACGTTCCAAGGTGTGGTCAGCGTTGACCGGACACTGATCAACGCGGCCCGGGTACTGGGCGCCGGGGAAGCGGTGGTGTTCGGGCGGGTGGTGATCCCGGCGTCGACACCCTTCATCCTGGTGGGGATGCGAACCGGCCTCGGTGCCTCCTGGGCGACCCTGGTGGCGGCGGAACTGATCGCGGCCCAGAGTGGCCTCGGCCATCGCATGCAGCAGGCGCAGCTCTACTACGACCTGCCCACCATCTTCGTCGCCCTGATCACCATCGGCATCCTCGGCCTGCTGATGGATCGGGTGCTGCTCTACGCCGAACGTCGTCTCACCAGCTGGCAGGAACGCCGATGACCACCAAGATTTCATTCCAGGCCGTCAGCTGCACGTTTCCGGTGTCGAACCGTGATTTCCTCGCTGTCGACGGCATCGACCTCGACATCGACGACCAGGAGTTCGTCACCGTCGTCGGGCCTTCCGGATGCGGGAAGTCCACCCTGGTGAACCTGGCGGCCGGTCTGGTGAGACCCACCGGCGGGTGCGTACGGGTGGATGGTGTCCCGGTCACGAAACCCGGCCCGGAGCGCGGCGTCATCTTCCAGCAGTACGCGCTGTTCCCCTGGCTCACCGTTCGCAAGAACGTGGAGTTCGGGCTCAGCCTGCGTCGGGACGTCAGCCGCCGGGAACGCCGGCAGCGGGCCCAGCATTTCATCGATCTGGTCGGTCTGACCGACTTCGCCGACGCCCTCCCGAAGACCCTGTCCGGCGGTATGCGGCAGCGCTGTGCCATCGCCCGGGCCTACGCGGTCGACCCGAGCATCTTGCTGATGGATGAACCTTTTGGTGCGCTGGATGCGCTGACCCGCGTGCAGATGCAGGAACAGTTGCTGGCGACCTGGAGTACCGAACGGCGCACGGTCATGTTCATTACTCACGACGTCGACGAGGCCGTCTTCCTGGCCAATCGAGTCGTCGTGATGTCGGCCCGCCCGGGACGGATCAATCGAGTGATCAGCGTTGACCTTCCCTACCCGCGTACCGAGGCGATCCGCCTGTCGCCCGAGTTCGCCGAGATCCGAAACCGGATCTGGCCCGCGGTCTATCACCAGGCATCCGCTGAGGAGAAGGCAGTATGAGCCAAGTGCGTCGGACCGGAAGAGCACGTCGGACGAGCAGGATACGCCGGGCGATCGTCGGGTTGGTCGTGGTCAGTGCGGCCGTATCGCTGGCCGGGTGCGGTTCGGACGACGGAAGCAACGCGGGCGGAGGCGGGCTCGAGTCCGTCCGCGTCGGTTATAACGGTGACTTCAACGGGGCCAGCCTGGTCGCCGTGGCCAACGAGCAGCACCTCTGGTCCAAGTACGGTCTCAAGCCGGAGCTGAAGACCTTCACCACCGGGCCGCTTCAGGTCCAGGCCCTCAACTCCGGCGATCTCGATTTCGGCTACCTCGGGCCGGGGGCGCTGTGGAATCCCGCCGCCGGCAAGGCCAAGATTGTCGCGGTCAACTCCGTCGGCCTGGCCGACCGGGTGATCGCCCAGCCCGGTCTCACCTCGATCGCCGCTCTCAAGGGGAAGAAAGTCGGTGTTCCCCAGGGCACGTCGGGTGACATGATCCTCCGGCTCGCGCTCGAGCGGGCCGGGATGACGATCAAGGACGTCGACCTCGTCCCGATGGACCCGAGCACTATTGTCACTGCCTTCAGCGCGAAGCAGATCGATGCCGCCGGGATCTGGTACCCGCTGGTGGCTACCGTCAAGAAGCGCATCCCCGGACTCGTCGAACTGGCTCAGGACGCGGACTTCTCTTCCGAAGTGACCTTTCCGACGGCGTTCGTCACCCAGCCCGACCTGGCGACCAAGAATCCGGAACTGCTCACCAAGTTCCTGAAGGTGGTCCGCGCCGCGAACGACTATCGCGCCGCTCACCTCGCCGCTGCGGTGGTCGCCACGGCGAACCTGCTGAAAGCGCCCGAGGAGAGCCTGCGGACGGAATCGTCCTACGTGCAATTCCTCACCAGCGCCCAGCTGGACACCAAATCGTCGGACGGAACCATCGTCAAGTGGCTGGCCTCGATGAATGACCTGTTCATTCAATTCGGCGAGCTCCCGTCGAACGTGGACCCCGCGTCGTACTACCTCAGCCGGCAGTACATCGCGGCGAAGTAGCGTTCCGTGACGAGGTTGCGTGCTGACCGAGTCAACGGCAGCGCGACGCCGGTCACGCCGCACTGCCCCCTCAAGCGGCAGCTACTTCATGTCGACGAGAGACACATTATTGGTTGTCGAGGAGGATAGGCATGAGCATCAACTCCATCAGTGGCTCGGCCTGGGCGTAGACGGCGACACCGGCCCAAAGTCCGGCAGTGACGGTTGACACGAGCTTCGAGAAGGTGATGAAAACTGGCACAGCGTCGACCGGGGTAGATACGTTGGCTCCGCATATATTTAGCGCCAATGACCCACTGGCCAAGTATCTCACGCCCCAGGATGTCGTAACTTTCAAAAGTAAATATAATGTGGATTTTGCTCCCCCCGAAGGCGGAGGGGCTGTGTTCCCAGCGTCAATGGATGCCAAAGATTTAGGGCCAATCATGGCCGCCGCTGGGCAGATCGCGTCGGATAGGGCTCAGGGCAAGTTGACCAGCGCAGTGACGCCGGATTATGTCACGCAACTGGTTCAGGCATTCAGGTCGAGGATGGATAACGATCAGCCGCTATTCACGGACGCTTCGCCGCTTGACGCGCAAGCGTAAACACTGGTGCGGCTGAACGAGTCTTCAAACAGTTCGACGGCGTCACCCGGGCCGCCGTCGTCGGCTTCGACCGACAAGCCGGGCACTGGGAACGCCCGTTCGAAGGGCACCAGCAACCGGGCTCGGCTGGTAGACGAGCACGGTCAACCGCGGGCTGCCGGTGAGTAACCGTTCCAGCAGGACCACCACGCCGTCCAGCAGATGCTCGCAGTTGTCCGGCACGAGTAGCGTTTCGCGCTCCGCCAGCCAGCCACCTCAAACTTCCGCAGCAAGGAGGAGACCTGGCTCTCCACCGTGCGGATGGAGATGAACAGCCGGTTCGGTGCGCTGCCCACGGTGCTGACCCAGGTCGGTGCGGAACTGGTCGTCGTTGGGGTTGATCCCCGGCTCGGCTTCGACCACTGCCGCGCGGCATTGAGCCCGGTCGTGGTGGCTTCGTCGTCAACCGCACTGATCTGCGGTGAGCATCAACTGCTGCCGCCGTTGCTCGCGGCCATCGCCAGGGTCTCACGCCGGTGCCGCAGCAACCGTGACATCCTCGCCGATGCGGGCTGAAGACGTGGATCGGCGAAAGCGGACTCAATGGTTCAAAGCGCTCAAAACGGTCATAAAACATGCAACTCAACCTGCTAAACATGCTAATCTGAGCGAAAATTAGTTAGTTTAATAGGTTGGGTTGGAGTCTTTCATGAAGTCCTTCGAGGATCTCGACGCACTGGTCGGGGCGGTTCCCTTCGCGATCGTGCATGGCCTGCGCACCGTCGATACTGGTCGCGGCAGTGAGGCGCTCTATCGTGACAAGCTTCCCGGGCTCCTGACCAGTCTGGCGGATCGAGCGAGAGTCGCGAGCATTGAGGCGTCGTCCGCGTTGGAAGGCATCGTCGTCGAGGACCGCGTTCGTGCCGCCGACATCTTTGACGGGGCGCCAGGTCGACTCCGTAACCGCAGCGAGCAGGAGTTGGCTGGATACCGGGCAGTGCTGGACTACCTCTACCGGGAGCAATGGCGACCTCTGAACCTCGGGCTGATCCTGCATCTGCACCGGTTGCTGTTCCAATACACCGAGGTCCCCGGTGGACAGTTCAAGCAGGTCGAGAACCTGGTTGTGGACAAGATGCCCGACGGA
>Ga0265340_10002057_pt1 | contig 11526 bp, 6 predicted proteins | sample 4CB225metaG_FD_202082 | JGI IMG/M metagenome (GOLD analysis project Ga0265340, IMG submission 202082) | Rhizosphere microbial communities from Carex aquatilis grown in University of Washington, Seatle, WA, United States - 4-CB2-25 metaG | ecosystem: Host-associated > Plants > Roots > Rhizosphere...
AATCCCAACCCGGTACCATGCCCCTTGGTAGTGAAGAATGGGCGGAAAATGTTACGCAGGTTCTCCGCGGGAATTCCCTTGCCTTCATCGGACACGGTGATGAGCAGCGTGTCGTCATCCATCTGCAGAACGACGCGGATCGTTCCCGGTTTGTCCATGGACTGGATTGCATTCAGTAGCAGGTTGAGCAGCACCTGGTTGATTTGATTGGGATCGTGCTCGACCGGCGGAATCGCGTCCCCGATTTCAAGCTCGATCATTACCCGTTTGGTGACAGCTTGCTGGCGGGCGAACATTACGGCGTGCTCGGCCGTGCTGCGTATGTCGCTCACCCGGAATTGCGGAGGCTTGGGACGGGCGATCTCCAGCAGTTCGGTAAGAATGCGATTGATCTGTACCGCCTCTTCCTTGGCGTCCTTGATGACGGTGCGGGCCGGACTGTTGGGAGGCAGGTCGCGGGAGATGATTTCAATGACTCCGGCAATACCGGCCAGAGGATTGCGGATTTCGTGCGCCAGTCCTGCCGCCAGCTCGCCGAGAGTAGCAAAGTGTTCGGCGCGCGACATCTGCGTCTGGTGCAGCCGCTGGATCTCTTCGCGGCTGGATTTGAGCTGCACGACCATGTCGTTGAAGTCACGCCCGAGATCGCCAATCTCATCGTTGCGCTTGGCAAAGCTGACCGCAACGTCCATGTCTCCCAGGCGCACGCGTGCAATCTTGTCCTGCAACTCCATCATCGGGCGGCGGACGGAAACCGCCAGTACCATGATCACGGCCACGCAAATCAGCAGCGCACCGGCGGCGGCGATGGTAATGATGACGTGCCGCTCGCCTTCCGCCAGCGACAGAGAAACCAGCAGAAACAGCAGCAAGCCGTTCAACAGCACTGCCGCCACTGGCAGCACCGCTTTCAGCGCCCAGTTGATGTGGCGCTTGCGAACGACGGGAACCTGCTCCAACACGGGAGCGCTCGCCTGCGCCAGCCCTTCAGAGTCAGTTAGCCGTATTGGAGTGGCAGCTGTCATTGGTTTGCCGTTGCTCGTTGACTTGGGTACAGAATCTTCCACGGTGAAATTCAGGGCTGGGGATTCGGCGCTGACTCTTGGGGCCTAATCCATCCTCAGAACCGGGTCTTCCAGCCCTGCTCCTTAGGAGTACGCGTGTAAGCCGGGAAGCAGATACGTGACGCCTAAGAAAGTGAAGATCACGACCCCGAAACCCAGAATGGCGAAGTACGCGGCCCGGCGCCCGCGCCATCCGCGTGTAATGCGCATATGCAGGTATCCGGCATAGACCAGCCAGGTAATGGCGGCCCAGGTTTCCTTCGGGTCCCAGCTCCAGTACGAACCCCAGGTGCGGTTCGCCCAGTACGCTCCGGCCGCGATCATGCCGGTCAGCAGCGGGAAGGCGATGCAGATGGCCTTATAGGTGACGCGATCCAGTGTGTCGGCAGACGGAAGCAGGCTTTCCAGGTCGGTACGCCGCCACAGCAGCATCAGGTACAACAGAGAAGCAAAAATACCCGTCACCATGCCTCCCAGTAGAAAGGGGCTGGCGGCCAGGCTGGTGGGGAAGAGTCCATCCTGGTCGGGCGACGCGTAACTGGCGTCGCGAACCCGGAGGATGAAGGCGGCCAACACAACCACTTGCAACAGAATGCTGATGAAGACAGCTTTGTTGGCAATTCCGAAGAACGACTCGTTGTTTCTGGCGCGGCCTACAAAATACAGAATCAGCGGCACGACTGCCCCAAGGGCGGCGATCACAAACAACCAGCCCAGATCGGGTACGGTGACGAACAGCCGCATGCCGGGGCCAAGGATGATGTCCGATTTACTTTTCGCGTCCCAGCCGGTGACCGACAACCCGCCCCACTTTTCGAAGCGAGTGGCGACGATCGCCACATAGACCGCGCTGACCATCGCGCTGGTCCAGGCCAGGAAGGTTTCGGTTTTGAAGTCGTCCTGGATGAGGAACATCATCGCCAGGGCGCAGCTCAGGGCGCAGGTGGCGTAGCTCAACATCGCCAGCGTGACATGCACGTGCAACCAGGTGGATTGCAGCGCCGGCACCAGCGGCCGGACTTCTGACGGCAGCAACTGCATCAGGATGACGCATACCACGGCTAGCGGCATGGTGATGCTGCCGATAATTCTTACTCCAAATTTCTTTTCGGCGATCAGGGTCAGGGCAGCCACCGCCCAGACGAAGCTGAGCAGCATCTCGTAGATACTGGCGAAGGGCGGGCGCCCGGAGAGATACCAGCGATGCGCCACGGCCAGGGTGTTCGCCGCCAGGCCTATGGCCGTCGACGTCGAGGCAAATCTGACATAGCGCTCGGTGCCGGTGACGCCAAAACCCATGTACAGGGCAGCGGCGCCTGCGTAGAAGATCAGTGCCACATAAAGAAGGTTGCTCTCGCTGAACAGGCTGCCGCCGGACTTGGCGACGCCCAGCAAGGCCACGACCAGCAGAAAAACCACCGACAGGCCTACCATGACCAGCAACGCGCTTCCGCCGGTCGCCGCGGGTGGTTCCATTCGTACGACTCGTGCCCGGGTTGACATGTTCTCTCCTCCGTCTTCTTACTTCACGCCAGCTAGCGTTAGTTCGGGTTGTTCCTTGCGCTCAGAGCGAGGCGCGGCTGACGCGCTTTCCAGTTCGGTCCGGATGCCCTCTACTAGCTCGGTAAACTTCTGCTCGAAGCGGTCGCGGTTCTTGTTGGCCTGGCCGCCGATCCACAGCACCAGTTTGCCCCGCGCATCGGGGACGGCCGCGATCCACACCCGCATGTGCACCATGTAAAACGCAACTGCCAGGCCCAGTCCCATTAGCAGGCAACCAGCCCACACCAGCCACTGTCCAGGCTCGTGGGAAACTTCGAGACCGGTGAAATAGCCCATCTGCATATCGCGATAGGCGAAGGTGTAGTTTGTCTTCTCGCCCTGAGCTGCCTCACCGTAGGCGGGGAAGAGCCACAGCTTGGCGTCTTCGCCGGTAGCCTTGTTCTTCACCTGCAGGCGGAACGCGGGGTTCTCCGGATTGTCGGAGCGTTTGAAAATCTGGTTGTCGCGGATAAAGAAGTCGGGAATGTACTCGGCCAGCGTAACACTCGTATTCGCATCCAGATCCAGGGGCTCGTTCAGCCGCAGCGTGATCTCGCGGCCACTCCCATTCTCCGGAGAGGCTAGCAATTTCACTCCGTCAATGGTGCCGGTCATCCCGAAGCTGGCCTGATAGAAGCGTAGCCCGCGATGGACCAGCGGGTCGTTGACGACGATCTCTTTCGATTCGACCTCTTTCCCGTTCTCCTCTACCGCCAGCTTTGACCACCAGCGCTTGGGCGATCCGTCGGCGTAGTTCTCTTGCCCGGCGGCGTAACACTTCACCGCAAAGGGAAGTTGCTTCTTCGCGCCGGTGCGCAGTTCGATGACGTTGTCCGTCTGCCCGGGTTTGAGCATGAGAAAACCGCTGTAGCCAAAAATGCCGTCGATGATGCCTCCGGCGAAAATCAGAAGCAGGCTGGCATGGACGAGGTACACCGCCATAACCGAGAAGCGATGCCGCTCGGAATATAAGGAGGGTTCGTTGCCGGCGATGCGTTCGACCGGCCAGCCTAGCTTCTTTAGGGCCCGCTCCGCTGCGTTTACACCTTGTTCAGAATTCTTGATGGGCAACTCCACCTTGTTAGCGAGCGCCGAGCGAAAGTGCGAATCCGTTTTGCGATAAGGCCGTGCGTAGAAACGCCACGCGTTGGGGAAACGGTCAATCGAAACCAGCACGATGCTGAGGCTCACCAAGGTGAGCAATGTCAGGAACCACCATGAATGAAAGACGTCGGTGAGGGTCAAGCGATCGAGCCAGCGTAGCGTGTTGGGGGAATAGGCCCGCGCCAGTTTGTCGGCGTCGGTTACGGGACGCTGTAGGATGAAGGTTCCCAGCGCAGAGCCGAGCACGACCAGGATCAGGAGCACGATTCCGGTACGCAGATTCGCAAAAGTCTTATGAATGCGTTTGGGTATGAACTGTAAGCTGAAGGCCATGCGTGCTCCTTCCCGTGAGCAAGCAGGTAAGTGCAAGTCGAAAGCCACATGGTGGGCGGTGCGTAACTTATTGCAGGGCCAGTAATTGCGTGTTGGGGGAAAACGAATGTCCGCCTTGTGAGTGAGGCATATCACCCATGCCGGTGATGAAAGCGCGCATTCGCCGCTGCCAGACTTCTTGCCAAGTTCCGCGTCCCACAGTGGTGCTATGGTTGGTTCTTGGGGTTGCGTATAAGCTGCTGCGAGATCAAAGAGTGGGGCATTTTCACCGTTGGATGCGGAGGAAGACCCATTGGCGGTGCGTGAAGGGCGTCCTTCCCGACCCGGCGATGCGGTCGCGTGTGGGCTGCTAACTGTCGTTGTTACCCCGGTTTACGGAGCTGCGCGTAAAGAGATTTCCGGCCCGTGCCGCCACGGTAATCGACGTGCACGAGTAGTTACTCTCGGGTGGAGGTAGTTGTGAGAGCAGTACGGTTGTTTCTGACGTGGGGTTTCATTCTGGGTGCCAGCTTCTGCGCCGCAGCTACCCATCCAGTCCCGCTGGACAAGAACACCGATTCCGCGAAATGCATTGAGTGTCACGAAGACAAGGCCAAGGGGAAGGCAGTCCACTCCGCAATTGCGATGGGCTGCACCAGCTGCCACGAAGTGCGGGTGACGAAAGACGTGACTCGCGTGAAGCTGATTACCGCTACTCCTTACGCCCTCTGCCTCACCTGCCATGCCGACAAGAACGCCGCCGATCTAAAGGGTACGGTGCATCCTCCGGCGGTCCGCGACTGCCTCAAATGCCACGACCCGCACACTTCAGCGAACAAGTTTCAGCTGTTAAAGCCGACCTCGGGCGGCGCAGGCGAGAACATTTGTCTGACCTGCCACACGCAGGGACTTAATGTTCCCGCGACCGGCAGCCGTCACGCAGCATTGGACATGGGCTGCGAGACCTGCCATGTCACCCACAAAGTCGGCGAGAAGGGCAAGATCGAGTTCGACTATCACCTGACCAAGGCGACTCCCGCGCTCTGCATCGACTGCCACGATCCCAAGGACGCGGGCCTCATCAAGGCGCATCAGGGCCAACCCTTCGGCACCGCCAACTGCGTGCAGTGTCACGATCCGCACCAGTCGTCGCAAGCCAAGCTGATGCAGAAGTTCACCCATCCGCCGTTTGAGAGCAAGAGCTGCGACACCTGTCACGCTCCCGCCAAGGACGGCAAGGTGGTGCTGACCCAGAGCGACTCCAAGGCCATCTGCGTCACCTGCCATAGTGAACAAGCGGAGAAGATCGAGAAGGCGAAGGTGCAGCATCCGGGCGCGCAGGGCGAATGCATTGCCTGCCACAATCCGCACGCCGGCACGACTCCAGGCTTCCTGCAACCGGATCCGGTTTCGGCATGTCTTGCCTGCCATAGTGAGCAGGCTGACCAGATGAAGAAGGCGCACCTGCATCAGCCCGCGTTCAAGCAGGGATGTGCGACTTGCCACGAGCCGCACGGCAGCGATAACGCACACCTTTTGCGAGCCAAGGACGTCAATACCCTCTGCCTCGAGTGTCATGGGCCCGATTCCAAACCGCAGAAGATGGAATCCGAGCATGTGCTGACCATCTTTAACGGCCAGGTAAAACTGCCCGAGGATTATTACCAAAAGAACAGGGTCGTGATTCTGCCTATCAAGTACGGCCTCGGTCATCCATTGCTGGGACATCCAGTTCAGAACGTCATGGATCCGGCCGATGCAACGAAAGTCAAGACCCAAATTAATTGCCTGACTTGCCATCAGCCGCATTCATCCGCGCAGCCGGGGCTGCTGGTGAAAGACCAGGCCAACAATATGGCGTTCTGCGATACCTGCCATAAGAACCGGCTGCAGCTGAAGTGAGAGTGGAGATAGAGATGATGTCGAAAGTTCGTCCAAATCATATGCCCGGTGGCCAAGCGCTGACCGCGTTGATTGTGTTGCTGGCGCTGGTTTTCCCGATGTCCATCGTTGCCGGTAACAAGAAGAAGGCAGCTGCGCCGGCGAAACCGGCGGAAGCACCGAAGCCGCAGATCGACGTGACCAAGCTGGCTTGGCCAGGACCGCCGAACATCCCGCGCGTGCGCTACGTTAGCTACTTTGCCGGGATGAAGCTCGACACCACTCCTGCGTCGGAACAGCCCAAGCAAAAATCGAGCTGGATGGACCGTCTGGCCGGCACCACGCCCGAGAACCGTAAGGGCGCCCCCAAACCAATACCTTTCCAATTGCTTAGTCCTTTCGGCGCGGCGGTGAATTCCAAGGGCGAACTTTTCGTGGCTGACCAGAAGGTCGGCGCGATCTTTATCTTCAACACCGAGACAAAAGATACAACGCTCATCCGCAACGGCTTCGAAGCGACCTTCGGGCTAGTCAACGGCATCGCCATCGACGACGACGACCGTATCTTCATCACCGACGGCAAGCTGCATCGCGTCCTGATCCTGGACAAAAACCAGAAGGTGGTTGACCAGATCAAGGAAGGCCTTATCGATCCCGTAGGCATCGCCATAGACACCGAAAATCGACTGCTCTATGTCGCGGATACGCAAGCCGATCAAGTGGTCGTCTTCGATCCCGACACGCTGAAGCTGCTGCGCCGCATCGGAACCGGCGGGAAGAAGCATGAGCTTACGGATCCGGGCGACTTCTCCGGCCCAACCGGCGTCGCGCTCGACAAAGATAACAACCTCTATGTCACCGACACGATGAACTACCGGGTCGAGATTTTCGACGCCGAGGGAAAGTTCATCAGCCAGTTCGGCCGCCACTGCGATGGTCCTGGATGCTTCGCCCACCCGAAAGGCATCGCGGTTGATAGCGACGGACACATCTGGGTCGCCGATCCCATGCTGGACATTCTCCAGTCGTTCGATCGCGACGGGCAGCTGCTGGCCTTCATCGGCGGACACGGTAACATGCTGGGACAGTTTTCCTCACTGGTCGGCGTCTCCATTGACAAGAAAACCAATCGTATCTTCACCTCCGAGCAATATCCGGGCCGGGTGCAGGAGTTCCGCTACATTACCGACGCCGAAGCCGAGCAGCTGAAGAAGGAGAAAGCTGAACTTCATCAGACAAAGTCAGCCCAATCTACCAAGCCACCTGAAACCGGCAATTCGACCGCCGCTGCACAGACCGTAGTGGCAACTCCAGAAGCAAAGAAGTAGCGACAACTGCTGGCAGAACACGATTCCGGGAGGGGCCCCCCTCCCCCTGTCCTCTTTTAGAATCAACGATTTAGCAATAAAATCCCGCTAAAATCGTCTCTCCATTGGACTTACGGGTAAATTCATCTTTTCAAAGGAGTTGCGTCCTGACGCCTGCCCTAACCGGCTTGTCAAAGAGCAAGGGATTCTCCTGCCGACGCAGCAGCAAGCGATCCTGTTTATAGCATATAAGTGTCTAAATGTAAGGCAACTAAAGTGCTATAAAACGATTGGCAAAAGGGAGGCTGGGGCATTTAACCAGCTAACGCGGGGAATTGGTTCATTTCACGCAGCAAACGTGGCCAGTGGAGCGAAGCGCCATCGGGCCCGGTGTTCGCGATGTTGAAGTAATCGTTTCAAATTCAATAACTTAGGGAGAAGTCCACGGACGGTTGAAGCTCCATGCAGTTTCGGCCAGCCAGTTGCACTTAGACAAGCCGGAGACCGCCGGGGCCTGGGTCTTCAGAGTAGAAATCATGAAAACTGCAGTTCATATCAGGAGATCGATCTCATGAAGAAAGCATTGCTAGTAACGCTAGTGGTTCTGGCCTTCGGCATATTCGCGATGGCACAGATCCAGAATCCGACCTCGGACGTGTTGGGGGCTCACCTCAACTACGGCCGTGGATGCGCCGCCTGTCACGCTCCGCATAGCGGCGCGCGCGGCAACGGCATCGCAACCACCGACACCCACTCGGGCGACATCGCACTGTGGGGCCAGGACGTAGCCCCTCTTTTCGGTCAGGTCATGATCACTGGCCAGAGCGAGCACGGCAGCTACACCATGACCCTGCCCTCAACCTGGGATGGAACCAATCCGGAAACAGCTAATACCCTCACCTGCCTGAGCTGCCATGACGGCAACTATGCAACCGGCGCGATGATGAAGAACGTCGTTTATGAGAGCTTGCCGGGCACCTACGGCGGCAAGCCTCCCACATTGCTGGGCAGGGATGGCAACAGCCCCGTCGGCGACTACCTGAACGATCACCCGGTGGGAAATGCGGCCCTGGTGACCTGCGGTGGCACCTACGATTGGGATTGCAGCATCGACGGTACCGGTAAGATCGTGATGAACGGCACCCATTCGGCTCAGTTCGTCCAGGACTATGGCTTTTTCGTCAGCACCAAGCCTTGGAGCAACCAGCCATCGGTCCAGTGCACAACCTGCCACAACCAGCACCTCATGAATGTGGTGAAAGTGACGAATGGCGGCTCGTCGGGTCTGCCTTCCGGCAACTACGCCACGATGTTCTTCATTCGTGCGCCGTATAACCCGGCCAGCGGTACCGCCGGCTCCAACCAGACGGCGCAGTTCTGCCGCCAGTGCCACGGTGGCGAAGCCAATGAAATGAATGGCGGAAACCTTCCGACCATCTTCTAACTTGATTGCTTAACGGGGAGGGAGACATCCCTCCCCCACTTTCGAAGGCTGAAAAGAACATGAAATACCAAGTTTCCATCTGCGCACTGCTTCTCCTGGCTCTCTCCTCCGCACCTGCTCAAGTCGCCTCCCACGCGCCGACCGCGGTTGCCAAGCCGGTTTCCTCCACGGCCGCTCCCCAGGTATCCGGCAGGCCGGTGGCCCGGGTGAACGGTGTGGTGCTGACCGACAAGGACCTATTGCAGGAGGAGTACGCCATCTTCCCTTATGCCCGGCAGCACGGAGGCAACATTCCGCCAGAGATGGCGCCGGGAATCCGCAACGGCGCTTTGCAGATGATCATCTTCGAGGAGCTGGCATACCAGGAGACGCTGAGGAGAAAGCTGACGATACCGCCGGCGCAACTGAGCAAGGCCGAGGCGGAGTTCCGCAAGCAGTTCGGCAGCGCCGACGAATACCGGCAATTCGTGAAACAGGAGTATCAGGGGAACGAGCAGCTATTGCGCGAAAAAATCAAGCGCTCGCTGCTGATCGAACAGTTTCTGAAGACCGAGGTAAACAGCAAGTCGGTGGTCTCGGCCGCCGAACTCAGGGCCTACTATGACAAGAACCCGGCCCAATTCCAGTACCCGGAATCGTTTGCTATTCAGACGATTTCGGTCATACCGCCAGACAACGCGACGCCGGCCCAGTTGAAAGAAGCCAGGAAGCGCGCCGACGAAGCCTACAAACAAGCCAAGGCGACAAAGACGGCGGAAGAGTTTGGGCTGCTGGCGGAGAAGATCTCGGAAGACGATTATCGCGTGAAGCTGGGCGACCACAAGTGGGTGGAGCGCTCCAAAATGCCGCCAGAGATGCTGGGGCCGGCGCTGAAGATGCAGTCCGGGCAAATGAGCGAACTCATCCAGGTGGGCCAATATTACGTGATTTTCCGCATGAACCGGCACGTCCCAGCGGGTGAGTCGACATTTGAAGAGGTAAAGGTGCAGTTGCGGAAGCAGCTGGAGCAGAGCAAGACCAACCAGGTACGGGCCGCACTAGGCAAGAAACTGCGCCAAGGCGCCAAGGTGGAGACGCTGTAAGCCAGTGGCTAGTGAATAGTGGTTAGTGGGGCAGAGGCCAAGGATGGGGCAGAGCTTCTCAAAGGCTGTCAAGGTGGGTGAGTGGTGGCCAGGTGGATTTACAAAGCGTGGATTGCTGTAGCGGGAATGGTTCTCCTGGCTGGCCCACTGCTGGGGCAGGTCACCATCGGTGACAACCTGAGCCTGAACCTGAATGGCACCATCTCTGCCAACTATGCCGACAGCTATGGCAACCAAATCGATTCCAGCCACGGCCTGGGGTTCGGGGGGACAGCCGGGCTGACAGGTTTCTACTACGATCCCAAGTTTGTTACCTTCAACATAAACCCTTACTACAACCAGTCGCGCAGTAATTCGAACTTCGGCTCGGTTACTGGCGCCAGCGGCGTGAACCTGACGTCGTCCATTTTCAGCGGCAGCCATTTTCCCGGATTCGTTAACTACTCCACCTCGTACAACAATACTGGGAACTACGGCATTCCGGGAGTTGCCGGCCTGAACACCAATGGCAACAACCAGAACTTTGGCGTCGGGTGGAGCGAGCTTCTGCCCAACCTTCCCAGCCTGAGTGTGGGCTACCAGCAAGGCAGCGAGAACTATTCCATCTACGGCGCCGACCAGACGGGAAATTCCAACTTCCGTTCCTTTTATCTGAATTCGAACTACTCGATCGCCGGGTTCAACCTGGGCGGAGGCTTCTCCGACAGCTCGGGGCGAGCGTTGATTCCGGGCGTGTTGGTGGACGGCCAGGAGACGCAGTCCAATTCGGACAGCAGGAGCTATACTTTTAACCTCGGCCACAACCTCCCCTGGCATGGCAGCTTTTCCAGTTCTTTTAACCGTACTGATCTCAATTCGGATTACCTGGGTTACAAGTTCAACGGGAGTATCGACAGGGTTGGGATGAGCGCAGGCGTTAGCCCGACGCAGAAACTGAACTTCTCGGTTAGCGCCGACTACACCGACAACCTGAGCGGCTCGCTGTATCAGGCTATCATTCCGACGGGTTCGGGCCAGAGTAGCCAGGGAGTCTCAGGCGCCGAGACGTCCTCTCAGAGTTCCGCATCGGGAGGCTCTGGAAATGGAGGGATCCAAGCAACGGAGCTGAACGTGGCCTCGCACGCCTGGAACTTCCTATTCAATACCAGCTACGCATTTGCCCCGAACTTGCAGGCCCAGGGAGAGGTGGAGCGCAGGGAGCAGACTTACGCGGGAGTGAATTACGGATCCACCTTGTACGGCGGCGGCCTCTATTACACGCGCCCGATCCTGGGCGGCTACCTGGGGGGCTCGGTCAACGTCTTCGACAGCACGATTGACGGCAAGGCCTCGAATTCGCTGGGGTTCAACAGCAACGTGAACTATAACCGCCAGATTGGGCCATGGCAGGTGGCCGGTTACTTCAATTATGCGCAAAACGTTCAGACGCTGCTGGTAACGTACAACGCCTCGTATTACAACTTTGCCGGGACGGTTTCGCGGCGTATCGGGCAGCGACTGTTCTGGAGCGCCAACGCCAGCGTCGGCCGGACCGGTCTCTCGGCCGTCCCGGGATCGGACAGCCGGAGCGAGAGCATTGGCAGCAGTCTGGGTACGAACCGCATTAACTTTAGCGCCTACTACAACAAATCGAGCGGCAACGCACTAGCCGGCGGCAACGGACTGGTTCCCGCACCGCTTCCGCCCATCATACCGGCGGGGCTTCTGGTGTTCTACGGGGGCCAGAGTTACTCGGTTGCCTTGTCGGGCTCGCCGCTGCGCCACGTGCAGGCGTCGCTCAGTTACGTGAA
>Ga0265340_10002059_pt1 | contig 11522 bp, 5 predicted proteins | sample 4CB225metaG_FD_202082 | JGI IMG/M metagenome (GOLD analysis project Ga0265340, IMG submission 202082) | Rhizosphere microbial communities from Carex aquatilis grown in University of Washington, Seatle, WA, United States - 4-CB2-25 metaG | ecosystem: Host-associated > Plants > Roots > Rhizosphere...
TTCGTCAGGCCATGCAGCTGAGTCGTACTTTTTCCGCCCAATCACATACAACTCACGTCATTATGCGCGGTTTTCACGTATGGAGTCAGCACCGTAGTCACTGGACATCAGCGAACGCGAGCGATACCAAACCACAGACGATTGTGCGGACAGGAAAAACATGAGCATCACCGACGACCTCAAGCAAGCGGCACAGAGACTCGCTGCAGAACCACGGGTATTGAAACTGCTTCAAAGTGAACAAACCCTGAAGCTTTTGACGCTACTGGTCGAAATGCCCGAGCGCGTTGGCGCGCTTTCAGCAACGCAGGGGGCGAGATTCGCCAGAAACTTTCACTTGGCAACCCGTGAAGAGGTCGATGGCCTCGAGCGGCGCGTGGCAGAACTCGAGGCACAAGTGGCGCAATTGCTAACCCGGGTCGGTCAATAGGCTCACTTTAGCCTCGCGTATTTCATGAGATTATGAGGCTTTCGATTCGCACTGTGCCATGGCACCATGGGGGCCTCGACCGTGCCCGGGCTTGGCACAGGTCACACTGGGTCTAGGGACACGGAGGACGCTCGATGCGCATGGCGAATTGGCTTTCGATTGTAACGCTGGCTGGGCTTGCGTTGACTTTTAGTCACAAGGCATTGGCTGTGAACCCCGAAGACGATCCGGACTACAAGGGGAAGTCAGCGGAAGACGATGACAGCAAGGACAAAGACAAGGACAGCTCAGGCGCCGACATCAAAGAGGGCGACGAGAACAAGAAGACGCTAGACCCCAACGACATCGAAAAGTCCGCCGCGGCCGAGAAAGCAAACTCGACCATTGAAGATCCCAAGGAGACATATTATTTCTTGGGCGTTCGTTACCGCGCACACGTCATTCCAAAGTTCATGATGAACCTGTTCGGCAGTGGCGGCACTACCGTTGTCGCCAATGCAATTGGTCCGGAATTCACTATCCGCAAAGACGGCTTCGAGTACGTGCTCAGTGCGTTCTGGACCGGCTACTACATGCCATGGACGTCATTCAAGGGGTCGTCCGATGGGAACTACGCGTATGAGCGGGTCAAGAGCAATATCAATGTTCTCTACTTCACGGCGGACTTCAACTGGACGCACCAGATCAGCCCTGCTTTTGGCCTGAATTTTGGCTTTGGCGCGGGCATTGGTTATGTGTGGGGCCCCCTGTATCGCCGTCAGGCATATCCCAAGTACGGAGCGGCAAGCAATCCTGACAGCTACTATCCTTGCACCGCCCAAGGTGACCCTGACCCCAACTTCTGCGGCAAAGACAACAATCACTACGGCAACTACAACGAACCCAGCTGGGCCAATGGTGGGCAGAAGCCCATGTTCTTTCCGTGGCTCGCGGTTGGTCCTGGCATTCGCATCAAGCCTCATCGCAACATAATGTTCCGTGTCGATATGGGCTGGGCGCTGGTCGGGCCCTACATTGGCATTGCTGGCAACTACGGCATCTAGCTTGGCGACTCAAGTTCCCACACTGTTGCCCCGCTATGAACCGTTGCGGATCTTGGGTTCTGGCGGCGGGGGTGAGGTGTGGGAAATGCGCGACCGGGTCACGGAGAATCACTTCGCGTTCAAACTACTGTCGGCGCACGCCGGTGAATCCGAACTCGAGGCGCTGATTCGAGAGTTTCTGACGTTGAGTGGTCTCGAGGGTATTGGGCTGCCGCGAGTGATTCGCTTTGGACGGCTGCCGCAAGGTGACCGACCCTATGTGCTCCGCGAGCTGATCGCTGGCGAGAGCCTAGACAAGGTCATGCCGTCAGCACCGGCGCGCGCGCTCGAATCCCTGGCGCAGATTGCCGATCAGCTGACAGTGCTTCATCGCGCCGGTGTCCTGCACGGCGACATCAAGCCCGCCAACATCATCTGCCGTGATGCCGGACCTGCCACGTTGGTTGATTTTGGTCTTGCCACTCACTCTTCCACCCAGGCGCAACCGCACGGTTTGACGCCACGCTACGCCGCACCCGAGCTCTTTGCCGGTCAACCCCTTACCACGCGCGCCGAAGTCTATGCCCTCGGTTTGATTCTGCGCGACATCTCGGGCCATCTGCGGCTCGATGACTTTTCCCTGCTGGTGATCGACGAGCTCGCGAAAGTGATCGACCAAGCCACGTCTGCCGATCCCGCGGCAAGGCATCCGTCAGCCGATGAATTCGCGGCCGCGCTGCGCACGGCTGCGCAAATGCCCCAGGAACTGGGCGCTAAGCCCAGCGCCTTGCCGTGGCCCATCGTTGGTATCGACGGGCCTTCCGCGCAATTGCTGGCGCGCACGCTGGCACTCGGCACGGGCCAGAATCTATGCATCCAGGGCCAAACGGGCTCTGGACGTACGGTGCTGCTGCGTAGGCTTGCGTGGTCGCTCGGCGTTGCCGGCAAGCACCTGGCGTATATCGATGCGGAGCTGCGCGCAGACATTCGAGCTTTTGAGTCGGAGCTTGCTCAAGCACTCGGTGGTCGTGAAGCGTACGTGTTGGTCGATGATGCCCAGCAACTTACCGAGCAGGAGCGCCACGCGTTACAACAGCGAGTGGCCGCCGGGGCGCGCCTGGTTACCGTTGGATCCCTGGGAGAGACAACACCTGACCTTGCATTCGAGGTACCACCGATCGCACGACCTTTCGCCGCTGAACTGCTGCGGCGCGCCGTGCCGTCGCTCACCGACAATGCGCTGGAAAAGCTCTTGGATGACTCGAAATGCCGACCGGGTGCGCTCCGTCAATGGGTGGCACGGATTGCCGATGGCACGCTTACGAACGTGGACGACGTACTGCAATTGGCCGAGGTGCCCGCGAGTATCGCCGGCGCCAAAAGCACGTGCAGCATCGAGGCCGTCCGCGTTTTGCTCGACAAAGGTCGGTATAAAGACGCAGCGCCTTTGCTCGAACAGCTAGCAGCCAAAGAGGGCCAGAATCAAGCCATTGCAGTGGCACAGGCACGACTAAAGCTCGGTCTTGGCGAGCCGCAACGAGCGCTCGAGGCGTTGCGACCGTATGCGGAGCAGAGCAATGCCGGAGCGCAAGCCGCAACGCCCGAAGTGTGGCTACACTGGGCCAGGGCCTGTTTGGGCGTTGGTGACTATGCCGCAGCGCTCGATGCCGCGCTGCAAGTGGGTGCCAGTGACGAGTCCATGCGCGCCGAGGCGCTCATTCAATGTGGACTTGCCGAGTGCTACTTGGGAAAGCCCGATGCGGCACGCACCGCATTGACCCAAGCACTGCAGCTGGCGGAGGCACTTGGGTCAAAGCGCGTTCTTGGGCTGGCCCAGGCGGCACTTGGTTTCGTTGCGCAGCGGAGCAACGAACTCGACGCAGCCTACACACATTACAACGAGGCGATCAATGCGGGTGAGGATTGCGCGGATGCAAGCCTGCTAGCAAACGCTGAGCTTAACCTGGCAGGTCTGCTCAAGATGCGCGGTGATATCGCCGGTGCCATTGAGCACTTCGAAGCCGCCGTAGACGGTGGCGAGCGCTCAGGGCGACGCGCAACCGTGCGCCACGCCTTGCTCAACCTTGCCAATCTCGATCTATTCTTGGGTCGCCTGGCGCGCGCACGCGCGCGCCTGCAGACACTCGAAGCCGATCACGATTCTCTGCAGCCCGCGCAAGATGCGCAGCGCATGGGTCTTCAAGCGGAACTGGCCCTACGCATGGGGCAACCGAGTGACGCCGAACGCCTATTTGCAGCGAGCGCCGCCGCCTATCAAACGCTTGGGCGTGACCTCGACGCAGCAGAAGCTCAGTTGGAGTCCATCTTGGCCGCAGCGCGGGTCGAGCAGCCCGACCTGGCTCAGTTGCGGGCACGGCTCGAGGCCCTGCGTGACCAAATGGGGAGCACGAGCGCCCACCGGGCGCTGTTCTCTCTTGCGGAGGGCCGAGTTGCGCTCGTTGCCGGCATCGAGGCCACGGCCCGCCATGCCATCGAGCAGGCGGAATCGGATGCACGTGCAAGCGGGCACAAAGAGTGGTTGTGGCGAGCGCTCGAGGCGCACGCAGATCTCGAGCAGTCAGCGGGCGGGCTGCTGCGCGCGCGGCAGCATCGTGAAAGCGCGCTGGCGCTGCTCGAAACCATGGCCTCCACTTTGCCCCGTGACCTGCGCGAGGTGTATTGGAACGACACCCGGCGACGTCAATTGCGTGCGGCAGTCTCACAGGTTCATCTCCCCGACGCGACCGCTAACGGAATCGCCGCGCCTTTTTCAGCGTCGGAAATGACTGGCAGCATTTCCACCTGGCTCTCGAGTCCGATTGACCAACGATTGGCCAAGATTCTCGAAATCAACGCTGAGCTCGCATCCGATCTGCGGCTCGATTACTTGACCGATCGCATCATCGAACACGCCATTCGCCTCTCGGGGGCGGAGCTGGGGCTGATCCTGCTGCGCGACGCCAACGGCAAGTTGAACGTGCAAAGCTCACGAGCTAGCACGACCGATGAGCAACGCCTGCGCTTTTCGACGTCCATTGCCGAGACTGCCATCAGCAGCGGCCAACCTGTTGTCACGCTCAGCGCAAAAGACGACCAACGAATGTCGGGGTGGGCGAGCGTTCACGACCTGATGGTGCAATCGGTGGCCTGCGTTCCGATTCGTGCCGGACATGGGCCGACGATCGGTGCACTCTACCTTGAGACGCGCATCCGCCGCGGCAGCCGCTTTCAGTCCGAATTGCCGATGCTGCAGGCGTTCGCGGACCAAGCAGCGATTGCTCTGCACGGAGCTCGCCTGATCAAAGAGAACCACGATCGAGCCGAAGAACTCAAAGAAAGCAACCGCAAACTGCACGAAGCCCAGGTGCGACTCGAGGAGCTACTAGGAAGCCGAACCCAGCAGCTGGTGCGCACGCGACGTCAACTGCAACAGACGCGTCAGACTCTTTACAGTCATTTTGGCTATCACGGACTCGTGGGCACCAGTGAACCCATGCGGCGTGTTTACGCAGTGATCGATCGCGTGAAGTCCGCCGACGTGGGTGTGCTCGTTACTGGCGAGAGCGGCACGGGCAAGGAGATGGTGGCCAGGGCAATCCACGCGGCCTCCGACCGCAACCGTGGACCCTTCGTGGGGGTCAATTGCGGAGCAATTCCAGAGAACCTGCTGGAGAGTGAGCTATTTGGCAGCGTGCGCGGCGCATTTACCGGTGCCGATCGGGATCGGGCTGGCCTATTCCGAGAAGGGCAAGGCGGCACGATCTTGCTCGATGAGATCGGCGAGATGCCGTCGAAAATGCAGGCTGGCCTGCTACGCGTGCTTCAATCGAAGACGGTGCGACCCGTGGGCGGCCGCCGCGAAGAGCCGGTGGACGTGCGCGTCATCTGTGCAACGCACCGCAATCTCGAAGAGCTCGTGGCCACCGGCAGCTTCCGCGAGGACCTGTACTACCGTATTCACGTGGTCGAGGTACATATCCCACCCTTGCGGGAACATCGCGAGGACATTCCCCAGCTCGTCAATCACTTCTTTGGGCTATTCTCGGCGAGGTTCCATCAAGAAAAGAAGTCGGTTGCGCGGGAAGCGCTTCGACTGCTGATGGCGCAACCTTGGCGCGGCAACGTACGCGAGCTGGAACATGTGTTGCTCAACGCATGGATCATGTCCGACGCGGACGAGTTGGGACCCCAAGATTTCGAGCTTTCTGTCTCGTCCAACGTGTATCACGGCGCAATTGAAGTCCCCGAGGTTGACGACGGTACGACGAGTGACTGGAAAGGCGCAATCCGCGCTCCAAAAAGCCAGCAGTCACGCAACCCGGCCGAACGTACGTTGACCACGCGCCAGCAGCAGCAAGCCACGGATGAGAAGCAGCGAATACTCGATGCGCTCAAAGCCTGTGAACACAACAAGGTCAAAGCCGCCAAGCTCGCCGGGATCCCTCGCCGCACCTTCTACCGTCGCCTCGAAGCCTACGGGATTAAGTAATACCAACCCACCAACGTTGGGTGAGACTCGGTCTGTTGGTTACCCTCATTTGGATTGCACAGGGCGGAAGGATTTGATCTCAAAAATATCCGATGACGCCGAGGAATGGTGGTCCTTCGATGACGCCGAGGAATGGTCGAAGAACCACCAATCCGCTGCGTCATGGTCCTTCGACCACTCCTTAGCGTCGTCGGAGGACCATCTTCCGATCTTCCGTCCTAGTGAATCATAAAAAGCTGCTGAGTTTCTTCCTGGTCGGAAATGGCGGAAGAGACCTAGTTCAGGAAAAGCTCAGCAGCGTTTCGTGCGGGATCTGGCTCAGATTCATGCCGAGTACCAACAACACGATGAGACCGAAGTACATGAGCGCCATGGACCAGCGTTGCGCAACGGTCACCTCGAAATAGCGACGCTGTTCCTTGCTCTTGCGTTTGAAGAGCGACAGCAGGCGCGGAACGGAAAACACCAATATGAGGATGAGCATGAAATTGGGATGCATGATCGTGAGGGCGAGCAAAATCACGAATCCGACGAGCCACAACCAAGGAGAAAGGGCGGTGACTACCCGGCCGCCGTCGAGGAAGCCAACCGGGGCAAGGTTGAACAGGTTGAGCAAGAACCCCGTGTAGGCCAGAGCGCTAAACATTGGATTGCCGGTAACGAAGAAGAGTATCTCGCACAGGACCGCGCCCAACGTTCCCAACATCGGCCCCCCAATGCCAACTTGAGCTTCAATCCAAGCATTGCGCGGGGCTTCCTTGAGCGCGATGAAGGCACCCATGAATGGAATGAAAACCGGCACGCCCACCTTGAGCCCAATACGCTTGGCCGCCAGCAAGTGACCGCATTCGTGAATTAGAATGAGCAAGACGAAACCAACCGCAAACCACACGCCCCAAGTCATCGCATAAACACCAACGGTTAACAGCATGCTGCCACCCGTTTTAAGGATCACCGGAAGGAACTTCAGCACTGGGGCGATGAACTTCATCAACAGAACGCCCGCAACACCCAATGGGGCAAAGAGTCGTTTGAGGGTTTGTCCGGGGGCTGGCCGAGGCAGATCTTCTTGCTCGGGGAGGCTAGGTGATGGTGTTTCGGGCAATTGCATTGCGGTGTCTCACTCCAACCCTAGCAACTCCAGCAGCGCCTCACTAGTCAAGTCACTGGCGCCTGCCGATTCATCGAGCACAGCCTCTGCAATGGCGCTCGCCGCGTCGCAAGACCAAAGGCACCTTGGCTCCCATTGATGCCAAGAACCGGTCGTATCACTTCGCCCAAATGGCTCGAACCTCGCGCTCGAAATATTCACGAACCGCTCGCCACTCGGCGGGCTTCAGCAATATGGGTTCCGGCTCGGCGTCTGCGTCATCGAAGAAAGTCAATGCTTTCAGCCGGTGCAGCAGGTCGGGATGCGCCATTCGGTACCGGTTTTCAAAGGCTTCAAGCGCGAATTGCAGCCCACTCGATTCGATGCAAATGAAGTATAAGTCGTAGAAGTCCTTTCGCGCTCCGCGCGACGCAATCGCTTCGATCTTCATGGCCGCTATATCGGCCAACGTTGCGATTGGAAAGCCCAATCCTGGTTCCGTGGGCCATAAACATGGATACGGAAACCGCATGAAGCTGGTAGGCACGTCCTCCACGTCAATCCAAAGAGTATTGAGCTTGGTGCGAGGTTTCGATCCCCGAAATCCTTTAGCGTTCAGTTCGGCCAACAGACCCTCGGGATCAAAAGGGTCATCACAAAATAGATCCAAGTCGATCGAACGCCGATGTGCGAGTCTGAGGCACAACGCGGTGCCGCCTGCGAGATAGAAACCCTTTGCCGCCGCGGGCTTCAGGACCGAAAGAGCGGCCCGTTGATTAGACGTGATGGCTTCGTCGTGCATTGGGAATCTCGAACGGAAAAGATGACCTCGAAAAATCGGCGACTCCGCCGGTCAAGACGGTGTGGCGCCCGTAGAACGAAGTCTCGAATGACTTCCAGTCCGACTTCGTCAACCACCGACTTTACTGCGCGCATATTTCCCAACGACAGCACGCGTCCGAGTACAAAATCCTCGTGCGCCTTTGGGTCGAGGGTGCCCGGGTCCACGTCCCAGAACAGGTGTTTTGCGTCGTCCAGTACTGCTTCAGGAAGCCGCTTCACGACGAGAATGATACCAGCAATTGCTTTGGATCGCACTCCAAGCAATCGAAGGTAATCGATGCGCCCACGTATCTCGGTGGCCGGGGGCGGCGGTCGTGAGAATAACGCACTGTGCGCGCCATTTTCTACTCCAACCCTAGCAACTCTAACAGCGCCTCACTAGTCAAGTCACTGGCGCTGGCCGTTTCATCGAGCACAGCCTCTGCAATGGCGCGCTTTTCTTGGTGCAGTTCAACGATGCGCTCCTCGATTGTATCCTTGGTGACCAGCCGATACACGGTGACCGGGCGCTCTTGTCCAATGCGGTGGGCTCGGTCGGTTGCTTGGGCTTCGACCGCTGGATTCCACCAAGGATCCAGGTGAATCACGTAATCTGCGGCAGTCAGGTTGAGTCCAAAACCACCGGCTTTGAGACTGATAAGGAATAATGATGCTTCACCCGATTGAAACGCTTTTACTCGTGCCTGCCGAGTGTCCTTGGGGGTGGAACCATCCAGGTATAAGTAGCTGAGATGGCGCTCGTCGAGTTGTTCTCGCACGAGTTGGAGAAAGTCCACGAACTGACTAAACACCAGCGCGCGGTGCCCATTGTCGTTGAGTTCCTCGGCGAGCTCCAAAAACGTCTGCAGCTTGGAGGATTCGGTGAGCACGTCAGGAAAGACCAATCGCGGATGACAACAGAACCTGCGCAGGCGCGTGATCTCGGCAAGCACTTGAAGTTTGTGGTCGCGCTTACCGTACGTTGAGTGAAGTTTGTCATGAATCTGACGGCGCAACAACGCATACCTCAGGGTCTCGTCTTCATTCAAACGCACCTCATGGCGCAGCGTGGTAATGGGCGGCAAGTCCTGCAAGACTTCGTCTTTGCGGCGACGCAGCAAGAATGGCTGAACCAACTTCTTCAATAGCGCTTGCTGCTCGCTAGCGTGATCTCGCTCGATGGGTTTTAGGTAACTGAGCTGAAAGTGCTTGAAAGACCCGAGTAAAGCCGGGTTCAGAAAGTGAAAGATGCTCCAAAGATCGCCTAAGTGGTTTTCAATCGGCGTCCCTGTCATGGCTACGCGATACCGCGCCGAAAGTTGAAACGCTGCTTTGGCGCGCATTGAATGGGGGTTCTTGATGAACTGCGCCTCGTCGAGCACCGCCGTGTTCCATTCGACAAAACCGAGCTCGACTGCGTCCTGCTGCAACAACGCATAGCTAGCAATGAGGACATCGGGGCCAGGGACACCACTATTTTGCTTGAATTGCTCCAGGAGGGCTGCCCGCGATTTGCCCGTGTATTCTACCGCACGTAGAGACGGGGCAAATCGGTTCAGCTCTTCGATCCAGTTGGTGCACACCGAGGTGGGCGCAATCACGAGCGCCGGGCCAGCGGCGGCGCGCCCCAGCAGTAGCGCAATGACTTGCACCGTCTTGCCAAGCCCCATGTCGTCCGCAAGACAGGCACCCAAGCCCAGCTGACTCAGTCGCCAGAGCCATTGGTAGCCCTCGAATTGATAGGATCGCAGCGCTGCCTCGAGCCCTTGTGCAGGTGCAGCTTGACTCGACAGGGTCGTATCGAGTCGTGAAAGCCACTCGGTTGCTGAAGGCTCGACGTCCATGGCGGATTCCGACTCGACCAGGGCGCGCAGCATATCGAAGGCTGACTCTGGAACTCTAAGTTCACCTGGAGAACCGCGGGCGGGAAGCTGGGCCACGCTTGCCAGTTGCGAGAGTACGTGACGAATGCGTCTTTCCACTTCGACGAAGTCGCCGTTTGGCAAACGAATGAAGCGACCCGACTTGGTGAAGGGCATACGAACCAGATCACCGAGCGCCAGGGGCGACACTTGGTCCACCTGGATGCTACCGTTGACCAAGTACCAGCCTTTGACGCGACGCATAGAGCCATGAAGGGCAGCGCCGCTTACCTTGCCTCGAGCGGTAATGGCATGACCATCCTTCCACTCAAGAGCACAAGCCAAACCACATTCTCGCAACTCGGAGAGTAGGCAAAATAGTTCCTCTTCGTCGAGACTAAAACCGTGCACGGGGTCGCAGTTGTTTTCGTCGTTCTCGCGCCCACGCAGCGAGGCTTCCCTGAGGGTTGAACACTTGGCGAGCAAAGCGTGATACCGAGCCTCTTCTTCGTTGAAGCAACGTTCCGTGTCGAACAGCTCGTCACCACCATGCACCGTGACCACAGCGCGGCCAAGACCAGGCGGAAAGAATCGACCGAATTCTCCGTAGGGTCTAACACCGATCTCGACCCACCACGCGCCGGTCTCGGCCGATATACGCATACAGGGTGTACTATCAGCAACCACCGTACGGCATGCACCAAGCTCGGCACTGCGGATCTCCACATGCTCGGCGAGGCGCGAAAGAATCGCTAGCCCCTCATTTTGGTGAGCCTGCGGTATCCGAACGCCGCTTGGCAGCAACTGGATGAGTCTGGCAAGCGCAGCGTTGACGCGATAGACAACCAAGCGCGTATCGCTTTGCACGACTACATTCACACCTTCCTCTGCCCCTGAAGGCTCCATCTGAATCACCAGGTGACCGTGCTCTTGGTATGTTTCGACGTGGCAATTGCCTCGAACCACCTCCACGTGCTGCCGGGCTCGAGCGCCATTGAACACCCGCGGGTGACCAATCAGGGCTTCGATCGCCGCGAGCGGTAGCTGGCTACGGCGCGGCGCCGCATCGATTGCACCAAGAATCGCAACGTCTTCGGGGGGCAGCGTGTCTTTGAGCGAGCGGAGCTCGTCGAAATCAACCCGGTGCCCCCGGGTCCAACCCGTGCCACTGCGGTACTCTTCCAACCCAGGCTTGGCCAGGTCGCCGCTCGTCATGTCCATGAACCAGGCAACGCGACGCGAAAGCATGGTTTCGCCTCGTTCTGCCGTTTCCACATACTTGTCTAACGCGCGAAGTGAGCAACGCCATTCCGGTTCGCGCTCGAGCAGATGAACCAACATCAGTTCACCCGAGGCCCCCTGCGTCATGCTCTGGAGTTCCGGCATCGCCTCGACGCTCAGGGCCTTTGCGAGATGCAGAGCTTGCCGAGCAACCCACCGGTAACCCGCATCGTTCCAGCGCGCGCTATCGTCAACCAGTCTGCGCGTCCAAGCCGTGCGAGTCACCGTGTCGCAGTCTTGACACTGAACGGTTAATGCCTGGATCATCGTTTCCCATCCGGGCGCATCGGCTGGTTGATGGTGTGGGCTCAACCGAAGACGCTCGGACTCCGGTTGCGTAAGTCGTCGCAGTAGCAAACGTAGTCCGCGACCCACTGCCGTCTGCGCCATCGCCATCGGCCAGCCAACGATTGGCGGTGATTCAGCGATTGAGAAGCGTTGAAACAGGCGTTTAGCCAGGGTCGCACCCGCGGGCTGTTCGCGGCTCAGTGCGAGCAAGGCAAGTATTGCGGTCACGGTCGTGGGA
>Ga0265340_10002063_pt1 | contig 11512 bp, 11 predicted proteins | sample 4CB225metaG_FD_202082 | JGI IMG/M metagenome (GOLD analysis project Ga0265340, IMG submission 202082) | Rhizosphere microbial communities from Carex aquatilis grown in University of Washington, Seatle, WA, United States - 4-CB2-25 metaG | ecosystem: Host-associated > Plants > Roots >...
CCCCGCGGGGTCAGCCGCCCGACCACGGCCAGCCGGCGCGATTCGCTCGTCCCCGGAACCGAACCCGTCCCCGTCGTCGAACCGGTTCCCGTCGTCGAGCCGGCACCAGAGTCTGTCGCGCCCGCACCCGACGCGGACGAACCGGCACCAGGGATCGTCGAGCCGGTCTCAGCGGTCGTCGGGCCGGTCCCGGAACTCCACCCACGTCCGGCCCGAGCCGAGACATCAGCCCCGCTCTGGACCCCGGCCCCAGCCCCAGCCTCGGATCCGGCCCCAGCCCCAGCCCCGGCATCGGTCCCGCTCTCGGGCCCGATCTCGGCGGAACGCTGAAGAATCGGCGACGGTGAGGTCGGGTAAGCCGGCCCGGGTCGAGGCTGAACCGGAATCAGTTCCAGGGCCAGATCACCGTTACCAGGTTCGACGGCGGCCAGGTTGAGCAATTCGGGACCGACCGCGGCGGCCACCCGGCCGAGCAACCGGTGGGTCGCGATCGCCGGCACGGCGGCGTCCAGGTCGGCCAGCACCGCCCCGGATCCAGCGGCGAAAGTGGCCAGCACCAGGGAACGCTCGATCTTGAAGGCCCGCAGCGAGCGGCAGCGCTCCTCCAGCCAGGCGTAGACCGGGCGCGGATCGAACCCCTTTGCCCCCTGGGCCAGGGCCGCCAGATACGTGCCGTCGGCTTCGATTCCGTAGGTTTCGACCAGTTCCCGGATCAGCTCGGGGTTGATCAGGACGGCGTCCTCAAGATCCAGATCGAAGTCGTCGTCACCGGCTCCCCGGGGCCGGACCGAGCAGCCGCGCAGCACGATCGGAGCCAGCACCGGCTCGGACGACTCGGCGACCCGGGGCCGCCAGGAAGCAACGCCGACCGCGAGACAGCAACCCTGGACGCCCCGCTGGGCGGCCAGCACGAGCGCCGAGGCCCTGATCATCCGGGCCTGTCGCCAGGCGGCGCTGTGCGCTTCGTGCTCACGGAACAGGCTGGAGAGCCGGGTCGGGCGGGCCGCGAACAACTGCGCCAGCCCGGAGGGGTGCGCATGGGTGAGGTCCAGCCAGGAGGCGGCGGCCTGTGGACCCGAGGCGAGCAGGGTGTCCGGCATACCCGAGCCGGCCAGGGCCCGCCGCCAGCCGTCGACCGACAGCGCGATCCGCTGCATCGGATCGGCGGTCAGCAGACCCTCACGGTCCGGCATCTCACCGACGGGCCCGACGCCGATCAGCACCTCGCCGGCAAGTATCTCGCCGGTCAGTGTCTCGCCGATCTTCGGCTCGCTGATCAGCGTCGGGGCATTCGAAGGGTCGTCGATCGGTGCGCCCTGCGGATCGAACCCGGGGCGCTCGACACGCGGTTGTGGTGGCGGTCGCTCGGTCAGCGACCCGCCAGCAGGAAGTTCGGGCACCACCCAACGCTAGTCCTCGCGGCCCGTCCGACCCAGAATCCCCGGACGGGCGCGCCGGACCGGCCCGGAAACCTCTCCCCCAGACCAGGAAAAGCTCAGGCGAACCAGGAAAAGCTCAGGCGGCCCGGGAAAGACCTCAGGCGGCCAGCAACATTGCCAGCACCGCGGTATCCGGATCAAGCGCCGGGTTCACCCCGACTTTGCTGACCAGCCGGGTCACCGTGCCGTCCCGCTCGGCCTCGACCCAGGCCGCCCGATGCTCCAGCCCCAGATGCGGGAGACCGGGCAACAACACACAACCGGACGCCGAACCCCAGGCTTCCGGCGTGGACGGACGGCTCTCGGACGGCGGGTGCAGCAACAGCAGTGCCGGCGGGGCATGCTCGGAGAACTGGCCGGGTGCGGGAGCGCCGTCGCCCAGCACCGGACCGGCGGCCGTGACCAGCCCGACGGTACCCGGTTGGGGGTCCTCCGGAGTGTCCTCGGTCGCCCGGAACACGGTGGTGGTGGGGACCAGGCCCGGCACTGCGGCGAGCCGGACGGCCAGGGTGAGGAACTGCGCCCACTCCCGGGTGGAGGAGGGCCAGCGGCCACTGACGACGAAGCCGCAGAGCGCTCCGCCGCCGTGGAAAGGGGCGATTTCGACGTTCAGCCGGTGGTCCGGCTGGAAGTTCGGCTGGCTCATGCCTCGTCCTCCCATGATGGGTAGGCAGCGACTGCACCCCGACGTGCGATAGCGGCTGCGCACCTTCGCACGTGTTCGCAGGGTGAGGCACAAACCCCCTGGCACACAAGCCCCCTCGAGTGCCAGCCAAGGCGATGATCATGCGGGATAGGGCCGGGCTCAGGTCAGGCGGTGAACCGGGTGTGACCGGTGAGGGCCTGCTCGGCGGCCAGGGCCAGCAGCTCTGAGGTCCGCTCGATGTGAGGGTGCGGCAGGTCGTCGGGGTGGAACCAGCCGACGGCGAGCGATTCGTCGTCCCCGACCCGCGCCGTCCCGGAGATCGGCCGGCAGCGGAAGAAATGGTCGCAGAACGAGGTGACGTCCTGGTTGGGGTAGGTCACCGGCCCGACCGTCCGAATCGCGATCAGTTGCTGCACCTCGACCACCACACCGGTTTCCTCCAGCACCTCGCGGGCACAAGCCGCGGCCATCTCCTCGCCCGGCTCGGAGATGCCGCTCGGCAGCGCCCACAACCCGCTGTCGGAGCGCTGGCCCAGCAGCACGTGGCCACGCTCGTCGGTGACCAGCGCCGTGGCCCCGGGCAGCCAGAGCAGGTGGTGCCCGATCATCGTGCGCAGCTCGAGAATGAAATCTGGTGTCGGCACTTCAGGTCCGTTCCTTGAGCAACTGCGACATCTGCACGATCTCCGCGTTCTGGCTGGTAACGATGGTCCGGCAGAGATTGACGACGACCCGCTCCTTGGTTTCGGCCAGCGCGACCTGGGCCATCGTCACCCCGCCCCGGTGATGGCTGATCATCAGCCGCAGAAAGAGCACGTCGGCCTGCTGCACCGGCAGCGTGCGCAGTTGGTTCACCTGCGCCTGGGTGGCCATCCCGGGCATCAGCCCATCCGGTTGCAGGACCATCATCGAGACCGGCACGACCGGACTGCCGCCCGCCCCCATCGACATGCCGTCACGAGCCGGCTTCATCCACTGCATCGGCGCCCCGCTGCGCCCGATCGAGAGGTTCCAGTCGTTCAGCCAGCCTTGCATCTGCCCCATCTGATTCGCCTGAGTCAGGGCGATATCAGTGGCCAGGAAGCGGATCGCCGGGTCATGGGTGCGACCCTGGATGATCGTGGCCATGTCGACCGCCTGGGCGTGGTGGTCGGTCATGTCCCGGGCCAGGCCGGCCGCCACCGAGTTGTCACCCGGGGTGGCCTGACCGGGGGCCACCACGAACCCGACCACGACCACGGCGACGAAGAACAAGACGCCGACCAGCAGCAGCCGAATCAGGGTGACGGCGCGAATCCCGCCGCGCCGGTCAATCGCTTCGGATCCCCAGGCATCGCTCGGCTCCGGGTCCCAGGTCCCGCCCAGCCCCGGGCCCCTGGTCTGGTCCGGCTCCGGGTCGCTGGTCTGGTCCGGCTCCGGGTCGCTGGTCTGGTCCGGCTCCGGGCCCCTGGTCTGGTCCGGCCCCGAATCGCTGGTCTGGTCCGGCCCCGGGTCGCTGATCTGGTCCGGTTCCGATCCTCCGGTCACTTCGGCCTGGCCGCCGACGGCCTGATCCGCCATCAGCCGGCCGGGGTGCCGGTACCGCCGGTGCAGGTGGCGCCCGGTTCAGGAGTCTGCGGGCCCTGCTTGTACTTCTTGATGAAAGCCTCCAGTCGTGGGTCGGCGGCGCTCTGAAGTTTCAGTTGCTTGCCCCAGGCCGACACCACCACCGGGGCCGGCAGCCCCGGGTACGGCGACAGGTCCAGGTAGGTCTGACCGGTGGCGATCTTCGTCAGTTGATTGATCTGCGCCTTCGCCAGGGTGGGCTGGTAGGTGATCCAGACTGCACCATGTTCCAGGTCGTGCACGGCATTTTCGTTGGGTACCGGCGAGGTGTAGATCCCGCAGTTCAGCCAGACCGGATTATGGTCGCCCCCGACCGGCGGGTTCTGCGCGTACTTGACCTTGGTCGTGACATGGTTGCGGGACAGCCCGGTGAAGGTCTGGACCCCGGTCAGACTGGCCGAGCCCGAAGCCGAATTGGAACTCTTGCCGGACTGGCTCAGCACGATGGCGGTCACCCCACCGGCGATCGCCAGCACCAGAACAGCACTGCCGGTGATCAGGCCGATCCGCCGCCGACGGTCCCTCGCGGCCTGTTCCGCTCGCAGCCGGGCGGCCTTCTGGGCGGTCGCTTCACGTGATTTTCTGGCATTGGTCATGGCGCGTGCACTGTCCCCATCTCTGCTGAGCCTGCGCCGCAGGCCGTCCATTTAGTGGGAGTTTCACATATCTGTCTGTGGACACGCCCCAGATCCTCCGGTGATCATGCACATTTGCCCGGTCCACGCCACCGCAGGGCCGGCCCGGAGCGGGTAAACGGGCAAGATCACGCCCGATTCGGATACACCATTGTCATCGCTGGGCCGTACCCTGCCGTCACCGCAACGATGGTTACTCAAGTGGACCAGAAACCGGGATCGAACGGACGACGAACGGACAACGATGCAGCTGACACCGCACGAGCAGGAACGGTTGATGCTTTCGTACGCTGCCGACCTGGCTCAACGTCGCCGGCAGCGCGGGCTCAAACTGAACCATCCCGAAGCCGTGGCGATCCTGAGTTCGTTTCTGCTCGAGGGTGCTCGGGACGGGCGCCGGGTCGCGGACCTGATGCAGGCCGGGCGTGAGGTGCTCAGCCGGGACGACGTCATGGACGGCGTCCCGGAGATGCTGGCCGAGGTACAGGTGGAAGCGACATTCCCCGACGGCACCAAGCTGGTCACCGTGCACCAGCCGATCCCTTGACCGGGCCCGAGCCCGAGCCGGGCCCCGGACCAGGGCCAGCGCCGGAGCCAATGCCGGCGCCGGGTGAAGATCGGTTCACTCCGGGCGAGGTGATCGCGGCCGAAGGGTCGATCACGATCAACGCGGGTGCGTCCCGGACCACCCTGGCCGTGGTCAACACCGGCGACCGCCCGGTCCAGGTCGGCTCGCACTATCACTTCGCCCAGGCCAACCCGGCCCTGAGTTTCGACCGCGCGGCCGCCCACGGCCTGCGGCTGGACATCGCGGCCGGTACCGCCGTCCGCTTCGAGCCCGGCGTGGACCGTGAGGTCACCCTGGTCCCGATCCGCGGGTCGCGCGTCGTCCCCGGATTGACTCCGCCCGCACCCAACTCTCTCGACGGCCCACCTCTCAAAGACCAGGAAGGCTGACCGCGTGGATCTGACTCGCGCCCGCTACGCGCAGCTCTACGGCCCGACCGTGGGTGACCGGGTTCGGCTGGCGGACACCGATCTGTTCATCTCCCCCACCGAGGATCGCTGCGGCGGTCCGGGTAAGGCCGGAGAGGAAGCCGTTTTCGGCGGCGGCAAGGTTTTGCGCGAGTCGATGGGCCAGGGCCGGGCCACCCGGGCCGAGGGCGCCCCCGACCTGGTGATCACCGGCGCGCTGGTGCTCGATCACTGGGGCGTGATCAAGGCCGATATCGGGGTCCGGGACGGCCGGATCGTGGCCCTGGGCAAGGCCGGGAACCCGGAGACGATGGACGGCGTCCATCCCGATCTGGTGGTCGGGCCCAGCACCGAGATCCTGGCCGCCAACGGCAAGATTGTCACCGCCGGGGCAATCGACTGCCATGTGCATTTCATCTGCCCGCAGATCGTGCCGGAGGCCCTCGGCAACGGCATCACCACGCTGATCGGCGGCGGCACCGGCCCGGCCGAGGGCACCAAGGCGACCACGGTGACCCCGGGCGCCTGGTACCTGGCCCGGATGCTGGAGGCGATGGACGGCGTCCCGGTGAACGTGGCCCTGCTCGGCAAAGGCAATACCGTGTCCCAGGAATCGATGTGGGAACAATTGCGGGCCGGGGCGTCGGGCTTCAAACTGCATGAGGACTGGGGGACGACGCCCGCCGCGATCGACGCCTGCCTGACCGTGGCCGACGCCTCCGGTGTCCAGGCCAGTATCCACACCGACACCCTGAACGAGGCCGGCTACGTCGAATCGACGCTGGCCGCGATCAACGGCCGGGCGATTCACAGCTATCACACCGAAGGCGCCGGCGGTGGGCACGCGCCGGACATCATCACGGTCGCCGGGTTCGGCCACATCCTGCCCTCGTCGACGAACCCGACCCGGCCGCACACCGTGAACACGCTCAGCGAGCACCTCGACATGCTGATGGTCTGCCACCACCTGTCGCCGTCCATTCCCGAGGACCTGGCCTTCGCCGAGTCCCGGATCCGGCCGAGCACCATCGCCGCCGAGGACCTGCTGCACGATCTGGGCGCGATCTCGATGATCGGCTCGGACTCGCAGGCGATGGGCCGGATCGGCGAGGTGGTGCTGCGGACCTGGCAGACCGCGCACGTGATGAAACGGCGCCGGGGCCTGCTGGCCGGCGACGTCGACAACGACAACCTGCGGGCCCGGCGGTACGTGGCCAAGTACACGATCTGCCCGGCGGTGACACACGGGATGGAGCGCGAGATCGGCTCGGTGGAGCCGGGCAAGCTGGCCGACCTGGTGCTCTGGGATCCAGCGTTCTTCGGCGTCCGCCCGCACGTGGTGATGAAGGGCGGCATGATCGCCTGGGCTCAGATGGGCGATGCGAACGCGTCGATCCCGACCCCGCAACCGGTGCTGCCCCGGCCGATGTTCGGCGCCGCTCCCCCGGTAGCCGCCGCGACCAGCGTGCACTTCGTTTCCCCGCAGGCGATCGAGGACGGCCTGGCCGGGCGGATCGACGTCCGCCGCCGACTGGTCGCGGTCGAGGACGTCCGGTCGCGGGGCAAGGCCGACCTGCCGGAGAACACCGCCACCCCCCACATCGAGGTCGACCCGGATACCTTCACGGTCCGGATCGACGGCCAGGTCTGGGCCGAGGAACCGGCCGAGTCCCTGCCGATGGCCCAGCGCTACTTCATGTTCTAGCCACCCCGACCACCCCGCCCCCGGGCCACCCCGCCCATGATCAGCGATTCGGCCGGCAAAAACGTTCATCCAGTAGCACTTCCGAAGGCAGAGAAGGTGATCATGGACGACGGAAGCGGCGGCGGGACGGGCCCTGCGGCTGGATCCGCCGCCCTGCTGGCCCTGGCCGACCAGCGCCTGCCCAGCGGCGGGCACGTGCACTCCGGCGGCATCGAACAGGCGGTCACCGACGGTCTGGTCCATGATGTCCCGACCTTGGAACGCTTCCTGGAACGGCGATTACGCACGGTCGGCCTGGTTACCGCCGGCTTGGCCGCCGCGGCTTGCCGGTTCGCGGGGCGGGCCGATGCGGCGTCCCGGCTACGCAGGCTTGAGGCCGAGGCCGACGCTCGTACTCCCTCGCCGGCTCAACGGGTGGCCTCCCGGTCTCAGGGGCGAGGGCTGCTCCGCACGGCCAGGGCCGCCTGGGCCGCTCCGTCGCCCAGCCTGAGCTGGACGGATCTAGGCGCCCGACCGCATCATCCGCTGGTGCTGGGTTGCGCGGCCCGGGCCGGCGGGGTGTCACCTCAGGGTGCCGCCCTGGTGGCGGCTTACTTGGCGGTCAGCGCGCCGTCGACGGCGGCGCAGCGACTGCTGGCCCTCGATCCGGTCGCGGTGGCCGCGGTCACCATCCGCCTCGGCCCGGCCATCGAGCAAATCCCCGCCCAAATCCCCCCCGCGATTCCCCCAGCCCTGACGGGCCGGGAGGTGCCCCCGCAAATTTGCACGCTTTCAGACCGGGCAAACGTGCATGATCACGGCGAGGGGTTTGAGGTTGATCTGCCGGATGATTCGGATCCACTACTGGACCTGCTGGCCGAGCGCCACGCGGCCCGAGAGGAGCGTCTGTTTGCGTCCTGACCTGCCGATCACCGATTCGGCTGCCCCCTGGACCATCTCCATCCCCCGGCTGCACGCGCTGCCGCACGAGATCACCGGGCTCGATCCGCACGGCCACCGCGCCGGGCCGGGCCGGCTGTCGGGCGAGAACGGCCCGCTCCGGATCGGCATCGGCGGCCCGGTCGGCTCGGGTAAGACCGCCCTGGTCGCGGCCCTGTGCCGGGTGCTCGGCGAGCGGATGTCCCTCGGCGTCGTCACCAATGACATTTACACCACCGAGGACGCCGATTTCCTCCGCCGCAACGCCGTGCTACCGGACGACCGGATCGTCGCCGTGCAGACCGGCTGCTGCCCGCACACCGCGATCCGGGACGACATCACCGCCAACCTGGACGCCGTCGACGACCTGATCGAGCGATTGCCGCCGCTCGACCTGGTGCTGGTCGAATCCGGCGGCGACAACCTGACCGCGTCGTTCAGCAAGGGCCTGGTCGACGTGCAGATCTTCGTCGTCGATGTCGCCGGCGGGGACAAGGTGCCGCGCAAGGGCGGGCCGGGCGTCACCGGCGCCGACCTGCTGGTGATCAACAAGACCGACCTGGCCCCGCTGGTCGGCGCCGACCTCACCGTGATGGCCGGCGACGCGCATCGGGTCCGCGGCGAAGGGCCGGTGGTGCTGCAGTCGCTGCGCGAGGATCCGCAGGCCACCGACGTCGTCAAGTGGGTGCTGTCCTACCTGGACCCGGCGCTCCTGCACCCGAGCGCCACTGCGACCCACTGAGTGCGCAGCAGCATCGAGATCGTCGCCGAGTACCGGAACGGCCGCACCGTCCTGCGGAGCATCCGCGGCGGACTGCATTTTGCGGCCCGGGAAACCGGGCCGGGCGTCGTCCATCTGGTCGGGACGGCGGCCGGGCCGCTCGGTGGCGACGAGGTGACGATCCGGGTGCAGGTCGGGGCCGGGGCCCGGCTGGCCGTGCGCAGCGCCGGGGCGACGATCGTCCAGCCGGGTCGACCGTCCCCGGATTCCCGGCTGACCCTGCACCTGGACGTGGCCGACGAAGCCGAACTCGACGTCGGGTGCGAGCCGACGGTGATCTGCCACGGCGCCGGGCACGAGTCCGCCGCGGTGATCGAGTTGACCGGGTCGGGGCAGGTCAGGCTGCTGGAGCAGGTGCTTCTGGGCCGGTCCGGTGAGCCCGGCGGCAGTTGGGTCGGGCGCACCCGGCTGACTCGGGACGGCGTCCCCCAGTTGCGGCACACCCTGCGGTCCACCCTGATCACCGGCTCGGGCAGTTCCATCAGCACCGGCAGTTCCATCAGCATGGGCGGTTCCATCAACACAAACAGTTCCATCAGCTCCGGCGACGGTACCCGGGTGATCTCGACCTTGCTGTGGTCCGGAGCCGAGCCGGCGGTAGCCGCGACCGCGGGGACGGCAGCGGCGATGCCGCTGGCCGGTGGCGGACTGCTGGTCACCGCGACCGGACACACCCTGATCGCCACCGCACACGACCTGCGGGCCGCGGCGACGGCCTCGACCGCGGCGGCGACCGCCGTTCCCGACCGGGCTACTTCTGCAGGCCGGCCTTGCGCTGCCGGCGCTGGAGCGGGTAGTTGAGGATGGCGATGGCGAAGGCCGCGACCAGGCTGCCGCCCAGCAGCCACGGCCAGATTCCGCCGGCCAGGGTGGGCCGGGTCGAATGGGCCGAGGTCGGCTGAGTCGCGAGCCCGGTCGCACCGGAGTTCGGGGTCTTGGCCCCGGCGGCCGGTGCGGTGGTGGCCGTGACCGGGGTCGGGCTCGGCGTCGGGGTCGGGAAGGTGACGGCGGGGTCCCGGGCCGGCGGCGCCACTCCGGTATAGGAATAGACCTTGACCGAGGTGATCTGAAGCTGCGCCGGAAGGCTGGTCCCGGTGTCCGGAAGCCCGGTCAGTTTGTCGCCGGTACTGACCGTGATCCAGAACCAGTGCGAGCTCTTGTCCGCATGGGTGGAGTAGTAGATCTGCTTGCCGTCGACCGTCATCCGAACCTGCTTCGGTGACCACTCGATCGCGTAGTCATGGAACTTGCCGGAGAACGTCCCCGGAACCCGGGTGCGATCGGAGTTACGGCCGTAACCGTTGGTCGAGTAGACCGCCTCCTGGGCCGGCGCCAGCAGTTCCATCCCGGTCCAGCCCGAGTTGGAGACCAGGCCGATGGTGCTGTCGATCCCCGCACCCTTCGGGATCCGGGCCTGGACCACGTACTTCCCGTACTTCTGGCCCCACTTCAGACAGGCGATGCCACCGGCTGCGTACGGCTTGCCGCTGGTCTTCTGTTTCCGCAGTTTGAGGCCGAGCACGCCACCGGAGACTTTCGCCTGCTTGCTGGTCCAGGCGTTGGCCCCACCTTTGTAAACGCCGGCGTACGGGGTACACCCGGTGGGCAGGCTGGAACCGGAGAAGTTCTCGACCCGGCTCAGTTTCCAGCTAGAACCGGTCTTCGCCGCCGCCTGGGCCCGATCCTGCGATCGCCCCGGTACCGGAAGCCCGGAGGACAGCAGGAGGCCGGACAGAACGGCCACCAGGGCCAAGCGTCCACCGAAACGGCGAGCCTTGGTCGCTGACATTCCTACCTCATCACCACCGGCGAGCATTGGTCGCACTTCCAACGCTCGTGCACCTTACGCGCCTTTCGTCGTCAGAGAAAAGCGGCTCAATGGGTGACAGCGCTGGGTAACGAATCATCACCCTGGCGGCGGCTGCGGAATCCGCTGTGGATGTGGCATGATCGTGCCGTGTTGAAGACGCACCTGTACCCGCTGACCCCGGCATGTCCGCGGGCCGTGGGTGCGTGCTGTCGTCCCGCGGCCTGAACCAGCGCCCGCCCGCGCTCTCGCGGATCGACCTTCACACACCCGAGGACTCCCTCCATGCCCGCAGCAACTGCCGTCGTCGTCCATGCCCACCCGGACGACGAGGCCATCTTCACCGGCGCCACCATCCACCGTCTGGTCAAGAACGACGTCCGGGTGGTGCTCGTGACCGCGACCTCCGGCGAGGCCGGCGAACCACTGATCCCGTTGCAGCGCGGGGAGAGCATGGGCCAGCGTCGCCGGACCGAATTGGAGCACGCCTGCGAACTGCTCGGGGTCGCCCGGCTGGTGCTGCTCGGATATCAGGATTCGGGCGCCCACCAGGGGCCTTATCCGAACGGGAGCCTGGGCGCGGCCGAACCGGACGACGTCGCTCGCCGGGTCACGGCCGTGGCCGAGGCGGAGCAGGCCGCGGCCGTGCTGCATTACGACCCGCGCGGCATCTACGGGCACATCGATCATGTTCAGGTGCATCGGGCCGGAGCCCTGACCGCCGAACGACTGGGCATCACCGGGTACGAGGCGACCGTGGACGGCGCCCAGTTGCGCCGGCGACTGGCCCGCGGTCCCCGGCACCTGCTGCACGCGGCCGCCGGCGACGACGCCGACGTGGGCGTTCCGGCGTCCTCGATCTCGCTCACCGTCCGGGCCGATCCGCGGGCGCTGCGGACCAAACGCGAGGCAATGGCGGCCCACGCCAGCCAGATCGGGCCGCAGTTCCTGACCGAGGAGGAGTTCGACGGCGGATACGACCAGGAATGGTTCATCCGCCG
>Ga0265340_10002064_pt1 | contig 11510 bp, 12 predicted proteins | sample 4CB225metaG_FD_202082 | JGI IMG/M metagenome (GOLD analysis project Ga0265340, IMG submission 202082) | Rhizosphere microbial communities from Carex aquatilis grown in University of Washington, Seatle, WA, United States - 4-CB2-25 metaG | ecosystem: Host-associated > Plants > Roots >...
CCGATTCATTCGTTACCTTTCGACTCGCGATCGCTCGCGCGCTGGTCCGCTGGTTGCCTCGCTGCCCCCTGTGTCACGAGTCCCATCGACGCGCCTGCGGCGCAAACGAGTTGCTCGCCCCACCTACACCCCAATGACTCCAATCTTTTCGGCAGTAGTGCTAGGAGCGCCCAAGACGTCACGGGAAACGTGCAGCTTATGTCCGCGAGTGCTGAGAAGGTGTCGCTCATCGTGAGCGAGGCCATGGCCGGGGTCGGCATTATCGCCGAGACAATTGAAGTCCTCGCGAATAGCGTGCAAGGTGTGAGTGAAACTGCTGATGGCGCTGTCGTTGTGGCCGAGCAACTTGTCGCAGAATGCCCACGCGTAAACCTCGCCGCAGCCAGTATGCGTCAGTCGTGTGACTCAATGAACACTGATCTTGCGTTGTTGCGCGATGTTGCTGCTGGCACGTCGGGTGCTCAGCGTGCCGAAGCACATTAGAGCTAGCCAACGCGGGAGCAGTTGGTGGCCGGGGCCATAAGGGAATCCGTTAAGCGTCGGGATCGATATTGTCGCGAATCCAACCGATGCCTTGGTTCTCCCAGTCGTGAACCGAACTGCTGTCAATATAGCGTTCCCACGCGTAGATTCCCGATTCCTTGGCGATTTTCTTGAACTGCAGCGTCACCAGCGCACTGGCCAAAATCACCACGCTACGGCTCATTCCCTTAGCCTTATAGAGCTTCTGTCCCTCTTGCATCACGAGTTGCACCTCGGCAAGAAGCGGCTTCAACGTGCGCATATCGACGAAGACCCCAAAGCTTGGTGAAGCGTTGGCTGTTGCCTTTTTTGATTCCTCTAACCAGGCTCTCATTTCCTCGGCGCTCATGGTCTCGCCAAAAGTCAGATTAAAACCCCACGGCTTCTTTTCGATTTTGTACATGGTGAATCTCCGACGGCCACGCTCGGCAACGCACTTAGTGATTGAGCCGGGAACGGACTTGCGGAATCAACGGGTGCGCCTGGCAAAACCTTAAGCAGGAGACAGTGCGGGCCCGCCGTTCGCCTAACACTACTGCCAGAAATTTGCTTGAAGGGACGCCCGCAGATCCCGGTCGGGGCCTGTGTTTTGGCTGCGTTCCGGTGCTCACGTACTCAAGTACGCTCCGCTCCGGTACTCGCCAAAACTGCGGCCGCAACCGGGCTTTGCGGGCGGGTGATTGAAATCTTTGGCAGTAGGACTAAGCAGCCTGTTCATCAGAATTGCCCCGTGAGCCCTAGGAATGCGCCGTCTCGGTTCGGGACCACCGCAACCTTGACGGAGGTCGGAATCTCATGCACTCGGGGATTGTGATTGCGCGCAAAAGCAACCCAGCCGAGCGGCGTTATGATCGCGCCCGCAACAAAAGCAGCGAAGCCCCCGAGAAACAGCCCTGCGTCGGGGCTCCGTCCGTTCTCACAAAAATCCAGGCATGCATCCTTGAGTCCCACTACCATCGCCACCATGCCACCCGCGACCAAGGCCGAGCCGACGACCCCAAACGCCATGCCATTAGAGGCAGCGACTGGGTTGGCGTCTTCGATTTCGATCCCACCCGGTCCTTGCACTGAGAACTCGAGCTCGTGTTCCGCACCTGACTGATCGTAGAAGAGCGCCTTGTAGTCACCGCCCGGTAAGTTGAGCCAACAACCGCTAACGCAGCGAGCGATCACCTGGTCGTGACTCGAGCGCACTTCGATGCGACGCCCATCCGTGCGTGCGCGAACCATGAACGGATAGACCGCAATGGGCACGATGGGCGCAATTGCGATTGGACCAATCGGCGCGACCGCAACCGGAGCACCGGGGCTAACAGCAACTTTGCCCATGGGTTCACCTTCATGGGCGGGCACGCTGGTGCGCGACGGCTCGTCCTCACGCGCGGCACTGTTGCGGTTTTGCAACACAGTGGGCGCCGCAGGCGCGGCCTGTTGTGCCAGCGCAGAAACAGCGAAGAACTGCAGGGCCAAGCCCAGGCACAATACCGGGAGTTTTCTCGTCAAGGGAGCCATGGGCGCCCGCTCGAGCAAAGGGCGTGCCGGAACCCGCCGGACCCAAGGCAATTCCCTTTCCGCGGGCTCAAGACAATCAGAAATGGCAACTCCATGACTTAGCGCCGGGTCCGTCCGGTCCAAGCGGCATCCGCGTTGCGTATGTGCCGGGTCCAGCGGGTGCAAAGACGCACCCGGTTGCGGTTGCACCGGGTCCAAACCCGGCGGGACCGATGGGCATTGCGTGGTGACCGGGTTTGAGCCGCATGTTTCCAGTGTTACGGAACTTCAAAGGCGGGTCTGATGGGTGCAGAGCCGCAACGCGTTGCGTTTCGGGCATGTCTGACGGGTGGCGAGCCGCAGCGCGTTGCGTTTCAGGCGGGTCTGACGGGCAAAAGTGCCCAGCGCGTTGCGTCTTGGCAGGGTTCAACGGGCTAGAGTGCGGAGCGCCTTGGGTTTTGACCGGCCAAACCCCAGTGACGCCGAGCAAGCACCTACAACGCAAGGGCAGTGGCACGGATGTGGTCTGGACTCGGCACCGTGTGACACACAGTTGCGTCCAATCATCGACCATCCGCAATTCATAGTTGCAGTTTGCTACCGTCGACACAATACTACTGGGGTCAGGGCGGCTGTGTCGGCCGTGTTGAGGCGGGAAGGGAGATGGGGCGATGCGTTTTTATGGAGCAAGTGACATTGTTGCATTACCAAAGCTCAGTACGGTAGCTGCGGTTACGCTGGGTCAAGAACTGATCACCGCGGGCAACGCGCAAGCAAGTCTGCCGGACACGATTGCAATTCGGTTCAGCTCGATGCATGCCGCGTATGATGTGCTGCACCAAGCCTTCAGTGAACAGCAGCAAGCCGAGGCTGATCCGAAGCGCGCGCAGTCGGCGGACAGCGCAGAGGACCAGGCGTGGAGCGCGTTTCACGATTGGCTTTTTGGTTGGTCCAAAGTCAATAAACCCGACGCTGAACCCGCGCGCACCATGTACCAAGTGCTGTTTCCGACGCGCCTTAAGTTCACGCAGTTGGCGTACAAGCTCGAATGGGCAGAAGCCGACGCGCGCCTCGCGCGCATTGACAAAGCCGGTTTCGCCGCGGAAATCGCGCAGCTCGGCGGGGGCCTGGTCCTCGAGCACCTGCGCGACACGCATCGCGCTTACGGTGAAGCCCTCGGCATTACCGCGCCAGGCCAGGATACGACCCCAAGTGGCCTGCGCGAGCCGCTCAACCAATTCCTCAAATGTCTGCGCAGCTATATTTTGGTCGTTGCGGCCCATGCAGACGAGGCAAACCCCGAAAGCGTTTCGCTCACCGACTCACTACTGTCGCCACTGCAGCGCTGGCAGAGTCGCGCGCCGGCAGCCGCAACGCCGCCGGTTGAACCGCCGAGTCCGCCAGCAACTTGAGAGGAAATAGCTGCTGCCAACTGCCTGCTGCGGCGGCCGCTGCGTGCTGCTTGCTGCTGGCCGCGACTCCTAACTAACAGCTTCGTTGTCGACGGAATATCCCTGTTAGTTCCGATCTAAAATCGGCCCGCAAGGGCCGCGGTGGGCTGCTTGCTGCTGGCCGCGACTGCTTGCTGCGTGCTGCGACTGCTGCCGCGTTGACTGCGACTGGTTCGGCTTTCTGTTTGGGCCAGCAGTTCCCCGGACTATTGGAGCAATTCGTCTACTCGCAATTTCAGTGCCGGCAAATCGCGTTCAACGACATTCCAAACCAGTTCAAGATCGACGCCAAAGTAATCATGAATTAGCATGTCGCGCATTCCAGCAATTTGTCGCCACGGAATGTCATCGTTATCGGCTCGAAGCGCCGCCGACAGATGTTTGACGGCTTCGCCAATAATCTCGAGCTTTCGTAGTACCGCATCCTGCGTCCGTGGATCCGCCACAAAGTCCTCGTGGCCATCCCGCGTATAGTCGAAAACGCGCGTTAGAGCGTCTCTGATATGCATTAAATACGTTTGGTCATCGGTCACAACGGCACTGCCTCGGCCAAAATGCGTTGCTTTAGGTAGGGGCTCAACCCGCCTTCGGTCACAACGTCGATTTTCCTACCAAGCGCTTCTTCTGCCTCCTGACAGAAGCCAATGACGTCCAGCAAACTTCGCCCGTGTTCCACGGCTACGAGTAAGTCCAAATCACTCTCAGGTCCGTCCTCCCCACGGGCGACGGAACCGAACACTTGCAAGCGGACGATGCCGTGTAAGTTGGCCGCTGACTTGAGCAATTCAATAGAGCGAGAGTCCAGAACCGACATGACCCAATCAGCATAGCATGTTTGAAATGAGGGCAGGATAGCTCGGATTTCCGACGCTGCGACTACTTGCTGCGACTGCTTGCTGCTTGGCTGCGACCGCAACGCCGCCGCCCAGTTGTGCTGTCGGTCGACTGGCCGCTGCCGGGACAAGGGGAAATGCGGAGGGGATCGGGGACCCAGCCTGAACCGTGTGGGCTCATCGAGTCGATTCTCCGTAAAGTTGCGCCTCGATATCGTCGTTGACCAGCCATCGCGTGCGAAAGGGATGACCGATGAACCGATTGACTGGGCTGTTACTACCGCTGACAGTGGCGACAAGCGCCGTGGGTTGCAAAGGCAACGCCGCAGGTAACTCTCCCTCGCCAACCGCGGCTTGGTCGAGCGCTGTCGTCGCGTTGGCGCCCTCGACACCTGCGGTGCACCCAGCAGCCCCCAGTACACCGAGCAGCGCAACGCAAACGGGCACTGAAGCCAAGACAGCGATAGTTGACTTTGGCGCGCCAGGACCGGTTGTTGTCGATCCGCCAATAGTCCTCAAAAAGGACCAGGGCGGTCTGCACGCAAAACCCGTTGGCTGGGCAAAGGACTCGAGTGAACTTGCTGCTTGTGCGGAAGCCGATGGTACGGGCGCCCTTGAATGTCGCTTTCTCAAACCCGGTGGCAAACCCGAACTGGTCACCGATTTTAGCCAAGACACTGGCGTCGATGCAGGAAAGACTCGTGCCATCAAGGCCCGTCTGGCCGCTCACGCTTACGCCGTGTCAGCAATCGATTGGCCCTATGCGTCTCAGCTGACCTTGACCTGGAAGAGCGCCTGCGACCAGGACAAATCTACCTGCGTCCTGCGGGCTGGCGCCACGATAAAGGGTGAAGAGGCCAGCTACCCTGTTTTCGTTGAAGCCAAGAACATGCTGGGCATGCACGCAGAGGCGATAGCGCTATCCCCGGACGCAAAATGGCTTGGTGTGATTGCCCATAGCGCTGGAGGTGAGGGCGGCAATCGGTTCGATTTGCGTATTGTGGCGGTGACAACCTTCGTCGGCCAGATCTACAACGATGCTGGTTTCGTCCACCACAAGAAGGGCCAATTCGAGCGCTCGGCACAACTCTTCCGCTTGGCACTTACGGCGGATCCCCAAAACAAACTGGCATTCTATAACTACGCGTGCGCGTTGGGCAAGCAACAAGCCCCGGGCACTGAGGCCGCGTTAAAAGCGGCTATCGACGTTGGGGGCGTTACCGTAAAGAAACGCGCTGCCAAGGATACGGACTTTGCGCCGGTTGCCACCGCCGACTGGTTCGTTGCATTGACGCGATAGTCACGGGCCAATGCATTAGTTGGGCTCGGCTTGCCCGAGTATTTCTCGCACCTTCTTGAGCAATTCGTTGGGTAAGAATGGCTTCGAAAGAACTGTGACGTCCGGAAATTCGAGGAGCCGGGTTTGAATGCTTTCCGGTGCATGGCCCGTCATGATGACGACTCGAGCTGTCGCATCGCTACTTCGAAGGCGCCGCAAGACTTCGACCCCGTCGAGATCCGGCATCATCATATCCAAGAGTACCAAGTCGAATGTGTGGGGTTGGTAGAGAGCGAGCGCCGCCTGCCCCCCACTGCACGAATTGACGTCATACCCCCCCCGCTTCAGCGCTCGCTTGATGGTCGATGCAACTGCAGCCTCATCGTCCACGACCAGAATGCGGCCGCGATTCTGCTGCAATGGACGTAGCGACGAGACGGTAGGCTCAAGTACCTTCGCTTCGCTACCCACCGGAAGAAAGAGCCGAAATGTCGAGCCCCGACCCACTTCGGACTCGACCTCCACCGTGCCCTGATGTTCGAGCACCGTGCCTTGGACCGCGGCTAGCCCCATTCCCGTTCCCGAGCTCTTGGTCGTGAAAAACGGTTCGAATACTTTGCTCATGATATTGGGCTCGATGCCAGAACCCGTGTCCGTAACGCTAATCTCAACGTATTTTCCCGGCGCCAATCCCGAACCCGAGTCGCGGTCGCCATGGTGAGGAAGGTTCACGTTGCGAGTAACAAATCGCACGGTGCCCCCGGAGGGCATGGCGTCCCGCGCATTGAGGAGCAGATTCAGCAGTGCATTCTGCAGCGCCGAAGCGTCACCAACCGTGACGGCACATTCGGCATCGAGCTGCTGCTCGAGCACGATGCGTTTATCGATGCTGCGACAGGCAAGCGCGACGACTTCACCCAGCAGCTGATGAAGATTCACGGGCAAGTTGTGATGCCGACCTCGGCGAGCGAAAGCCAACAGTTGTCGTGTCAAGTCAGCAGCCCGGCGTCCGCTGGTCAAGATCGACTCAGCGCAGGCTCGAACTTCCGCGGGGTTTCCTGCGACCTCGATCATGAATTCGGCATTGCCGAGAATTCCAACCAGTTGGTTGTTGAAGTCATGAGCAATGCCGCCGGCAAGCTGACCCACTGCGCGGAACGTCTCGGCTTCGCGCACTCGCTGTTCGAGGCGACGCCGAGCCGTGATGTCGCGCAACACGGCGACGACGCATCGTTCATTGCCGATGTTCGCGGCACGCAATATCGCCTCCAGCCAGAAAGTGTGACCCTCCTTGTCCCGTGCCGACGATTCGAACGATTGCGAACCGTCGGTAACGGCCCGTCTAACGTAATCGACGGCCTGATCGACGTAGTCGAACGACCTTTCGTGGTCGAGACTACCGGGCGTGTATGCCAATAAGTCACTTCGGCTGCAGCCAAACATCAACAAGGTGGTTTCATTGACTTCGACGATTCGGCCATCGTTGGCATCGTGGATCACGATGGCATCACTCGTGGCGTCCAGGATGTCTCTCGTTCTCGCTTGAGCTACTCGGGCTTGAACAATCGAGCGCCGCAGCGTCGATACCAAGTATTGAACGAAGGCTGCCGTCGTCGTCAGCAGGATGACCGCATCGAAGATGTCATCGTAGCCGACGAACGCCGAATTGGGCGTCACCAGCCATCCCCACCTCTCGGACAACCCCACGGACAAGACAGTGAGGTTGGTGGTCACGACGACTGCCAATGTCCAACGAGAGCTCAGCAATACGCTCGTTAGCAGGAACAATGACGGCAAAGCAAGGACACCTACGTCGAGCAAGCCGTAACCCGAGACCAGCGTGTAGATCGTGGATAGGGCTAAAACCAAGCTTACGGCCAGCGACGCGGCAAGAACGCAGCCGCGGCGGACCAAGACCAGCATGATGCCAGCCGTTGCCGCGTTGATGAGTGACGAGAATAAGATCCGAGTAATCCCCAGTACTGCTGACACAACGGCAATCAGCACTGCGGCAACTACGATTGCCAGCAGCACCCGACGCAGCAAAGGTTCTACGAGATCCTGCCCAAACCGATCCTCGACTTTTCGAGTCCCCATGGTAGCCAGTCTATACCGCTTCCTGAATTCTGTAGCGCAAAGCTGCCTAGTCGCGTCGGATTGTTGTAAAATGAGCTAAGTGTAGCGCCATGAACCCGTGATAAACCCACAGTAGTGGAGCGTGGCGCAATCTTTTCGCTGTCTGTGACGGATCAATTGAAATTTACATTGACGATTCAGTCGCCCCACTGTTTGGGCGAGCCGCTCGCCGTGCCGAAGACGGCTGGCTTGCTCAATGGCAAGTGGGCCGCCCAGCATCACCAGGCTCGGGTCCCCCATCGCCGCAGGAAAGACAGCAAAATGCGCCACCCGGATTGCGACCCGGATTGCAGTCGGCGCTGCCGAGTTTGGTGCATTCAACACCGCCCAAAACACATTGCCCCCCGGCCTCCACACATTGCTCGGGTCCGGTCTTGGTATTTGAATTCGAGCAAGACAATGCAGTCATCGCAAAGCTAAGTATATAGATCAGTTTCATGGTGAACCCTTTGACACGGCGATCGTGCCTCCGGAAGAAAATACCTAGCCGACTCTATTGCATGGTCGGTAGCAAGTAAAGTGTCTCTAGGCACACCAAAGTTGGTCGCCTTTGCGTCCGGTGTCGCACAACAACCCGATACTGCTTAGGAACCAGGCGCGACAATGATCGACTGCACGTAGATATAGAGCGTGGCACCATTCGAAGCCGTGATGGCGTCGGAGTTGCTGTTTAATGTTAGGTCGTCGCCACTAGCAGCTCCTCCGAATTATTTGGAATCCGAAGGCCATCTGTTCTGCCCGCGAAGTAGCGTTGCGTGAGAGCAGCCGCGGACACGTGCTGCACCTCCCTAAAGCCAGCATCGCGGGCCAGTGTCATCATCTCCGTGGGCAGGAAGAAACTGATGAACGGGGTGCCACTTGCTCGCGCACCGGCTGCTGCTCGTTCAATTCCGGGACGCACATCGGGTTCTGCTAGCTCGATGGGAAGCATGAACGACATGGCGAGTGTAGAGCCCGGAGCGAGCGCCGCAACTTGGCGCAGCGTTGCTGCGATGGCCTCCTTGGTCAGGTACATGCTGACACCAGTGGATGCCACGATCGCCGGTTGCTTAGCGTCAAAGCCCGCCGCTGCCAGTCGTTCCCACCACGCGTCACCTGCTTCGAAGTCGACCGGTACGAGCCGCAGGAACGAAGGGATGCCGAAGCCGAGATCCACGAGGCGCTGGCGCTTCCACGCTTGAGCACCGGGCTGATCAATCTCGAACACGAGCAGACGGGAGGCGAGTTCTGTCCGACGCTGGGCAAATGTGTCCAGCCCGGCTCCGAGAATTACGTACTGCCCGACGCCAAGGGCAGCTTGCGCTGCGACGAGATCTTCGATGAAGCGGGCGCGAGCCACAATGGAAGCGCGGAACGGACGCGTGAACGGGCTCATGTCTGGACGGTTGCGCCAGCCGTCTTCCGGAGCCGCCAACTTCAAGCCGACTGCATCCTCGAACACGTGCGGTAACGCATCGACTTCTAGGTGCAACGCCCGCCATAACGCGACCCGCACCGCCGTGTTTTCTGGTGAAACCAATTGCGTATCAGGCATAACGTTCACTCTTATAGCACCAGGGTCCTGGTGACCCAATTTTGGTTACTTTTGAGCCAAAGAAAAGCCCACTTGTTGCACATCTTGGCTAGAACTAGCCGCGTTTCGGGCCAGGCGTGGTGGCTTATTTGGCCACTATTGCGACGTCCCCGCGCTGCGTTTGTGCGATACTCATTCCCGACCAAGCAGGTGGCGGCGGTGTGCACACCGGAGGTAGCGCTAGCATGGGTGGAACGCTGGGTTCGACCGCTACCGGCGGTACAGGCGGCCTCGGTAGCAAGCCCACGGTAGTTGCGGCGACCGGCGCCACGTTGGTCAAAGTCAACCTGGACACTAAGCATCAGACATTCGAAGGCTGGGGAACCAGTCTTGCTTGGTGGGCGTACCAAATCGGTGGGTGGTCCAGTAGTAAGCGCAACCAATTCCTTAACCTGATTGTCGATCCCGTTGCTGGGCTTGGGTACAACGTCTTTCGCTACAACATCGGCGGCGGAGACGCGCCTGGCCACAACCACATGGATGCCAACCGGCAAATGCCTGGCTTTCAGTCAAGCGACGGCACTTGGAATTGGAACGCAGATTCGCGGCAGACAGCCGTGTTGACCCAGCTGCAGATCGAACACGCAGCGCCGTGAGTTTGCGTACAACCGATTCGGCCACTGACATGCGTTTCCCCAATCGCACTTGCCCGGTTCCGATGTCGCTCGGCACTTTCGGCACTACAAGGCAGCGCATGCCTCTCAGTCGTTGCTAATGCCCCCCGTGTGTCCGGTGCAAGTGAAGAAAGCGATAGGCGTGTGGTTGCCCCCAATCTATTCATCACGGAAATGGCACGCTGACGACATGGCAAAAGTCGCGTGTTGCGCTAGACGGTAGACACCCTGCGTGCGTTGGAGTTTTGACCTGACGCAATTGAGCCTCGAACGAAGGAGCGCGTTGAAGTGGTGGCGTGCGCTATTCAGCTCAAATTGTTGCAGTTTATTAATGTCCTGGCACGACGCTTTGGCGTGGTATGCGCTCGTTTGGCCATTTTGCTGCTGATGGCTTGCTGCCCGATCGCCAGCCAGTATTCATTTCCTGACGGATCCACGCTGCAATACGAACACGGTGAATCTTATCCGCTCGGCTATCCTGCCTTCACCCTTGCCGTGGAGCAGTTAGGGGGTGAGCGCAGCCCTCACTTCAACTTCTCATTGGCGGTGGCCAGCTATCAAATGATGTTGGCGCACAAGATCCCGTTGAACGACGAGAGTATCACCAAGGCAGTGAATTACGTGGTGAGGGCTAGAGAGATCGCTGGCACCAGACTACTGTTTGGGAACGGGACTCGAATTATCAATATTTTGCACGAGTACGACTCGTTCAATAACCTTTTCGCGGCAGCGGCTGTTATACGCAAAGAGATGGGGCTGGGGGCACGTGCTCAGGATATCTGGACGTTTCAGGGGCCAGCAGATGTTGCTTCGGCTTTGAAGTTGATCGCGAACTCAAAAGGTCCAACGACTATCTATATCTATGCGCACGGTATTGGACAATCAATCCGGCTGTCTGACTTTGAGTCGCTAGAGCTTTCGGAATTGGCCAGAGCCATGAAGCAGCGGGGCGATGCTTGGGCAAACGTACTGGCTGATGAATGCGATGGCGTCGTAACCTATCTTCCTTCCGTACTGCGACAGATTGGGGCGGAAGTTCCCTCTTACATCTTTTCATCCACGCCGCGCGGCGGCGTGACGCGAGGCAGTCAGCTTCTCAATGCGATATCTGGCACCGGAAACGGATCAGGGACGTACTTCGTGGACCCGCGCAAGCTCGATTTAGAGGACTTGGCCATGTCGCAGGATTTCGTCCTCGTCTGGACACCTACTCTGGCGCAAAGGAGAGAACTGGAGCGAGTCTGGCCGTTCCCGAATCTGCGTATCGACGTGCAAGACACCGCCATGTACCCCGCTTGGGTGTGGGAGCTGGCTAACAATTGGGAGGAAAATCACCGAACCTGGAGCTTTTCTTAACGGAACTGCGGTTTGACCGACATAGCGGGGTGCTAGTGAGGACTAACGCCCTCGGACCAATGTTCTCATCTAGGATGCCTGGACCTTCACGAGCGAGCGCAGAGGTGCCTCGATCGCTGCGGTGAACTGCAGAAAGTCCCAGCGAGTGTCGGATGATGAGTTCTCAGCAGACAACCTCGTTTCGCTTCAAACCTCCGCGGGTTGCGATAACGCCTGAGATCCGCTGGGTGCTGGTTCGTGGGTTTGGGCCGACTG
>Ga0265340_10002066_pt1 | contig 11507 bp, 12 predicted proteins | sample 4CB225metaG_FD_202082 | JGI IMG/M metagenome (GOLD analysis project Ga0265340, IMG submission 202082) | Rhizosphere microbial communities from Carex aquatilis grown in University of Washington, Seatle, WA, United States - 4-CB2-25 metaG | ecosystem: Host-associated > Plants > Roots >...
CAGTCAATGCCGCAATCGACGGTATCCCTGCACGCGCGGCAATGCCGACCACTGCAACTCACACCAAGTGCAGAAGGTGACTACGCTGCCCGAGACTTTCGTCGCGATAGAATCTTCTCGTCAAACATGCGGCTAGTTTCGAGATCGAAGATACGCTCGCCACACGCCTTAGCCCCAATCAGACAGCCTCGGCCAAACGGTTACGTTTCAGCAGGGACAGCCACCCGCCAATCCAGTTGCACCGCAGACCAAGCCAGCAGCGCAGTCGAAGCGAACCGTCTCTAGATAACCTTTGACGCAGTCAGCGATGTCGGCGGGGTAAACGATGAAGCTCGTGGGGCAATCGCCATTGAACCACACCGAAAGTGCCGTCTCACCGTAGTACCCACTGCCGGTAAGGCAAGCCTCGGGGACTCCCACGGTTCCATCGAGAACCGTTTGCTCGGTTTCATCGGGAAAAACGGTGCACCTCACGACGGTACGGTCCGCGCACGAGGTCGTCAGTTCGATTCTCGGACTCGTAAGGCCACATTCTTCGTCAAGACCTATGAGGCAATCTTGGCGGGTTCTCTTGCATACAGTCGGCCCTGGTAACTCCCAATTCGTTACCGTGCTGCCAGATAGTGTGCCATTGGTATCCAATGTTCCGCCTTCTTCGGTGCAGGTCCAGATATCTTCAGCATCAGAGCTCTGCGCAGAGGGGTACACGCTCCGAACCCCAATTTCGGATCGGGGGCAAGCGCGATTATTACTAAAATTGTCGGGTTCCGTGAGTGGGCAAGGCGAGTTCTGCTCGGTTGTGTAATGCAACGGCGCTTGTGGCATCAGCAGAAGACAAGTGCCCGCCGGCTGATTGCTGGTACTCGCATCCAGCGTTGGCTCGGGATTCTCTGTAGCCAAGCCGGCGTCACCCCAATCGCAGACGGCGCCCCCGGCTGCTGATGCGCCCCCTGGACTGACGGTACTGGTGGTGCCCCCAATGCTGCCCTGGGTGCCGCCTGCGGACGTATCGTTCGCTTGCGAATGGAAGTCAATAGAGTTGCCGGCGCACGCGTCGAGCAACGTTCCGAGAAGCAAGCCGCTGCAAAGAAGTTCAAAGTGTCGGGTCATGCTTTACTAGTACCCTGAGGCCCCAACCGTGAGCATTCGAATTCACTTTTTGTCACTCGCAAGAATTTCGGCAGCGCGACGGCGCACAAAAGCCGTGGCTCCGGTACTTGCCAGACCTTGGAGCACTGGGATAGCGCTGGCGCGGCGACCCGCTGCCAAATCCAGTTGCGCTCGGGACAAAAGCGCAGCATCGCGCGTAGTGGCGTCATGACTAGTACTAAGTTCCGTGAGTGCCTCAATAGCCCGAGCTTGATCGCCTACACGCAAAGCCGAAGCCGCCCTAGTCCAGGCTCCCGAAGCGTCGCTGGAGGAGGTCGTTGCGGCCGTTGCCACGACCGATGCTCTCTCGGGTCGTACAGTGGAACTGGTGCCGTTCGACGGCGCGTGCCTCGTCGAAATGTTGATCGAATTGGCAGCACTCGGGAATCGGGTACCTGGCTCGTTCTGATGAGGCGTAGCTTGCTTGTCAACACGCAATTCGTCGCAGTCCAGACAATCGTTAGTACCCCAACGGGCACACCGTGAGCACTTGTCTGCAAAAATATCTCGCATTGGGTCCACGACGCCCTCGGTTCGCAGAATCGCCGTGATTTGGCGCAATTCTACTGTCCGGACGAGCCCTCGATCTGCTAGCACGGAATTGGTGAAGTCCTGTCCGCTTGGCTTTTTGGGTCGCTTGGTACTGCCTGGTGCCAGTGCGATCCTGTTGGTGGCGTTTCTAGCACGGGCGCAAGTCGCACCGATTTTAAACATCGATTGTCCAACGATGACCGAGGAGCAGCGATCGAGTCTAGAGGCCCGGGCACGAGCAGAGCTGGCCGTGCAGGGCATTTGGAGCGGGGCGCTGCAGATTCATTGTGTGTCACCGCTGCTTGTCGTCGAATACTTCCAGCCCGGGTTCGCTGCGCGCTCTAGCTCAGCGCCATTGACCGCCAGCATCGATCAGTGGGTTGATAGCATACTGGCTCTCATTCACGACGCGACCACGTCTAACCCCGCGTTGCCGAGCCTGCCGCTGAGCGTTCAACCCAGTAGCAACACGCCACCAGCGACCGAATCGTCGGGTAAATTGCCCGCGGGCGCGCCGGCTCCTTCGGCACCGGTATCGAGCCAGCGCGCTCAATCGGCACGTCCGTCTACGACGAGTGCACCCGTTGCAACCGGCAGTTCCTCAGTTATTCGCCCGGCTACGGGCATCGGAATGTGCACTGAGTTCTGGCTAAAACCGGGTAACAGCCTGCTCGGACCTTGCGCTGCGGTTGGTTTGCGAATCAGGCGACTTTGGCGAATGACCGCAATGGGTGGCGTGCAATGGGCTGCGGCGCAAACAGGTCCCATTGCGATTCGTAATTGGGACGCGGGTCTCGATGTCCGCTATGGTCGAGCCTATTGGCTTGCCATCGGCTCGCAACTATCCGCGCTACAACTGGTCCCGCACAACGCTGCGTTGCCCGCGGAAAAGACTATCTACGCCCCGTCACTCTTGCTGCGTGTGGGGTTGTCACAGCCTTTTGCAAGGCGAACGTTCACCATCGGCACTGGGTTGAAAGTGTACTCAGAATATCACGATGTTATGCAGGGATCTTCCCCGCTCGCTGTCTCGAGCAACGATAGTGGAAGCGTTTCGTCATCAGCGAGCTCAGCTTCCGGCAGCGCCTCTTCCGCATCTAGCTCTAGTAGTTCGTCGATTGCGAGCGCAGATACCAACGGCGACGGGTTCCTTAGCTTAAATGAGTTCACCTCATTTCTTGACCAGTTGGAGACTAAGATTCGGACCGGCGGCAGTTCCCAAGGGTAGGACCGCGGACGTTGTTTAGCCGTGAGGCCTAAAAAAACACTCGAACATGAAATCACCAACTAACACTGTCACCAGGTGAGCAGTCTTATATGCCTGGTCCCTTCTGTCGCTTAGAAACCCGAACCTGATATAGCGCGAAGGGACCAACCAACTAACCGTTGGCCCCTTGGGACCCCCGAACCACCGAGGCCTTACTTCGGCGCTGTATTCGCGGCCGCGCACTGACACGAGCCGTGGCTAGCCGCGTTGATACCGGACTTCACGTCAATGCGATTCGGAGCCGATCGCAGGGCGCCCCGGGCGCGGTTGGCAGCGCTGCAACGATTAGGGGCACGAGAAGTGCGCAATGGACACGTTGCGGCAACGAGCAACGTTTGCCAGAAATGGTGACAGCTCTGCCAACAACGACTCGTGAACCCACGGCGAAGGATGGTGCGTTTGACGTGTCGAACCATTGGGTTCGTAGCTTGAAGGCGTAAGCAGTTAGTCGCACGTTTTCGCTATTTCACTTGGCACGCCGACTCTCAGTCTACGCTGGTTTTTCCCTGCAAAGGCTTATTGTGTACTTTTGTTTTGACGGCACTCTCGACAACTGAACGTGCAGGTCTCGAGTCTAGCGCGCCGTGTGCGTAGACATTGGTATTGTCGGTCCTGATAGCAAATTCAAAGCGTTTGAGTTCGGGACGCTGACCTTTGCTTGGAATACTGCGTCAGCGACGGCGTTGGATCCGGTTGCAGAACGTTGCTCGCCTCGCGCGGTTGAGCGCGCTGACTACGCACGCAATGAACACCTTGGCCGCAAGCTTTCGGCGTTTGGTTCCGACCCTTTTGCTAGCTACAATAAACGGTTGGGCGCAGCCCTCTATGTCCCAATCGTCGCTACAACCGCCGTCTCGGAACGACTCGACGGCGCCCGCTCTATCCGCGGCGCCAGCCGAGTTCGTAACAAAGGCTGATCATTCGCCTTCGCCGAGCGAAACTCAAGCGAAACCCGTTGCGGCAAGCGCAACCCTCGAAGTTGCATTAGGACCGAACAATTCGCCGTATCGTCAAGAGCGAGGCGAGCGGCTCGTAGCGTTCAATCTTCAAGACGCCGATCTGGTTGATCTCGTCAATCATATCAGCGGGATGACCGGAAAGCGATTCGTCTACGGGTCGAAGATCCGACAAATCAAAGCGACCGTCGTTTCACCCGAGCCGGTCACGCTCGAGGAAGCATACGAAGTATTTCTTTCGATCCTTGAGTCCAATGGCATGTCCGTCGTACCGCATGGGCGCTTCTTGAAGATCGTTGACACGGGGGCAGTAACGGGTCAAGTCACCCCGGTTTACGGGATCGGGGAGGTGACAACTTCGTCCGATCGGTTCTTGACGCGCCTCTATCGAGTTCGGAACGTCAGCGCCGAAGATGCCGCGAACGTGCTCGGCAAGTTCAAGAGCAGGGAAGGCGATATTTCGTTTCATACCCCGAGCCAATTACTCATCATTACGGACACGGGAAGCAACATTGCCCGACTTCTAAGAATTCTCGAGGAAGTCGATATTCCGACTGCGAGCGAAAACCTTTGGGTCGAGCGCGTACACTACAGGTCTGCCAGCGACCTCGCGCAGAGAATAACAGATCTTTTCAATCTCAATCAGCCAGGCCCGGCGTCAGCGTCGGGGTTGACCAAAGTCATTGCGGACCAAGCGTCCAATTCGCTGCTCATTGTAGGCCGCAAAGAGGGCTATCTGCGGCTGCTCGAGGTCTTAAAGCAACTCGATGAACCTCCCGATGGCCAAGGGCGCGTTCGCCGTTTGCCTTTGCAACACGCCAATGCAGAGGAACTCGCCGTCGTGCTTGCTCAGATTCTTCAAGCGGCCAAGCCTTCGCAGCAGAATGGTGGTGGGCCCGTAACCGATCAGCTCTTCGAGGGTGATATCAAGGTCATTGCCGACAAGTCGACGAATTCGCTGCTCGTCACTTCGTCTAGCCACGATTATGCAGGTGTGCGAATGGCCGTGATGAAGCTCGACATGCCTCGACGTCAGGTGTTCATCGAAGCGGTCATCCTGGACCTCGACGAAAGCGAATCGGGCTCCAAAGGTGCGGCGTGGCACGCGGGCACCATGACGGATCTCAGCGGGGGTGGAAATTCTCTTCTTGCTACGGGGTTCATGGGCAGCAAATCCATCGGTTTTCCGAATAACCAGGACTTGTTGCAGGGGTTTGCCGCTGGCGTTAGAGGTCCCGGGCTCGAAGGCACGCAGAACCTGATAACCTCGGGCGTTTCAATTCCTGCATTCGGTGTCGTTCTTAATGCGCTCGTCACTTCGGGAGCGTCGAACGTGTTGTCGATGCCGCATATCATTGCGACGGACAACATTGCGGCGGAAATCAACATCAGCCGTAACGTTGCGCTGCAACAAAACGTGAGCAGCGGGCTATCGAGCCTGGCGGGCCTCGCGGGCTCGTCGAGCGGCTCGGCTTCCGCGCTGACCGGTCAGAGTGGGTCCGGGTCCGGGTCCACGCGTCAAGACGTGGGCATCAAGATCAAGATTACACCGCACCTCAATGGTTCGAACCAGGTGCGTTTGGAGCTCGATGTAGAAAGCAGTGATACTGGGGCCGCCGAGGGGTCACTCGGGGCCGTGCCTATCATCAAGCGTACTGCGCGCACGATGGTAACCGTAGACGACCAGCAGACCGTCGTGATTGGCGGACTGATGCGCGAGACCGTAAGCAAGGCCGAGCAGAAAATCCCGCTACTTGGGGATATTCCGGTCATCGGGTACCTTTTTAAGCAGGAGACCGACGAAAGAAAGAAGTCGAACCTGCTGCTGCTGCTGACGCCATACATTATTTGCGAGCAGGCCGATCTACGGAAGATATTCGAGCGCAAGATTCACGAGCGCCAGGAGTTTCTCGATCGCGCATTTGTGTTCGGCGATTCGCAGTGGACCGCGCCCAAAGATTACACGCGAACGAACGGGCTCGTTGAAGACATTCGTCAATCTTATATGATCGTCGAAACCCAGGCCCGCTTGCGCGCCGCGAGCCAGTCAACGAAACGCGTGCACGTTCCGTCAAACCCGGTCGAGATTGATTCTACCGGCTTTCGGCAGTCAGATTCAGCGGTTAGCCCGCGTGAAGTACCGTAACGCGAGAAACCCATAGTGCCTTGAGGCAATACGTTGCAGCAGTCGGTAGCAGGGTGGCCCGTTGTGGTCCGGTGGATTGAGATAGTCATGAGTTTAGAGAGTTTGGAGTCATGCATTGGCGATTGCTCCAAGCGAATCGCTACTTCGAGAGATACATGGTGAGGGAATCGGGATCGTTGGCGGCAGACTTGGCCTGCTCCGTCGCAATCACTCCGGCTTTCACATAGTCTGAGAGGCAGTGCTCTAGGCTCATCATTCCGTCACGTTTTCCGGCCTGCAGCATGGTGCCAATTTGGGCGGTTTTGCCTTCTCGAATTACGTTCGCCACTCCGTGAGTAACTCGCAGAACTTCCAAAGCCGGCACGCGACCCGTAGCGTGCGCGCGCGGAAGCAACTTCTGCACGACCACCGCGCGTAGCGCATCGGCCAATTGAATACGGATCTGTGAACGCTGATCGGCAGGGTAGGCATCAATCATACGCTCTACGCAGGCGGATGCGGATCCGCTGTGCAGGGATGCGAGTACCAGATGGCCCGTCTCTGCAGCGGTCAGGGCCAGACGAATTGTCATTGCATCCCTTAGTTCGCCAACCATGATGACGTCCGGATCGCTACGCAGGGCATCTCGTAGCCCTGTCGTGAAGTCTGCCACGTCGCGTCCAACTTGCCGTTGGCGTACGATCGACTGCCTGGATGCAGGTAGCACGAATTCGATTGGATCCTCGAGCGTGACCAGCAGTACCGAGCGATGCTCAAGAGCATGTCGCGAAAGGGCCGCCAACGTGGTCGACTTACCCGAGCCCGTAGAACCGCATAAGAGGACCAGGCCATAGGGAAGCTCTGCCAGGCCTTGCAAGGGAAGCGGCATGTTGAGTTCGCTCAATTGTGGAGTAACAGGAGGCAATAGTCGGATGGCGGCTGCAAGCCCAGCCTGCATCCGATAGAGAGTCACCCTCATTCGTTCTCGAGACGAGAGCTCGAGTCCCATTTCAAGTGCCTTGCCGTTCATCACTCTCGACGTGAGGTCGCTCTTTAGCCCGAAGAACTCGCTGACAAGAGCTGTGGGCAAGTCTGAGAGGGCTTTCAGCCGACCATCCACTCGAAGGCACGGGACTTCTCCGTCGGCTAAGTGAATGTCGCTCGCTCGCGACATCGTTGCCCGTTCGACAAGCTCAAGCAAGCTAGCTGAGCAGTTGCATTGCGGCTGCTCCAGGGTCTGACATTCGAGTGGCGTCGCCGCGTGAAGAGTCGTTTGCGTGGACGGGGTCGAGGGTTCGCCAGCCGCGGTTGTCGTCTGCACCGTCTTGGCTACAGCTTTCCCACCGCGTTTCGCTGATTGAATGAAGGTGACATTAATCCCGCCGTTCGCGCGGGCCGTGAGAAATACCTGAAACTGGCCGATACCGCTTGCGTCATAGTCACACTCGACGCGGCCTTTCCCAGAAAGCTCCACCTCCCGTTCGGCGGAAAGAATATCACCGAGAAGCTGACGCAGCACTCCATCCGGCGTCGATGACATCGTAAAACGCCGACGCTCCCCCATCGCGAACACTTGCGGTTCCTGATCGGTGCCCAGACGCAACTCATTCGCACCTTGCTGCACGATGATGGAAAGTATTTGGTCAATTCCTGACATAGCCGTATGCGTAACCTCATTCTTCTTCGAGCAATTCGTCAATGTTTGTCAGTCCGAGTGAGCGAGCCCAGTTCGATCTCACCCTTGTCTTCCTTGGTCCTGTTGCTGCACACGCAGTGACACCACCATCGCGGCAGCACCCTGGTGCCCGCATAGAAAAGCCTACCCCCGTTACTCTACGAAACGGTGGGATGTGGTGAGCGTTTCGGCGAACGGGAGTAGGCATAAGATACTGTCAACGACTGTGTTTCGGTTTCGCGATCTTCTCCAATGGGGCCTCGAAAGAGCAGCGGGCTTTGCGATTCTAAGTTTCCGGTTGCTCCGGAGCCAACAGGTATCCAACTCCGCGCACGGTTTTCAATAAGCGCGGGTGTTTCGGGTCGTCGCCCAACTTACTGCGCAGGCGCGACACCTGAACGTCAATAGAGCGTTCAAAGGCATCTTCTGCGGAGCCCTTCACTAGCTCGAGCAATTGTTCGCGAGACATTACTTTCCCGCAGTGACGCGCTAGTGCCCAAAGCAACGCAAATTCGTAAGTTGTCAGGTCTAGGCGCGAGCCACTTATCGTCGCGTGCATCGTTTCGAGCGTGAGACTTAGATTCCCAACATGAAGCGTGTAGTGGGAATGCAGATTGACTCTGTGTGCGAGGCGCACGGTTGCGCGAATTCGGGCAGCCAATTCTCGCGGTGAACAAGGAACGGTCAGGCAGTCATCGGCACCCGCCTCTAGCCAATGGGCCCGTTCTGAGGCATCGTTACTTGTCGTCAACGCGACAATGCAGAGGTTAGGAATGGCGCGCAGTGACATAAACTGCGTCCCGCTGCCAAATCCCAGCAACTTCACGTCGAACACAACAGCGTCGAGAATCCTGGAACATGCACTCTCGAGTGCCGCTTGTGGATCTGATGTTACGCTCATATGGATGCCAATGTGTTCAACGTCTCTGGCAGCCGTTCCCGCCGGCGAGTCCTCGCTCGCGATCACTAACACGCGTATGAAGTCACAATCCGAGTTCATGCGAGACGGCGAAAGTCGAGAGCCCTTGGAGTCTGGAGATGGATTCTCCGATCCTCTGACTGTTACGGTTCCGATCACACACTCCTTACGTGCGGTCGCAGCGATGCTCGCGCTATCGTAAAAACAACGATCTTCGCGCAATTGAGAGCTGGGTTTCATCAAGTTCGTTCTTATGATGACGCACGCACCATGTTATGGCGATGGACTCGGAGGCGACACCAAAGTGCTGCCTAAGGTTGAAGGAATCGAGGGTCGCACCGGTGGACCACCGAAGGGTCCAGGCGGAATTGCACCAGGCCAATTTCCAGGAGGTCCCCCGGGCGGTTGGGGGGGAAGGTTGTGACGTTGAACTTTGGCTTGGTCGAATTTACCGCGCTGCTCCGGTGTCAGTATCTCGCGAATTTCGCTGTCAACTTGTGCAATAACGGTTTGCACCTTAGGAAATGTCTCACCCAAAATCGCGTCTAACTTGGGGCGATAGCGCTCAAGGATTTCGTCGACCTTGTCGCGTTGCGACGCTGACAAATCGAGGCTGTCCCAAGGCACCGGTCCCGACGGATGTGGAAAATGGGAAGACGGAGAAGGACGAATCACGAACCAATGGACCAAAGCACCCCCGGTGACTGTGCCTGCGGCAAACGTAGCCAACAGCAGCAGCGCTGTCATTCGACGAATTGTCTTGGGCGATGGTTCACTTGGTGACATTCTGCTCTCCCAAGACCTGCAAGATGTTTGAGGTTGCCGGGCGTTCGTCGTTGGTTGCCCACTTGGCGAGAACATACGCCATCTCGAAATGTTTCTTGGCAATCACGGGCTGTTCATTATGGATCAACAATGCCTTGGTTCCGAACACAATGGTTAACGCTGCGGCTGCGGCCAAGACTGGGCGAGCCCAAGACAACAATTGATAACCGACCGTCAATCGTTGCTTTCGCCGTACAAACGCACGAGCCGCGATTGATTCGACAAGCTGATGCCAACGCTCAGTATCCTGTGCCGGATCGAGAGCGGATAGGTCAATTTTTGAGTCATGCATCGTCCACCTCCGAGACTTTGTGTTCGAGTCTTTCGCGCAGCTCACGGCGGGCTAAAAACAAGTGCTGTCGCGACATCAATTCTGATAGCTCCAAAGCATCTGCAATCTGCGGGTGTGTCCAGCCTTCCAGATCATGCAGCAAAACCACTTCGCGTCGCACCGGACTAAGCAAGGTAAGTGCAGCGAGCAGTTGCGAGCGAAATGCGGACGAATCAGGCATGGGTGATGTGCTGGACAATTCCTCCGAGCTCTCTTGCGCCGGCACATCGCGAAGCCGCCTGGACACCAGAGCGTTTCTAGCTTGATTGCGTACGATCTGCAGGAGCCAGCCAGCAAAGCGCTCCGGCTCGCGGCACGTGTCCAAGCGTTCGAACGCTATCAAGAACGAATCCTGCGCGATATCTTCGGCATCTGCGGGTCGACCAAGTATCGCCAATGCGACTGAATAGGCCGGACGTAGGTGCGCTTGTACTAATTTTGTGAACGAATCCGGGTCACCTCGTAGGGCACGAATTACCAAAGTCGCCGTGACATTTTTGGCCAACACTGATTGCCTTGCCTCGAATATCGACAGTCAACGAGGCCAAAGGGTTAGAAATAAGCGGAAATTCTGCTATCATTGGTCATGGGTTCGCTTCCATTGTGTCGGAAATTCTCAATAACTATAATCAGCTTCGGCCCAGAACTCGCACTCCGACATGGCCTATTGACCAGGAGGCGGCGGGAAATGATTGGGCACACATACGAGCTCATCCTTTCCCTCTGGCATCTTACGGCATACGCCTTCAATGGTCTGATCGTGAAATTTCACGCTGCAAGCTTCACCCTCGGAACGCCCACTGCACGCACTGAAAGCTTCAGGTGGAGGTGTGGGTCCGCGGGAATCAGAGTTGGCATTGTCAGTTGCAGCCGCGAGTCCGGTAGTGGAAATAGTTGGGTATTCAGCCGGCATTTCAGCGGCATAGGCCCAGAATGCCCAACCGCTGCAGAACAAACTGCAACCCAAATAGAGCGACTTTCTCATCAATAAGACTCCTTTTCTTAGTTGGTACTGCCAGAAAGGACAATGAAGGTCGTTGAAGCGTTAGTCCTATGGCAATTAAATCCGGCCTCCCGGTGGTGACCCCGCAGCGAGCGGCGCGTCTGCAACATGTCCTCCTTGATGTCGGTGCGGCACAAGAATTGAGTTGAACTGTCACTTTCGACTAACGGTCGACACGGCTCAGCTGTGTATAGGATTCGTGATGCGGGCACTGTCATGAACGGAGCAAGTAGGCCGATGAAGGTATCGTGGTGTGCTGTCCTCATTCCGCTATCTTCGTTGTTCGGTTGCGATGGCACCAGCGAAGGCACCCTGTTCGACGTGAGCGCTGCGCTGACGACATCGACCTGTGGGAGCGGGGCTGTGGATGCGAAGGACAGTTGGGACTTCCAAGTGCGCCTAAAAGAGGACGGCACAACCCTCACCTGGGACGACGTAACGACTGGCACTACGACTCAAGGGACAATAAGCGACGGCAAGTTTTCGGTGTCCGATAGTAACACGTACGAAATCACCGCGGCGTCCGCGGCAAGTGAGGGCTGCTCCGTGCGGCGCCACGACAGTTGCTCAGGCACCACGACGACCGACAAGAATGACAAGCTTACGAAGCTCGAAGGTGACATTGTCTTCAAATACTCACAGGCCACTGGTTACAATTGCGATTCGCTGATTGGCGCCTCGGATGGCTTCGACGATCTACCCTGCGAGGTGGATTACACGTTTGTC
>Ga0265340_10002069_pt1 | contig 11501 bp, 9 predicted proteins | sample 4CB225metaG_FD_202082 | JGI IMG/M metagenome (GOLD analysis project Ga0265340, IMG submission 202082) | Rhizosphere microbial communities from Carex aquatilis grown in University of Washington, Seatle, WA, United States - 4-CB2-25 metaG | ecosystem: Host-associated > Plants > Roots > Rhizosphere...
TCTGCACGTCGATCGCCCCCTGCTCGCCCGTGCGCGTCCACGTCGTCGTCACCACCGGAAACAGCAAGGAGTAATCATGTCAAAACTCTTTCACCACAGGATGTTACGCAGCAATACCGGTCGGAATGTTCTGGCCGGGGCGTTGCTGATGAGCGCGCTGGCCGCCTGCTCCAGCGGCGGCAGCACGCCTGCGGTGGGGGCAGGGGCGGGGGGAACCTACGGATTCGCGCAGGCCGCCCAGAACTCGTCCGCACCGATCACGGTCTGGGTGGACTCTGACCGGGCGGCGGCGGTCGCCGCCTTCACGAAGGCCAATCCGGGGGTCGCGGTCAAGGTAGTGACCTACGACGGCTCGGCCAACGGCTCCAACTCGTTCAAGACGAAGATCGGCCTGCTGGATCGGGCCGGTCAGGGCTGGCCCGACGTGGTCTTCTCCACACAGAACAACGACGCCGCCTGGGCCAGTCAGAAAACCAACGGCAAGGCGGCGTTCGGCGCGGTGCTGGACCAGGGGCTGATCCCACCGGGCGTTCTCGGCGGCTTCACCAAGGGCGCGCTCGACCCGTGCACCGTCAGCGGTCACGTCTACTGCCTGCGCAACGATCTCGCCCAGAACGTCCTGTGGTTCGACAAGACCCTGATGACGAAGTTCGGCTACACCCTGCCCACGAGCTGGGAGGATTACCAGACGCTGAGCGCCAAGGTGGCCCAGGAGCACCCGGGCTACCTCACCGGTGGCGTCGGCGACGCCTGGACGCCTGAGGTGTTCATGTGGGCCAGCCAGTGCGGCGCCAACCAGGTCACCGGTCCGCGCGCGGTCACCATCGAGGCCACGGGGCCCAACTGCCAGCGGGCGGCCAAGCTGATCGACGCGGGGGTCGCGAACAAGACCCTCTCGACCGTGAGCGTCTTCTCGCCGGGCTTCGTCAAGCAGTACGCCGGCAAGGTGCTGATGATGCCCGGTCCGGCCTGGTTCGCCGGCGCGGTGTTCAACAACCCCTCGGCGCTGAAGCTTCCGGCCGGTCAGCTGGGGGTCGCGGCCCCGCTGGCCTGGAGCGGAGCCCAGCCCGTCACCGGTGACGTCGGCGGCGGAACCTGGTTCATCTCCAGCCACTCCAAGAACCTCGCCGCCGCAAGCAAGTTCGCGCAGTTCGTCACCACGTCGGACGACTACCAGGTCGACCTGGCCCCCGGCTACCCGGCCTTCGGCGCGGCCGCCGCGAAGTGGATCTCCAAGCAGGAGTCGAGCAAGTACTACGCCACCAGCTTGCAGCCCATCATCGACGCGGGTGGGCAGATCTGGTCCGGGTGGGGATCTCCTGAGTTCAGCCAAGAGGCCGTCTGGGCCAAGACGATGACCCCGCTGGTGAACTCCGGCCAGTCGATCGCGGCCAACCTGCAGAAATGGCAGGACGCGCTCAAGAACCAGGCCCAGGTCACCGGTTACACGGTCAAATGAGCGACCTGCGAACGGCAGCGACCGGCCTCGGCGCGCGTGGGGGACGCGCGCCGAGGCCCCGCTCCTCGCTGATGCCGGCGTGGCCCGGCGTGCTCTTCGTGACCCCGTACGTGGTGCTGATGATCGTCTTCGGGATCGCCCCGGCCGCCTACGCGATCGTCCTGTCCGTGAGCAAAGCCGACGGCGGGTTCGCCGGCCTGGCGAATCTGAAGCGGGTGACCGGCGACTTCCGGTTCGTGCCGGCCCTGCAGCACGTTGCCCTGTACATCGGCATCTGGCTGGTCGCCATGATCGTGCTCGTGGTGCTGCTGGCCCTGATGGTGCACCAGGTGCGCCGCCGGTGGGCACGCACCTCGGTCCGGTTCGTCTACTACGTGCCCGGAGCCCTGGCCGGCGCCTCCAGCGTCCTGCTGTGGCTGTTCATGCTCGACCCGGCCGCCAGCCCGATCGGATTCGTGCTGCGCTGGCTCGGGTTCAGCAGCTTCGCCCAGACCATCGCCCCCAGCCATCTGCCCGTCATTCTCGCCGTCATCGCGTTCTGGACGGGCGCGGGGGGCTGGATCGTGGTGATGTACGGCGCGTTGAACAACATCTCCGGCGACCTGCTGGAAGCGGCCCGCATCGACGGGGCCGGAGCGGTCCAGATCGCGATCCACATCCAGCTTCCCCTCCTGCGCAAATGGATCGCCTACATGTCGGTCCTGTCCATCGCGGCCGGCACGCAGCTGTTCGTGGAGCCGACCCTGCTCTCGCAGGCCAGCAACGCCATCGTCCCCAATGACTACTCCCTGAACCAGCTCGCGTATCAGTACGCCTTCACCCTCAACGATCTGAACGGATCCGCCGCCATCTCGGTCCTGCTGCTGATCGTGACGGCCCTGGCGTCCGCCGTGTTCGTCACCCGCGGCGGCCTTTTCGACACGGAGCCGACCTCATGAGCACCCTCGATCAGCGCCGGCGCCCGGACGGGCGCAGCCGCGACGTCCCGGCCCAGCTCACCGGGTGGAGCCTGCGAGCGGTGGTCGGCCTGGTGCTGACCGGTTTCGGGCTGTTCTTCGCCGTCCCCATCGTGTGGCTCCTGGCCGCCCTGACCAAGTCGGGGGAGCAGCTGACCCGCCGGGGCCCGTTCACGCCGGGTTCGCTGCACGAGCTCGTGCGCAACTGGCAGGAGCTGCGGCACTTCCAGGGCGGCGTGGTGACGCACTGGTTCCTGAACTCCGTCTACTATTCCCTCGCCGCGCTCGTCCTGACCCTCCTGGTCTCGGTGCCGGCCGGGTACGCGCTGGCCACCCTGCGCTTTCGGGCCCGTCGCACCCTGCTGGTCCTCACCCTCGTCGTGATGCTGATGCCCAGCACCAGCCTGGTGCTGCCGATCTTCCTGGAGATGAACAAGGTCGGTTTCGTGGGCAATCCCTTGTCCGTGATCCTGCCGTGGTCGTTCTACCCCTTCGGGGTGTACCTCACGTTCATCTACTTCTCGACCAGCCTGCCGGGCAGTCTGCTGTCCGCGGCCCGCATCGACGGCTGCAACGAGTTTCAGGTCTTCACCAGGATTGCGCTGCCGCTGGCCAAGCCGGTGGTCGCGCTGGTCGCCTTCTTCTCGTTCGTGCAGAACTGGAACAACTACTTCCTGCCGTTCGTCATGCTGCCCACCAGCGACCGCTACCCGATCCAGGTGGGCCTGTCCTCCCTGCTGGCCTCGACGCCCGCCTTCAACCCCAGCTCGGCCGGGGCGGATTCGCTCGGCTTCCCCGCGCTGGCGCTGGCCACGCTGGTGTCCGTGCTTCCGGTGCTGGTCATTTTCCTTTTCTCGCAGCGCTTTCTGATCACTGGTATGACCGCAGGAGGGATCAAGGAATGAGCAGTGTGACGCTTCCTCACCGATTCGGGCGAGCATCATGAGGATCACCGGGTACCGGACCCTGACGACGCATCACGACTGGGGGCGGGTCGTCGGCGACATCAACGGGGTCAGCTCGGGCTCCCGCACGGCGGTCGAGATCCTCGTGCTCGAGACCGACGGGGGCCTGGAGGGCATCAGCATCGGCCCGCACCCGGCCATCGAGCGTCTCTTCCCGGTGGTGGCCGGAGGTGATCCCCGGGCGGTGCAGCACCTCTACCACCGGATGCTCGCGGCGACGTTCAAGCTCGGGCACGACGGATCCACGTTCGCCACGATGGGCGCCCTGGACTGTGCGCTGTGGGACCTGAAGGCCAAGCTCGCCGACCAGCCGCTGTGGCGCCTGCTCGGGGGCGCCGATCGCTTCGTTCCCGGATACGCCTCGGGGCTGGACTACGGCCTGGACGACGAGGAACTGGTGCAGTTGCAGCAGCGCTTCGCCGAGCGGGGCTTCACCTCCGCGAAACTCAAAGGCGGTCGCCAGGTCCGCGACGATCTGTGCCGGCTGGGCCTGACCCGGGAGGTCCTGCTGCAGAACACGGCGACCCCGGGACTGATGCTCGATGCGAACGAGTCGTGGCACCGTTCGCAGGCCGTGCGGCACGTTCGCCAGCTTGAGGAGTCCTTCGACCTCACCTGGATCGAGGAGCCGGTGCGGCGCTGGGACGGGCCCGGGCACGCCTCGATCCGCGCGCACGTGCGCGCCGGCATCGCCTCGGGTGAGAACCTCACCAGCCTCGCCGAGTTGCGCTCGCTCATCGTGGCGGACGCGATCGATGTCGCCCAGGTCGGTAGCTCCTGGGGGATCACTCATTTCCTGCGGGCCGGTCACCTGGCCCACGGGCACGACCTGCCCTTCAGCCCGGTGGGCTACACGGCCCTGGTGGCGCACGCGGCCGGCGTGCTGCCCAACTTCCTGGTCGCGGAGGTGCAGGACCTCACCCACCCCGTCGGGGTGAGCCTGGACCAGGAGATCCAGGACGGGGGCATCGTTCTCGGCGACGCGCCCGGACTGGGGATCGAGGTGGATCCGGCGCGCCTTGAGCCGCTCTCGCGCCAGGCGGGATGGGCCGTCGATTCCGGGCCGCACACCCGGCCGCTGCGGGCCGGTCTGCGGATGGTGCCCGAGGACGACGCCCCGGCGCTCACCGAGCCGGCCTAGGCCGGCTCCGGCGGCCGGCGCAGCACGCGCTCGAGCCAGCGGGCCGAGGTGTTCACGTGGATGAAGGCAGCGGCCCGGGCGAGTTCGCCGTCCCCGGCCGCGAGCGCGTCGTAGATCGCCTGATGTTCGGCCTGCGAGGTCGCGGCGGCATCGCCCTCGATCAGCCCGCGCCACACCCGGGCCCGGACCGTCCGGCCCGACAGTCCGTCCAGAACCGAGGTCAGGGTGGGGTTGTTGTTCGCGGCGATGATCGTGCGGTGGAAAGCGATGTCGTGCCCGACGGTCCGCTCCGGGTCCGTCGCGGATTCCTTCATCAGCCGTAGCAGGGCCCGCAGCTGGGCCAGGCGCGGCTCGTCCATCTGCTGTGCGGCCCGGGCGGTGGCCACGGGCTCAAGCATCAGCCGGATCTGCATGACGTCCTCGAGTGTGTCGTCCTGCAGCAGGTCGATGGCGGCGCCGAAATTCTCCAGCAGCAGGTGCGGGGCGAGGCTGGTGACGTACGTGCCGTCCCCGGGGCGCGCGTCCAGGACCCGGACCAGCTGCAGCGCCTTCACGGCCTCGCGCATGGAGTTGCGCGAGAGACCGAGCTGGTCGGCCAGTTTCTGCTCCGGTGGCAGCCGCGAGCCCGGCACCAGCTCCCCCGAGCGAATCAGGGTCCTGATGCGCTCGATGGCGTCGTCGGTCAGGGCCACGGGTACCTCCAAGGGCGACCATCGAAACCTCGGAGCGCTCCCTCGAGCCTCCGTAGGCGAGAGGGTAGCGCCCCGGTCATTCACGCAAGCGTCGTTATTATTCCGTGACCAGAAGACCATTGTTTCCGGAGCGTTCCCAATGCAAACCTCGGATGTATCCGGAGCTAACGGCGGCGAGGAGTCCTCGTTTTCGGCCACCCGCGCGAATCGCTCGGAGCTATCACAGAAACGAGGGCCGGTGTCCATCATCACCAGTGTCCAGACGCAGGACATCCGCTTCCCCACGTCGCGTCACCTGGACGGGTCGGACGCGATGAACCCGTTCCCGGACTATTCGGCGGCCTACCTCGTGCTGGGCACGGACGCCGGCGACGAGGGCCACTCCCTGGTGTTCACCGTCGGTCGCGGCAACGACGTCCAGGCCGCGGCGGTGCAGGCGCTGGAGCCGTTCCTGCTCGGGCGCCCGGTCGAGGAGGCCCTGTCCGACCTCGGGCTCGTGGGTCGCGACCTGTCCGGGGACAGCCAGCTACGCTGGCTCGGCCCGGAGAAGGGCGTCATCCACATGGCGGTCGGCGCCGTGGTCAATGCGCTGTGGGACCTGCGCGCCCAGCGCGAGCGCAAGCCCCTGTGGCGAGTGCTGGCGGACCTGAGCCCGGAGGAGATCGTCGCCCTGGTGGATTTCCGGTACCTGGCGGACGCGCTCAGCCCGGCCGAGGCCCTGGACATTCTGAACCGGGCCCGTGAGGGCCGCCCGGAGCGGGAGGCTCTCCTGCTGGCCCACGGGTACCCGGCATACACCACGACCCCCGGCTGGCTCGGTTACGACGACGAAAAGCTGGCCCGACTGTCCAAAGAAGCCGTTGCCGAGGGCTTCTCGATGATCAAGCTCAAAGTGGGCGGCGATCGGGCCAGCGACGTGCGCCGGATGGCGGTGGCCCGCGAGGCGGTCGGGGCCGGCATGCCGATCGCGGTGGATGCCAACCAGGTCTGGGGCACGCAGACGGCGATCGACTGGATGGGCGAACTGGCCCCGTTCGACCCGTACTGGATAGAGGAACCGACCTCACCGGACGACATCCTGGGTCATGCCCGGATCCGCGCGGCCCTGGCCCCGATCCGGGTGGCCACCGGTGAGCACGCGCACAACCCGGTGATGTTCAAGCAACTGCTGCAGGCCGGTGCCCTGGACGTGGTCCAGATCGATGCCTGCCGGGTCGGTGGGGTCAACGACAACGTGGCGATCCTGCTGCTGGCGGCCAAGTTCGGGGTCCCGGTGTGCCCGCACGCCGGGGGGGTGGGCCTGTGCGAGATGGTCCAGCACCTGGCGATGTTCGACCTGCTGGCGGTCGGCGGAAGCTGGCAGGGCCGGATGATCGAGTACGTCGACCACCTGCACGAGCACTTCGCGGCCCCGGCCCGGATCCGGGCCGGGCGCTACCTCGCCCCGACGGTGGCGGGCGCCGGCGCCCGGATGCGGCCCGAATCCCTGCGCCGGTTCCGCTTCCCGGACGGGCCGGCCTGGGCCGGTCACGAGCACCCTCAGACGCCAATCCAATGACGGATCGACGAAGGAGAACGCGATGCGCACGATGGTGATGACCGTAGGGGTGATGGCGGTGGCCGCGGTGCTGGCCGGCTGCGGGACGGCCGGCAGTGCCGGTTCCGGGGGTGCCCAGAGCTCGCCGCTGATCGGGTCCGACTACCCCCGGTCGGACACGGACTTCTGGAACGCCTATATCCGCTACACCCCCGAGCAGGCCAAGGCCCTCGGGATCACCCACCTGAAGACCACGAACTCCGAGAACGACGTGGCCAAACTGACTTCGAACGTGCAGACGCTGCTGAGCCAGGGCGTCAAGGGCGTCGTGATGGCGCCGCAGGACACCGCGGCCATCGCCCCGACGCTGGCGCAGTTGCAGGCCAAGAAGATCCCGGTCGTCACCATTGACACCCGCCCCGACACCGGGCACGTCTTCATGGTGGTGCGCGCCGACAATCGCGCCTACGGGCAGAAGGCCTGCCAGTTCCTGGGCACCAAGCTCCAGGGCCGGGGCAAGGTGGTGATGCTGGAGGGCGACGTGGCCTCGATCAACGGGCGGGACCGCACCCAGGCCTTCACCGACTGCATGAAGCAGAACTACCCGGCCATGAAGGTCTTCGGCGAGCCCTCGAAGTGGGACGGCGCGCTGGCCGCCTCGCAGCTACAGACGGTGATGTCGGCCAACCCCGACGTGCGCGGCGTCTACATGGAGTCGAGTTTCGCCCTGGCCGGCACGCTGCAGCTGCTGAAGCAGAAGAAGCTGCTGGTGGGCCGTGACGATCCGAAGCACGTGTTCGTGGTGTCCAACGACGGGATCCCCGAAGAACTCAAGGACATCGCCAACGGGAGCATCGACGCCACGGTCTCGCAGCCCGCGGACCTGTACGCCAAGTACGGCTTGTTCTACGTGCAGCAGGCCATCGCCGGCAAGATCTTCGCGCCGGGCCCGACCGACCACGACAGCACGATCATCCAGGTCCGCCCCGGCCTGCTGGAGGACCAGCTGTCGGCCCCGCTGGTCACCGCGGACGGGATCAGCGTCGGGGGAGCCACAACGCTCAAGTACGACGACAAGTCGCTGTGGGGCAACAACGTCCACTGATCATCGCGAACGAACCAGCGACGGCGCAGGCACCCGATGAGAGGACGGCAATGAGCCAGCCAGCACCGGAACGGCTGACACCGCAGCGGCCCCGCCCGCTCGTGCAGGCCACCGGCGTCAGCAAGCGGTACGGCACCACGGTGGCCCTCGACGGAGCCGGCATCACGATCACACCCGGGCGCACGCACGCCCTCGTCGGACGCAACGGTGCCGGAAAGTCCACGCTGGTGGCCGTTCTGACCGGGCTGCAGATCCCGGACGAGGGAAGCGTGAGCTTCGATGGGCAACCCGCTCCGGCCCCGGCCGACCGGGACGCCTGGCGGGCCAAAGTGGCCTGCGTCTACCAGAAGTCGACGATCATCCCGCAGCTTAGCGTGGCCGAGAACCTCTACCTGAACCGCTACCCCGGTACCGGCGACGGCCTGCGCCGGCGACTGGTGAGCTGGTCGAGACTGCGCCGACAGGCCCAGGACCTGCTGGCGACGTGGGAGGTGGATGTCAGCGCCGCCGCCCGGGCCGCGGACCTGAGCGTGGAGCAGCGCCAGCTCGTGGAGATCGCCCGGGCGCTGTCCTTCGACACCCGCTTCATCATTCTCGACGAGCCGACCGCCCAGCTTGACAGCCACGCGATCACGCGGCTGTTCGAGCGGATGCGCGCCCTGCAAGCGCGTGGGGTGACGTTCCTGTACATCAGCCACCACCTGGAGGAGGTGTACCGCATCTGCGAGGACGTCACGGTGTTCCGCGACGCCCGCCGGGTCGCCACCGGCACCGTCGAGCAGTTGGACGCGAGCACAGTCGTGGCGGCCATGACCGGGGACGCGCTCGCGCTGATCGCCCGTCCGCCCCGCCCGCGGCTGCCGGCCGGCGCGCCGGTGGTGCTGGACGTGCGGGACCTGCAGGTCAGCGCGGCCGAGGGATCGTTCGAGGCCGCGAGTGCGATCTCCTTCACGGTGCGCGCCGGTGAGGTGCTGGGCCTGGCCGGTGGGGGTGGCAGCGGCAAGCGCGAGATCGCCGAGACGCTCGTCGGCCTGCGCTCGGCCCGCAGCGGGTCGATCAGGGTGGACGGACAGGCGCTGACCCCCGGCAGCGTCCCCTCCGCGCTGGCCGCGGGGGTCGGGTTCGTCCCGCAGGACCGCCACCACCAGGGGTTCGTCCCGGGACTGTCGATCGCCGAGAACCTCACCATGACGGTGCCGCACCGGCTGGGGCGCTTCGGCACGATCCGCCCGGCCGCGCGCACCGCGCTGGCCCGCACGCTGATCCAGGATCTCGACGTCAAGACCCCGGGCCCGGACCTGGCCGTTGCGGCGCTGTCCGGAGGCAACCAGCAGAAGGTCGTGATGGGCCGCGCCCTGGCCGGCGACCCCCACCTGCTGGTGCTGATCCAGCCCACCGCGGGGGTCGACGTGCGGTCGAAGGAGACCCTGCTCGACGTCGTCGACACCGTCCGTGAGGGCGGCGCGGCCGTGCTGGTGGCCTCGGACGAACTCGACGACCTGCGCACGTGTGACCGCGTCCTGGCCCTGTTCCAGGGCCGGGTGGTGGGCGATTTCGCCGCGGGCTGGAGCGATCTGGAGCTGATCGAGGCGATGGAAGGGATCGAGCGATGAGCAGTACCCAGGTGCCTTCCCCGACCACGAGCCACGACGGCCCGGGCACCGCGCCGGCGCCGTCACGCCAGCCGATGCTGGCCCGGGTGCGCGACCTGGCGCTGGTACCGGCGATCATCGCCATCGCGGTGGTCGGTTATCTGGTCAACCCGGTCTTCCTGAACTCGGACAACCTGATCAACATCCTGCAGACGATGTCCGAGATCGGCCTGCTGGTCCTGGCCCAGACCCTCGTGCTGGTGGCCGGGAAGATGGATCTGTCGCTGGAGTCGACGTTCGGCCTGGCTCCCGGGGTGGCCGCCTGGCTGATCGTGCCCACCGGCGTCACCCACGGTCTCGGGCTGCTGCCCGGCTGGAGCGGTGTGCCGGTCACGCTGCTCGTCGGGGTCGTGGTGGGGATCGTGAACGGCGCCCTGATCGTGCGCTTCGGCCTGAACGGATTCGTCGTCACCCTCGGCATGCTGATCGTGCTGCGCGGTCTGCTGACCGGGATCTCCGGTGGGCAGACGTTTTTCGGGCTGCCGGGGTCCATGCTGTACATCGGCACCACGCAGTGGCTGGGGATCCCGGTGTCCATCTATCTGTGCCTGCTGCTGTTCGCCCTGGGCATCCTGGTGCTCGGGTACACCCGGCTGGGCCGGGCCCTGTACGCGATCGGCGGCAATGTCGATGCCGCCCGGGCCGCCGGGATCCGCACCGGCCGGGTGCTGTGGGGCACCCTGGTGGTGGCCAGCACGCTGGCCGCCCTGGGCGGGCTGATGCTCTCGGGCCGGCTGGCCTCGGTTGCGGCGGCGCAGGGCAATGGGGCGATCTTCACTGTGTTCGCCGCGGCCGTGATCGGCGGTGTCAGCCTGAACGGTGGCCGGGGAACGGTTTTCGGCGCGTTCACCGGGATCCTGCTGCTCTACATGATCCAGAACGTGCTCACCCTGGGTGGTGTTCCGGCGCAGTGGATCTCCGCGCTGAACGGCGCCATCATCCTCGTCGCGCTGATTGTCTCGCGGATCACCAGCGGCCAGGCCCAGGAATGAGGACGCCGGCCCCGCGCGAGGCCCGGAACCGTCCGACGATCGCCGGGCGATCCACCCTCTCGACCGACCCATCACCCAGGAGGACCCATGCGCGCTGCCCTTTACACCGGTGCCCGAACGATCGAGATCCAGGACCGGACCGCCGTGGCCCCCGGCCCCGGGCAGGTGCAGGTGGAGGTCGCCTTCACCGGCATCTGCGGGACGGACCTGCACATCTTCCACGGCGACATGGACGCCCGGGTGGACACGCCCGCCGTGATCGGGCACGAGATGTCCGGGCGCGTCGCGGCGCTCGGCCCGGGAGGGTCCGGCTGGAGTCCGGGACAGCCGGTGACGGTGATGCCGCTGGCGGCGTGCGGGAAATGCCCGGCCTGCCGGGCCGGGCACGAGCATGTCTGCCAGCAGCTGAACTTCATCGGCATCGACTCTGCCGGCGCGATGCAGGGGCGCTGGAATGTGCCGGCCGAGACGCTGCTCGCGCTGCCGCCGGGCCTGCCGCTGGAGCATGCGGCCCTGATCGAGCCGGTCGCGGTCGCGGTGCACGACGTGGGCCGGGCGCAGCTACGCGCCGGTGAACAGGTCGTGGTCGTCGGCGGGGGACCGGTCGGGACGCTGATCGCGGTGGTCGCGGCGGCGGAAGGAGCGGATGTCGTGGTGGTGGAACCGGACCCCTACCGTCGCCAGGTCGCCGGGCGGCTCGGGCTGGCCACGCTCGACCCGGGCGCGCTGGACGTCGCGTCGTTCGTCCAGGACTGGACGCAGGGCGCCGGTGCGGGGGTGGCCTTCGAGGTGTCCGGCGTCCAGGCCGGGGTGGACACCGCCGTCGACGTCCTCGGGGTGCGGGGGCGGCTGGTCCTGGTGGCCATCCATCCCGGTCCCCGGCCGGTGAACCTGCACCGCTTCTTCTGGCGGGAGCTGCAGTTGCTCGGAGCCAGGCTGTACCGGCGGGAGGACTTCGAGCGCGCGGTCCAGATCGTGGCCGCAGCGCCTGAGGCGGTCCAG
>Ga0265340_10002071_pt1 | contig 11498 bp, 10 predicted proteins | sample 4CB225metaG_FD_202082 | JGI IMG/M metagenome (GOLD analysis project Ga0265340, IMG submission 202082) | Rhizosphere microbial communities from Carex aquatilis grown in University of Washington, Seatle, WA, United States - 4-CB2-25 metaG | ecosystem: Host-associated > Plants > Roots >...
ATTGCCTTCGGCGCCTTCGCGGCGTTTCAGAAGGCCAACGAGGCATACGCCCCGCTCTTCACGCAGCTCGACCGCGACGACGCGTCGGCGATCGTCGCCAAGCTCAAAGAGACCAAAGTGCCATATCGCATCGAGGCCGACGGCTCGACCATCGAAGTTCCGGAGTCGAAGGCTCGCGAGCTTCGCCTCGAGCTCGCCGGGTCGGGGCTGCCGCGCGGCGGTGGTGTGGGCTTCGAGAGCTTCGACAAGATGCGGCTCGGGGCGACGGACTTCGAACAGAGGGTGCTCTACCGCCGGGCGCTCGAAGGGGAGCTGACGCGGACCATCGGCACGCTAAGCGCGGTGGAGTCGTCGAGGGTGCACCTCGTTCTGCCGGAGAAGTCGGTCTTCATCACGCGAGGCGAGCCGGCATCGGCGTCGATCATGCTCAAGCTGCGCCCCGGCCGCGCGCTCGGCCCGTCGGAGATCGGCGGGGTGGTGCACTTGGTCGCGTCGGCGGTCCCGGGGTTGGAGTCGGATCGCATCACGGTTGTGACCACCGAAGGCACGATGCTTCACCGCCCGCACAAGTCGAATGGCGCGGGAGATGGCGACGAGGGGGACGAAGACGCACGGGTCGCCGCGCGATCGTACGAGACGTCGCTGGAAGATCGTGTGCGGGCGATGCTGGAGCGCGTGGTCGGTCCAGGGCACGCGGACGTGCGGGTCACCGCCGAAATCGACCAGGCGCGGGTCGAGCGGCTGGAGGAGCACTACGACCCGACGAAGTCCGCGCTGCGGAGTGAAGAGCAGTCGATTGAGCATGGAAGCGCCGACCCGAACGAGTCGGTGGCGGGAGTGCCGGGCGCCGAGAGCAATTTGCCGACGGGCGCCGCCAAGCCTGCCGCCTCGGCCAAGCCCGCGGCCTCCGCATCCGCCTCCGGTGCAGCGGCCCCCTCTGGTTCCCCCGCCGTTGCCGCTGCGCCGTCGGGTCCTCTGCGGGAATCGCACACACGCAACTTCGAGATCGACCACGTCTCCGAGAAGCGAACCGTCGGCGGGGGCGCGCTCAAACGCCTGACGGTCGCTGTCGTGCTCGACGGGGTGAAGGGGGACAAGGGGATGATGGTCGGAAGACCGCGCGAGGAGCTCGACAAGCTCGCGACTCTGGTGCGCAGCGCCGCCGGGGCCAGCGACGCGCGCGGGGACGCCGTGACTGTCGAGTCGATGATCTTCGCCAGCAGCGCCGATGCGCCAGCCGACGTTGCGCTGCCGCCGCCGGTCGCGCAAACGCGATGGCAGGTCCTCCAGCGCTGGGCTCCAGCGGCGGTCGGGGCGGTCTTGCTCCTCGCCTTCGCGGGAGTCGCGCTGCGGCGCGGCAAGTCGTCGAAGGGAGAGAGCGCGGTCATGGCGCTGCCGGCTGCCGATGTGCCGCCGTCGCTGGAGGGGGCAACCCATCCTCCCGCCCTCGACGCGAGCGACCTCCGCGCCCGAGCGCTGTCGCGAGCCTCGCAAGATCCGGCCACCGCGGCTCTCGTGCTGCGCTTCTGGCTCGGGACCGCGGCGCAAGAGGGCACCCGCGACGCCGCCCGCACCTAGAAGCCTGCGCTTTTCGCCGATACCGGCGCGCTGGCTTCGTCGGCCGCGCTCAAAATACGGCAGTATTCGTCGCGCGGCCGCCGAACCCATCGCTTGGTCTCGGCGAAAATCGCCAGGCTTCTAGTCTGGCCTTGGGCTGGAGCGAACCATGCCCTGTTGCGGGAGCTGTGCGTCGTTAGCGCCTATTGGGTCGCGTTGTTTCGGGCGCGGGCACGGGTCGGAATCGCAGGCACCGCTCTTGCTCCGGTGCATCACCGTGATCACCAACGCGGAGAAGGCGGTCCTGTTTCTCCTCTCGCTCGACGAGCAGGCGGCGGCCAACGTGGTGCGCGAGCTCGGCGAGCTCGAGCTCCGAAAGCTGCGCGCGGTCGCATCGACCATGCGTGAAGTCCCGGCCGGGGCGCTCGACGACACGTTTCGCGATTTTCTCCAGCGCTCGGCCAGCGCGGTCGCCGTTCCGCGCGGAGGGCTACCGTACTTGCGGCGTCTGTCCGCCGGGGCCCTCGGCGAACAGCGCGCGCGGGAGATCTTCGAAGACGGTGTGACCAGCCCCCTCGCGCGGCTCGAAGGAGCTCCCTCCGACGCGGTTGCGGCGCTCCTCGAGAAAGAGCCCCCGCAGCTCGTCGCGGCCGTCCTCGCCCGAATGGACCCCAGCCACGCCGCCAACATCTTGAGCGCGATGACGCCCGAGCGCCAATGCACCGTCGTCCGACATGTCGGCGCGATGAAGGAGCTGCCGGCGAAGGTGCTCGAGGACATCGCGCAGGCTCTCGCCAACGAGCTGCCGACGGCCGACGCGTCCACATTGGTCAGCGTCGACGGTGTCGCGAAAGCTGCCGAGCTCCTCAAGGCTGCAGGTCGCGAGACGTCCACGGCCATCTTGAGCGCGATTGAAGCGAACGACGTGGCGCTCGCCGGCGAGGTTCGCCAAGCCATGTTCACGTTCGAAGATCTGCGCCGGCTCGACTCGAAGGCGATGCGCGAGCTGCTCCGGGAGGTCCCGAGCGAACGGCTCACGACGGCGCTGAAGGGCGTCTCGCAAGAGCTCCTGAACGCGGTCTTCGGCGGTCTGTCGCAGCGCGCGGCCGAGCTGCTCCGCGACGATCTGGAGCTCCTCGGCAAGGTCAAGAAGAGCGAGCTCGACCAGGCGCGTCGCGAGATCGTCGAAGTCGCCCTGCGCCTCGAGTCCGAAGGGCGCATCGATCTCGGAAGGGAGGGCGAGTGAGCAAGCCGAAGCCAGGGGCGCTCTTCATCCAGGCCTGGGTCGGATCGGAAACGACAGACGCAGTGCGAAGGCCGTCATGGATCGCGCGCAGAATGTCGACCCGCCCGCCGACCCCCAGCGTCGCGCCGGCCGCGCCGATCCCCAGTGTTGCGCCGGCGGGAACGATTGCCCCGGCGGAGCCCACCGAACAACCGGTGTCGATCGTCTCGATGTCGCAGCCGCCACCGCCCGCGGCGGTTCACATCGCCACGTCCATGGCCCTCGCGCAGGTCTCTGACGAAAATGCGGCCCTGCGAGCGCAGATCACCGAAATGGCCGCGACGATGGCCCGGTTGCGGCGGGAGGTGCTCGCCGCCAGCGAGGGGGAGCTCGTCAAGCTGGCGCTCACGGTCGCCGAGCGCGTCGTCGGCCGCGAGCTGACGACCGACCCCACGCTCGTCGTCGCCTGGGCGCGTGAGGCCGTCGAGTCGCTCGCCGCAAAAGACGGCGTGGTGATCGCGGTCGCGCGGGACGTTCGCGACGAAGTTCCCGCGAGTGCCTGGGGCGAAGTGGGCGTCGAGCACCGCATGCAGACCGACGCGCTTCTTGCGCGCGGCGGGGTCGAGGTGCGCACACCCGAAGGCACAGTGGCGACGGGAGCGGCGGCAAGGCTCGCGGCGGTCTCGCAGGCGCTCGGGGTAGGGGAGTCGTGAGCACCGCTCCGCCCCTGCGTGTCGATCTCGGCGCCCACATTCTTCGCGCCCGCGCCGCCGCCGGCCCGTGCGCCGAAGGGCAAGTGCGCGAAGTCATCGGCGTCCTCGTCGAAGTGGAAGGACTGGCGGCGCCGATCGGAGCGCAGCTCGAGGTGCGCTCGTGCGACCCCCGCCTGCTGCTCGAGGTGATCGGGTTCCGTCAGGGCCGCCTGCTCGCCGCACCGCTGGGTCCGACGACGGGAATCGTCCCGGGCGCGCGCGTCCGGGTGAGCCCCCAGGCGAACACCGTGGCCGTCGGTGACGCGCTGTTGGGCCGGGTGATCGACGCCTTCGGGCAGCCTCTCGACGGACTGCCCGCTCCGGAGGTCGACGCAATCGCGCCGCTGCACGCGCAGCCCCCGTCGCCGTTCACGCGACGTCCAGTGCATCAGGCCCTCGAGACGAGGGTACGCGTGATCGACGCTCTCTTGCCGCTGGGACGCGGTCAGCGAATCGGCCTATTCGCGGGTACGGGTGTGGGCAAGAGCACGCTCTTGGGAATGCTCTGCCGCCACAGCAATGCGGATGTCATCGTCGTCGGTCTCATCGGCGAGCGAGGGCGCGAAGTGGGCGACTTCGTGCGCGGCGTCCTAGGCAAGCAGGGGCTGGCGCGCTCGGTCGTGGTCGCGGCGACGGGCGACATGCCTCCGCTGGTCCGCGCGCGCGGTGCGGTGCGCGCCACGGCGATCGCCGAGCACTTCCGAACGCAAGGCAAGTCCGTACTGCTCCTGATGGACTCGGTCACGCGGTACGCGATGGCGTTGCGCGAAGCTTCGCTCGCCGCCGGCGAGCCACCGCTGACGAAGGGGTACACGCCGACCGTGTTTGCCGCGCTGCCTTCGCTTCTCGAGCGCGCCGGAAACGACGCGGGACCCGGTTCGATCACCGCCGTCTACACGGTGCTCGTCGAAGGAGACGACTTGAGCGATCCGATTGCGGACGCCGTTCGCGGCATTCTCGACGGCCACATCGTCCTGTCGCGCCGCCTTGCCGACCGCGGCCTCTTCCCCGCGATCGACGTTCTTCGCAGCGTTTCGCGCGTGGTGCACGACATCTGCGCGCCGGACCACCTCGAAGCAGCGGCGCGTGTCCGCGACGCTATGGCGACCTACGCCGAGGCCGCCGACCTCATTCAGATCGGGGCGTACGTTTCCGGGAGCGATCCGCGGGTCGACGCCTCGCGAGAGGCGATGCCGCGCATCGAAGCTCTGATTCGGCAAAAGCCCGAGGAGGCCGTCTCGCGCGCCTCGGCGCTTCACGCGTTGCGCGGGGCCATGGGAGGCAAATCGTGAGCTCGCGTTTGCGTCGTGTACGGCGGCTGGTGGAGTTGGGTGAGGACGCGATGAAGGCCGCGCGAGCCAGCGCGGCAGCTGCGGCGCGTGCGGTGGCCGACTCGCGCCGGCAGGCAGAGCGAGACGAGCACGCGTGGTCGGAGGCAGCGCAGCGCTTTGGAACCGGCGTGTCGCGAGCGTCCGACCTCGACGAGCAGGCGGCGCACCTTCGCACCTTGCGGCTCCGTGCGGACGGGACCGCGCGGCAGCTCGATCGTGCGATCGCGGAAGAGCGCCGCTGCGCAGCCGCGGTCGTCAAGGCCGCGATGGACCATCGAAAGCTGGAGCTCTGGCGCGATCGGATCGTCGCGGGAGAGCGCGAAGAGGAGAGCCGGCGAGAGCGGCGAAACACCGACGAGCTAGCGGCGCGCGGGGCGAGGGCGAAGCCATGAGCGGTCCGCTTTTCTTTCCCACGGGGACGACCAACGGCACGCCCGCCGAGGCGCCGGCCACCGCGCCCAAGGGAACCCCGGTGGATGCGCGTGGCGAGGCATTCGACTTCGCGGCCCTGCTCAGCGCCGGGGTCACCGCCGCGGCCGATGAGGGGCGGTCCGCGTTCGACGGCGCGGCCCAGAGCGTCGGCCAAGCCGCGCCGTCGGCCCCAGGTGCGCTGCCGGCGCCCCAGGGGCGCGGCACGCGTCGCGAAGCCCGCGATCGGGGGTCTCCCCAAGTCGCGGCCGCGCCCGTCGCGATGGTCGTGCTCGCGCCCGTGGCCTTGTCGCCGGGGTGGCTCCCGGTTGGTCGTCCGGCGATTGGACCTGCTCCTCGACAGGATACGGCGCCGTCCCATGCGGGCGCGCCCGCCTCTGCCGCGACGCCGGCGCTCGTGGTCGCGCCTCCACCCTCGAACGGCATCGCCGTGCCCGCGGCGGTTGGCCCCGCGGTGACGACCCCAGCGAGGGAGCTCGCGTCCCCGGCTACGAGCGTTCCCGCGACTGCGCCCGCCACGACGACGGAGACTTCGACCGCGCCCGCCGTGGCGATGGCGACGGTGCGCGCGCGTTCGACCGCCGGCGCGCCCCTGGTGGCGAGTCAGAATGCCGCCGAGAGTGCAGCTCCTCCCGGGCCGCCAGCGCCTGGCAGATCCACCACCACGACCACGGCCGCCCACGCGACCGGCAGGCCCGTCGCGACCCGGGCTCCGACCACGACCCCAGTCCGCGCTGCGACGACCGTCGCCGGCGCGACCACGAGCGCGGTCCCTGGCGTGACCACGAGCGCGGTCCCTGGCGCGACCAGGAGCGCGGTCCCCGGCGCGACCACGATCGCCGTCCCCGGCGCGACCCCAGTCCGCGCTGCGACGGCAGTTCCCGGCGCGCCCGCAGCCGGCATCGCGACGCTGACCGAGACCGGGACCGGGACGACGCCCGCGACCGCGTCCAACGCTCGACTTGCTCCGGTTGCTCCGGCCGATGGCTCCGTGGCGTCGCGCACTCCCGCCCTCGCCTCACCGCGCGTTGCCTCCGCGGCCATTCCACACGCTCGGGTTCCCTTCGCCGGACAGGCGTCGCCCGCGGTGGGGTCGAAGGCGCCGAGCGCGGGGACCCCGGTGGGCGCCGGCGATCGAGAGGCCCCCTCGCCCGTGCTTCTTGCCGCCGACAGCGCGGTAGCACCGCCGGTGGTCACGTCTCCTCCGGCCGCTGCGGCTCTGTCGGCCGACGCCGATGTCGCTGTCGCCGACCAGCCGATGGTCGCCGTCGCTCCCTTGCCGACGACGGCCGCGGCGAGCGTCGATGTCGTCGCGCTCGCGCAGCCCATCGAGATTGACCCGACGGCGCACGAGCCGGCGACAAAGGCCGACGCCGTCTCGCTCGAACCGCCTCCGGCTGCTGCCACGACCCGGTCCCAAGGCCGCGTCGTGATGGCGGACGCGGCGCCCGCGAAGAATCCGGGCGTTTCCGCGCTGACCTCCGTTGGTCAACCCGTCGCGCCTGCCGCTGCCCACGTCGCAGTCCCCGGCAGGCCCGCGCGCGCCGACCATGCCCCGGCCGGCGTCGACGGCGCGCCTGCAGCCCCCGCTGCCGTTCGGTCGAAGATCGGCGATGGGACGGCGGCTCTTCCGGACCGCGCCAGTCCTGCGCCGAACGCACAGCCCGCAGCGGCGTTGGAGGTCGCGCCCGTGGATGCCGCCGGTCCCGCCAAGTCCGTGACGGTCGTCACCAAAGCGACGCCGGCTGCCACCGTACCCTCTGCTGCGGTGGGAGCACGACTGCGGGATGCGCTCGTGTCGGTAGCCAACCACGCGGTACTCCGCGGTGACGCCACCGGGCAGATCGACGTACCAGAGCTGGGGCGCATCGCGGTCCGCGCCCACAGCACCGGCGCAACGGTGGACGTCGCGGTGACGGCGGAAGGGCAGGATGCGCGCGCAACGCTGCGCGGGCACTTGAGCGCGATGACGGCCGATCTGCACGCGGCCGACGTGCCCGTCGGGCGGCTCACCATCGACGGAGCGAGCGCCGCGTTCGGCGACTCCCTGGGATCGTCGATGTCGTCACCGGATCGCGGCAGTGGCACTGGCGGCGATTCGCCGCGGGACAACCGCCGGCAGTCCGACGGCGACATGCCGCCGGCGGTCGTCGAAGCGGTCTTGCCGCGCCGGGTCCGGATCGTGCTTTAGCGATAGGACACACCCGCCATGACCTCTCCCATCAACTCCACTTCGCAGCTGACCGCCGCATCGAACCCGTCGGCGACCGCCGCCGCGGGCGCGTCGGCACCTTCGCTCGGCACGAACGATTTCCTCAAGCTGCTCATGGCGCAGCTTCAGAACCAAGACCCCTTGGCTCCGACCGACGGCACCCAGTTCGTCACCCAGCTCGCGCAGTTCACGCAGGTGCAGCAGACCGTCGCCCAGTCGACCAGCCTCAGCACCATTTCCACGCAGCTCCAGGGGATGTCGAACTCGAACGCGTCGGACCTCGTCGGGAAGACCGTCACCGTGCAAGGCAGCGGCATGAATTGGGACGGAACGTTCGCCACCACCGCCAACGTGACCCTCGCGGGATCCGCCCAGCAGGTGAACGTGACGATCAAGGACGCACAGGGCAACGTCGTGCGGACGATGAAGCTCGGCGCCGTCGCCGCGGGCACGCTTCCCATCACGTGGAACGGAGCCGACGATTCGGGGACGCCTGCGCCCGCGGGCTCGTATTCGGTCGGCGTCACCGCCACGGACGCGAGCGGTCAGAGTGTCAACGTGTCTCAGTCGGTGGCCGGCGTGGTCACCAAAATTTCGTACGATCAAGGGTATCCGGCGCTCACCCTCAGCTCGGGTGCGGTCGCGCCGGTGTCGCAACTCGTGAGCGTCGGCGCTGCGCCGGCGACTCCGTGAGCGACGGCAACTAGGAGGAAGGTCAATGTCGATTCTCAATGCGATGTACGCGGGCGTTTCGGGTCTGGATGCCGAAGGAGAGGCGCTTGGCGTCATCGGCAACAACGTCGCGAACTCGAATACGGTCGGCTTCAAGCAGTCGCGAGCCGTCTTCGAGAACGTGATGGGCTCGGCGATCGGCGACCCGAACGCGATTGGCGCGGGCGTGCGCATGGATCGCGCGCAGCAGATCTTCGCGCAGGGAAGCATGCTCAACACCGGACAGGCCACCGACCTCGCGATCTCCGGAGACGGCTTCTTCGTCGTGCACGGGAACGTCGACGGCGAGACCGGTGACTTCTACACGCGCGCCGGGCAGACGTCGCTCGACAAGAACGGCACGCTCGTGAACCCCGACGGGCTCGCGCTGCAAGGCTACAAGATGCTTCCGAGCGGCCAGCTCTCGTCGCAAATCGGCTCCCTCACGCTGCAAACGGCGGCGCTCTCGCCCAAGCCGACGACCGCGCTGAACGTCACGGCGAACCTCGACGCGAACGCGACGCCTCCCGCCACGCCGTGGGATCCGCAGAACCCCGCGACCACCAGCAACTTCTCGACGACGCTCACCGCGTACGATTCGCTCGGCAACTCGCATCAGCTGAGCGTGTACTTCGAGAACACGGGCACCAACTCCTGGAACTACCACGAGGTCGCCAACGGCGGCGAAGTCCAAGGCGGCACCGCCGGCCAGAACGTCGAGTTCGGCTCGGGCACGATGACCTTCAACTCGAACGGCGCGCTGCAGGCGGTCACGCCCACGGGCGGCTCGGTGACCTTCAATGGTGCGCAGGCCCAGACCATCGGGCTCAACCTCGGGACCCCGATCGCCGGTGGCGGCACCGGGCTCGACGGAGCGACGCAGTTCGGCAACCCCAGCGTCGTGTCGTCGCAGGGTCAAGACGGATACGGCTCGGGCGACTTGAGCGGCGTGAAGATCGGCCAGGACGGCACGGTCAGCGGCGTTTACACGAACGGGCAGACCGTCGCGGTCGGCCAGCTCGCGGTGGCCAAGTTCGCTTCGAACGACAACCTCGCGCAAGCCGGAAACAACGTTTGGGCGGCCACGCAGGGCTCGGGAGATCCGGCGCTCGGGGCGGCGGGCGGTGGAGGCCGTGGGGCGATCGTCACCGGCTCGCTCGAGCAATCGAACGTCGACATCGCCGCGCAGTTCGTCGACCTCATCGCGCACCAGCGATCCTTCCAGGCGAGCTCGAAGACCATCACGACCGCCGATCAGATGCTGCAAGACCTGATGCAGCTCAAGCAGTAAGCAAACCTTCCCCTTCCTCCCATGAGCGACACCAAAGACAAGCAGCAGGCAGCCCCCGCGCGCGCGGGCGGACCATCCGTCGTGGGCATGGTGCTGCCGGCGGTGTTCGCTGCCGCGGCCGCGTTCGGGGGTGCGAAGTTCGCCGGCGGACATCACGCGAGCGCCGCCGAGGTTCCGGAGCACGCCTCGCCCGCCGCGGCCGCTCCGGGGCCCACTCTGGCCCTCGAGCCGTTTCTGCTGAGCATCGCCGATGCGAACAAGAAGGCGCACGCGATGAAAGTGGCCATCGCGATCGAGTTCGACGCGAAGGAGAAGGAAGAGGGCCTCAAAGCGCTGACGCCGCGGATTCGCGACGGGACGCTCGGCTTTCTACGGACCGTGCCTTACGAAGAGGTGATCGATCCCGCGGGAGGCGAGAAGATGCGTGCGGAGATGCTAGAGCACCTTCGCGCCGGCGGAGTTCCCACCGCCGAACACGTCCTCATCACGGATCTCGTCGTCCAATGAGTGACGCAGGCAAGCTGCTGCGGTTCGCGGCCGAGGGGGGACGTGTCCGGCGCGCTGCCGCGGCCCTCGAGCAAGCGAGCCCGCAGCTCGCCTCGGCGCTCCGCCGCTCGATGCCGTTTCTCGGACGTCACGGGACGCCCGTGGCGCTTTGCTTCGCTCGGGCGATCCCCATCGGCGAGCTGCTCGGCGATTTACCTCGCCCGATGCACGCCACCCATGTGGCCGTCACGCCGGGTGGCTCGCGCGGCGCGGTCATCCTCGACGCCGGCGCCATCGCGATGGTCCTGGACGGAGTGCTCGGTGGTGACGGAACGGCTCCGCCGCAGCTCGATCCGGCTGGACTGAGTCCGCCGCAGGTGGCGCTCGTCTCGCGCGTCGTCGACGGCGTGGTCCGTTCTTTTTCGGAGGTCCTCGCTCGCCGGTTCAGCGTGGCGCTCCAGGTGAGCGCGCCCGACAGCGACGACGCGAGCTCCGAGACCGCTCCGGTCGTGTGCAGCTTCGAGCTCGGGGCCGGTGCGCAGATCGGCCGGGTGATGCTTCTGATCGCCAAAGAGGCCTTGGTTGGCGGTGCCGAAGAGCGGCGTGACACACCGCCGAGCGCCGTCGATCCACGCGTCGCGGATGTGGTGGAGCAGGTGGAGATCGATTTGGTGGCGGAGCTCGCGCGCATGAAAATGAGCCTGGGGCACCTCTCGAGCCTGCGGGTTGGCGACACGATTCGGCTCGACGTCCCGGTGGGAGGCGCGATCAACGTTCGCGCCGACGGGCGCGTGGTGCTGCGGGGCCACCCCACGACGAACGCCGGGCAGATCGCCATTCGCATCGCGAAGTAGGGCGAGCGCGCCGTCGCATCGAGTCTGCGGGTCATGCGCTCCGTCCGTGGGCGCGCCGGCTCCCGCTCTCGGATGGCGAATTAGACCGAGCTCGACGCTCCCCGCAACTTTCGATCCGGTGTCCATGAGAGGCAAGACTTGCCGTTCAGCCTCCGAGTTGCGATCGAGAGCATCGGGGGGGCGGCCCCGAGCGACCGGATCTCGCCCCGTCGCGAATGGGAGGCGGCAGCGAGCCTTCGATCGGAGATCCAGAGCCGATGAAGCGCGGTCACGAGCCTTAGAACCGTGCGTCGGAGCCTCTGGGTCGCCAAAGAGAGCGGACGCGACTCGATCAAGAGCCCATCGATCGCGATCCAGAGCGAACCGGACGAGGCCCTGAGCCTCTGGATCGCGGTGATGAGCTTCTCAACCGCGATTCAGAGCGGATGGGACTCGATCCTGAGCTTCTCAACCGCGACCCGGAGCGGAGCGGGCTCGATCCTGAGCTTCTCAACCGCGACCCAGAGCGGAGCGGGCTCGATCCTGAGCCTCGCGATCGCGGTCCAGAGTGAATCGAACGAGGCCAGTCCCTTCTCGAACACGATCGAGAGCGCATGGATCGCGATCGACAGCGTCTGAATCGCGATCCAGAGCGGATGGATCGCGATCGA
>Ga0265340_10002075_pt1 | contig 11487 bp, 12 predicted proteins | sample 4CB225metaG_FD_202082 | JGI IMG/M metagenome (GOLD analysis project Ga0265340, IMG submission 202082) | Rhizosphere microbial communities from Carex aquatilis grown in University of Washington, Seatle, WA, United States - 4-CB2-25 metaG | ecosystem: Host-associated > Plants > Roots >...
TTAGCGAAATTTCGAATTCGGCGGACGGTCGCCGCGCGCGTTTGCAATTTTGTTGCGCACCGAAATTTATTTTTTGGGCGCCTATTTCCCGTTTCGGCAACCATTTGTCCTATAACCCGTTCAGGAGACGCAGGGCGGCGAACGTGTCGAACATCGGGAAAAACAGATTCATGAGCAATCCGCAGTTCAAGAACGAAGAAGACGCGTTGGAATCGTTCGACTACGCCGAAGGCGGCGGCATCGAAGCGCGAATCAAGCGGCTGCGCGAGGAAACCGGCGATCTTGCCGATCGCATTCCGGATCTGCCGGCGCAGGCGCGCGAAGCGCTGCGCGATATCGAGCACCGGCTTGGCGAGCTTTACGACACGGTCGCATCGCAGGCGGCAACGTCGGTCGAGACGGTCGAGGAAATCATCGAGACCCGCCCCTGGGTCAGCGTTGCCGTGGCCTTCGGGCTCGGCTGCGCGATGGGCGTTCTGTTCGGCGGACAGCGCCGCCCGCGCCACGATTGGGGCTGGTAACCGAAAGGATCACGTCATGGTCACGAAACCTGCCCGTAAAGCCCGCAGCGCGCCTCTGCGCCGCCGTACCGCCCAACGCGCTACGTCGCGCGCACCCGAAGCTCAATCTTTCTTCGAGACCGAGACCGGCAAAATGGTGTTTTGGGGCGCGATCGGTTTTCTCGGCGTCGTGCTTCTCGCCGGCGTCGCAGGCGCGATCTACGAGACCGATGCTCTGGACCGTCCCGAAGTGCGCCGGGTTCAGCGGCGTCTTCGTGAGCTGCCCAATTCGCCACAAGCGCGTCACGCGATGAGCTGGCTGAACAGCCGCCTCTCCGATCTGCGCGAGGAATTCACCACGCAGCTTGCGAAGTTGAGCTAAGCACCCGTTTTTTTTTGCGCTTCTGCTTTCAGCAATTCCGTGAGATCGCGCACGGCTTTGGTCAGAAACATCACTTCCTGCTCGCGCAATTTGTCGATCTTCTCGTGCAGAAGCTCGATTTCCAGTTCGGCCTTGATATTGATCTGGTGATCGTTCTCGGCCGATAGCCGGTCGATGTCCTGCTGGCGGTTCTGGCTCATCATGATGAAAGGCGCGGCGTAAGCGGCCTGAAACGATAGCGCCAAGTTGAGCAGAATGAAGGGGTAGGGATCCCAGTGAAAGATCCAGGCCGTCACGTTGGCGATGACCCACAGAATCAGGATCGTCGACTGGATGATGATGAAGCGCCACGAACCCATATTTGAAGCAATCCAGTCGGCGATCTTCTGGCCAACCGTCAGTTCGTTCCTGGTATCGACATGCTGCTTGTCGCGGATCTTGCGACGCAGCACGCGCAGCTCGTTCAGCAACGCGCCTTCGGCTTCGTGCAGTTCATGTCCGATCGATGATAGGCGATTCATGTACGCTCCCGAATTCCCGCACCGATATTAAGCAGAAACCAGCACGGCACGCACCACGCCAAGCGTTTGCGGCTTTTTGACTGTGACCGCATCTGGCCCTGAGCAATGGTCCACCAGGTTTGTGAAATTCATTTCACGCAGCGGGCGCGAAGATGGATGTGTTCGGTCTGCCGCACTTTTCCGCCGCGCTCGGTAAGCACCAGCGCGACCTCCTCGAACTCCGCCTCGATACAGTCTCCGTGCTCGAGTTCCACCATGTGGCTCTCGATGACGTGGCCGTCCTTGCCGATAACCTCGACGAGCTGTCTGGGCATGTTGTCGTTCTTTGCTAAGTCGCCAATCGACGCTAACCGATTCGCGTATATCCAGTAGAGTTCGTCTGGATGCCTTTTTCATAGGCAAATCTATCCAGACTTTGCTCATCTATTTTCAACCTGCCGGTAAGACAGAATTCAAGAAACTCTTCGGGGACCACTGCGATTTCCATGGTCAGGTGACCAATTCGACCAGTTGTTTCCCTTCGCTGTCTCCATTTCCATTCCGAAAAGGAATTGGCAAAGAGTCGATTGCCCATCCATCGTTTGAAAACAGCGAAGGAGTCTTCCGTTAGCAAGGGTTGGTAATACGTGGCCATATTCTAGCTACATCCGCTCGTCGAGCCACAGGTGTTGCACTTCATGCAGGTACCGTTGCGCACGAGCGTGAAGTTTCCGCAGGAACCGCACGCATCGCCTTCGTAGCCTTTCATGCGGGCTTCGGCGGCGCGTTTGGCGGCAAGTTCGCGCACCTTGCCGGCTTTTTCCGCCGCGGTTTCCGCGCGTGTCGCAAGGCTCACACCGATCGCCGACACGATGTCGCCGACCGGATTGACACCGGCTTCCGCCAGCACCGAGGCACGGATTTCGCTCAGTGCATCGGCGACCGAAACCGGCTGCGCGATCTCTTCCTCGTCGTTGTGAACATGGAAGTGTTCTTGTGCGTGCTCGTCGTGCAGCATCTTGGGCGCCGCACCGCCGCGAAAGAACGACACCGTCTTGAGCTGGCCGCGCGTGAAGCCGCTGGAGGCATAGCGCGCAATCGCCACTTCCTTCGGCGCGTCACCTTCCGTCGTTCCGCCGCCCAGATCCTCGTCCGCATGCGGCTGGACATGCGCCAGATCGCTGCGTCCAAGATAGGACACGGCGAGCTCGCGGAAGATGTAATCCAGAACCGACGTCGCGTTTTTGATCGAGTCGTTGCCGATGACCATGCCGGCCGGCTCGAAGCGCGTGAAGGTGAAGGCTTCCACGAACTCTTCCAGCGGCACGCCATATTGCAGGCCGATGGAGATCGCGATGGCGAAATTGTTCATCAGCGAGCGGAAAGCGGCGCCTTCCTTGTGCATGTCGATGAAAATTTCGCCCGCGCGGCCGTCCTCGTATTCGCCGGTGCGCAAATACACTTTGTGCCCGCCGACGATGGCCTTCTGCGTATACCCTTTGCGGCGCGTCGGTAGCTTCTCGCGCTCATGCGCGACGATGCGCTCGACGATCTTCTCGACCACGCGCTCGGTGACGATGGTGGTGCGTTGCGCGGCGGGGGCGGCTGCGAAATCTTCCGCCTCATCTTCCTCGTCATCGAATTGCAGCACCTGGCTCGCGAGCGGCTGGCTGAGCTTGGAGCCGTCGCGATAAAGTGCGTTGGCTTTCAGCGCGAGCTTCCAGGAGAGCAGGTAGCTTTCACCGCACTCCTTCACCGTCGCATTGTTCGGCATGTTGATCGTCTTGGAGATCGCGCCCGAGATGAAGGGCTGCACTGCGGCCATCATGTGGATGTGGCTTTCGACCGACAATGCCCGCTTGCCGATGCGGCCGCACGGATTGGCGCAATCGAACACCGCGAGATGCTCATCCTTCAGATGCGGCGCGCCTTCCAGCGTCATCGCTCCGCAAACATGCAGGTTCGCAGCATCGATCTCGGCGCGCGCGAAACCCAGCGCCTTCAGCATGTCGAAATCGGGCGCGTCCATCGCCGCAGCGTCGAGCTTCAGTGTTTCGACGCAGAACTTCTCGCCCAGCGTCCATTTGTTGAAGACGAAGCGGATATCGAAGGCCGATTCGAGCGCGGCTTCGACTTTGCCAATCTCTTCATCCCCGAAGCCTTTCGCGCGCAACGCACCGTGGCTGAGCGCGTTCGCGCCCTCGAGCGTTCCATGACCGACCGCATAAGCGACGATGTCATCGATCTGCGACTGGTTGTAGCCCAACGTGGCCAGCGCTTCTGGCACGCAGCGGTTGATGATCTTGAAGTAACCGCCACCGGCCAGCTTCTTGAACTTCACCAGTGCGAAGTCCGGCTCGACACCCGTCGTGTCGCAATCCATCACGAGACCGATCGTGCCGGTTGGCGCGATGACGGTGGCCTGTGCGTTGCGGAAGCCGAAGTCGCTGCCCATCGACAACGCATCGTCCCATGCGCGCTTTGCCGCAACCGAGAGATCGCCCTGCTTGATCGCAGCATGATCGAGCGCGACCGGCGAAATCGCGAGCGCTTCGTATCCGCTCGTCTCGCCATGCGCGGCACGGCGATGATTGCGGATGACGCGCAGCATGTGGTCCTTGTTCGCCGCGTATTCCGGGAACGCGCCCAGCTCGCCCGCCATCTCGGCGGAGGTCGCGTAGGACACGCCGGTCATGACGGCGGAGATGGCGCCGGCAATCGCGCGGCCTTCGCGACTGTCATACGGAATGCCCGCGGCCATTAAGAGGCCGCCGATGTTCGCGAAGCCGAGGCCGAGCGTGCGGTAGTCGTAAGAGAGTTGCGCGATTTCCTTGGACGGGAATTGCGCCATCAATACCGAGATCTCGAGCACGATGGTCCACAGGCGCACGGCGTGTTCGAAGGCCGGCACGTCGAAGTTCTGAATGTCGGAGCCCTCATTGCCAACCGACAGACGCCCCGAGTCCTTGCGGAACTGCATCAGGTTCAACGAGGCGAGATTGCACGCCGTGTCGTCGAGGAACATGTATTCCGAGCACGGATTGGACGCACGGATCGGACCGCCGGCGGGGCAGGTGTGCCAGTCGTTGACGGTCGTGTGGAACTGAATGCCCGGATCGGCGCAGGCCCATGCGGCGTAAGAGACTTTCTCCCATAGGTCGCGCGCCTTCACCGTCTTCACGACTTTGCCGTCGCGGCGGTTGGTCAGATTCCAGTCGCCGTCCGAAAGAACGGCCTCGAGGAATTCATCCGTTACGCGCACGGAATTGTTGGAGTTCTGGCCTGACACGGAGAGATACGCATCCGAATCCCAATCGGTGTCATAGGTCTTGAAGTCGATTTCCTTGTAGCCCTGCTTGGCGAAAGAGATGACGCGCTCGATGTAATTGTCGGGGATCATCGCCTTGCGCGCGGCTTTCACTTCGCGGCGCAGCGCCGGGTTCTTCTTGGGATCGAAGCAATCGTCGTTGGCGCCTTCGCAGTTGATGCAGGCCTTCATGACAAGCTTCAGATGTTTCTCGGCAAGCTTGGAGCCGGCGACCATCGCGGCGACCTTCTGCTCCTCGATCACCTTCCAATCGATGAACTGCTCGATATCCGGATGATCGACATCCACGATGACCATCTTGGCGGCGCGGCGCGTCGTGCCGCCCGACTTGATCGCGCCCGCCGCGCGATCGCCGATCTTGAGGAAACTCATCAAACCTGACGACTTGCCGCCGCCCGAAAGCTTCTCGTTCTCGCCGCGCAGCCCGGAGAAATTCGTGCCGGTGCCCGAACCGTATTTGAAGAGACGCGCTTCCCGCGTCCACAAATCCATGATGCCGCCTTCGTTCACGAGATCGTCCGACACGCCCTGAATGAAACAGGCATGCGGCTGCGGATGCTCGTAAGCGGAATTCGACTTCGTCAGCTTCTGCGTAACGTGATCGACGTAGAAGTGCCCCTGGCTCGGGCCGTCGATGCCATAGGCCCAATGCAGGCCGGTGTTGAACCACTGCGGAGAGTTTGGCGCAGCTTTCTGCGTCGCCAGCATGTGGCACATCTCGTCATAGAAGGCCTTGGCGTCGGCTTCGCCATCGAAATAACCGCCCTTCCAGCCCCAATAGGCCCATGTGCCCGCAAGACGATCGAAAACCTGCTTGGCGGAGTTTTCGCCGGCCGTTTCCTTGCCGTCCGCTTCCTTGCGCCACAGCCATTCCGGCACGTCCTTCTCGGCTACAGGCTTCAGAATTGCGGGGATACCGGCTTTGCGGAAATACTTCTGGGCGAGCACGTCGCAGGCGACCTGACTCCACTCTTCGGGAACTTCGATATCTGTCTGACGGAAGACCACAGAGCCATCGGGGTTCTTGATTTCGCTGGTCGCGTTTCGGAAAGCGATGCCTTCGTAAGCGGAACGGCCTTCGGTGGTGAACTGACGACGAATACGCATCTTTGGAATGTCCCCGGCGATCTGATTGTTGGCCCCTTTGCCGGTTGCCGAAGCACAATTTCGGGGACAGAAATCCCATCGCCGGGGGCGCATTGAAGCGCGGTTAGCCCCGGACGCCGGCACTTAAGTGCGTCCCAGATTTTGTGCCGCAGTGAGCGGCAGGCCGTAAATCTGGACCGGGTTTTCGGGTCGCGCAAGACGGAAAGTGGTAAACGAAATCCTAACCACTACATCTTGTGCTGTGCACAACTTGTCTTTTAGGCGGTAAACGTCGTGTCAAGCGGTTAAGCCGGGACTCGTGCAGAAATAAATTTCAGGCGTGTGACAGTCGTCCCCAACTCGTCCACATCCGTTCGGTCAAATTGACCATCCATGAAATCGCGACTTCGACGCCGTGGCGCCCGGGCGTTGCCGAATCTATAGTGCGGCTTCGCGATTCCGGTGCGCACCCATGTCTTTGTTCCGCATGATTTTCGTCTGGTGGCGCAGCGCCACACTCGGCACGTTGGTGACAACCTGGTGGTCGGGCAAGCCCGTCGGCACCGATACGTTCGGCAATCGCTACTATCAGACCAAAGACGGCAAGCGCCGCTGGGTCATCTACAACGGCACCGTGGAAGCGAGCCGCGTTCCGCCGGACTGGCACGGCTGGCTGCATCACACATTTAAAAAGCCACCGACATCTGAACCGTTCAAAGCGCAGCCATGGGAACTCGAGCATCAACCCAATATGTCGGGAACCGATAACGCCAACCGCCCCATCGGAAGCCTTTCGCGCACGGGCCAGCGTCCTGCGGCCACCGGCGATTATGAAGCCTGGACACCGGAGTAGATCATGCAGAGCAACAACACGACCGAAACGCTGATCGGCGGCATCGTTGTCGCGATCGCCGCGGCGTTTCTTTTCTTCGCGTATACGAGCACGGGTTCCGGGAATGTGTCCGGATATGACGTGGTTGCGAAGTTCTCCAGCGCGGACGGGATCGCGACAGGCACGGATGTACGCCTGCACGGCATCAAAATCGGAACGGTGTCCGCGATGGCGCTCGATCCCAAGACCTATCTCGCCGTCGTGAAACTCGCGATCCATAAGGACGTAAAGCTGCCTGACGATTCGTCGGTGAAGATAACCTCGTCGGGCTTCCTCGGGAGTTCTTATATCGCCGTTCAGCCGGGTGGCAGCGACAAGATGATTGCCGATGGCGGCGAACTCACAAACACACAAGGCTCGGTGGATGTGATGGGCCTCATCGGGCGCGCGGTCATGGGTGGCGGCTCCAAGTGATGCGCGCAGCGCTCGCACTTTCTCTCTGTCTGGTTGCGACGGCGGCGCTCGCGCAAGACGACACGGACGATAAGCCGCCGCCCGCGCCGAAAGCAGCAGCGACAGCACCGACAACCGCACCAGCCGCGAAACCGGCAACACCCGCCACGCCACAGATCAAAATGATTCCGGCCAAGCCCTTCTACAATCCGATGGCAGGGCAGGAGCAGGCTGCTCTCAATCGCGCGGTGGCCAGCAAGGATGGCGTGAAGCGTCTTGTGATCCTGCGCGGCCTCGACAAGATTACAGGCCGACCGGCGAATATTCTGGCACCCATTGGCGTGCCGGTGAATTTCGCGACGATGGTGATCACTGCGCGTTATTGCTATTCGACGCCGCAAAGCGAGCCCCCGGAGACGACAGCATTTCTGCAGATCGAAGACCATCGGCCCGATCAGAATGCGCGCGAAGTATTTTCCGGCTGGATGCTGGCATCGAGCCCATCTCTTAACGGATTGCAGCACCCGCTTTATGATGTCTGGGTGATGAGCTGTGCGACCAACCAGCCAGGCCAGGTGCTTCCCGCCATCGCATCGACGTCCGCCGTCAAGATGGTCTCGCCCAACAAGGGCGCTAACGAAGCGACACCAGAATTGCCGGAAGGCGCGGGACAGTAAAAATCCGCATCCCTTTCCAGCGCATCTGACAACAACGCGAGATATTCCAGTCGCGGGATCTGAATCGCACCGAACTGTGCCAAATGATCGGTCAGGAATTGCGTATCGAGCAGGGCGAAATCACCGGCGATCAGTCTCGCGACGAGGTGGGCGAGGGCAACTTTGCTGGCATCCCGTTCAATGCTGAACATGCTCTCGCCGAAGAACGCGCCGCCGATAGAGACACCATAGAGGCCGCCCACGAGCAGACCTTCGTGCCAACTCTCGACCGAATGGGCATGACCGACCTCGTAAAGCGATGTGTAAAGAGAAAGGATTTCATCATTGATCCAGCTCTCTTTTCTGTCTTTGGCGGGGGCGGCGCAGGCGCGCATGACCTCGCTGAAGACGGTGTCAACTTTAACCGTAAACTTGTCGGATCGGATGGTCCGCGCAAGCCGCTTTGGCAAGTGAAATTGGTGAAGGGGCATGATGCCCCTGAGCTCAGGCGATACCCAGAAAAGCGAAGGATCATCGCGCCGCTCGGCCATCGGAAAGACGCCCGCCTGATAAGTGCGGAGAAGCTGCTCGGGCGTGACGCATGGGGCGTGCATGGCGTCACGAAAATATCGCGGATGCCGGGAAAAAGCGACGCGTTAAGCACGGAGACGGCGGCGATGCAGACGTGAGGCTGTGGCCTCGGATAAGGTCGGCGCAAAGGCTGGGGGACGAAATGCTTAGTTGTAAAACCGCTGGCGCCATTTTGCTGGCGCTGACGACAGCCCAGGCGGCGTCCGCGCAAGGCGTGCCGGTGCCCGTTCCCTACACACAGCAAAGCAAGACAGCGGCGCCCGCTACAACGCCGCAACTTTTCGAAGTCATGCGCGATCACGCCGATTACCTCGTGGGGTCGAATGGCGGCTACACAGTGAAAGAGGATGTCGTGGTGCGCATTCTCAGCCCTCAAGGGCTTCAGATCATGAAGCAAGCGGCTGTCGGTTATATGGAAGGTTATCAGGACGCCGATATTCTGCAGGCTTATACGCTAAAACCCGATGGAAAGCGGATCGACGTTACCAACGGCAAATATATGGTGAGCATGGGCGCAACCACGGCGCCCGCCTTTCAATCGATGAAATTGAAAGTTGCCGTGTTCCAGAACGTGGAAGTTGGCGACGAAGTCGGCTGGACGACGACGATCACACAACACATTCCCTGGTTCGCGAACAGTTTTTCGCTGGTGCTTCCATTTCCGAACGCGTTACGCCAGCACGACATGCAGATTACGCTCACCATCCCGCGCTCGCTCGACATGCATGTCGATGCGGCGGGATTGCAAGGCGGCGAAACGCCGGCGAATGGATCGGCGCGCGTTTGGGTCTGGACGCGCAATGTGGATGCGCCGGCACGTGTCGAAGCTGGCCAAGTGTCAGACCTCGATGCTGGAAACCATCTAATCGTCAGCTCGATGCCGGATTTCGCATCGGTTGCGAAAGCATACCAGGCGGGCGCGGCCGATAAAATCGCCGTTGCGCCGGACGTTCAGGCACTCGCCGATCAGTTGACCACTGGCGTCGCCGATCGTCGTGAGCAAGTGCGCAGGCTCTACAATTGGGTTTCCGGCAACATCAAATATCTCAACATCGCGTTAGGTAATGGCGGCATCGTTCCGCACCAGGCGGCAGATGTACTGCACAGCCGCTATGGTGACTGCAAAGATCATGCGGTGTTGCTGCAGTCGTTGCTGCTGGCGAAGGGCATCAACAGCAGCTCGGTTCTGATCAATGCACTAAACAGTTATCGGCTGGGCAGCGTCGCGGCGCCGGGGTTGTTCAATCATGTCATCACCTATGTGCCGGAGTTCGATCTCTTTCTGGATTCGACCGCGCGCTTCGCGCCGTTCGGCATGCTGCCGTTCAACGACACCGACAAAGACGTTCTGATCACCACAACCGGCACCGTTGCGCATACGCCGGTGATGCCGGCATCGCAATCGCAGGTTCACTCGCATTCGCGCATCCACTTGAATGCCGATGGTACCGGCAGCGGCGATACGCAATTCAGCGCTACCGGTCAGATGGCAATCGGCATGCGGGGATTGATGAGCACATTAGCACCGGGCAGCGAAGCCGATTTCATCCGCAATTCGGTGGAACCAGGCGCGATCGACGGCACCATGAACAAGGACGACCCATCGCTTTTGCTCGATCCCTATCAAGCGCAGTTGCACTATACCTTGGCAAATGCCGGCACCTTTCCAGGCCCCGCGGCTATTTCTCTCTGGTTGGGCTATCATCCGTTTCCGTTCACGCTCGCGCTCAATAACACTGAAGCAACGCGTATGAACGTGTATCAGTGCGGTTCCTACATCATCGAGAACGAGACCGTCATCGACCTGCCGCCCGGCACAAAGGTGATTTCATTGCCAAAGAACGACACGGTCGCGGTCGATGGCTATACGTTGTCGGCGAACTATGCCCAGCCAAGCCCCGCGACGGTTCGACAAGATGTAACGCTGCGCGCCGAACATCCGCATGCCACATGCACGCCCGCTTATTACGCGAGCGTGCATGCCAAGCTGTTGAAGGCGCTGAACCTTCTAAACGGACAAGTTCTCTATCGCTGACCTAACGCCGGTTGAGCGCCCAGGCGCCAGGACCTGCCGCGGCGATGTAGAGAAACACGAAACAGAACAGGATCGCTTCGCCGCCTTTGTTGATCGACGGGAATGGGCCGCCCATTGGGAAGTGGACCATCCAGTATGCCGCCGCCATCTCGCCCGACGCGATGAACGCCGCGATACGGCTAAACAGGCCCAGCACGATCAATGCACCGCCGATGAGTTCGATATAACCCGCGGCCATAATGATCGCCGTGTGATCGTGCGGTATCGGCATCGTCGTAGGAAAATGCAAAATCTTGACGCAGCCGTGCTCCAGAAACAGAAGGCCGGCCACGATGCGCAAAACCGAAAGCAGATGTGGTTGGTATTTGTCGAGAAACGACATGGTGATTTCCTCCCCGTTTATCTGAGGAGCTTATCCCCAGATATGCGATTATTGGCAGCAGATTATTTCGGCGATTTCGCCAGGAACTGCTCGAGCCAGTGGATGTGATAATCGCCGTCGATGATGTCCGGTTCGCGTACCAGCTTCTGAAAAAGCGGAATGGTGGTCTCGATACCGCCGACGACGAGTTCGTCCAGTGCGCGCTTCAGGCGCATCAGACATTCGTTGCGGTTGCGGCCATGCACGATGAGCTTGCCCGCCAGTGAATCATAATAGGGCGGAATGCGATACCCGTCATACATCGCACTGTCGAAACGCACGCCCAATCCGCCCGGCGCATGGAACTGGGTGATCGTTCCCGGCGATGGCTGGAAGGTGAAGGGGTTTTCCGCGTTGATACGGCATTCGATGGCGTGGCCGGAAAAAGTGACGTCGGCCTGCGTCATCTCCAGCGCGCCACCCGCGGCAATGCGGATCTGCTCACGCACGATGTCGATGCCGGTAATGGCTTCGGTGATCGGATGCTCGACCTGCAGGCGCGTGTTCATCTCGATGAAGTAGAACTGGCCATCTTCGAACAGGAATTCGATAGTCCCTGCGCCGAGATAGCCAAGTTTCTTGAGCGCGTTGGTGACGACTGCACCGATATCGTCGCGCTGCTCGGCGTTGAGCGCTGGCGATCCCGCTTCTTCCCAAATCTTCTGATGACGCCGCTGCAAGGAGCAATCACGCTCGCCCAAAT
>Ga0265340_10002077_pt1 | contig 11478 bp, 9 predicted proteins | sample 4CB225metaG_FD_202082 | JGI IMG/M metagenome (GOLD analysis project Ga0265340, IMG submission 202082) | Rhizosphere microbial communities from Carex aquatilis grown in University of Washington, Seatle, WA, United States - 4-CB2-25 metaG | ecosystem: Host-associated > Plants > Roots > Rhizosphere...
GACGGCGACCGTGAAGGTCCAGAAGCTCAATCCGATCGCGCAGGTGATCTTCGACGACAAATTGACGATCGACCACTCCGGAGATGAAAAGACAGCGCTGCGTTTTAGTCTCGACACCGAAGGCAAGGTGATCGATGTGCAGCAACGGCAGAAATCGCTGCTGGAGACGTTCCGGGACGTCCATGCAAACGGCGCGGACCTCGATCCCAAAACAGGCGTCAGGATGCCGCGTCGTGAATAACCTTCAGTCGGTCATTCTCGCGTTATCGCTCAGCTACTCGGTTGTCGCTGCGCTGTTGCTCGTCATGCTGATATACGTGCGCGTGCCGTGGTCGGCCAAAGCATTGGTCGTGGTCGTGACGAGCGCGTTCTACGTCCTGAACTTCATTGGTGTGCGCGGACTATTGGGATGGGCCAGCGTCGATAAAATGCCTGTCACCTTTAAATTGTTGCAGTCGCGTATCGTGGAACCGCATTCGCTGGAAGGCGATTCAGGATCGATCTATCTATGGGTCGAGGCGCTCGACGAAGCCAACAGACCAAGTGGCGTCCCCAGGGCATACCGCATTCCATACAGCGTTTCGCTTGCCGAAAAGACCGACAAGGCTGCCGGTGAAATCGCCGCCGGTCATCCTCAGGGCGGTCGCGCCGCCGATTTTGGCAATGGCGAAGGCGGCGTTGTCGAAGCCGTAATGGAATATATCGCTCCGAGCGTTGTCATGGATACGTCGGGGGGCGATCCCTCCGGTGGAGGAGGAATGGCCGCGACCCCGCGCGGTGGCGATGCGGTATCGTATACACCGCTTCTTCCGCCACGCATGCCGCCCAAGGACGAGCAATAGACCCGAAAATGGAACATCGGCGAATTTCGCGACGAACGACGACAGCCTTGTCCGCGTGAAGAACTGGTGTGGTGGGCCCCATGCTATCGCTCTCCCGGCGAGCTTGTCGCGGGACCACGTCCTGGTCTATCGCCATCCAATGCGCTTTCCAAGCGTTGGCCGCGTTGCCTTTCGAATGGAAACCGGACGCGCGATCAGACCGAGTGAATGCATCGTGTCGGCAATCGCCTGCTGCTCCTGTATAATCTCATCGTCAATCGGTTTGGCACCGCAGGGCAGCCTGCCAAGCGCCACTTCAAGCGCCGAGACATCAACATCGAGGTCGCGGTATATCGCATGGGCGACAGCGTTCGGCTGTCGGGCCGCCTGCTCACCGGCGCGCTGTAGTTCGACCATCAGCAGATCAATAATATCGGCGTTTTCGGCCGCATAGCGCTCGTGGGCGAGATAGAATTGACGATTTAGAACCAGGCCGCTGCCATCGACCAAAATGCGGATATCATGCGTGCGCTGAACCGCCGTTAAAACCGGATCCCAGATGACCCAGGCGTCAAGCAGGCCTTGATTGAGAAGCGAGACGGGACTTTCAGCCGGCCCGAGATAGACGAGCGAAACGGCATCGATCGAGAGTCCGACGGATTGCAGTGCCCTGACAATCAAATAGTGCACATTCGAGCCGCGATTGAGCCCAATGCGCTTTCCCTTGAGATCCTCAATCCGCCAGATGTCGCTCTGCCCTTTCACGACGATCGCTTCGCCATGCGGTGACGGCGGACCATAGGCGACATAGATCAGCGGCGCGCCATCGGCCTGGGCAAAAACTGGCGGTACCTCGCCCGTCGAGCCGAAGTCGATTTCACCGCGGCGAATCGCATCGAGAATCTGCGGGCCGGCAGGAAATTCGATCCAGTCGACCCTGCCGCCCAGCTGCCGAACGCGGGCGTCTAACGTCCCCTTGGCGCGCAAAATGCCCGCGGTTCCGAACTTTTGATAGCCGATACGCAGTTCCGGCAGACTGCCCTCGCGTGCGACCCCGGCGACATTCCTTAAACGCCGGCGCTGGGCAATGACGCCGAGATGGGAGAGCTGGGTCCGCAGCGTATTCCGGCTGATTCCTAGCATCTCGGCGGCGCGGATCTGGTTGCCATCGGCCAGATCGAAGCCGGCCCTGACGATAGCGGCAACGGCTCGGTCGTAGACCCCTTCTTCGCCGGCAACGATTGCCGACGCTACCGACGCCCGCAACTGGCTCTCCAGATCTGCGGGTTGCGCCGCGGAAATTTCGATGCGCCGCTGAAATCGCAAATCCTGCGGCAGAATGCGCTGCCCCGGCGCCAGCAGTACCGCATTGTGGACAACATTTTCGAGTTCGCGGATATTGCCAGGCCAACCGTGGCGTTGCAGTTCTGCGAGGGCCTTCGGATCGAATGTCAGGTCGCGCCGGCCGAGCCGCTCGCGGTAGAGTTCGAGAAAGAACTGCGCGAGTGGGCCTATATCGGCGGGGCGATCCCTCAGACCGGGCAAACGCACGTTCGCCACCGTCAACCGGAAATAGAGATCCTCACGGAAGCGTTTGGCGCGGATGGCATCGTCCAAATCGACGTTGGTGGCCGCGATCACGCGCACATCGACCGGGATCGACTGGCGCGATCCGACCCGGGTCACCTCGCGCTCTTGTAAGACGCGCAACAATTTCACCTGCAGCGGCAGTGCCAGATCGCCGATTTCGTCGAGCAGCAGCGTCCCTGTGTTGGCGGCCTCAAACCAGCCGATCTGGCGATTCAGCGCGCCAGTGAAAGCGCCCTTCTCGTGGCCGAAGAGATCAGCTTCCGCCAGGCTCTCGCTCAAGGCGCCGCAATTGACCGCAACGAATGGACCGTCCGCCCGCTTGCTGCGCGCATGGATATAACGGGCGATCAATTCCTTGCCGGTGCCGGTTTCACCATTGATAAGGATCGTGGCGTCGCTCGGCGCCAACCGATCCAGGTCCGTTTGCAGGGCGCGGGAGGTTGGATCTTCAAACACCATCGCGGTTGCGCGAATGGTCGCCTGGTTTTTGCTGCGAATGTCCGCGTCGAACGCCAAGACGCGGGAGCGGCCCGTCTCGGACGACATGATCCCTGTTCCGCCCAGATCGTTGACTAGATTCGACGGTCCGGAATTTCGCACAATCACCCACGCTCCCCGTTTGTCCCAATCCATTGTATCCTAATGAGAAAGTAGATTTTTTCGAATGATGGGGGCTTTTCAGTTTCCGACGATCGAAATTTTGGACTTCGCGACATTTTCGGCTCAGGTTTCTTGAAGGACAAACCTGGGCTCCAATAATCGAGCTCGGATTCAAAATGTGAGGTGTTGCGAAGAATGGAATCCAAGCGCAGCTATCGCAAATCCAGCAGGCGGATCGTATGGCTGTTGGATTTTCAACTATTCGAAGGGTTCGTAATTTCGCAAGCCATTGATTCTTCATGAGGCGAAATTTGGTACGGCTGTTGCAAACCATTATCTCGAAGCCGTCATGGGACGGTTCACTCGAGATCATGGATATCTGCAATGGTAGAACGCAGTCGCACCCGAACGATCGTCGCACTGAGCGGCAGCCCTCGGCGGCAATCGCGTACTGTGATCCTGTTGAATCAGATCGCCAAGGCGCTGGCCGAGCGGGTGCCGGCGGAAATTCGGTCCATACATGTGGCGGAAGCCGCGCCGCATCTTCTGACTGCTCTTTCGCGCGATCAGGTCTCGCCGACCGGTGAGGCGCTGCTGCGTACCATCGAAACAGCCGATATTCTGATCGTCGCGAGCCCGGTCTATCGCGCCAGCTACACCGGCGCGCTAAAGCACATCTTTGATCTCATCGATCGCGAGGCCCTGGTCGGTCGTCCTGTCCTGCTCGCGGCGACCGGCGGCACGCCACTGCATGGCCTCGTCGGAGAGCATCAATTGCGGCCGCTGCTCGGCTTTTTCCGCGCATTCACTGCGCCAACCTTCGTGTTTGCGACCGAGACCGAGATTTCAGGCGCGGTATTGTCGGAGGCCGTGGAACAGCGCGTCGCGCAGGCGGTCGACGAGACCGTCGCTTTGTACGAGGCATCCTTGGCGATACGGCAGCCCGCTGACACGCGCATCGTTGCCAGAGCCTGACCCGGATCATCCCGCTTATCGAATGTTCATCGGGCCAGACGGAGGTTTCGTCGGCCAACTAAGGAGTTATCTATGTCGGATCAACATCTTTCTCAATCAAACCAGACCCACGCGCCGATCAAGTTCGCCTATTGGGTTCCGAATGTCTCCGGCGGTCTGGTAATTTCCTCGATCGAGCAGCGCACTAGCTGGACGATCGAGTATAATCGCAAGCTCGCCCAGATCGCCGAAGCGTCGGGCTTCGAATATGCCCTGAGCCAGATCCGCTTTACCGCCGGCTATGGCGCCGACAAGCAGCACGAATCTGTGTCCTTCTCCCATGCGCTGTTGGCCGCCACGGAAAAATTGCGGGTCATCGCGGCCGTCCTGCCGGGGCCCTGGCATCCGGCGCTACTGGCCAAGCAGATTGCCACCATAAGCCATCTGACCAATGGCCGCGTCGATGTGAACATTGTCTCCGGCTGGTTCCGGGGCGAGTTTGCCGCGATCGGGGAGCCGTGGCTCGATCACGACGAGCGCTATCGTCGATCGGAAGAGTTCATCAACGCGATCCGCGGCATCTGGACTGAAGAAAACTTCAATCTGCGGGGCGATTTCTATCGCTTCAGGGATTATTCGGTGAAGCCGAAGCCGCTCGAACCGCTGCCGCAGATCTTCCAGGGCGGGTCGTCGCGCGCCGCGCGCGACATGGCCGCCCGCGTCTCGGACTGGTATTTCACCAACGGCAACACCCCCGACGGTCTCAAGGCCCAGGTCGACGACATCAGGGGCAAGGAATTGGCGAACGCGAAAACCTGGCGCACCAAGATCGGCATCAATGCGTTCGGCATCGTGCGCGAAAGCGAGCAGGAAGCAAAAGACCAGTTGCAGGAGATTCTCGACAAGGCGATCCCCGATGCGGTGCGTGGCTTCCACCACGAAGTCCAGAATGCAGGCAATGCTTCGCCCGAGCGCGAGGGCAACTGGGCGAAATCGACCTTCCAGGACCTCGTTCAATATAACGACGGCTTCCGCTCCAACCTGATCGGCACGCCGCAACAGGTCGCCGAACGCATCATCGGCCTGAAGAACGCCGGCGCCGATTTGATCCTGCTGGGATTCCTGCATTTTCAGGAAGAGGTCGAGTACTTCGGCAAGCACGTCATACCGCTGGTGCGTGAACTCGAAGTCGAAGCAGCCAACGCCCGCGTCGCGGCGGAATAATGACCGCAAACGCCGGACGAGCCACAACGACTGACCATCGGATGCACGGACAGCCTCGCCGCGTGCCCTGCCGCGAGGCCGTTTCAATCGACGCAAAGTCATTTGATGCCATCTAGGTCAGACGTCGAGCCACCCCGTCGTTCGCCTCAATCAGTCACTGGAGTGACCATGCCCGGAGCGTCCGCGCTAAGACAACGGCCCGATGCGGTCCTAACACCGCGCGACGCGACAGCGGCGCTCAAGGCAGCGATCGGCACCGGCGTGCGGGCGCAGGACCCGTCTGCATCGACCGCAGCCACGCCTGTGTTGGCGATCGAACATGTATCTCTGGCATTCGGCGGTGTGACGGCGCTGGCCGATATCAATCTTGATGTCTGGCCGGGCGAAATCCACGCTGTCATCGGGCCGAACGGGGCGGGCAAGAGCTCCCTCCTCAATGTCGTCACCGGACTGTATCAACCCGATCGCGGCCGCGTCAGGCACGGCGGCAGGCCGTTCGCGCATGTGCCGACCGCGCGGCTTGCCAGACTGGGCGTCGCGCGCACGTTCCAGAATCTGTCGCTGTTCAAGGGGCTGACGGTTCTCGACAATATCGTGATGGGCCTGTCGGCGGAGGTGCGGTCGAGTTTTCTCGGCCAGATTTTTGGCGTCCCGGCTGCTGCCCGCGAGGAACGGCGCCATCGGGCCGCGGCCGGGGAAATCGTTGAATTTCTCCATTTGACCGAAGTTGCCGATCGCACCGCCGGTGGCCTTCCCTATGGCATCCAGAAGCGCGTCGAACTCGGCCGCGCACTTGTCGCCAAGCCGAAGCTTCTTCTCCTCGACGAGCCGATGGCCGGCATGACGCTGACCGAAAAGCGCGAGTTGACCGGCTTCATCCGTACCGCCCGCGACACTTATGGCACATCCATCGTGCTGATCGAACACGACATCGGCGTCGTCATGGGATTGTCGGACCGCGTCGCCGTGCTCGATTACGGCCGCAAAATCGCCGACGGCACGCCGGACGAAGTCCAGGCCGATCAGGCCGTCATCGATGCCTATCTCGGCGTCGCCCACGACGTGGACGTGGGAGGCGGCATCTGATGTTCGATTATCAATTCTTCCTTGAGGTCCTGATCGGCGGCCTCTTGTCCGGCATCATGTATTCGCTCGTCGCGCTCGGCTTCGTGCTCATCTACAAGACTTCGGGCGTGCTCAATTTTGCGCAAGGCTCGATGCTGCTTTTCGCGGCACTCACCTTTGTCAGTCTTGTCGAGCGCGGCGTTCCCTTCTGGGGCGCCTTTGCCGCGACCTTGGGCGTGATGGTGCTGCTTGGCGTCGCCGTGGAACGCACGATATTGCGTCCGCTTGTCAACCAGCCGCCGATCACGCTGTTCATGGCCACGCTGGGGCTCTCCTATGTGATTGAAGGCGTGGCGCAGCTTCTTTGGGGCACGCAGGTGCACGGCCTCGATCTCGGTATCGAGGACAGCCCGTTCGAGGTCTATGGCGTTCTGATCAGCCAATTCGACCTGTTTGCCGCCGCCGTCGCCGGCTCGCTGGTCGCCGCGTTCTCGCTCTTCTTCCGCTATACGCGCATCGGTCTGGCGTTCCGGGCCGTTGCCGATGATCAATATGCGGCGCTTGCCGTCGGTCTACGGCTGCCGCGCGTCTGGGCGATCGTGTGGACGGCGGCTGGCGTCGTGGCGCTGGTCGCGGGCCTTCTGTGGGGCGCGCGTTTGGGTGTGCAGTTTTCGCTCTCGCTCGTCGTGTTGAAAGCTCTGCCCGTGCTCGTGCTCGGCGGTTTCGATTCGATCGCCGGCGCCATCGTCGGCGGCCTTCTGATCGGCGCGATCGAAAAGCTTTCCGAGGTCTACATCGGCCCGTATTTCGGTGGCGGCATCGAAGGCTGGGCGGCCTATGTGGTCGCGCTGGGGTTCCTGCTCATCCGGCCCGCCGGTCTCTTTGGCCAAAAGCTCGTTGAAAGGGCCTGAGACCATGGCGACGCCTGTTCGAAACACCCCCCTTGTCACACCGGAACGCCTGGGCGTCCTTCTGCTGTTGATCGTCGCCTATGGTGTGATCCCGGTCATCGGCACGGGCTATCTGTTCGATGCAATCCTGACGCCGTTTCTGGCGCTGTCACTTGCCGCCGTCGGACTAAATATCCTGACTGGCTATGCGGGCCAAGTCTCGCTGGGATCCGCCGCTTTTCTCGCTGTCGGCGCCTTTGCGGCGTTCAATTTCAACCTACGCGTTCCCGGCCTCCCGTTCGTCGTCTCGATCGTGCTGGCCGGACTGACGGCGGCCGCGATTGGCATCGTGTTCGGCCTGCCGAGCTTGCGACTGAGGGGTTTCTATCTCGCGGTCTCCACGCTGGCCGCGCAGTTCTTCGTGCAATGGGCGCTCACGAAATTCAGCTGGTTCTCCAACGACAACCCATCCGGTGTCATCGACGCGCCACCGCTGACACTCGCCGGGTTCGCCTTCACCGGGCCGATCGGACGGTATCTGTTCTCGCTCACCATCGTCGTCGTCATCACCTTTGCGGTGACGCGGCTGATCCGATCGCAGACGGGGCGCAATTTCGTCGCGGTGCGTGACCATGAGACTGCCGCACGCGTCATCGGCGTACCGGTTTTGGGCACCAAGCTCGTCGCCTTCGGCATCTCCTCCTTCATCATCGGTGTCGCCGGGGTCCTATGGGCCTTCGCCTACCTGCGCACCGTGGAGACGGGTGGCTTCAACATCGACAGGTCGTTTCAGATCCTCTTCATCATTATCATCGGCGGCTTGGCCTCGCTGCGTGGCGCCTTTCTCGGGGCGGCGTTCATCGTCGTCTTCCCGCTTATCCTATCGCGGACAGGCGCGGCACTCTTCGGCGGCGTGTTCGATTCCGGCGTCCTCGAAATGAGCCAGCGCATCGGCATCGGCGCGCTGATCATCCTGTTCCTGATCCTCGAACCACGCGGTCTTTCGGCTCTCGTCGATCGCGTCTGGGATTGGGTTCGCCCGAGGCGGGCAGCTGCCTTAGGCGGCGCAACGCCTCGCTCTTTTTTTATCCGGAAACTCCAACCCAAAGGACGAACCTGATGTCTTATCTGAAGCACCTGAAATCGGCGGTGATCGCGTCTGCGATCGCAGTCGGCTTCGCGCTGCCGGCAGCAGCCGACGAACAATATTTTCCCCTGCAGAGCTATCGCGTCGGCCCCTATGCGGCCGGTGGAACAGGCTTCTTCGGCGGCTTTATCGATTATCTCAATCTCATCAACATCCGCGATGGCGGCGTCAACGGCGTGAAGCTGACGTGGTCCGAGGGCGAGACGCAATATGAGGTCGAAAAAGGCGTCGAAGTCTATGAGCGCCTGAAGAATAATCCGGGCGTCGCCGCCTGGAACCCGCTCTCCGTCGGCATTGCCTACGCGATGATCGATCGCATAACGCAGGACAAGGTCCCGCTCATCACAGTGAATCACGGTCGCACGGACTCAACCGACGGCCGCGTGTTTCCTTACGTTTTCCCGCTGTTGCTCAATCCTTACAGCGAGACGTCCGGCATTGTGAACTACATCGCCGGCAAGCTGGGGGGGCAGGACAAGCTGAAGGGCAAGAAGATCGTCGTGCTCTATCACGGCTCGCCCTACGGCAAGGAGACGATCCCGATCTATAAGCTCCTCGCTGACAAATACGGCTTCGAAGTCCAACAGATCGAGGTGCCGCATCCGGGCAATGAGCAGCAGTCGCAGTGGCTCGAGATCCGTCGCGCCAAGCCCGATTACGTCGTGCTGCGTGGCTGGGGCGTGATGAATCCGGTTGCGCTGAAGACCGCCCAGAAGGTCGGCTATCCCGTCGATCACATCGTCGGCAACGTCTGGTCCAATTCGGAGGAGGACGTGATCCCGGCCGGCGATGCAGCCAAAGGCTATGTGGCCATCACAACGCAGGCCTCGGGCGAGCAATATCCGGTTGTCCAGGAGATCGTTAAGACGGTTTACGGCGCTGGCAAGGGCAACCTTGAGGACAAGAAACGCATCGGTAGCGTCTATCATAATCTAGGCATTGTGAACGGCATCCTGAACGTCGAGGCTATCCGCATCGCCCAGGGCAAATTCGGCCATCGCACGCTGACCGGCGACGAAGTGCGTTGGGGTTTCGAGCACCTGCAACTCGACGCTAAACGCGTGGAAGAGCTCGGCGCGAAGGGCCTGTTTCACTCGATCAACGTCACCTGGAAAAATCACGAGGGCGACGGTTACGTGACTTTCCAGCAGTGGGACGGCGCTAAGTGGAATGTCGTTTCTGATTGGATTGCGCCGGATTGGGCGCTGCTTCGCCCAATCATCGAAAAATCGGCCGCGGCCTACGCCGCCGAAAAGGGCATCAAGCCGCGCACCTCGGAAGAGGCTCCCGTAACGACGAACTGATCGACTGAAAACCTGCCGGGCGCGCTGTTCACCGGTGCGCCCGGCACCTATCCCCGCCGCAAAAGAATCGACGATCCATGGCCAATCCACCGCTCGAACTCGTCATCGAGGACCTCTCCGCCACCTATAATCACGCCATCCGGGCCTTGTCGGGCGTCTCGCTCACGGTCCGGTCCGGCGAGATCGTCGCGCTCCTTGGGGCGAATGGCGCGGGCAAGTCGACGACCCTGAAGGCGGTCTCGAACCTGTTGCCGGCCGAGCGGGGCCAGGTCACCGGCGGCACGATCCGCTTCGAAGGGCATGACCTGACGCGGACGCCGACGTCGGAACTCGTCCGGCTTGGGCTCGTGCCGGTGCTCGAAGGGCGGCATGTGTTCCGGGCATTGTCGGTTGAAGAAAACCTGATCACCGGCGCGCTTGGTCGTGACGCGAGCCGGGCCGAGACCAAGGCGGACTTGGAGAAAGTCTACGCACTCTTTCCCCGATTGATCGAAAGGCGCCGCGCCACCGCCGGCCTGACCTCAGGCGGGGAGCAGCAGATGACGGCGATCGGAAGAGCACTGATGTCGCGACCGCGCCTTCTGGTGCTGGATGAGCCCTCCATGGGGCTAGCACCGCTTGTCGTCGAAGATATTTTCCGGGCGCTGAAACGGCTCAATACCGACGAGGGCCTCTCGATCCTCGTTGCCGAACAGAATTCCACCGTTGCGCTGAGGTTCGCCGATCGCGCCACGGTGCTCGAACATGGCCACACGGTGATTGCCGGCTCGGCCGCTGATTTGCGCGCCCGCGAGGACATCAAGGCCTTCTACCTCGGCCTCGCCCCGCCCCCCAATGCCGAAAGCGCCGACATCGCAGAAGCGGTGACCGATGCTGCGGAATGAGCGGCAACCCCGCCTTCAAGTCCCAAAAACGAGGAGCTGACCATGACCATCGCCGTCCCAACACCGACCGAAGCCGCGCGCGCTGTTCCGGGTGTCGCCAGGCCCGACAAGCCAGCCCACATCATACGCGACGATGCGGAGGCGATCGCCGTCGCACAAAGGCTGGCCAAGGAGTTCGCTGCCGGCGCCTCAGAGCGCGACCGCAACCGCACCTGGCCGGTCGAGCAACTCGATTTGTTCTCTCAATCGGGCCTGTGGTCGATCAATGTGCCGAAGAAGTTTGGTGGGCCGGAGCTCTCTTATGTGACGCTGAACCGGGTGATCGAAATCATCTCCGCCGCTGATCCGTCGCTCGGTCAGATACCACAGAACCATCTCGGCGTGGTTGCCGCAATCCGAACCGTGTCCGACGAAGCTCAGCAGTCACTACTTTTCGGCGAGGTGCTGAAAGGCACACGCTTCGGCAATGCCTTCTCCGAATTCGGCTCCAAACGCGCCGCCGATTTTGAGACGACCTTTGTCGAAGATGGTGATCACGTCGTCGTCACGGGTCGCAAGTTCTATGCCAGCGGCGCGCTCCTTGCGCATCTGGTGCCCATCGTCGCGCTCGATAGCGAGAGCCGCGCCTGGTACGCTATCGCCGATCGCAATGCGCCGGGCCTCACCGTCATCGACGACTGGTCGAGCTTCGGCCAGCGCACGACCCTGTCCGGCACGGTCATTCTCGATCACGTCAGGGTGCCGAAAACCCATCTCGTGCCGGGATACAAAGGCTACGACCGTCCGACGGCCGATGGTGCAATCTTCCAGGTCATTCAGGTCGCTGTCGATACCGGCATTGCGCGCGCCGCCATCGAGGATACGATCGACTTCGTTAAGACCCGCTCGCGCAGCTGGGTCGATAGCGGGCAGGACAGGGCGACCGACGATCCCTATACGATCCAGGCAATCGGCGACCTGACGCTCAGGCTCAGCGCCACTAACGCGCTGCTCGATCGC
>Ga0265340_10002079_pt1 | contig 11469 bp, 9 predicted proteins | sample 4CB225metaG_FD_202082 | JGI IMG/M metagenome (GOLD analysis project Ga0265340, IMG submission 202082) | Rhizosphere microbial communities from Carex aquatilis grown in University of Washington, Seatle, WA, United States - 4-CB2-25 metaG | ecosystem: Host-associated > Plants > Roots > Rhizosphere...
AGCTGATCCAGGATGCGCTTCAGGCCTACCCGAGCATGAACGTGATCTGGGGTACCGCTCCGACCGCCGAAGCTGCCATCGGCGCCGTCGCGGAATCCGGACGAACCGACATGAAAATCATGTCCTCCTACGAGAACCAGGCCATGCTCGACGCGCTGAATCGCGGCGACGTCCTGGCGTTCGCGACCCAGTATCCGGTCGGCGAAGGCGCCGTCTCGGTCGATCAGGCCGTACGTCTCATCGAGAAAAAGCCCGTCATGAGCCTGGCGCAGCCGTTGGCTTCGGCGGTCGACAAGACAACCGTGCCGAAACTGCAGATGGACCTCGTGCTCGCGCCGGGAAGCTGGACCCCGGTTTACTCGGTGAAGGCCAAGTAGGCGCATCGAACACGGGCGCCCGTACCGGGCGGGAGAAACGATTTCTCCCGCCCGGTTACCGGTCGGACACGGAGAAGGAGATGGACACCAGCACTGACCCGAAGCGGACCGAGCCCCTGCTCCAATTGAGAGGCATTTCGAAACGGTTCACGGGTGTCCGGGCGCTCGACGAGGTTGACCTTGATGTCCGCGCCGGTGAATTGCATGTCCTGTTCGGCGAGAACGGTGCCGGCAAGTCGACCCTGATCAACGTGATCGCGGGAACTTTTCCGCCGAACGAAGGCACGTTCCGGTTCGGCGGCGAGGAGATCCGCCATCTCACGCCACAGCGGGCACGCGCGATCGGTATCAGTCCCGTATTCCAGGAATTCTCGCTGGTTCCTAGCCTCACGGTGGAGGAAAACCTGTTCCTCGGCCGGGAGATCTCGAGCAAGGGCGTCCTGCGCGCGCGCGAGATGCGAAAGCGCGCCCAGGCGCTCATCGGGGAACTCGGCTTCGACCTTAACCCTTCGCAGCGCGTCGACGATCTCTCACGCGCGCACCAGCAGATGGCCGAGATCGCCAAGGCCCTGCTTGGCCGGGCGCGCCTGCTCATCCTCGACGAGCCGACCGCCTCGCTGACCGAGCGCGAAACTGGCCGGTTGTTCGAGCTGATCGCCCGGCTGAAGAGTCAGAACGTCGGCATCATCTATGTCTCGCACCGCATGCGCGAGATCCGCGCGCTCGCCGACCGCGTGACCGTGCTGCGCGACGGCCGCCACATTCGTACCCTCGACGCCGCGACATCGACCGACAGTGAACTGGTCGAGCTGATGACCGGCCGCAAGATTGACCTGCTGTTTCCGACGATCCCGCACAAGGCGACCGAGGTCATGGTCGACGTCGAAAATCTCACGCTGGTCGACGGCAGCGTTCGCGACGTGAACTTCTACGCGCGGGCCGGTGAGATCACCGGCATCGCGGGCCTCGTCGGGTGCGGCAAGTCGGAGCTGATCCGCGCCATCTACGGGCTCGAGCCGGTCACCGCCGGTATCGTGCGCATCGACGGGACGCCCTATGACTTCCCGACCCCACGTCACAGTTTGAAGCGTGGCGTCGCCTATTTTCCCGCCAACCGGGTCGCGGAAGGGCTCGCGCTGTCGCGTCCAATCCGCGAGAACGTCTCAATGACTGTGCTCGATCTTCCGTCCTTCGCCCGCTTCGGCATCCTGCGCCAAGGAGCGGAACGCGTCAGGATCACCGCGATCATGGAGCAGCTGCAGCTCAGACCCCTCAACATCGAACGCGCCGCGGGCGCGCTCTCCGGCGGCAACCGCCAGAAAGTGATGCTCGGCCGGGCGCTGACACGCGATCTGACCGTTTTCCTGTTCGACGAGCCGAGTGTCGGCATCGACGTCGGCGCCAAGCTCGAGGTCTACGAATTCATGAAGCGGCTCGTCGAGGCAGGCGCCGCCGTGATCGTGGTCTCGTCCGAACTGCCGGAGGTGCTCGCCCTCTCGAACCGGCTTTATGTCATGCACAACGGCCGCATCGCGGCCGAGCTCGAGGGCGCGGAAAAAACCGAGCAGAACGTGCTCGCCAGCTTCTTCAAGAGCGATATCGCGGCGGAAGTCGCATGAGCGCCACCCTCACCGCCTCCCGCCCCCACTCAGCCATCGCCCTCGGCAGATCGATCGTCGGACGGGTCAGCTTCCTGCCGACGTTGCTGGTAGCTCTCGTTGCCGGCATGTCGGCGATCGATCCGCAGTTCTACGGGATCATCAACATCCTCAACATCCTGCGAAACGCCTCGTTCCTTGCCATCGTCGCCTGCGGCCAGGCGCTGGTCATCATTGCCGGCGGCTTCGATCTGTCCGTCGGCGCGGTCGTCGCACTGGCGAGCGTGGTTACCGCCAAGGCCATGGCAGCCGCGTCTGGCAACTTTCCCGGCAACAATGCCGTCATCATCGCAAGCGGCGTCGCTGCCGGGCTTGGCTGCGGGGTCGCGGTTGGACTCGTCAACGGCTTCTGCGTGGCGAAACTCAAGGTCTCGGGCTTCGTGGTAACCTTGGGCACGATGTCTGCGACCGCCGGCGTCGGACTCATGATCACAAGCGGGATCCCGGTCTACGGCATGCCCGAAATCTTCGTGAAAGGCTTCGGGCGTGCCCAGGTCTTCGGCCTGCCTACCGCGGTCTATGTCGCTCTCGCCGTGGTTCTGGTGATGATGTTCGCGCAGCGGCGCACGCTTTTCGGCCGCTATGTCTACGCGATCGGCGGCAATGTCGACGCAGCCGTGGTGTCCGGCGTGTCAATCCAGCGCCACATCGTGGGAACATATGTCGTATCGAGCGTCCTGGCAGCTCTGACCGGCATCCTGCTGACCGCACAGGTCGGCTCGGGTCAGGCGAGCTTCGGCGGCGACCGCATGATGCTGCAGTCGATCGCCGCCGCAGTGATCGGCGGAGTCAGCCTGCGCGGCGGTGTGGGTCGGGTGGAGATCGTCACCATCAGCGCGCTGTTCCTGATCATTCTCGGCAACGCGCTGAATCTCCTGCACATCGACTCCCGCCTCCAGCCGGTCTTTCTCGGCGTCATCATGGTGGCGGCCGTGGCGCTGGACGAACTCAGCCGACGGAGAAAATCCCGTGTCTGACATCGAGTTATCAGTCGCCGCCGATGACAGGGGAACCACCAAGCTGCTGCCGAGCCAGTGGCTCTGGCGCGCGATGTTGCCGATCGCTTTGCTTTTGCTGCTGCTCGGATTCGCGGCCGTCGACCGGGGCGTGCTCTCGCCGGCCAATCTGCTCAATATCGCACAGCAGACGAGTTACCTGGCTCTGTTCGCCATGGCGCAGACTGTGGTCATCCTGACGCGCGGTTTCGACCTCGCGCTCGGGCCGACAGTGTCGATGGTCAGCGTCGGCACGGCGCTGGCCATGGCCGGCGCCACGGCAACCGGCCATGATACCGCCGTGGTATTGCTCGCCGGACTCGGCGCCGGCTTCGGCCTTGGCATCGCTTGCGGCCTCTTCAACGGAATAGTCGTCGCGATCCTCGGCGTCAGCCCCTTTGTCGCGACGCTCGGCAGCTACAACATCGCGATCGGCGTCGCGACAACCCTCTCCGCCGGCCGGCCGGTGCAAGGCGTGCCGAATCTGTTTTCGCAGATCTTCTACAGCGGCAGTGTCTTTGGCGTACCGGCCGCCATCGCGATCACGGTTGCAATCGGCGTTGTGCTGCAATTGACGCTGGCCCGCACCGTGTTCGGCCGGTCGCTCTATATCATCGGCACCAATCCGCGCGCCGCGGCGGTGGCCGGCCTGCCGGTGAAGCGAATCCTGGTCGCGACCTATGGGCTCTGCTCGGTGCTTGCCGCACTCGGCGCCATCATGATGACGGCACGCACGGGCTCGGGCGAGCCCAACCTCGGCGGTTCGCTCTCGCTGCAGGCGATCGCCGGCGCCGTGGTAGGCGGAACGAGCCTCGCCGGCGGCCGCGGCGGGGTCGGCACCGCCGTTCTTGGCGCGCTGTTCGTCACGATCCTGTCCAACGGCATGAATCTCACCCGTATCGACGGCTACGTACAGATGATCGTGCTTGGCGCCATCGTCATCATCGGCGTGCTGCTCGATCGCCTGCGGCTGGAACGGCGCTGATGCCCACAATCCTTCAAGCGTTAGACGCTCTGTTCAACCGGCACGGGAAGAACAGTTCGATTGCTTTTCAATATCGTGCAAAACGAGTAGCAGCATCGCGCGCGAATATACGCGGTCACTGAGCCTAAATCTCTCCGCGCGCCCGGGGCCGTCGAATGCAGTATGTAGCGATATCAACGACTTGATCGAGGCGCTCTTTCGTAGTCCGCACATTTGGTATTGCGGCGTGCAGAAACACAGGGAAGTGCGGGATAGCGCCTTTCAACAGGTCTTCATCGGCTTCCAGGTTAAACTGAACGCGGCCAACCCGGATACATCGCTGAACACTTTTCGCAACGGCGTCACGTCGCTCGTGAGCACGACATCCCTGGCGTTGCCTTCGATTGTTAGCACTTCCTCAACGGGAGTCAGTTCAGGGCGCGCAACTGGAAATACTACGGCTTGCGGCTCCGCACCCAATCTTATCGGCGGCGAGAGGTAATTGCCTTCGCGCAACCGAACCGTGCCGCCGCTGGACGTCGTCGAAACCAGAAGTCTGCGCTGGAGCAGTTGGCATTGACTGGTTCCGTTTGAAGCCCCGTCTGCGACGACGACCGGCGAGGAGCCGTTGCTCATCAGGACGACAATGGCAAGGGCGGCACCAGCCAGAGCCACCCCGAACCCGGCCGCGAGGAGCGGGCGATGCTGTGATGGCTGGATTTGCCCCTGTGAAACGGCTTGATGCATGACGGTTCCCCTTGTCGCCCGGACACTAAAGTCGGAATAGCCTGAGGGTATGTGACCTGGCGCACGTTCAAAGATCCTCGGAGCCGGCATTTTGACTCAGGTGTTTTGCACCCTCCGTTCAGGCAAGCGCCATGATGAACCTCTCTGCGGGCTACAGACGCGACTTTAGTCTCGGCAAGTCAGCCTTTCGGCCCGATTGAATGACTCGCCGCGCTGATTTATCGTGACCGAAGGATTTTTCCACAAGCCGGATAAAGGCGCATCGAGTGAAGTCGGACCGGCCGAGCGATCCCTGAGGATATGTTTCGTAAAGACGGTTCGATGACTACGCGTTCCGGAATCGATAGCGGGGCTGGTGCCGGGGATTGGCTCACCGTTCACGGCAAGCTGTGGTACGACGATCACTGGTACCGCCTCGCGTGGCTGATGTGGCCGCAAGCGATCGGGATGTTGTTGTTCGTCACGCTGTGGATGGCGCCGCCCAGCCAGGGTTCGATGATTCCGTGGGCGAAGCCGGTCGTCGAAGCGCCGAAAGCCGCTTTGCGCGCGCCGATTCCACCCGCCCTGCCCAGACAGGCCGCACCGCCGCCGCTGGCCGAACAGCCGGCCGATCCGCTCGCCCCCTGCAAGACAGGAGACGCCGCACAGATCATTCAAGGCTGCATCACGCTGCTGGCGTCGGGGAACCTGAAAGGCAACAACCTCCTTGAGGCGTACTGGCGTCGCGGCTGGGCCTATTATTTGAACAAGCAGTATCAACTTGCGATGAACGACTACGACCTGGCCATTTCGATCAACCCTAACTCCCCCGAATTCTACTCCGACCGGGGATTGGTCTGGATCGGCGCTGGAAACAACGAACGCGCCCTGCAGGATTTCGAGCGGTCCATCCAGCTCAAGCCCGGCTTCGCCCCGCCCTATCTAAATCGCGGGATAGCACTGCACAATCTGCACCGGCCCGATGAAGCCCTGGCAGCGTTTTCGGCGGCGATCGAGCGTGATCCCCAGCTTTGGCTGGCTTACGAGAACCGCGCCACCATCTATGAGGAGCGTTCCGACTGGCGCGCGACCTACGACGAAGCCAACAGGATGATCCAGCTCCAGCCGAACAACCGGCTGGGGTATGAATTTCGCGGGCACGCGTATCTGGAAGTCGGCCAGTATCAACCGGCGATCGACGATTTCAGCAAGGCCATCTCACTCGATCCGAGGGAAATCTACAGCTATCGCCTGCGCGGCCGTTGCCATTATTTTCTGAACCAGTTCGACGCCGCCATGACCGATTTCGAGGCCGCACTTCGCCTCAACGCCAACGACCGCACGACGCTTTCGTACGTCAACGAACTCAATCGCAAACGCGGTCGATAGGCCGCCGCTGCGAGCTTTGCAGCGAAACGCGCACGCGCGCCGCAGCACGGCAGCGAATACGAATTGCGCCGACCGAATTCAACGCGAGCCAAGCAGTTATGTATCAATCCCTGACAGCTTCAGATCGCTCTCTCGCGCTCGGAATCTCTTCGAGACTGTGCGCGACGTCACAGTGGATTGAATGTCACTTTGGCATGTTGCCGCCCGAATATCTTTGCGCCTCAAGGCCGCTTGAGTAATCTATCCAGCTGCAGGAGGCTGCCAGTCGAAGGCAGGGGTCAATGGCCGAATCGATGCAAACGCCAGCGGCGAATAGCGCGCCGCCCGCTGCCAAGACCGAGGTCAGCACCAAATCAGGGCGGCGACAGGCTATCGTCGCCGCGGTGGGTGGGTTGCTCATCGTCGGCGCCGTCGCGATGGTACTGAAGAACGCCGATCTCGGCATTGCGTCCGGCGATCCGGCGCAGCCGACGGTCAATTTCGTGGCCCAGGCCGACCTCGGCGCGGCCGCCACCACGCTGACGCCCTCGGCGGCCGGCGCGTTGATCGAGGACGCACAGCGTTGCAAGGTTCCGCTGGTCTCGATGACCATTTCCAGGGGATCGGCGGCGCTCGGCGGCACGATACGCATTCGGTCCGGCAGTTACGTCTCGCCCTATTTCACCGTCGCCGATACCACGCAGCGCATTGCCGTCCCCTATCCCGCGCCTTACGGATCCGGTTCCGGCACCTTTGTCATCGAGGGCACCGCCACCGGCGCCATCGTCGGGCTCACACCCGCCAAGGCCATGCTGGAGCTGCCGGGCGCCCAAAGCGTTCCTGTCGTTTGGCGCACGGTGAGCCCGTGCTGATCGGAACGAGCCTGTGAAAAACCCCCTCAAGAATCAGCAGATCCTCGGCATAACCGTTGGCGGCGCGGCGGCCACGATCATTACGGCCTGGATCATGAACCCGCAAACGGGACCGATCGGCTGGATCAAGGGCCTGTCGCCGTCGTTCCTGTCGATCTCGAGCAGCGTTACCATCGTGCTCGGCCTCGTCTGCCTGGGACTGCTGGTGACGGCCATAGCCTCCGCTTATGCGCGTGCGGGGGCGTTGCAACCGGTGCAAGGCGGCAGCGTTTCCGACCTCTTGAAGATGATGTTCGCTCCCGTCCGCGACATTCCGGACCACCCGCCGAACAAGGCAATCGAGGACCTCGAAGCCATGGTGGGCCTGGTGCCGGTGAAACGCGAGGTCAACGGCCTGATTGCACGACTGCAAGTGGAGCAAAAGCGCCGCGCGCAGGGACTGACCACGGCTCCGCTCAGCCTTCACATGGTGTTCACGGGGCCGCCAGGCGTCGGCAAGACCGAGGTCGCACGCGCGCTCGGCGACATCTATCGCTCGCTGCGGGCGCTGCGCGTCGGTCACCTGATCGAGGTGCAGCGCGCCGACGTCGTCGCGGGATATATGGGGCAAACTGCGCCGAAGATGCTGGAGAAATGCAACGAAGCGCTCGACGGAATCCTTTTCATCGACGAAGCCTATACGCTGGCGGGTCCGCCCGGGGTGAGCGGCGACCCCGGCAAGGAAGCGATAGAGGCGCTGCTGAAATTCATGGAAGACAATCGCGACCGCATCATGGTGATCGTGGCGGGTTACCCCAACGAGATGCGCCGTTTCATCGACAGCAACCCCGGTCTTGCCGGCCGCTTCACCAAGACCATCGACTTTCCCCGCTACGGCGCCGACGAGATGTGCGAAATTCTGCGCCGTATGGCGGCGAAGCAGCATTTCACCCTTCCCCAGGGCTTCGAAGCCAAGATCAAGCCGTGGATCACGGAGCGATCGCGGGCCGACGACTGGGCCAACGCGCGCGAGATGCGCACGCTTCTCGAGAAGGCCCGCGAGGCGCAGGCGGTACGGATTTCGATGAATCCTTCCGCCGATCTGTCGCGGCTCGAAATCGAGGATCTGGTCACGGCAACGGGGCGCGGTTAATTTACCATGATGATCACGGCGCTGACGATCCTTTGCATACTTGTGGCAGGCTCAAGCATGACCTTTGTCGCGATGCGCTTGGTCGGACAGCACGATCAGCCGTCATTGACAGGTTCGCCGGATCTGATCCGTCCGATCACCTTCGTAGACATCGAGGAGAAAGCCGAAACCTCGTCAATGGAGGTCGCGTTGGCCAGGCTCGATGCCATGGTCGGTCTCGTTCCGGTCAAGCAGGAGATCAAGGGCCTGGTCGCGCGCATGCAGGTCGAACAAAAGCGCCGCGCGCAGGGCCTCGACGTTTCCGCGCTCAGCCAGCACATGGTCTTTACCGGCCCGCCGGGCGTCGGCAAGACCGAAGTGGCGCGGCTGGTCGGAGAGATCTATCGCGGGCTGAAGGTGCTGCGCAAAGGCCATGTCGTCGAGACCGACCGCGCCGGGCTGGTTGCGGGATATGTCGGTCAGACTGCGACCAAGACGCTCGACAAATGCCGCGAGGCGCTCGACGGCATTCTCTTCATCGACGAGGCCTACTCGCTGGCGGCCCCGACCGGCGGAGGCGGCCCAGATTTCGGCAAGGAAGCGATCGATACGCTGCTGAAATTCATGGAAGACAACCGTGACCGCATCATCGTGATCGTGGCCGGCTACCGCAACGAAATGCGCCGCTTCATCGACAGCAATCCGGGGCTTTCCAGCCGCTTCAGCAAGACGGTGGACTTTCCGTCCTATGACATGAACGAGCTATGTGAAATCTTCCGGCGCATGGCCATCCGCCAGCAGTTCGCGCTTCCCGCCGGCTTCGAGGCGAAGCTGAAGCCGTGGATCGAGAGCCGTTCGAAGGCGGACGATTGGGCCAACGCCCGCGAAATGCGAACGCTCCTGGAGAAATCGCGCGAAGCGCAGGCATTGCGGGTCGCCAACGATCCCTCGGCCGATATCTCAAATGTCACGATCGAGGACGTTATCCTCGCCACCGGCCAGAAGCCCGACGATAACGAAATCCCGGTCGCCGGGGCACTGGAAAAACTGGACGCAATGGTGGGGCTCGCACCGGTGAAGCAGGAGGTCAGACGCCTCACCGCGCGGCTCGAGGTCGAACAGAAGCGCCGCGAACAGGGATTGCCGATTGCTTCCCTCAGCCAGCACATGGTGTTCACCGGGCCTCCCGGCGTCGGCAAGACCGAGGTCGCGCGCGTTGTCGGTGAAGTGTTCCGCGCGCTGAAGGTTTTGCGCAAGGGACATATCGTCGAAACAGACCGTGCCGGCCTGGTTGCCGGATATACCGGCCAGACCGCGACCAAGACACTCGACAAATGCCGCGAGGCGCTCGACGGCATCCTGTTCATCGACGAAGCCTATACGCTGGCGGCCGGCGCCGGCAGCGGTGGTCATGATTTTGGCAAGGAAGCGATCGACACGTTGTTAAAGTTCATGGAGGACAACCGCGATCGCATCATTGTTATCGTCGCCGGCTACCCCAACGACATGCGACGGTTCATCGAGAGCAATCCAGGACTGAGCAGCCGCTTCACCAAGATTGTCGATTTCCCAAGCTATGGGGCGGCCGACCTCTGCGAAATCTTGAGCCGGATGGCGGGTCGCCAACATTTCACGCTTCCGGAGGATTTCGCGGCGACCTTGACCCCATGGATTGAACAGCGCTCGGCCACCCCCGATTGGGGCAACGCGCGATCGATGCGCACGCTGCTCGAAAAAGCCCGCGAGGCCCAGGCCATCCGGATCTCGACCGATGCGCTGGCCGACCTGTCGCAGATCGCGACGGCGGACCTTCTGGAGGCAACGGTGAGCTGATCATGAGCAGGGCAACGCCGGACATCCCGCTCCATTCGGCCTGGCTCGCTGCCCACGGCAGGCTCTGGTACGATGACAGGTGGTACCGCTTCGCCTGGATCTTGTGGCCGCAGGCGCTTGCCCTAGCGATCGTGATGTTGTTCTGGGTAGCGCCGCCCGGCAACAGGAAGGCGGAATGGGCAAAGCCCGTCGATGCGGCGACGCGCTACCAGCAATTGTTTGCTTTGCGTGAATCGGCGAGGTCGGACAAGCCTGCGATGGACACACTCGAACGCGATGCCCGCGGCGGCGACGCCAATGCGCAGTTTTTTGTCGCGACTTTATACGATCCGGATCTGAAGATGAGCACGATCGCGCAACCCGGCTTCGACACTGCCGCGAACTGGTACGGCAAGGCCGCCGCCCAGGGCCACCAACTCGCACTGAACAATCTCGCGCTCGCTTACTCCCAGGGTTCGTTCACGCATGTCGACTACACCAGGGCCTGTTATCACGCGCTGAGACTCGACAGCAGCGCGCCAGGCAATGGTTTGAACGTTAAGGGCGATTGCTACGCGCGCGGTCTCGGCGGCACGCCAGTCGACCAGGCACAGGCCGCCAAGGCCTATCAGGCCGCAGCAGCCAAGGGGGCTGCACGTCCCGCGCCGCCGCCGGATCAACCGGCCCCAACTCCGAAGATCGCTGCTCCGCTCATACCGGCCCCAAGCCTGTCACCGCGGAATCCGCTGGTTACAACCCCGTCGGCTCCGAGTTCGCCGGATACGCCAAAAAATCCCCAATGGGGCGCAATCGCTTTCACCGCCGACGGTTCCTACTCCACAGCCTGGAGAATGTCCTCACAGGCAGAGGCCGAAGCGAAGGTAGCGACCCAATGCGCCGGGTTCGGGCGCGGCGGCTGCAAAACCGTCAGCTTTTCCGGTCAGGAATGCGTGGCGCTGGCGACTTTCATCGGATCCTACGCGCGCCGGCGTTGGCAGCTATCGTTTACCGCCGGTGGCATGACCTATCCCGACGCACAAAATGCGGCGCTGGGTCGCTGCAATGAAGACGAAAGATCGCGTGGCCACTGTCAATCCCGTGTCGCGGCCTGCGCTGACGGGCGATAAGATCGATAAAGAAAAACGCCTCGCGACTGCTATGTCAAAGTTGGTTCACCGGAACCAGGCCAGTCGATCGCTGCCAATTCCTGGGAGAAAGATGGTCGCCTTGACGCCGCTAGAGTCGCCCTGACAAGGATGGGTTGAGGCCGTGATTGCAGTTATCCCTCACTCGAGACCCCGAACAGCGGCGCTTGTGATACGCGGTGGTGGGGTCAGCCTTGGGCGCCGGTCAAAGGCCACGCCGATTTCTGCCGCATCGTTTTAGGATCCGATGGTCCCTCGATTTTCGTCTGTTTAAACGACCGAAAGACGCTGCTCACCCGTGCCCTGCGCTTGGAAGCTATCAAAACTGCGACACATGGCGAAAGCCCGGCTCGACGAGGGACGGCCTCGCTGTTATCGACCGGAGCCGGCAGCTTCCGCGGCGGCGCGCTGCATGCTTGACGACATTTCGCTCGTCACCGT
>Ga0265340_10002080_pt1 | contig 11464 bp, 11 predicted proteins | sample 4CB225metaG_FD_202082 | JGI IMG/M metagenome (GOLD analysis project Ga0265340, IMG submission 202082) | Rhizosphere microbial communities from Carex aquatilis grown in University of Washington, Seatle, WA, United States - 4-CB2-25 metaG | ecosystem: Host-associated > Plants > Roots >...
CGTCGGACGGATCTGCCAGGGCGTGCGCCGGACCGATTGATGAGTGCCCCTGAAAGGGCACTTCAAATTCGGCTTCGATGACGTGCGCAGCGCCTTTGAACGCCGCGTCTGGATCACCCACAACGCGAGGTTCACTCGTCGATGTCGCAGCAGCGCGCCGCATATAGTCGAACAATTCACTGGAAGCGGGGAACGGTGCGACATCGGGTCGCTGCCATTGCGCCTTGAGTTGTCTTGCGGCGCGGATGGCCTGTTCTTCGCGCTCGCAGATCACGGCGACATAGTTGCCGCGGCTGACCACGCGTATGAAACCCGGTACGTCGCGGACCGAAGCTTCGTCGATTCCCCGCAGCGTGGCGCCGGCAAACGGCGGCCTGACGTTGCGTGCGTGAACCATGCGGGGCAGTTTCATGTCTACCGCCCAGCGCAACGATCCGTCGACTTTCGCCGGGATGTCGTATCGTTTGTGCGACCGGCCCACGAGGCGCAAGTCGCTGACCGGCTTGACGGCAGCTTTACCGGTCGTTAGGTCAACGCTGCGTCCGGTGAGCGAGATGTCGAAGCGTTTTCCGCCGATCAGTTCGGCGTAAGTCACTTTCCTCTCAGGATTGGACTGCACAAAGACAGTGGCATCGGCTACAGCGAGCATTGCGACGGGCATCGCCAGGTGCTGACCCCCGAGTTCCAGCAGAACCCGCCGTGCCTCTGCTGCCACCCGGCGCATCGGGCGACCGTCTCTTTCCACGCTGGTCGAGCCTCCCGAGCCACCTTGGTCAGGCGTGGTGTCCGTACAGCCCATGACAAGACGGCTCTGGTCGTATGCGATGTCCAGCTCATCACACATCATCTGTCGAAAGGCCGTGCCCGTACCCTGGCCACCATCGGTCTTGCCGACGTAGAACGTTGCGGTGTTGTCGGGGTGAATCACGATCCAGGTGTCGAGCTGGAGAAAGTCAGGATCGGGATAGGGGCCGGCGGCGGCCGGTGGTGTCTGGGCGAGCGTTCTCGTACCGGGCAGAGCGCCGAGGCCAAGGGTGATGGTCAATGCACCCGATCCTGCGAGAAAGCCCCGTCGCGAGGTTCGCTGGGGCTCGGCCAGTGGCTGCTCCAAGTCGGGCGGCAATTCCAGCGGATTGCTCATTTGCCCTCTCCAGGAGCCTTCGTACCGCGCGCCGCACGACGGATTGCCGCTTGGACTCTATAAAAGGTCATGCATCGGCACAGCGCGCCGTCCATCGCCTCGCGGATTTCGGCATCACTGGGGTTTGGGTTGCGGTCGAGCAGCGCCTTTGCCGTCATGATCTGACCATTCTGGCAATAACCACACTGCGAGGCCTGCTCCTCGATCCACGCTTCCTGCAGCGGATGCAACTTCCCATTTTTGGAGAGCCCCTCAAGCGTCGTCACCTCGCCACGAACTGCTGAGACTGGCGTGATGCAGGAGCGTACGGCGGTCCCATTGATGATGACCGCACATACACTGCACTGACCTAGGCCGCATCCGAAGCGGGGGCCGTGCAGATCAAGGTCGTTTCGCAGCACATATAGCAGAGGCGTTGAGGGATCGACGTCCACCTCGTGCGTCGAGCCGTTAACGTGCAGTTTGACGATGCTCATGACTCACCTTTCCGGGGATATATGTTTCGGCGCCCACGAACCAATCTGTCGCCATTCACAATTTAACCTAAGAATGCGTCCAACTCCCGCGACCGCTCCAGGGCTGCCACCTGCCTCGCGACCCGTCTGCGTACTGATTTGGAGCGTGCATCGGGTACGACTCGCCGCAATTTGCGCAGGCCGCGCGCTGGGACGCTCAGGCATGGCCTTCATCCGAACGGCGGGCAATGCCATGAATATCTCCCTCGTAACGCGTTACAACACCCGAAGCAAGTTCGAGACCGACTGGCCGATTCTTCAGGGGAAGTCAGGGAAACCGGCCGTTTTCCTCGCCCCAAGTCTATGATTTTCTTGGGCCGATAGGCTTCGTTGATCCATTCCATCATGGCAGTGACGGAAACTCCGCAACATATCGGCTTCATTTCAATCTGCCGTGCCCGAGAAGTCGAGGCAGCGCCCACTAATTTTCTGCCCTCCTGTAAACGAGAATCCGTCCGTCAGGTATGAGTTGATTCAGAATATCGAAGTCCGCGATATTGCCAGTCACCACCGGCAAACCGAGCTTGCGCCCCTGCAGGTAGACCAGCGCGTCATTGAGAGATCTCTGTTCGGCGCCGGCGGCATGAGACCTCAGGCGAAACAGAAGTCCAGCCAGGATCCCCGCCGCCCCCCACGCCGCCGCGTCGGGCGCGATAAGGCGATGTCCCGGGATATCGCGAATCGACTGCCCAATCACTTTGAGCGCAGCCTCGGTTCTCGGATCGCTCGGACTCAGGCGCCCAAATGCATGAGCAAGCTCAGCTACGCAGACTGAGGAATGATTACAGGTGCGGAAACTAATAAATGCGTCAAGCGCCGCGGGGGATCGGCCCTGAAGCGTGTCGATGTAGACCGTCGTGTCAAGCAGAACGGGCGACCCAATCACCGAAGCGCGATCAACCCACGGCAACTTGTCATCCGGGCGGCGCCTGAGCGGCCGCTTCTTGCCCTGTGGTCGGAGCAAACGCAGCGCAGCGTCGAGATCAAAATTCAATATCGAGCTCTCTCGGAACCGTGCCCTTGCTGCGCGCGAGCTTCGCGCCAAAGTCGTCCTCAAGCGCCAACTTCGCCAGCGCAACCTCGATGACGTCCGTGTCCGAAATGACACCTGCGCTCTTCTTGGCGGCCGCGACGAGCTCCGCCGACACCCGGCCCGCGACCCGGGCGCTCTTGGCGCCACCGAGCAATCCGGCGGCGCGCGCGGCCTCGAGTGTTACCCGATTCCGCGCGGCCACTAATTCCTTTCTACCCCGCACCGCCGCGACTGAAGTTTTCATTGCTCATTCCATCGTTGCCTTGTTGCACATACTGCCGCTTTTGTTGCACAGGGTCAAGGAACGCCGCGGCGCGCGGACGGGCCCATCAGGTCTTGCCTGAGCGCGCGAAAGGCACTCATGGACTCCTTAATGAGAGTTGGCGCCGGGACCCCACCGCTGCTGGCCTGGGTCTCGGATTCGCCCCAATAGAAGGATAGCCATCCGGCCACGAGGTCGCGTGAGCCTTCCAAGAATCGACGGTAGTCATCAATCCCGCTCTTCAACGGGAAAGTCTCCTCGAGGAGAACTGGCAGTCCGGTCTGATACTGCCTCAGCATTTCCAGACCTTCGCGGACCCGGCCGGACTCCGGGTATAGGTGCACGCTGATGAAATCGACCTGGAGCGCAATGCGCTTGGGCGCAAAGCCCGTGGCGTCCGCGGAGCCGAACAGTGGAAACAGACCGGCGGTGATAAGCCGCTGCATGTCATACCTTCTGATGGCCGCTTTCATCTGACCGATCCAAGTAATCGCAATGCTCGGGCGATCTCGCCCTTTCGATTCAAGATTAATGTAACTGATGTAGTGCAGGCCTTCGATCGAATTGGCGTGAACCCAGGCGCCTCGCGGCAGCGCATCTGCAGATACAATGGGCTCGTTCATCAGGTTGAATGCGAATATTCCTGGTTTGTCAGCCAGAGTCTTCGCGATGATCCCCCAGAACGTGGCCTGAGCCCTCCACCTCTCCTGTTCTGACAGATTGGCGTACCACAACGGATCGTCCTCGGGACGGTAACTGCCGAGACCGGTTACATCCAGATACATGCCGAGGCTCTGCGCCAGGTCGACGAGGTCCCTTAGATGCGCCAGATTCTTCTGATTGGGAGAATCAGGACCATCCATAAACTGGCGATACTGAAGGTGAATGCGAATGACATTGGCGCCCAATGCCCGCATCGCACGAAAGTCCTTGTCGACCTTCCGCCATTCGCTTCCCCAGTATTCCTCCAGGAGACGGTACCTCACGTCCCGATCGTAGTTGAAGCCCCAAGGCGTAAACACCTCGCCCGAGCCCAACGTCACAAACTTTCCACCTGTGATCGCAATTCTGGGCATGGCGGGCTGAGCCGGCGCTTCGGGCACGCAAAATGATGCAGTCAGGAGCCAGAGCGCAAGCAGGAACAATCGCTTCGACACGGAGCCTCTCCGGTAGCACAGTCGAAACCACAAGCGGCGGCGCCCCCATTTCTCATTTTAGTGGGGAACGGTCTTCATCCGTTCAATTCATCAGTTCAAGCGTTCGACATCTGCGAGTGTACCCAAATCCTGGTCGAATCGAGAGCGCTCCAATTGCGAAGAATGAGGCACTCCGGCCTTGCCTGTACCGAACTTGTTCAATTGACTTGCATCCGGTCATGATGCGAGGAATGGCCAGCGAAAACAAAGCGCTTGGCGCGGAGGAAGGCTCAGACTCCGGCGCCAAAATCGATTACGGGTCCGACGAATCCACTGCGCCGGCTGGTGTTCCTCCCATTCACGAAGTCATCGCTCACCCAAAGGCTCCTGCGCCTATGCTCGAAGTACACGCCCCCCACGAAACCATCCATACGTGGAAGGACTTTTTCGTCCATATGGCGACCATTACGATCGGTTTGCTGATCGCCATTTCGCTGGAGCAGACAGTAGAGTATCTGCACCATCGCCACCAGGCGCGCGAGATGGCGGAAAAGCTGCGTGCAGAGTCGCGCGGTAATCGCGGCCTGGTGCAGTTCGACATCGCCAATTGCGACACGGCGATCAGCGTTCTCGATCAGGATATGAATGCACTGAAGAGCATGAATTCATTCGATGGCCACGCCAGCGTCTCACTGATTCCGATACCGATGACGATTACGTACTATCCGAGCGATTCGGCCTGGACCACCATCAAGGACAGCGCACTCTTGCCGATCGTCGATGAAACCCTCGTGAGCAACTACTGGTCAATCGATGCAGTTCAAGGCAGCATCGTTTTCACCTCGCAGGAGTCATGGAACAGTCGCGTGAAGCTCGATGCGTTGCTCAATGCACGGGCCACAAAACAGATTGCTTCAGCTCAGGAGCGCGATGCATTGGTCCTGGCGCTCAGTGAATTTCGCGAGCAGCAGCTTCGCGTGCGAGGGCAGCTGATTGCATTCAACACCGCAAATGATCTTTCCCTGGCAGGAAAGCTCCTCAAGGTTGGCCCTAGCCCCGTTGGACAGCAGTACTGAGCGTGATCCGGCCGGCCTCGGGGATGCCCGGACCCTCCTGAAGCTGTTCGGCGGACCGCCTCAGACATGTGCGACCCCTGTGAACGAATTCGTCACCTGATCAGCCTCCTGCGGCGCGGCCTTAAGCCCCAGCAGCAATCTGCGTGCCAGCCGCGGCGCTACAAGTCTTTCATCTAGAAAGGATAATTCATACCCCAGGGTTTCGAATAGAATATCGCCCGTCAATCCAGGGGATGCGAGATGAACATAGTCCATAAGGCCCTTCTGTCCTGCGCCGTTGCTACCGCAACGGGGTGCGCCGGAATGTCCCAACCATCGAATACCCCCGGGGCGGCAAACGGGGCATCAACCCCTGCCCTCAGCGGTGCCGCAGCGGACTGGCCGACCTTCGGCGGCAGCAACGCGCGGACCAATGACAACATGGCGGCGACGAAGATCACCGCGGCCAACGTCGGCTCCATGGTGCGACAGCAGGTGACGATTTCCGCGCCCATCGATGCGGGGCTGATTTACCTAAGCGCCGTCAAGGTCAACGGCGCGTTGCACGACGTCTACTTCGGCACCACCAATGTGGGCCGCACCGTGGCAATCGACGCCAACGCCGGCACGGTGCTGTGGGAATACGCGCCCCCCGGCTTCGATGAAGCCGCAGCCGTTGCCGGTGTCAAGGTCGGCGCGCGGGGTCTGACCGTCAAGCAGATCACCAACTCGACACCGGTCGCGGACGCCAATCGGCAGTTCATCTACGCGGCTTCCGCGGACGGCAAGGTCACCAAGATCGCGATCGCCGACGGCAAGGCCGTCTGGAGCACTGCGGTGACCCGGCTGCCGAACATGGAGAAGCTGGACTCGCCGTTGTCGTTCATTCAAGGGAACGTGCTGGTACCCACCGCAGGCTACGTGGGGGATACGCCCCCGTACCAGGGTCATATCGCGGTGCTCGATGCCAAGAGCGGGGTCGTGCGCAAGGTGTGGAATTCCCTGTGCAGCGATCGCGCTGAATTGCTGGACCCGGCGTCCTGCGCCCAGGGTCAATCCGCCATCTGGGGACGCGCCGGAATCGTCGTCGAACCCCGAACGGGCAATCTGCTGTTTGCCACCGGCAACGGGCCGTGGGATGGCAAGACCGCGTGGGGCGATGCCGTGATCATGCTGGACCCCAGTGCCACGAAGATGCTGGCCAACTGGACGACCACGAACAATGAGGACCTGAACAAGAAGGACCTCGACGTGGGGTCCACCTCTCCGGTGCTGCTGGGGGATGGGTATATAGCCCAGGGCGGAAAAGACGGGACGATCCGTGTCCTGAACATGAACCTCAACAAAGGTACCTCACCGCATCAGGGCGGCGAGTTGCAGGTGGTGGAAGTGCCCGGCAAGGCGCAGCTGCTGGCGGCCTCGGCCACCGCCAAGATCGGCGGCGTGACCTACCTGTTCGCGTCCAACGGTCGTGGCGGCACCACGGCCTGGACGGTGGGCGCCGACCATCAGTTGAAGGAAGCCTGGAAGAGCAAAACCGGTGGCAACTCTCCATTCATTGCCGGCGGCTTGCTGTACATCTACGACCCCTCGCCGGCGGGTGCCAAGTTGCGTGTTTTCGATGCCGTCAGCGGCACTGCGGTTGCAGCGCTGGACAGCGGCTCCGGACACTGGAACAGCCCCATCGTCGCCGACAATCGGATCGCGATGCCCGAAGGTGCCATCAGCGGCTTTGCGTTCGCCGGACGGCCTCCGGGCGCACCGGGCGCCGCGCGCTCTTCCGCTCCCGTTGCGGCGCCGCCCCCGCCCCCGCAGGGAATCCCGCCGGGGATCGTCGATATCTGGCGCCTGCCCTGATCGACAGCGGCGGCAGCCAGCGGCGCTATTTTGCGCCGCTGGCCAGGGACTGGAAGTAGGCGAGCAGATCATCCCGATCCTTCTTCCCCGGAACCGGAATCGGCATCGTGGTACCCGGTACTGCCGCTGCCGGATCGGTGAGAAAGTGATCCAGCGTATCCGGGTTCCAGACGAGTTTTGAATCCTTCAGCGCCGGGCTGTACAAAAATCGGCTGTCCCCGACCCCCGCCGTCCTGCCCAACAAGCCGATGAGGCTTGGCCCAATCTCTCCCCCGCCTTCGGCCGCGTCGGCCGTGTGACACTGCATGCAGGTCTGGGAAAAGAACGTCTTACCGGCCATTGCATCGCCCGGACCTGCCGCATAAGCGGCAACGACGACTGCCAGCAGGATCAATGGCGCGGTATGCAGCCGAACGGACATCTTGAATATCGTAGCTATTTGAGGGAGTCCAGCACGTCCTTGGGAATGGCGTCATCAGCAGGCTTCTCCCAACCCTGCTCGAACCACTTCTCCCAGTTCTGCGCCCACGGCCGACCATAGTAGTCGACGAAGTTTGGGTCGGTCTTGTTCAGCTGCTGCGGCACGCCGTTGACGTTCTTGATGTTCGAGAGGCACTCGATGAACGTATAGCGCGCCCGCGCATCACCCGCCGCGGCCCGCTGCAGGTAGCGGTCTCTGACACGCAGCGGCTGCACGAAGGCCTCCGGGTCATACCATACCGCCTCGTGATCCAGGCCGATCAGCTTGTGGTCCGCGCCATAGAGGGGCTTGAAGGTCTCCACGGTCTCCATGCGGCTGGAGAACTCCATCATGGTGTGCTGCGACCAGCCTTGGACATTGGCGGTCCAGCTGACGAGAGTTTCACCGTCCCAGAATCCCACCGTCTCGCCGTACCACTGCGGCACCTTCTGCACGTGCTCGCGGCCGATCAGCACTTCGCGCAGGAAGTTGGCCGCAATTCCCGAGAGGAACTCGACCCGCGTGGGCGTGACGCTCAGCTCAAAATTGCCGCCGCGCGAGGAATTTGCCCACCAGCGGATGAAGCCTTCGGGCAGACAGATAGACGCATTCCACTGCTTGGAATTGTTCACCGTCTCGTGATAGAGCATTTGGACGTAGCGCTTCTGGTATTCGGGGGTCAGCAGCGAGAGCACCGTCGAGGCCTGCTCGATACCGCCCCATTGCCAACGCTCGCCACGCCCGGGTCCGGCCACCTGGCGATCCGGGCCCGTGAAGCCAGGCGAGTCGGTCGCACCGGGATCGCGGATGTAGAAACCATCCCAGTTGGGCGTCGTCGCCTTGGTGTAAACGGTTGGGCCGCCGTGTGCTTTGGCCTTCGCCAGCAAGGCCTCATAGTGTTCCTTGGCACTCTTGTAGGGATAGGGACTCACGATCCGCTCACGCGGATAGTCAATGCGGCAGTCGCCCCAGGAAGCCGAGGTCGGGGGCGTGGCGCCCATGCGACCGCGCTCCCACATGGCCTCGATCATCTCGCGCGGCGTATTGCAGCGGTAGTATCGCGGGTCGCTCCAGGAAGCCTGGTCCTTGTAGAAGTTCTTGCTCGAAAACATGTCCACGGCCAGCGGCTGCACGCCCGCCGGCGGCGGCTCTGAGACGGGCTTGGGCGGGTCGCGCCGCCTGAACAAGGCGGCGCCCGGCGGAAAAACTTCCGGGTCGCCCCGCTGCTGCGGCGTGAGCGTCGTCGGTGGCGGCTCGGGTTGCCCGGTCAGGACCGGATTGCCGCCGGCTAGAGGCGGGTTTGCCGCCGTGGCGTTCGGGGTCGCTTGTTGAGCCACCGCCAGTCCGGTGAGGGCGGCCATGACAAATGCCGCTCCGCTGCAAAGTGAAAGGAATCGATTATTCATTGCCCCCCCTTGACCGGGTGATTTCCGCCGGCGCGCTACCCAGACCGCCAAGGCTAGCCGAATTTCCCGCTCTTCGCCCGCATGATCGAGCCGAAACTGCCGGCTTCATCCCGGTCGGCGGAGCGCGTCGTTACTTTGGGGCAACGAAGCCTGTGGACCCGTCAGGATTGATCGGATTGCGGTTGTTTTCCTCACAGACGTATTCGGTGATCTGCCATGTCGGCTTCAGGTCGTAGGTTCGAACAACCCGCCAGGGCCTGGTGAAGGCCACCGGATCCTCCACCTCCAGACGATCCTCCAATTTCGTCGGGCCAAGCCTTCGGATCCGCTCGGTGACATGGATTTTGTCGCTATGCGGTGCAGCGGTTACATCAAACACCGTGTCACCTCGCATACCGACGGTGTCGATGACCAAAGTATCCCCTTCCCAATGTCCGATGGAGTGACCCATGTAGGTGGGATCAAGATCGTCCGGATGCTTGCGCCCGTCGGTCCAGATGCGACGCACCTGACTGGAAATCTCGTGGAGGATCAAGACCCGGTTCGACTGGATGACGAACTCGAAGGGATAGGGCGTGGTCATGATTCGCGGCATGCCACCCGGCACGCAGCCGGCGGTGGGATCGGTCGGCTTGCCGGCGATGTTGTCGGCAAGGAGCTTCTTGTACTTGGCCTCCCACTCGGCGTTGTACGGTGGAAACTCACGCATGTAAGCGGCGGACGAGGTCGTCTTGTTGTCCGGATGGGCGGGGGCCGTGGGATCGAAGATATTCAGCTCATGCGGATTCCAGACCCCGCTCCAATCGGGGAGGTTCTGCGGCGGCGTCTGCGCAACTGCGAGACGATTGAGGGCTACCGCCAGCACAACCGCGGCGACCGTGCTCGCCTTGGTCATCGAGACTCTCATGATTCTGTCCTCCGCTGGCGTAACTTAGCGCAACCCGTAAACGAGAATGCGGCTCTTGTCGGCCGAGCCAGGCCACGCGAGTGACTTCATGCCTGAGGCCACAGCGACGAGTTCCTGCCCGCCGGCGCGGTATACGACCAGTCCGCCCCCGATCGACTGTCCGGTGCTCGTCCGCCACAGCACGCCGCCATTTCGCTGATTGAACGCGAGGATGTCGCCACCCAGATCGGCGGCGAATACCAGGTCGCCCCCGGTCGGGGTGACGCCCGCGACGATCGGATGTGGTGCTTTGAACTTCCAGCGCACGCGCCCGTCCTCCGCATTGAACGCGGTGAGCCAGCCGCGGGCCGAGCTCGACGGATCGATCATCTGATCCATCGGGCCGGAACTGCCGAACCAGACCTCGCCCGTGGCAGGCACCGTAAGCTCGCCCACCAGCTGCACGTGCGCACACAGATCCACGGCGCCCACAAACAGTGAGTCCGTCCGCGGACTGAAGGCCGCGCCGTTCCATTCGACGCCTCCGCCCATTCCCGGACAAAAGTGCACCGGATGCTCGCGCGACAGCGCCGTATCCGTATTGTCGCGGGTCGTTGTCGGGGATTGTGAGAGCAGCGGAATGAGCGGGGGCCGATCGCCCGATGCGTCAGGCGACCCGCCAACGGCCGTGCGGTCCAGGATCGACAGCAGGCCATCCTTGTTGGCCGAGGCGATGATGCGGCGTCCGGCGCGGGTGGTCACGAGCGTGGGGGCGCTGTCGACATCCCAGTCATGGCTGTCATGCTTGACCAACTGGTTGTAACCGAGCATCCGCCCCGTGGCAGCATCGATGGCGATCACCGAGTCCGCGTACAGGTCCTCGCCGGTGCGATCCAGCGAGTCGAAATCGGGCGCCGGATTTCCGGCCGGAACGTAAAGGATGCCCTTGGGCTGATCCAACGTGAAGGAAGTCCAGAACGCGCCCCCCGATACCGGCAGTCGTGGATTGGTCCAAGTGTCGCGCGCGGGCCCCTGCGCGGGCACCACGTCAAAGCGCCAGATGACGTGTCCGTCCTGGGCATCGAGGGCGTAGACATGTCCGGTGACCCCGGCGGTATCGCCGCCGGCGTTGCCGATGTACACCCGACCATTCGCCGCAATCGGCGCCATGGGAAGGGAGATGCCGGGCCCCTGTGTGTCGAATGCGTGATCCCACAGTATGTGACCGTCTTGGGCATCGAGGGCGAGCACGTGCGCATCGGCAGTCCCCCGATACAGGCGGCCATCGAGGTAGGCGAAGCCGCGATTGACCGCGAGACCGGGCGGCCCGACGCTCTTCTGGTGACGGCTCCATTTCTCCTTACAGCTTGCTGCATCGATCGCGTACGACCCCTCGAAGGTCGTGAAGTACATCGTTCCATCGACGACCAGCGGCCCGGTCTGGAACGAGACCACCTCGGGAAGCGTGTACGTGCAGTGCAACGTCAGCCGCCCGACATTCGCGGTGGTGATGTCCGCGAGCGGCGAATACCGATCGCCGGCCAGCGTGCGGTTGTAGACGGGCCAATCAGCCGACTGGGCCGCAGGGGGCGCGGCGGCGGCGGGCAGCCCCATCGCACCCACGCCCAGCGCGACCACCATGGCGGTGAGTTTCATGATCCTCCTTCGTATCGCCCGTGCACGATATCAGTTGACGATACAATGGCGCAGGAT
>Ga0265340_10002085_pt1 | contig 11453 bp, 9 predicted proteins | sample 4CB225metaG_FD_202082 | JGI IMG/M metagenome (GOLD analysis project Ga0265340, IMG submission 202082) | Rhizosphere microbial communities from Carex aquatilis grown in University of Washington, Seatle, WA, United States - 4-CB2-25 metaG | ecosystem: Host-associated > Plants > Roots > Rhizosphere...
GGCGGACGCGTGATCAGGTTTGTCACTTCCAGATACGCCATGCGCAACTCGTAGACACAGTTGCGCAGCATGTTATCTTCTGCCGGCGTGAGGTTCCCCTTGGTTTTCTCCTGCAGCAGGCCGATGGTGTCGACGGTCTGCCGCGCGCCAATGATGTCGACCTCGGGCTTGGTCCCCTTCGGCGCAGCCAGTCCCAGCTGCATGAGCGCTGTCATATACATCGAGGCAACAAACTTCTCGAAGGTGATCTCGAAATCCTGCGCCCGATGCGGCTGCCCCTGCTGGCGCATCTCCTTCTCGATCTGCGCATCGATTTCCCGCGTCGACTCCTTGTACGCCTCGGCGGAAGCCTGCTGCTCTTGTGCGCTCGGCGCCTGGACCTCCGGCTCCTGCGGCGCGGCGGCAGCGGGCGGCTGCGGCGCGGGTGGATGATTTTGTGCGGCGCGCTCCTCATTCGCCCGTTCCTGCGCTTCTCGCTTCTCGCGCTCGCGCTCTTCGCGGCGCTCCTCCGCTTCCGCAACATCACGACGCAGTTCGCCATCAGTGCTGAACAGACGGCGGTCGTTTACCACGAACTCCGGTTTCTTCTCTTTTTCTGCCATAGTCTAAGCTCACCTTGCTTCACCACTAAGATCACACGATTGCCAAAACCTATAACCCATTCCACCCTGACGTTTTGACTCTTTCCCTTCTCAGTGGTGAATTCACAAGTTATTAAAGGGCAGTGCTCGCACCCTGGCGCCTTGCTCGCCAACCTGAACCACAGTATCCGGGGCCGCCGTCTCGCGCCGCAAATAGCCCAGCGCCAGCGTTCTTTCCCCGCTGGGAAGCGGAACTCTCGCGGCGCTGGTGATCTCGCCCACGTCGTTATCGTTAACGCGAACCTTCGTGCCCGGTTGCGGCGGCTCGCCCTGCACCTCAAAGCCGATCAGCGTTCGATGCACATTGCCGCGCGCCCGGATACGTTCCACAATCTCCTGCCCGATGTAGCAGCCCTTGGTGTAGTTCAGCGCGTGCTCCTGGTTCGTCTCCTGCGGCAGATCGCGCTCCCGCAGATCGACGCCGTACCGCGGCACCCCGCGCGCGATGCGATCCACCTCCAGCGCATCGCTGCCAACCGGAGTCGCGCCGGCCACAATTATGCCGTCCCAGAGCTTTTCGACATTCTCCCCGGCTACCCAGATCTCGTAGCTCTCCATCTGCGGATGGGTGTTGCGCACAACCGAAATCCCGATACCGCGCCATTCCAAATCCATCACCTGCCCAGCTTCCAATTGTGAAGCGTCGATATCTGCCTTGGCCAGGATCTCCGCTGCCCTCGGACCGGCAATGCCGATCGTGTTCAGCTTGTCGCTGATGTCCTCGATCTCCACCTGGTCCATGATGATGTAGCGCTGCAGCGTTGCCGTGATCTTCGGCGCCTGTTCCAGATCGGTCGTCGCCAGCAGATAGTCCCCGCGGTTATACGCCACTAGATCGCCCTGGTTGCGCCCTTGCGGCGTGAGCAGGAAGCAATAGACCCCCCGGCCGACAGCCAGATCGCGAATGTTGTTAGTGACCATGCCGTTCATCCAGCGCACGCGATCGCGCCCGCTGAAGATCAGCTTGGCTTGCCAGGACATGTTGAAGACAGCCGCGCACTGAAGCAGAGCCTGGAACTCGCCCGCGGTATCGCCGAAGCTCGCAGGCGTTTCCGCTCCGCGATAGTTCCCCAGCCGCGCTCCGCGCGCCGTCAGCTTGTCTTGTAAGCTCGCAATAGTCATACCGAATATTTGATTATAGAAGACGGCAGTTGGCAGTTGGCATTTAGGGAAGCCCTGATCAAGTCTGGTTTTGAAAGGGCACGGCTTCAGCCGTGCCGCAAGCAGCGCAAAATCAACCGGGCTTTAGCCCCTGCGGGCGTGTCTCTGGCTTAATCAGACCTTCCCTAGGTGCTAAAAGCCAAATCCTAAGTGCCAACGCCTGACGGTATAGGGGTCCTTCGACTGCGTTCGGCTTCGCCTCAACTTCGCTCAGGATGACATCGGTTTCGCTAAATGCTAAGTGCTAAATGCCAAATGCCCTTTTCTGTTATCTTCATCTCCCGTGACCAACACAAAACGCATCGCTGTTGTCGCCGGAGACGGCATCGGCAAAGAAGTCATCCCGAACGCCATCGACGTTGTTCATGCTTCGGGCGCACCCGTCGCGTTCACTCATTTTGATTGGGGCGCCGACCGCCATCTCACCGACGGCACCACCATTCCGCCGGACGCCTTCCAGATGCTGGCCCGCGACTTCGACGCCATCTTCGTCGGCGCGCTCGGCGATCCGCGCGTGCCCTCCAACATCCACGCCAAGGAAATCCTGCTCGGCATGCGCTTCAAGATGGATCTCTACGCCAATGTGCGTCCGGTGCGTCTGCTCGACGCTTCGCTCTGTCCGCTGAAGAACGCGACCACCAGCGACATCAACTTCACCGTCATTCGCGAGAACACCGAAGGCGTCTACATGGACATGGGCGGCGTCTTCAAGTTCGGCACGCCCGACGAGTTGGCCACCCAGGAGGACATCAATACGCGCAAGGGCGTGGAACGCGTCATCCGCTTCGCGTTTGACTACGCCCGCAGCAACGGCCGCAAGAAAGTCCTGATGTCCGACAAGTCCAACGTGATGACCTACGCCGGCGGGCTCTGGCAGCGCGTCTTCAAGGAAGTGGCGAAGGATTACCCCGAGATCAAAACGCAGCACATGTACGTCGACGCCCTATGCCTGCAAATGGTGCGCGAGCCGCAGTCGCTCGACGTCATCGTCACCAACAACATGTTCGGCGACATCGTCACCGATCTGGCGGCGGCGCTGCAGGGCGGATTGGGCATGGCCGCCAGCGGCAACATCCATCCCGGCCGCACCTCGATGTTCGAGCCGGTACACGGCTCTGCGCCGCCAATCGCGGGAAAGAACATGGCGAACCCGATGGGCTCGATCCTGAGCGCCGCCATGATGCTCGCCCACATCGGCCTCACCGCCGAGGCGCAGAAGATCGAGGACGCGGTGACGCAAGCCGTGCGCGAGAAGAAGACGACGGTAGATGTAGGTGGATCGATGGGCACGCGCGAATGCGCGGCGTGGATTGCGGAGAAGGTGGCTCGTTAACGTTGGCTATGGAGCACAAATTTTCTTCTGCAACTCCAGCGGCGCTAATGCTCGAAAATCTCTTACGTTGAAGGTATAGATTCGCTCCGCCTTCGACTTGGCTGCACAACGCAAGTGCAGAGCATCGTAAATCTTCCCACCGCGCCAGCCGCCGGCCTCCATCATGGATATCGCTTCAAGATAGTCGTGCTGAGTAAGCGGCACCGTTTGGAAATGGGGGAGAACGGTATCGGTAACCATGCGCATCACCTCCGTCGGATGCAGCCGCGGAATGACTGGCAATCGAGTCAGGACGGCAAACATCTCTGCCAGCGCGTGGTTGCTAATGAAGCCGCGGTCCTTCTTGCTAACCACTCGCTGCACGGCTGGGAGGGCTTGAGCGTGGTGCTGATGTGTGGAGATCGAAGCAGCTACGAGCACGCTGGTGTCAAAGAAGGCGTCGATCACAGCTTTAGAATGTCTTGAATTCTCTCTTCGCGGATGTCATCCACGATCGTTTCCCAATTCGTGCCTGACTCGGCAACGCCCTGGTGTACCCAGACTCCACCGACCTTAAGCATCGACGGCTGTTGTTGCACGGGCTTGAGCAGAATGCCATCCGGCTGCTCTACAACTTCGACGACCCCTTCTCGTTCAGCGCCGAGACGAGAACGGAGGTCCTTGGGGAGCACCATCCGTCCGGATTTATCGACCTTCAGTCTCATGCCATGTATTTTACCATTTGCCATGAGTCATGGGATCAAGCCGAGGCCAACGTCCGTTTGTCTGCCTTCGCTTGCTTTTGCGCCGCAACAAGCTGCTTCCGCAGGATCCGCATGCCGCTGTCCACCTGCTTCTCTTCCAGCAGAAACGGCGTCAGGAACCGCAGCACATTTTCTTGCGTGACGTTGATCAGCAGGCCGTTCGCCAGCGCTCCATCCATCACCGGCTTGCCAGGGATGTTCAACTGCAGCGCCTGGATCGCTCCCACTCCGCGCGCTTCCACCGCGATCTGGAACTTGTCGACGAACTCCCTCAGCTTCTGCTGGAAGTAGCCCCCCACGCGGCGGACGCGCTCCAGCAAGTTTTCGTCTTCGATAATCGCCAGATACTCCAGCGCGACGCGGCAAGTGAGCGGACCGCCGCCGAAAGTCGTGCCGTGCTTGCCCGGGGTAATGTGCTGTGCGAACTGCTCTGTCGCGAGAAATGCCCCGAGCGGTAATCCCGCCGCCAGCGGCTTGGCGATGCAGACCACGTCGGGCTTGACGCCGAAATGCTCGAAGGCAAAGAGCCGCCCGGTGCGGCCGAGGCCGCATTGGATCTCATCGTAGATCAGCGCGGCCTGATGCTGATCGGCCAGCGCACGGCACGCCTGAAGGAATTCCGCGCTCGTCTCCTGAATGCCGCCTTCGCCCTGAATCGGCTCCAGCACGATGGCGCAGACCTTCTCGTCCACCGCCGCGCGCAGCGCTTCCACATCATTGCGCGGCACGAAGCGCACGCCTTCCAGCATGGGATCGAAGTCCTTGCGATATTTGGGCTGGCCGGTAAGCGCGAGCGCTCCCATGGTGCGTCCGTGGAAAGAATTTTCCAACGCGACAACGATCGACTTGTCCGGCGCGACCGCGTGGCCGGCGGCGCGCACCAGCTTCAACGCGCCTTCAATCGCCTCGGTACCGCTGTTGGAGAAGAAGGCGCGATCGAGCCCCGACGCGGTGCACAGCTTCTCCGCCAACAGCCCCTGGTACTCGTTGTAGTAAAGGTTCGAAACGTGGATGACCTTGGCCGCCTGATCGCGAATGACCTTCACGATGCGCGGATGAGCGTGCCCGAGCGCATTGACGCCGAGCCCGGTGAGAAAGTCGAGATAACGGCGGCCCTCAACGTCATAGACGTAAACGCCCTTGCCGCGAGCAATGGCCAGCGGATAGCGGGCGTAGGTGTTCAGCAGGTATTTCTGTTCGCGCTCGACGATCTCCTGATACGTAGACATGATGACCTCGCAAAAACTTCATTGTAGCTGGAGCCACGGCAGTGCGCGAAGACCGCCAGTGAGTGACGCAGATCACAGAAGCATGTTCATGCCCGCCGCTACACTCGACCTGAGGTTGGCATGTTGAGCGAAAAACAATTCCGCGAGCGGGCCAAGAGTGAACTACGCGAGATCGGCGACCAGGTGCTGGCCCTGGCGACCGATCGCGACATCTACTGGAAGCTGGAGCGCGACGTCATCCAGCACAACCCGCAACTTTCCGAGGCGCGCAGCGAGCTGCTCGATATGCTGCGCGGCTGCTATGTCGACGCCATGGTCGCACGCCTGCTTCGCCTGCTGGACGGCGAAGAGGGTGGCGTCTCCCTGCCCCGCGTGCTGGCGCAACTGGCGGAGTATCCCGAGCTGCTGCACGACCGGATTACCGAAAGCGAGTTTGCCGACGATCGGGGCGCGCTGGAGCGCACAGCGGCACGGCTCAGGCGCTTTGCGGCGTCGCACATCGGACGCCACGAGCGCACGCTGTCGGCACTGGCCTCTACCCATCGCGAGTTGGATGCTGCGCTCACCATCATCATCGCCACAGTAGAGACGTACTACTGGATCGTCACCGACGGCTATATCGATCTGGATGTGCAGTACGCCGAAGACCCGCTCGCGATCTTCCAGGTTGCGTGGGCCGTGCCGGTGCTCACGCAATAAACGGCATCATCGCGCGGAGATCAAAGCTACAGCGATCAGCGCCCCGACGATGCCGGCCGTCTGCATCCGCGAAATGCGTTCCTTCAACAGCACTCGCGCGAGGATGACCGTGCTCGCCGGATACAGTGACGAGAGCACAGCTGCCACATCCAGCCGTCCGTGGCGCGTGGCGGCGATGAACAACGCGTTCGCTCCTGAATCGCACAACCCCGACAGCAGAATAGGAATGAAGGCTGGCCGCAGCGGCCGACGATCGCTCGGTGACATGGCTACGATCACCAGCATGAGTAGCGTGGAGGCGGCACGAGCTGCAACCAGAGGCCAGAAAACGCCGCCATGTCCCGCTTGCTTGCCGGAAACCAGGAACAACCCAAACATCACGCCGGCGAGAATCGCAAGGCCCAGCCCGCGTCGAGAATCGATTTCGCCATCCGGGCGCGCGATCAGCCAGATGCTCGTCACCGCGATGACGAAGCCCAGGAACTGGAGCCGACCCGGCAGGCCTTCGGTGCGAAAGCCGATGACAACCGGAAGGACCGCGGTGATCACCGCGGCGACCGGCGCGACGACTCCCATGCGTCCGATGGCCAGGGCTTTGTAAAGGGCCGCAATGCCGAAGGCTCCGGTGATGCCGGCCACCACTCCCCAAAGCAGAGACGAGTGAGGCGGAATCGGCTCGTGTGTGCCCCACGCCAGCGCCAGCATCAGAAGTAGCCCGCAGGCGTGAGCTGCCGCGACGACGCGGAAGACGGCGGTCCGCTTGGTGGCGATGCCCCCAGCGAAGTCGCCGCCGCCCCAGATGGCAGCAGCCCCCAGGCTCAGCAGGGCGGAGATCAGCGTGCCCGAGCTCATGCCCCCTTAGCCTACATGGAATTCGGCTGATCTTAGGCCCCGTCCACAATTGGCTTCATCCTATGCACTAAAGTGCGATCCGAACTGCTTGTTGAATCGCAGGTTACAGAAACCGGAAGATAAGCTTCCTTACTATCCAATAGGCTCTTCAATAATTCACAGATAAATTCCAAAACATATATTTTCTCGCCCATTGGCGATCTATAATTTTGGAAGCCGCACAAATAGTTAGGTTTAGCGGCCAGAGGCTATCGGCCCAGTGGCATCGCAGTTGCTACCTGAAAATAAGCTCGTGGGCGTAATCCCACCAGTGCGTCTACACCACCAGCCAGTGGCTTCGATGAACCGAGACTTCCAGACGCGCTTTTTCGCGGTTTTCCTGGCGCTGCTCAGCGTGGCCGCCATCGTCTTCGCCTGGATCAATTTCCAGAAGGACCGGGAATATTCTTCCCCGTACGACGGGGTCTGGTGGGTCGAAGATGGGACACACCTCCGTGCCCAGCGGGTGGACGCGGACGGTCCGGGCGAGAAGGCAGGCATCAAGCCGGGCGACCTGCTGGTCTCCATCGACGAGCACAAGGTAAGCAACGTCGGCGGTCTGGAGCGGCAGCTCTACGGCGTCGGCATCTGGACCAAGGCCAATTACTCCCTGCTCCGCCAGGGCGTCCCGATTGAAGCTCCCCTGATTCTTATTCCCGCCGACCGCTCGCTCTATGCCGGCCTGCGGCTGATCGCGCTGGTCTACCTCGGCATCGGCATGTATGTGTTGCTCCGCCGCTGGACCGCCCCCAAAAGCACGCACTTTTACGTTTTCTGCCTGGTCTCGTTCATCTTTTACTCGTTCCACTACACCGGCAAGCTGAACGACTTCGACTGGGTCATTTACTGGTCGAACGTCGTTGCCTGGCTCTTGCAGCCGGCGCTGTTCCTGCACTTCTCGCTGACCTTCCCGGAGCGCAAAGGACTGGTCAATCGCCAGCGCTGGATTATCCCAACGGTCTACCTTCCCGGCGCGATTCTGTTGGCCATCCACATCTGCGTGATCGATCTGCTGGAGCCCAGCGAGGTGTTGCGCTGGAACCTGGATCGCCTGGAGTGGATGTACCTGGCTGCCTACTTCATCATGGCGACGGTCACGCTGTGGCACAGCTATCGCCATGCCGAGTCGGCGCTGCTTCGCCAGCAGATGAAATGGGTCACGCGCGGCACCATTCTCTCCGTCGCCCCGTTCACCCTCTTCTACATCGTGCCGTATCTGTTCGGAACGCTCCCGGCCATCGGCATGAAGGTCTCCGTGCTGTCACTGGTCTTCCTGCCGCTGACCTTCGGCTACGCCATCTTCCGCTACCGCCTGATGGACGTCGACCTCATCTTCAAGCGCGGCATGGCGTACACCATTGCTGCGGGCGCGATCACCGCGGCATACTTCGCCGCCGTAGGCATGGCTTCGGTGCTCTTCCACCAGAACTTCCCCAGCGTCGGGCCAATTGGGCTGGTGATTGCCATCGCCGTCACGGCGATTCTTTTCGACCCGTTCAAGAACTGGATCCAAGAGAGCCTCGACAAATTCTTCTATCGCAAGCGTTATGACTATAGGCGTACCCTGATCGAGTTCGGCCGCGAGCTGAATTCCGAGACCGATCTCGACAAGATGCTCAGCTCGATCGTCGACCGGCTCTCCCGCACCTTGCTGGTCGACCGGCTTGCCGTCTTCGTCTCCGATCCTGACCAGCCTGACCAGTTCTATCTCGCCCAGTCGTACGGCATTGCCAACACCAGCGGCCTGAGCTTCGACTTCCTGCACGTCGAGCGTTCGGAGTGGCAGGCGGGCCACCTGTTCTTCGACAATACCAACCAGGCAGTGCGCGAGAGTCCGTCAGCGCGGCAGTCCATTCGCCGTCTTGAGCTGAATTACTACATTCCCTGCACCGTGATGAATCGCATGATCGCCGTGCTCGGCCTGGGTAAGACGGTGGAAGGCGACTATCTCTCCAGCGAAGACGTGCAACTGCTGGAGACGCTGGCCGGCTACATCGGCATCGCGGTGCAGAATGCGCGGCTCTACAAGTCGCTCGAAGAAAAGGCCGGACAGTACGAGCGGCTCAAGGAATTCAGCGAGAACATCGTCGAATCCATCAGCGTCGGCGTAATGGCGGTCGATCTGGAAGACCGCATCGAGTCGTGGAATTCGCAGATGGAAGTGATGTTTGCCTTGCCCCGCCGTGACGCTGTGGGGCGTCCGATGTCGGAGGTGCTGCCGCCCGCCTTTCTGGAAGAGCACTATCGCGTCCGCCAGATGCAGGGCATTCACAATCTCTACAAGTTCCGGCTGCGCACGACGGGCGGCGAAACGCGAGTCACCAATATCGCCATCGCTCCTCTGGTCAGCAAGGACTTCAGCGTCATCGGCCGTCTCATCATCGTGGACGACATCACCGAGCGCATCGAACTCGAGTCACAGCTCTCGCAGGCGGAGAAGCTGTCGTCCATCGGATTGCTCGCTGCCGGCGTGGCTCACGAGGTCAACACGCCGCTCGCCGTGATCTCTTCCTACGCGCAGATGCTGGCCAAGCAGGTCCACAACGACGACAAGCAGTCGGTCCTGCTGGACAAGATCACCAAGCAGACCTTCCGCGCCTCGGAGATCGTCAACAGCCTGCTGAATTTCTCGCGCACATCCGGAACAGAATTCACCGGCGTCGACCTCAACCGCGTCATCAAAGATACGTTGACCTTGTTGGAGCACCAGTTCAAGACCGCACGCGTCACCGTGCATCAGGACCTGCACGCCGATCTACCGCCGATCCACGGCAACACCGGCAAGCTCCAGCAGGTCTTCCTCAATCTCTTTCTCAATGCCAAAGACGCAATGCCCGGCGGCGGCACGCTCACCATCAGCACCAACAACGGCCATCATGTGCAGGTGAGGGTTTCCGACACGGGCACAGGCATCGCGCAGGAACACATTCATCGCATCTACGATCCATTCTTCACCACCAAGACCAAGCCCACGACAGGCCACAGCGGCGGGACGGGACTTGGACTCTCGGTAACCTACGGAATCATCCAGGAACACGCCGGCAAGATTCGTGTCGATAGCGCTCCCGGTCGCGGCACGACGTTCATCATGGAGTTCCCCCTGATCAGGAAGGCTGTCAGTGCCTGAAGCAACCATCATTCGAGATACCGCGGGCCGCGATGAGTTCGCCTCGGCGGGTAGCGTTCTCATCATCGACGACGAAGCTGCCATTCGCGAGTCGCTGCAAACTCTGCTCGAATTTGAAGGCTATTCGGTCGAGGTCGCCAACGACGGAGAAGAAGGCCTGACGCGTATTGCCGAGCGTCCTTTCGATCTTATCCTGCTGGACTTTGCCTTGCCCGAGCGCAATGGCATCGAGATCCTGCGCGACATTCGCGAGCGCGACTCGGAACTTCCGATCATCATGATCACCGCGTACGGCACGGTAGAAAACGCCGTCAATGCGATGCAGGCCGGGGCCACCAACTTCATCCAGAAGCCCTGGGACAACGAGAAGCTGCTGGCCGACGTGCGCACCGCCGTGGGCCGCCGCCGCGCCGAGGAAGAAGTTGTCCAGCTCAAACGTGCGCTGAAGCAGCGCTACAATTTCGAGCACATCATCGGCAAGAGCGAGCCCATGCTGCGCATCTTCGACCTGGTGGGGCAGGTCGCGCCCAGCCGCTCGACAGTGCTGCTGCAGGGGGAGAGCGGAACCGGCAAGGAGCTAATCGCCAAAGCCGTCCACATGAACTCGCCGCGCAAGGACCGCGCGTTCGTTCCGGTCAACACCGGGTCGGTCCCCGCCGACCTGCTCGAGTCGACACTCTTCGGCCACGTCAAAGGCGCCTTCACCAGCGCAGTGGTCAGCAAGAAAGGCCTCTTCGAAGTCGCCGATCACGGCACCATCTTCCTCGACGAAATCGGCACCATGAGCCTGGAGACCCAGGCCAAGATCCTGCGCGTGCTGCAGGACAAGAAGTTCATGCACCTGGGCGGCGTGAATGAAATCCAGGTCGATGTGCGCATCATCGCCGCCACCAACGTCGATCTCAAGCAGCAGGTGAAGGAAGGCAAGTTCCGCGAGGACCTGTTCTATCGCCTGAACGTCATCATTGTCGACCTGCCGCCGCTGCGGCAGCGTAAGAACGACATCCCGCTGTTGGCCGAGCATTTCATGACAAAATTTGCGGCGGAGAACGGCAAACCCGGCCTGCGCCTCTTGCCGGAGACCCTGCGTCCGCTCATGGATTACGACTGGCCGGGCAATGTGCGCGAACTGGAAAACGTCATGGAGCGCGCGGTTGTGCTGGCCACCGGATCGAGTATCACGCCCGATCTGCTCCCCGAGAACCTCATCGGCCGCGGCAGCCGGTTCGCGTTGATGGAGCATCGGCCCGACGCCTCGCTGTTCGAGATCATGGAAGAGCTGGAGCGGCGGGTCATCAGCGAAGTGCTGGAAAAGTGCGCCTGGAACCAGACCGAGGCTGCCGACCATTTCCGCATTCCCCTCTCGACCCTCAATCAGAAGATCAAGCGGCTGAATATCGAGATCAAGAAGAGAAGCAAAGAGAACGGAAGCAATTAGCGACTAGCCGCGAGCCCCGAGCCCCGAGCTGTCCGCTGGCAAAAACCATCTCGATTGCCTCCAGCAGACCTCGCTACATCTGCAATTCAGAACATTTTGCCTGCATTTTGTACTAGGGCAATCGCCAAACCCGAATCCAATCCAGGTTCAACAAAGTCAAACATGCATGACGGCTCCCTCGATCTACGAGA
>Ga0265340_10002086_pt1 | contig 11452 bp, 9 predicted proteins | sample 4CB225metaG_FD_202082 | JGI IMG/M metagenome (GOLD analysis project Ga0265340, IMG submission 202082) | Rhizosphere microbial communities from Carex aquatilis grown in University of Washington, Seatle, WA, United States - 4-CB2-25 metaG | ecosystem: Host-associated > Plants > Roots > Rhizosphere...
CCGCTCCGGGCTGTCGATCTCGGATATCGGTGCTTATGAAATCAACGAGGCCTTCGCCCCGGTGCCGATGGCGTGGCTCGCCGAGACCGGCGCCGACCCGAAGGCGCTCAACCCGCTCGGCGGCGCGATCGCGATCGGTCACCCGCTCGGCGGTTCCGGCGCGATCCTGATGACCCGGCTCGTGCACCACATGGTCGACAACGGCATTCAGTACGGCCTGCAGTCGATGTGTGAGGGCGGCGGGATGGCGAACGCGACCATCCTCGAGCTGCTCTGACTTAGTCGCCCGGCGCGCGAGCGGCCAGGTAGGCGTCTTCGGCGCCGTACGACAGCAGTTCGTCGAAGAACGGATCGGCCGCGGTCGGCAGCAGGGCGGCGTCCTCGCCGCCGTTCGCTGCGCTGACCAGCCAGTCCACCGTTGCCGCCACTGTGGTCGCGTAGTCGCCGGCCGGTTCGTAGCCGAGCGCCAGTGCCGCCTGCATGTCCAGGACGATCGGATGGTCGCGCTGCCAGGGGTTGGTGCCGAGTGCATCGCCGTCGACCAGGATCTCCTCCCAGTCGTGGCCCAGATGGCCCGCGATGGCCCGGGTGATCTCCAGCACGCTCGGGGCGTCGGGATCGGCAGAGTTGAGGATCCGCGCCGCGGGCGCCGCGGCCACGACCTCGATCAGGGCGGCGATGTTGGCAGCCGCGCTGGTGTGGTCGATCCCGGTGCCGCGGTCACTGAGGAAGACCGCCGGCCGGCGGTCGAGCACCCGCTTGACGTACATCCATTCCCGGGCCCGGCGCGCGCCGGGCCCATGCACCTTCGACGGCCTCATCACGGTCACCGGGATCCCGCTGTCGAGGTATTCCAGCTCGGCCGCGACCTTGTTGGGTCCGTACCCCTCGCGGGTGTCGTAGTGGATGTCGCAGCGCGGGGCGAGCGTCGGCTGGGCCTCGGTGATCGGGCCGTCGAAGACCGGTTCGATGTCGGCATTCAGCGACCGGCCTTCGCTGTCGACGTACACCGCCTTGCTCGACATCAGGACGGTCGAGCCCGCCGCTCGGGCGAACGGCAGGATCGCCCCGGCGTCGGCGGCGGTGTAGCAGACCAGGTCGACCAGGAGGTCGGGAGCCGGGCCGAGCTGATCGAGCGGTCCGGCATGGTCCTGCCGGTCCGACCGGATGAAGCCGACCCCGCGGGCGGTGAGCGAGCTCGGCATGGCCGCGGGGTTGCGCCCGGTGATCGTGACGGTCCAGCCGGCGGCGTTCAGCCGGTCGGCGGTCGCCCGACCGATCGCACCCGTGCCGCCGAGGATGAGGGCCCGTGCCACTGCGCGACCGTATCCGGGCCGCCTCCGGCGTCGGCTAGCCGGATCGGTGCCGCCTATTCGTCGGAGATCTTCTCCGCGGTCTCGCGCAGCTTCTTGAAGTCCTTGCCCCGGCGGTCCGCGACCAGCCGGTCGGTCGCGCCGAATCCCCAGTCGTTGTATTTCACCGCGATCCGGGCAAATCGGTGCTTGGCCGGTGCGCCACAGTGCGCGCAGGGCCGGTCGCCGGTCTCGCCGAGCGGGAGCAGCTGCTCGCTTTCAGCCTGGCAGGACCTGCATCGGAACACGTAGACGGGCACGGCAAGGCCTCTATCCCCAGTGTGGATAACGCCTGTGGGCAAATGACAGTGGTGTGACTACGCGGATGTCGTGAGGGAGGGCGGCTAGCGCCACTGGGTCGAGGTGACGAAGCCGGCGATGATGAAGGCGAAGCCCACCAGCAGGTTCCAGTTGGTGATCGACTTGATCGGCAGGCTTCCCCCGGTCACGTAGAACAAGACCAGCCAGATGATCCCGATCAGGAAGCAACCCAGCATCAGCGGAGCGACCCATGGCGGGCTGACCCGCTTCTTGGCCGATCTGGTCGGCGGCGGGGTGTAGGCCGCCTTCGCGCGAACTCGTGACTTGGGCACGAACTCTCCTCTCGACGGCGTGGTGTCACTAGCGTAGACAGGTCGCCGCGTTCACAAGCTCAACCGGGCGTCCCGGGCGGCGGACCCGCCGGTTCCGAGCGACAGCATGGCATGATCACGACCGTGGCCGGGTACGACGATCGCCCCTGGCTCGCCGCCTACCCGCCGGACGTGCCGGCCGACCACGACTTCCCGCAGGTGCCGCTGACCCGGCTGCTCGACGATGCCGCGGAAGCGTTCCCGGGCGCGGTGGCGATCTCGACGTTCGCGGTGGCGTCGGTCGGCAGCCGGATGACCTACCGCGCGCTACGCGACGCCGTCGACCGGCTCGCCGGTGGGCTGGCCGGCCTCGGCGTCGGAACCGGCGAGCGGGTGGCCATCGTCCTGCCCAACTGCCCGCAGTACGTCATCGCGTTCTTCGCGGTGCTCCGGCTCGGCGCCACCGTCGTACCGTGCAACCCGGTCGCCAGCGCGGACGAGCTGCGGGCCCAGCTCAGCGACTCGGGTGCGATCGCGGTCGTCTGCCTGGATCGGGTCGCCTCGACCGTCTTGGGAGTACGCCGCGACACCGCGGTGCGGACCGTGGTGGTGACGTCGCTGGTCGACTCGCTCTCGCCGTCGGCCCGTGGCCGGTTGCAGGTGCCGCTGCCGAGCATCCGCGCGCGCAGGGCGCGACTGGTGGCCGAGGTGCCGGACGACCCGGCGGTGGTCCGGTTCCGGACCTTGATCCGCGGCGGACGACCGGCGCCTCAAGCACCGATCGACCCGGCCCGGGACGTCGCGGTCCTGCAATACACCGGCGGGACCACCGGCGAGCCCAAGGCGGCGATGCTCTCGCACGCCAACCTGGTCGCCAACAGCTATCAGATGCGGCTGTGGATGCCGGACGCGATGCCCGGTCGTGAGGTCACCCTCGCCGTACTCCCGCTGTTTCACGTCTACGGCCTGACGCTGTGCATGTTGACCACCGTCCTGCTCGCCGGCCGGCTCGTGCTGGTGCCGAGGTTCGATCTTGACGCCGTCTTCGCCGTGATCGACGAGGAGCGGCCGACGCTGTTCCCCGGGGTGCCGCCGATCTACCAGGCGCTGGTCGACTCGCCGCGGATCCGCCGGCACGACCTGAAGTCGATTCGGGTCTGCGTATCGGGGGCGATGAAGCTGTCGCCCGACACCCAGGAGCGGTTCGAGCGGGTGACCGGCGGCCGTCTCGTCGAGGGCTACGGCATGACCGAGGCGTCGCCGGCCACTCACTGTGCCCCGCTGGCCGGGCCACGCAAGACCGGCTCGGTCGGGCTGCCGCTGACCGGAACGCTGGCTCGAATCGTGGATCCGGAGGACCCGGGCCGGCTGATGCCGGTCGGGGAGACCGGCGAGCTGGCGGTCAAGGGACCGCAGGTCTTCCTCGGTTACTGGGGCGAGACGGGTGAGCCGGACGTTCTCACCGCGGACGGCTGGCTGCTCACCGGCGACCTTGGATACATGGACGACGCCGGCTGGCTCACCATCGTCGACCGCAAGAAGGACCTGATCATCGCCGGCGGGTTCAACATCTACCCGGCCGAGGTCGAGCAGGTGATCCTCGCGATGCCCGGGGTCACGGAGTGCTGCGTCATCGGAGTGCCCGACCGCTACCGCGGCGAGACGGTCAAGGCTTATGTGGTGGCGCAGCCCGGCACGGTGACCGAGGATGAGGTCCTGGCGCACTGCGCGGCGGCGCTGACCGCGTACAAGGTGCCGAAGCAGGTCGAGTTCCGGTCGGAGCTTCCGCATACCGTGGTGGGCAAGGCGCTGCGGCGGATGCTGCTCGCCGAGGAGCTCGCGAAAGGTGAGGCGACGTGACGAGGGTGCTGGTCGTGGACAACTACGACAGCTTCGTGTTCAACCTCGTGCACTACCTCGCCCAGCTCGGCGCCGACGTCGAGGTGCGGCGCAACGACGCGGTGGCGGTCGACGATCCGCTGGTCACCGAGGCTGACGGCGTGTTGCTGTCACCGGGGCCGGGACGGCCGGAGGACGCGGGCGTGTGCGTCGAGCTGATCCGTGCGGTCGGCGAGCGGATCCCGATCCTGGGCGTGTGCCTGGGGCACCAAGCGATCGCGGTCGCCTACGGGGGCTCGGTCACGCACGCTCCCGAGCTGCTGCACGGCAAGACCAGCGAGGTCGAACACAACGGCGTCGGCGTGCTGGCCGGCCTGCCCAGCCCGTTCACGGCGACCCGCTACCACTCGCTGGCCGCGGTCGACGAGGACCTGCCGGCCGAGCTCGAAGTGACCGCGTGGACCGCGGGCGGCGTGATCATGGGCCTGCGCCACCGCGACTTCCCGGTCGAGGGCGTGCAGTTCCACCCCGAGTCGGTGCTGACCCAGGGCGGGCACCAGATGCTGGCCAACTGGCTGGCCATTTGCGGCGACCCGGCCGCGCTCGCGCTCGTCCCTGCCCTCGCCGAGCGGGTCGAGCGGCAGCGCCGCAACGTCGGCTGAGCCGGTACGACGTCAGCTCTTGACGGTGACCGTGGCGCTCGCCGCGGCGTAGCCGCTCATCGTCAGGGTCACCGAGTGCTTTCCGGACGACGTGCTGTTCGGGACCTTGAAGGTGACCTTGCCCTTGCTGTTGGTCTTCTTCTTGGTCGACCCGAAGTGCACGGTCGCGCCCTTCACCGGGTCGCCGGCGTCAGTGACCTGGACCGTGAACGAATGACCGCGCTTCACGGACGCCGATGACAGCGTGATCGTGAGCCGCGGCAGGAACTGGTGCTCGACGACCTCGTTCACGTTCTTCGCCGTGGTCAGCAGACCGATCGCCTCGAGCGGCCCAGCCGATCCGACCCCGGCGATCTCGAGGTTGGAGAAGTCGTTCTTCGGCGTGCCGATGGTCGAGGTCGGACCGAACCGGGTCGCGGCCTTGTTGCTGCGGGCGGCGTGCCACGCCGAGCCGTCCCGCCAGTAGACCCAGATCCGCCCACCTGGGCCCGGGGTGACGATGACGTCCGAGGGGCCCTGCCCGTCCTTGAAGGTGGCGAACGGGCTCTTCGCGCCGAGCTTCCAGACGTCGACGGACTTGTTCGCGGAGGTGACGTACGCCGTGTAGACGCCGCCGCCGGCTCGAGCGGCTGCGCTGACGTCCTGTTCGGGACCGTACGACGTGGTGCCGCCGCCCGCGTAGGAGCCCGGCGCGTGGAGCGGGGTGCCCTGGGGGCCCGGCAGGATTTGCTGGGCCCAGACGCCGTCCTTGTGGTGGCCGCTGTCGCCGGAAGCCCATAGCGCCCACACCGCGCCGCTCTTGGCGTCGCGGCCGAGCCCGGTGAAGTCGGTGAACGCCATGTGGGCTGCGTCAACATCGGGCGCGGACGCCGGGCGGTGGTTCGGGTCGATGCCGAGGTGGTAGATCACGCCCGGGTTGCCGAGCGCCATCGCGGTGATCGGCGTACCGCCGTTCGGGATCACCGCGACGCCGGCCGCCTGGGCCGCCAGCTCGGTATTCGACATGCTTCCCTTGCCGAGGGTCCAGTGCGTGCCGTCCGTGCTGGTGGCGTAGTCCTCCATGCCGAGTGAGTAGGTGCCGGTCGCGCCCTCGTCGCCGTTGAAGGCGATGTATCGGGTGGAGCCGAGGGCGAAGATGGTCGGGTCGCCGGTGATCTCTGTCCAGGTCGTGGCGAGCACGTTGATGACGCTGCCGAGCGGCTTGCCGGCCGCGTTGAGGATCCGAGCCTGCAACTGGTATTTGGCGCCGACCTTCGCGGTCCAGACCGTCTCGTAGGTGGAGCCGAACTTCGCGATTGAGGGCGTCTCGACGGTGATGTTGATGTTGCCGGAGGAGATCTCCGTCCACTTGGCGCCGCCGGCGGCGGTCGCGCTCGGGACGGCGAGCGCGGTTGCGGTCGCGAGGGCGGCGGTCGCGACGATCGCGAGGCGGGCTCGGCGGCGTGCAGGGCCAGTGTTCATGGGCTGATCTCCCCGAGGGTTCCCTGTATGCGAGGCACCTTAGACCCGGTTGGCAGGTGTCGCCACCTACCAGTTCGTGGGCCGTTGCGAGTGCCCCGACCGCTGCTGGCGAACCGGTTAGGGCGAGCCGGTCGGGGGTGGGCTGCTCGACGTCGGCGGGCTGCTCGAGGCGGGTGGGCTGCTCGGCGGCGGCTTTCGGTCGATGTAGATGACCACAGGGGAGCCGGTTGGGGCGTAGGCCTGGCTGGTGGGCGACTGGCTGACCACCGTGCCCAGCTCGCCCGGAGTGAATACCGCGGACCGCCGCAACACCGGGTTGAAGCCGAACTCCTGCAGGATCGAGGTGGCCGTGGCCGCGTCTTTGCCGACGACGTTGGGCACCTTGATCCGGGAGTTCGAGACGATGAGCTCGACGGTCGAGCCGGCTGGTATCGAGGTGCCGGCCGGCGGCCGGCTGCCGAGCACCTGGTTGGCCGGCGCGCTCGAGTTGCGCGGAATGATCGTGCCGAGCTGCAGCCCGGCCGCGAGCAGCGCGGCCTTCGCATCAGACAGCGTCAGGCCGGGCAGGCCGATCGGTACGTCGACCATCTTGATGCCGAGCGAGACGGTCAGGTCGACGGCCTGGCCCTTGCGCAGGAAGATGCCGGCCGGCGGGTTCTGCCCGATCACCTCGTCGCCGTCGTTCTTGCCGGTGTATTTGCGAGTGATCGAGCCGACGACCAGGCCCTGCGCGGTCAGTGTCGATTCGGCGTCGCCAAGACTCTGATGCAGCACGTTGGGCGTGTTCAGGTCCGCGGTCGAGGTTGCAAGCAGGCTTCGGGCCGCGACCAGCGCGACCACAAAGACTCCGAGCGTCGCGATCGCGAGCAGTGCATACGCAAAGCCACGCTTGCGTTGCGGCGGATCGCGCATCAGCACCGTCGTCGGCGGGACTGAGGTGATCATCGCCTCGTCGTTGCGGGCTACCGGCGTCGCGAGCACCGGCTTACCGGCCAGGGCGCGTTCGATGTCCGCCCGCATCTCTGCGGCCGATCCGTAGCGGTTGACCGGGTTCTTGGCCATCGCGACGAGCACGATCGCATCGACGCCCGGCGGCACATCGGACTCGACCGACGACGGAGGCATCGGGTCTTCACGAACATGTTGGTACGCCACGGAAACTGCGGTCTCGCCGGTGAACGGCGGCGCGCCGGTGAGCAGCTCGTAGAGCAGGCAACCGGTCGAGTAGACGTCGCTGCGCGCGTCGACATGCTCGCCTCGGGCCTGCTCGGGTGACAGGTAGTGCGCCGTGCCGACGACTGCCGCAGTTTGGGTCATGGTGGCCGACGAGGCGGTCAGCGCACGCGCGATCCCGAAGTCCATCACCTTGACCTCGCCGGTGGCGGTCAACATGACATTGCCCGGCTTGATGTCGCGGTGCACGATGCCGGCGGCGTGCGCCTGCTCGAGCGCGGTGCACACCGCGGCGGTGATCTCGAGCGCGCGCTGCGGCAGCAGCCGGCCCTCGGCGCTGAGCACCTGCCGCAGGGTCTGGCCGTCGACGTACTCCATAACGATGTACGGCGTCGCCACGCCGTCGATCACGCCCTCGCCGGTGTCGTAGACGGCCACGATCGAGGGCGAGTTGAGTGAGGCGGCGGACTGTGCCTCCCGGCGGAACCTGCCTTCGAGCGCGGGGTCGCGGTTGAGGTCCTTGCGGAGCACCTTGATCGCGACGTCCCGGCCGAGCCGAATGTCGCGGCCGCGGTGGACCTCGGCCATCCCGCCGTGCCCGATGACCTCGCCGATCTCGTAGCGGTCGGCGAGCAACTGTGGCCCGTCAGGCATCGACGCCACCAGCGGGGAAGGCCACGGTCAAAACGGTAACCGGAGCGTGCGTGATTGGCCGTGACATCGGCTCGCTCCGGCCGCCGTGGCCCGGCCGGGCGTCCGGGCCGGACGTCAACATCCGAGCACCGCGCACATCACCGAACGGGCGATCGGCGCGGCCACCGCACCGCCGGTCGCGTCGCTGCCGAGGCTGCCACCGTCCTCGACCAGCACCGCAACCGCGATCGTCGGATGCTGCGCCGGGGCGAAGGCGACGAACCAGGCATGCGGCGGCAGGTGCTGTGACGCCGTGCCGTGCTGCGCGGTGCCGGTCTTGCCGGCGACCTCGATGCCCGGGATCTGGGCCGCGACGCCGGTGCCGCTTTGCACGACCAGCTCCATGATGTGGGTGACCTCGGTCGCCACGGCCGGGCTCACCGCTCGACGCAGCACGTGCGGCTGGGCGCGGGAGAGCACTGAGGCGTCGGGTGCCTGGGTCTGGGCGACCAGGTACGGCGCCATCTCGACCCCGTGGTTCGCGATCGTGGCGCCGATCATTGCGGCCTGCAGCGGGGTGAGGGCGTCGTCGTACTGGCCGATCGCGGACAGTGCGGTGTTGGGCGGGTTGGCGGTCGAGTTGAACTGGCTGGCCGCGACCGGGAGCGGGATGGTGAGCGACGAGCCGATCCCGAACGCCTTCGCCTGCGCCGCGAGAGCGCGGATCCCCACCTTCAGGCCGATGCCGGCGAAGGCGGTGTTGCACGAGATCCGGAACGCGTTGGCCACGGTGGTCGAGCCGCCGCAGCTCTCACCGCCGAAGTTGTGCAGGAAGACGTCGGTCAGCGGGAGCTTGAGCTCGGTCGGCGCCGGCACGACGGTGTTCGGAGTGAACTTCCCGCTCGAGAACGCCGCGGATGCGGTCACGATCTTGAACAGCGACCCGGGCGGGTAGGTCTCGCTCGTGGCGCGGTCGATCAGTGGATCGCCCGGCGCGTGCAGCAACTGGTGGTAGGTCCGGTTGATCTGGGCCGAGTTGTGCGTCGAGAGGGTCGACGGGTCGTAGGACGGCGAGGTCGCGAGCGCCAGGATCGCCCCGGTCGACGGGTCGAGCGCGACCACCGCTCCGCGCACGCCGTGCAACCCCCGGTACGCCGCCTGCTGGGCCTTGGGGTTCAGGGTGAGGATGACCGAGCCACCCTCGGGGGTGCGGCCGGTGATCTCGTCCGAGAGCCGCTTGAAGAACAGCTTGGTGTCGGTGCCGGCGAGCACCTTGTCCTCGGCCTGCTCGATGCCGGACGCGCCGATGACCAGGGAGTAGTAGCCGGTGACCGGCGCATACGCCGCGCCACCGGGGTAGGTGCGGAGGTACTTGAGCGAGTCGTGGGTGGCGACCGAGCGGGCGACGTCCTTGCCAGCGACCTCGATCGGCCCGCGGTGATCGCTGTATTCGCTGTAGAGCACCCGGACGTTGTGCGGGTTCGCCCGGAGCGAGGACGCCTGCACGACCTGGACGACGTTGCTGTTGATCAGCAGCGCCGCGAACATCAGCAGCGCCGCGATCGCGACGTGCCGCAGCGGCCGGTTCATCGGCGGGTCACCATCGTGGCCGACTCGTCCGGGATCGCCGGGAGCTCGGGCGCGGGCCGCCGCGCGGCATCGCTGATCCGCAACAACAGAGCGAGCAGGATCCAGTTGGAGATCAGGCTCGACCCGCCGTAGGAGAGGAACGGCAGCGTCAGACCGGTCAGCGGGATCAGCCTGGTGACCCCGCCGACCTGGACGAAGACCTGGAGCGCGAAGCCGAACGCGAGCCCGGCGCCGAGCAGCGTGCCGAAGTCGTCGCGGGTGCGGATCGCGGCGCTGAGGCCACGCATGACGATCAGGAGGTAGATCGTGAGGATCGCCATCAGGCCGGCCAGCCCGAGCTCCTCGCCGATGGTCGAGGCGATGAAGTCGGTGTTGGCGAACGGCACGAGGTCAGGTCGGCCCTGCCCGAGCCCGGTGCCGAAGATCCCGCCGGTCGCCTGGCCGAATAGGCCCTGGGCGAGTTGGTAGCTCTGGTTGGTGATGGTCGCCGGATCGAGCGGGTGCAGCCAGATCTGCACGCGCTCGTGCACGTGCGCGACGTAGTGGTCGGCCGCGAACGATCCGGCGACGAAGAGCACGAGGCCGATCAGCAACCAGGACCTGCGGCCGGTCGCGATGTAGAGCATCGCGACGAAGATGCCGAAGAACAGCAGACTCGATCCGAGGTCGCTTTCGCGAGTGAGGATGAGCAGACTCGCCGCCCATGCGAGTAGCACCGGTCCGAGGTCGCGCGCCCGGGGCAGGACCAGGCCGAGCACCCGGCGGCCGGCCAGCGCGAGGACGTCTCGCTTGCGCACGAGATAGCCGGCGAAGAAGACCTCGAGCGCGAGCTTGGCGATCTCGCCGGGCTGGAAGGAGAAGCCGCCGAACCTGACCCAGATCCGGGCGCCGTTGACCGTGCTGTGGCTGGCCGGCAGAAGTGCGGGCAGCACGAGCAGCAACAGCCCGACCACCATCGCCGTGTAGGTCAACGACTGCAGGCGGCGATGGTCGCGGATCACCACGAGCACTCCGACGAACGCGACGATGCCGATGACCGTCCAGACCAGCTGAAGCGGGGCGTCCGCCGTACCCGCCGACTGCCCGGCGGCGTGGGCCCGGGTGGTTGCGGCGAGATCCAGGCGGTGGATCAAAACCAGGCCGATCCCGTTGAGGGCGATCGCGGCCGGCAACAGAACCGGATCGGCGTACGGCGCCAACCATCGCACCGCGACGTGCGCGGCGACGGCAAGCGCGGCGAATCCGATGCCGTCCTCCAACAGGCCGCTGGGCAGCGCGTCGGTGTAGGCGGCGCTGACCGAGGTGAAGCAGACCAGCGTCAGGACGACCGCGAAGAGCACCAGGGTCAGCTCGGTGCCGTGCCGGGTTTCCCCTGACGCCGCGGGGGCCGCGATCGCGCTCATGGCGTCGTCCCGGTGCACCAGGTCGGCGTCGGGGCCTGCTTCGCCGCGGCCGAGGACTTCTTGGTGCTTGCGGTCGGGGTCGGGCTCGGCGCGATAACCGGCGTAGCGGTCGCCAAGGCACAGGCCTGGCTGCGCAGGTTGTCCACGACCTCGGTGGCGTTGGACCTGCCGGTGGCCTGGATCCCGCTCGCGACCCGGTCGCGATCGTCCTGGGGGAGGGCCGTGACCGGCAGGTTGGTCCGCACGTGCAGGTGGGAGAGCTGGATCCCGGCCGCGCTGCCCTGGACGCCTTGGTAGACCGCGACCTGACCGTTCGCCGGCGCGACGTACCACTGGTGGCGGATGTAGACCGCGACGCCGACCACCGCGGCCGCGACCAGGAGTACGACGACAGCGGTGACGGCAGCGAGCCGCCGGGCGATGCTGCGCGGCCTCGGGCCCGCGTCTGCCGCTGGTGACGGAGGAGGAGTCTGGGCCGGCGGGCCGGCGGCCGGCCGCTCGGCCGGCGTCTCGGTCACGGCGCCACCGACGATCGGCGGCCGGTCGGCTTCGTCGCCGTCGACCGGGTCGGCGACGACGCAGGTGATGTTGTCGGGGCCGCCGGCGGCGAGGGCGAGATCGGTGAGCCGGTCGGCAGCCTGTTGCGGGTCGCCGTCCGCCATCGCGGCGGCGATGTCCGTCTCGCTGACGTAGCTCGACAAACCGTCGCTACAGACCAGGAAGCGGTCGCCGGGCTGGATCTCGAGCGTGGTCAGGTCGATGTCGGG
>Ga0265340_10002090_pt1 | contig 11446 bp, 10 predicted proteins | sample 4CB225metaG_FD_202082 | JGI IMG/M metagenome (GOLD analysis project Ga0265340, IMG submission 202082) | Rhizosphere microbial communities from Carex aquatilis grown in University of Washington, Seatle, WA, United States - 4-CB2-25 metaG | ecosystem: Host-associated > Plants > Roots >...
CTTTGGAATCCGCTTTCGACTATGTGGAATTCATCGAGAGCTCTTGGAATCTGCTTGTGACTATGCGGAATTCGTGACGACTGCCTGAAATATCCTTGCGCCAATGCAGATGCGAAGTTGGGCACCGTAAATGGTCGTCCGACCACGTAGGAGTCTACGTGGGGTGCCTGCAATCCGCCTGCGCAAACGCGGTCATCGCGATCTCAGCCATCAAGTTGGGAGTGCATGCCAGATTTTGCAAATTGGGTCCGGTCCATTTTCTTGAGATAGCGCCCAACCAAACGCGCGCCAGATCCGACCTGGTTCTTGAACCAAGACGCAAAAGGTAAACCCCATGCGAATTCAAGACAGGAACCAATATCATGGCCACCTCACCTATTAATCCAATTGAACACCACAGGGCGGAACCAGTGTGTTCTGCTGCTTCAGTAGCTCGGTGTCGTCCCGCGATAGCCGAGCATGAATCGAGCTTCAGTCATGGCACCGAGGTCCGCGTTCCCTGTTCCGATCCTTGCCATAGCTCGTCCCTGGCGTTCCGTCGTTCGGAGCTCGATATGGTGGACGAGGACGTTGCGTGACCAGCCGTGGGTGAGGGGTGCTTGCGCGTATTGGAGGCGCTTCTCTTTCTGCTTGAGTTTGGTGAGGAGCACGACGTTGTGGCCCCAGGATCAATCGTTTGGTGCACCCGCAGTGATCCACGACTCGACGAGGTCCGCTTGCGCTTGCGTGAGCGCAGGGCCGTGAAAAGGCATCTTGGCACCGCACGGAGATGGATCGTCGAGACTCAGCTTCAAGTAGAATATACTCGCATCTGGGTTGCGTGGCGTTACCAAGGTCCCCGCGCCCTTACACTCGGAACCCGACGCTTGCACCCCAACGAGGTTCGTGAACGCTGCTGCCTGAGACGTTAGGTCCAGTTTTCCCAACGAAATGCCAATCCCAGAAGCACCCGTCGTCGTGTGACACGGAGCACAGCTCGTCTCGATGACTTGCGTGTAAACGTCACCAAACGTTGCAGTGCCGCTGGCGATTCCATTGGGTTGACTCGTTGAACCCCCGGCGCCGTAGGCTGGATTGGTCGTGTTGGACTGGCCGCAAGCAATGGGACCAAAGCCGGCGGCTGTGGGTACGGCACACATCAATGGAGTTCGGAACCAAAGTCGTTCGAGTTGTTTTTTCATGGTCAGACTCACGGATGACTCCACACGAGTCCGGCGTTGCGCGAAGCCGGTGCTGCCCAGTACAACGAGCTCAACCCCAAAAAGGTTCCCCAAGAATCGACCACCCGGCAACCACGGTAAAGTAACTTACGCCACCGCGCTTTGAATTGGGCATACAATCGGTAAGTTTCGCCCTGTGCGGGCGATGGTTCGGTTTGCTGCGAAATCTTTTGAACGGTTTGAGACTCGGCGGGCACGAAGGGGCAATTGTACGAAGCGCGACACGTGGTGCCGTTCTGTTGGGCAATCCCGCCTGCAGTTCGCGCGTGATGTGCCCGGCTTGCACTGCACGAGTCATTCAACGTGAATCGCGTCGGACCGATCCGTATTTCCATCGTGGTTTTGCAGCTGCTCTGCTTGGCCACACCCAGAGCGGTTGCTGCCGCCGACACATCGACAGCTTCCGCTGGCGCTGAGGCCGTCACACTGCCGCAACTGCGCAAGTCACAGATCGCACACTGGCCAAACGCTGAACCCCCGCGTCCGGATGTGGGCGTGACATTTGCCATCACTGTCAGCGAGCGAGGGAAAGTCACTGAAGCGGAAGTGGTAGAGTCCGCTGGCCCGCTGCTGGATGAAGCCGCCCGAAGCGCCATTATGGCGTTCGAGTTCGAGCCTGCTCGCAAAGGGGGCCAACCGGTCGCCGTACGTTTGCACTATCGTTATGTGTTTACTCCACCGAGTGAAGAGCCTGAAGCCGCGCCCCAGGCACCTGAAGCTTTGGCTCTGGCTGGCGACGCCAACGCCGCGCCAGCCGAGCAATCCGAGGCACCTAGCGCCAAAGACGTCGTGCCCTTGACCGCCCCAGTGCGGCAAACCGTGGCCGCAAGCGAAGTGCCCATCGCCGACGAGAGCTATTCGGCAGTTGCCGAGGTCGAGGCGCCTGTGCGCGAAGTCTCTCGACACACGGTCGAGCAGCAGGATCTCACAAAAATTCCCGGGACTTCCGGTGATGCGCTGCGTGCAATCGAAGTCATGCCGGGCGTGGCGCGAACGAGTATTGCTTCGGGTGACCCGATATTACGTGGGGCGGCGTGGAACGAGAGTCGCTCGTATATCGAGGGTGCGACCGTGCCGTTGCTCTATCACCTGGGTGGAGTCAAGAGCGCGTTCAACTCTCGTCTACTATCGCGCGTTGACTTGTATCCAGGAAACTACAGCGCGAGCATGGGGCGCGGTGTTGGCGGCGTGGTGTCTGCTCGCATCCGCGATCCACAGCGAGACCGGCCACACGCGTTGGCTGAAGTGAGCGTGCTCGATAGCATGGCGCTTGTCGAAACGCCCATCGGTAAGGACGCAGCGGTAGCGGTGGCTGCTCGACGCAGTAACATCGGCTTCTTCTATGATGCGTTTGCTCCGAAGAGCGGCTTCTCCGTGACGGCAGTTCCGACCTATTACGACTACCAGGCTCTCGGCGCGTTCCAGCTTTCTCGGCATCATCAACTGCGCGTCATGGGCTACGGGAGCCACGATGCCTTGGAGCTGCTCTTCGCTAACCCGAGCGACTTCGATCCGGCGATCCGCGACAGCGTGGCAACTTCGATTGGATACCACCGTCTGCAAGCTGCACTGCGCAGCGAACTTTCCTCGCGCCTGACACAGAACGTGCAGGTAACCCTGGGCTACACGCAGATGCACCAGGTGATGGGCTCCACCCATGCCGAACTGGGGCAATATGATTGGATGTCGCGCGGTGAGTGGAACATCCGTGCTTCGGATTCCTTGCGGATTGACCTTGGATACGACGTGGAAGCGTCGTCGCTGTCGGGTTACTACGTGGGCAATCGACCGCCACAAGCCGAAGGCGAAGTCATGAACGGCGGCGCGTCGAGCGAGGCTGTCATCGACGTGAGCAACCTCAATCGAATCAACGCGGTGCGTCCTGCAGGCTATGCTGAACTCGAATGGCGCCCCATGCAAGAACTGCTGGTCGTGCCCGGCATTCGGGTGGATCGCTACAGTGACCAGGGAGCCTGGACCGTGGATCCGCGATTGTCGATGCGCTACGACGTGGCGCCGCGCGTGAGCCTCAAGTGGGGGGTCGGAATCTATTCCCAGAACCCGCAATACTACGAGCTCCTGGCTGCTCTGGGCAATCCGCAGCTCAGGCCTTATAACGCCCAGCAACTCAGCGCTGGGATCGAACACCGCCCAGCCGACACGCTCAGTTGGGGCCTGGAAGGGTTTTACAAGCACCTGCAGAATCGAGTCGTGTCGACACCGGGCGGGACTGCGCCGTACTTCATCAACTCGGGTGTCGGGCAGGTTTACGGGGTCGAGGTGTTTGCACGATATGCGGACCAGCATTTCCACGGTTGGTTGGCGTACACGCTGTCGCGCAGTGAGCGTCAAGATCGCGGCGACCCCTGGCGACTCTTCGAGCAGGACCAGACCCATATTCTTGCCATCGCTGGCAACTACGATCTCGGTCGCGGCTGGGAAGTGGGTGGGCGGTTTCGTTTGACCAGCGGCAACCCTTACACACCCGTGACGGCGGCCGCCTTCGACGGCAAGACGGGCACGTACCAACCCATCAATGCAGCACCCTTTAGTGCCCGTAACCCCATGTTCCACCAGCTCGACGTTCGTGTGGAGAAAACCTGGTCGATGCGGCAATGGAAGTTCAGCTGTTTTCTCGATCTTCAGAATGCATACAACGCCAAGAACTATGAAGGTTTCGACTACAGTTACGACTATCAGAAACGACAAGCCATCGCGGGGTTGCCATTGCTACCGAATTTCGGTGTGCGAGGTGAGATATGAACGACCGATGCCTCAAGACGGGACTATTGCTGAGCTTCCTGGCAGTCACGCTCGCCTGTGGTGACCCACTGGTAGCGCCCGAGTTGATCACGGGCAATCGAGTGCTGGCCGCGCGGGTGCAAGTTGCGACTGATGCCAATAGCGCCTGGGTGATGCCGGCCGAGGCTGGGCGCGTGCGCTGGCTGGTGGCAAGCCCTGCTGGGCCGCCCGCGCTCAGCTGGGCATTTTCGGCTTGCGTTGCCGAGACGACTTCGCGGGGCCTCCCGCTCTGTGCAGCCCCGGCATTCTCACAATTCACCCAAACCGCGCCTTCCACAGCCGAGCCGCACTTCGACTTTACGATGCCTGCCCAGGCCACGCTGGGGGGCGCAACGCAGATCGCCATCAGCGGAGCCGCGTGCGAAAGTGGCGCACCCGCGTGGGGCGCGACTGTGGGTGAGTTGAGTGCCGCCACTTGCCCGGACGGCTCGGGGAGGCCGCTACTGGCAACGGTGGAAGTGCAAGCTGCGATCAACGGTGCCACGAATGCAAACCCAGACTTTGGCAGGGTCACGCTGCTGCTAGACAACGCTGAGTGGCCCGCGTGGAGTGAAGACGAAGCAACTGCCGATGGTTGCGCCAACCCAACTCTCTCGGTGCCGCAAGTTGCGGTGGGAGGTCCGAGCCATGAGCTTGCCTTCTCCATCCCGGGTGACATGAGCGAACGGCTCGTGCAGGTTACAGAACGCTCGGCAGCCCGCGAGACGCTCAGCCTTGCGCACTTCGTGACTGCCGGTGACCTGGAGCGGGCCTATAGCGAAGTCGATCTCGACGTCGACCCTGCAACCACCCGCGTGCGTTGGACAGCGCCCGAGACCGTACCCGTGGGTGGCGAGTTCGTTCGCTTCTACTTGGTGCTGCGCGACGGGCGCGGGGGCAATGACTTTGTCGAGCGCGCGTTGTGCGTGGTGCCGCAATGATGACTTCCAATCGAGCCTGAGGTTAAACCATGAATATCCAACCTGCCATCAATGCATTCAACCAACTCGGAACTGTCTGGATCCTCTGGCTGCTCGGCGGCCTCAGTGTGGCGGCAGTAGCCGTGATCATCGAGCGGACCATCGTGTTCTTGCTGACCCGCGACCAACCACAACGGCTTCAGAAAGAGCTCCGGGACCTGCTGGCAGCAGACCAACTTGACGAAGCCCGGCGTCGACTCGAACAGTCCCGGTCTTTCGAAGCACGGATCGCCGCCGCAGGCCTGCTCGCAAGCGGCCCGGGTAGCGCTGAGGAGCGGATGCTCTCGGAAAGTCAATCAGTCCGTCTCGATATGGAGCGCAACCTCACTTACCTTGGTACGCTGGGTAACAACGCGCCATTCGTTGGGTTGCTCGGCACGGTGATCGGGATCATTGGCGCATTTCACCAATTGGGCAACGGTGTCGGTCAGATCTCCGCAGGTTTGATGAGCCAGATTGGTGAGGCATTGATCGCCACTGCCGTCGGTCTCTTGGTGGCGCTCCCATCCGTAGCCAGTTACAACCTATTTCAACGACTCATCACGGCACGACTCGGTCGCGCCGATGCGCTCGCGCATGATGTGCTCGCCTATTTCAAGGGCTGCAATGAGTTCTGTCGCAATAGCGAGCGGCCAATCGCAGCGGAGTAATACACAATGGCAGCCTCTAGCACGCAACGGGGTGAACCCATCACGAGCATCAACGTGACACCGCTCGTAGACGTGGTTCTCGTTCTTCTCATCGTTCTCATGGTTACGGCTGGGTATATCGCAAAGCAGGCCATTGCAGTAGACTTGCCCAAGGCGTCCACGGGCGAGTCCCTGCAGCTCACTCTGGCCATTACCATCGAGTCCGATGGTAACTTGTTTCTCGATGCCACACGGATCACACGTGAGCTACTGCAGCAAAGGATCCGGCAAGCGCACACTCAGGACCCCGAGGTGCGTGCTGTCATCGCTGCCGACGGAGCCACCCGCCACAAGAGCGTGGTGAGTGTTATCGATTTGCTCCGGCGTGAAGGAGTTTCCAAGTTTGCGATCAATGTACAACCCGAAGACGTGATTGAAAGATGAACCGCGTCGTTTCGTTCATTGCCCCCCTGGGTTGGTTGTCGAGTCTCGCTATTCACGCTGCAGCAGGCGCGTTGCTGCTGCAATCTGCCCATGGCGCACGCATGCGTCGGCCGCCGACCAGCGTCACGTTGTCGGTTGTTTCTGTCCCGCGCGTGCATCCCGCGGCGCCTGTGCTGCCCGTACCAACCAGCGCGCCCGCAACGAACAAGGCACCTGCACCAACCAGCACTCGGAACCCGGAAAAGGAGCCCGCCCACAAAGTTACGCCAGCGACTCCAACGCCCGTGGATCTTACGGGTGTAACGCTGACCGGGGGTGAATGGGCAGGGTGGGCGAGCATGACCGGCAATGGGCTGGCTATGGACAACCCAATTAGACATGCTGTCGCTGCTGCTCCCCAGCGTCCAACCCCGGCGTCCAACAACACAAGGAAAGGCAGTCACCCGGCGCTGGCAGTCGTGGAAGTGGTTTCGGTCAATGATCTGGGTGCAAAGCCAACGCCGCCTTCATTGAACGCCAGACTACTTGCCAACTACCCAGCAGTAGCCAGGCAACAGGGCCAGGCAGGTAGCGCCCAGCTGCTGGTGCGGATTGACGCGGACGGCGTGGTTCGGCAATGCACCATTCAAACCGAATCGAGCGCTGAGTTTGGGGCGGCCTGTCGCCGCACGCTGCTTGGCTCGCAATGGTCGGCTCCTCACGATCGAACCGGCAAAGCCGTTGTCACGCAGATCTACTACACGTGCGATTTCCGGGTGAGTGGGTCATGATTGCCGGCGCCATTGCTTGGTGCGCTGTATCTGACCGGGTGTGCGGCTGTTGCTGAGAATGTTTTACTTGAACGGTTCGGGGCTGATCGGGCACAAAGGCTCGAACCCTTGAACAAGCGCACTCTCGTCATTCAGGCACTGCTTTCATTCGGGCTGCAGATCGGTGTTGCTCGGGCGGCTGAGGACTCACAGTCGGCTATTCCGGAGCAAGCGCAGGCTCATGCAAGGTCGGCGCTCTGTGTGCAGATTGCGGCCGGGCCACAGCCGCTCGATTCACGAGCGGTTCGAACCGCGATAGAGAGCGAACTCGGGATAGACACCAGTAGCGTAGTCACGCCCGCAACGATCGGTACCGTGCGCGTTGAGCCCGGCAAGGGCGCGTTCGTTACCGTGCGTTACGAGTCAGCCGATGGCGGCACTCAGCTCAAGCGGCGCATGGCACTGCCCGTGGATCCCTCGCGACGGGTCCAGGTCATTGCATGGGTCGTGGGCAATCTCGTGCGTCACGAGGCAGACGAGATTCTGCTTTCTATGTTGCATCGGCGTGAAAAGCCAGCTGGCGATAGCGTAGCGCTCGACGCACCCGTTGACACAGCGAGTGCGTCTGCTTATGGGGCATCAAACGAGCCACAGACCACACCCGCCAACGCCGGTAACGCGACAACGCCCAAGCAGCAAATCAGCCGTGTGGCGGTCAAGCCGCCTCCTGCTTGGGTGCAGAAGCCATCCAAGTCCGCAGACTCACCCAATCCGTCGCCGGATCTCGGCCCGACGCGGTTCTTTCACGCGGCGCTATTTTCACCGACGCTCGCTTGGCCCGCGGATGCCGCGCAGCACGCGTTTCGCTTGAGTCTTGGGGGCGTCTACAGCAAAGTGGGTGCACTCGACGGCGTAGGGATTGGATGGTTCGTGAACCGCGTCGAGTATCACTCGAGCGGAGCGCAGCTCTCGGGACTATGGATCGATGGCAGCGAGCACGTGGGCGTGTTGGTGGCGGGTCTTGCCACTCGCTCGCGCGGCGCTCTCAGTGGCGCCGAGCTCACGGGACTGGTCACTTTGCGCTCGGGTCGCGTGGTAGGTGCGCAAGTTACGGGGGCTGGAGCGTACGCGGGCGGTGGCGTCGAAGGCGCGCAGTTGAGCGGTGTGTTTTCCTATTCGGCATCCGAAGTCCAGGGTGTTCAATTGGCGGGCGGTGTGAACATTGCCAATGGCGACCTGCACGGCCTGCAAATCTCCGGCGGCGTCAATTACCAAAGCAAGCACAGTAGGGGAGCACAGATCACAGGTGGCGTGAACGTGGCAACTGACGTGGATGGCCTTCAAATGGGCCTGCTCAACGTGGCACGCGACGTTGACGGACTGCAGCTGGGCGCGGTTAACGTGGCGCGAGACAATCGTGGCATTGCCCTAGGCCTATTCAATTGGTCCGCGGGTGCTCGCCTGCAACCCACGTACTTCTATCAGACCCCAGGGTACCACAGTGCCGGCTATCGAACGCTGTCTGGCTACTCCACAGGCACAATCAGCTTTGGCTATGATCCCTCCACCAAGCGCGCACGGACTCACTTTGCCACGGGTCCCCGCTACGCGTACGACCGTTTCGCAATCGGTGCAGAGTTGGGATATGGTTGGGTGCTCGAGAACATGTCGGGTGCGCCTTCGGACCGTGCCCACGAGTTAGACCTCATCGGAACCGTTTCAGTAGAAGTCATCCGCAAGTTAGTCTCGGTGTATGCCGGCGGTGGGGTGGTGCTGCCCGTGGCCGGAGTCGTGGCCATCGAGCCGCACGGCCTGGCCCAGGCGGGAGTCAGCTTTTTTTAGCCGCATCGCCCGATCGCGGGCAGTCGTTGCGGAATCATTGAACGCAATCCGGGGGTGCGGGCACCAAGGCAACGAGATGTTTGCCAGTGGCTGCACGACCCGTCGCGATTCACGCATGGTTGATGTGTGCTCAGCAGTCCGCACTTCTGCCCCCTGCCAACAAGGGCTACCATGACGATGAACGAGTTGGCATTAGCGGAATACGGTGCGGTGGGCTTGCAAGCCGACGACCCTGAAGCGGAACGGCGTGAGCGACTCAGTCGGGGCGACATATCAGCCGTGGCCGAAGCCTATGACCAGTATCATGTAGTCGTGCGTGCCTTTGCGCGCCGGCTAGTTGGCGATGATGCCGCTACGGAAGATCTGGTGCAAGAGGTCTTCATCGCGTTGCCGTCCGCCATGCGTCGGTTTCGTGGTGATGCTTCAATAAAAACATTCATCCTGTCGATTGCAGTCAATCATTCGCGACACCACGTTCGCGCTGCTGCTCGCCGGCGCAAAGCGCTAGAGAACATCGCTGACGGGCAATTGTTTGGCGATGCATCCGCACATGACCCTGAGTCATTGTCGCGACGTAAGCAGTTGGCAGAGTTGCTGCAGCGCGCGCTGGACCAGTTGCCCTTGGACCAGCGGGTCGCGTTCGTGTTGTGTGAAGTGGAAGACCGATCGGCGCCCGAAGTGGCTGGCATTGTGGGCGCGCCTGAGGCCACGGTCCGCACGCGACTGTTTCACGCCCGCAAGAAATTGCGCAATCTTCTCGAAAGGCAAGGGGTGACGTCATGACTGACCGATTGACGCAAGCCGTCCAAGCCCTGCGGGAAACCATTTCGGGAGTGGAAACCGGGGCTGCCCACTATACTCGGTCCCGCGTGCTCGGCGCGGTTCGCCAGCACAAGCGACGCCGAGTGATCGGTATGGCGTTCGGTGTGCCGTTTGCGGCCGTCCTTGCCGGATCCGTGGCTTGGGCAGCCACCAACCCAAGTTTAGTTAACTTCGTCGAGCGCGCTTCTATAGCCCTATTTCGAGGCAATGGGCGCGTGCAGCCAGCGCATGCGGCCGCGTCCAGTCGAGTGCAACCCCAAACGAACGTTAAATCAACCGATACAGGGGCGGTGAGTGATTCGGCTCCGGTTGTTTCGTCGTCTGCTGCTTTGCTCGAGCCGGGGCCCGTTGCTGCGTCGAGCCAGAACCCACAGGTCAAGATCTCGTTGCTGTCAGAACGTCGCGCACAGGCAGTTGCCACAACTGGTGACGGTGAGATAACCGAGCGCGAACTGCTCCTATACGAGAAAGCCCACCGGGCGCATTTTGTCGACAAGAACTGGCCTGCGGCACTTTCGGCATGGGACGAATACCTACACAAAGTTCCCAGTGGGCGGTTTGCCATCGAAGCCCGGTACAATCGAGCTCTCTGCCTCGTGCGCCTGGGCAATGTCGAACAAGCGCTTCACTCGCTCCGTCCTTTTGCTCAGGGCTCGTACGGAACCTATCGTCAGAGAGAAGCGCAAGCGCTTATCGACCAGATCGAATCCGCAAAGCCGTGAGCTTGCGGACAACGGTGCGATGCTTTGCGACGAGTTTCAGTACACTATGGGTTACCATAGCTGCCGCCGCATGGCCAGCACCCGGCTACTCCCTTCTTGTATCACCACCCACGAACACGACAGTGCCAGACCGGGCGAACCGTGCGTGGTTCTGAACACGAGCAGCGAGTTGATTACGATCGACTGCGCCAACGGCGCCAGTTACGGCACACGCAACCAGCACCGTTCGAATGAGCACCCCGTTTGCCGCGACTTTGTGGAACTGCCGGGCGAGTCGCGTGAAGAAATGCTCGGCCGTCTCATCAGGAACCTCATGCACCACGGCAACGCCAGCGCGATCCTTGACATCTGCGAAGGCTTGCTCTGGCCACTGGGCGCCAGGCTCCAGGACGACCACGCAACCGGAAGACTGGTCGAGGGTCGAATTAGATATGTTGACTTCAGTTGAGGACATAAGTTTGTGGTTCAATTGGGACCCCGGTTATGTATGTCTCGCCAAGCGAATTGGCTAGACCCGGGGACATCTGTTTGGTGTCACGATTTCGTGAAGTTTTGTTGCGACCCGCTGTAAAGTCTGGCCGGTCTATCAAGCCAGTTGGTCCGGTACTCGTCAAACAACTTTCCCGCGGTTGAGTTTATTCCACGCACCCCGTGCCCCCGACCCAGCGCCCTTGCGCCCGGCACACTGATCGCGGTCGCGTCCGCGTTACCAGCAAGAGCGATAGACTCGCCCGGCCCCGGCTTGCGCTCTACGGCACAAGGGTTCCGGTTGAGGTGTGCACGCTTATCGCATCACTCTCGATGTGTGCGTCGACAGTGCTCAGAAAGATGGATTGCTGGCGACCGAGATTTGCGTGACAGTTTGACTTGAAAACTGAGCCAGTAGACCGCGTTGCTCCTCGGTGAAGGTGCGACAAATCGTGTCAGGGATTGCGCCGGGTGGGAATGCCGGGCTAGGGTGCTGCCGTCGTGATGTTCACCGAGCCGCCCGTGAGCGAGCCGGAGGTTGCGTTCAACGTGATCGATCCAGCGGTCGTCGTGGACCGAACGATGGCCATCAGCTTGCCGCTGAAAGCAGCATGCGACGTCCCTTTGTAGGAGTCGTGATTGATCGAGTTTCCGGCGTCGAGGCCCACTAACGCGCCAGGACCGCTGATCGTGAACGCGATCGTGTTGCTGGCTTGGGGCACGACGACTCCCTGCGTGTCGACGATGTCTACTTCGACGTAGGCCAAGTCGCTCCCGTCCGCCGCGATC
>Ga0265340_10002091_pt1 | contig 11444 bp, 8 predicted proteins | sample 4CB225metaG_FD_202082 | JGI IMG/M metagenome (GOLD analysis project Ga0265340, IMG submission 202082) | Rhizosphere microbial communities from Carex aquatilis grown in University of Washington, Seatle, WA, United States - 4-CB2-25 metaG | ecosystem: Host-associated > Plants > Roots > Rhizosphere...
CATCGCTGAGCTCATGGACTACTCGGACAAGTACGACGTATCTTTCACGGCTTGGGCCGTTTGGCCCCAGAACAACGGTGGCACGCTATCGATGGGGATGTGCTCGTATCCGGGCATCACCGAGCCATTTCCCAACCTCAACTCGCCATATGAGGCGGACTACAAGGTCTGTAAGGACCTGACCAGTTGCGAATCGGCGATGAAGAAGCCCATGCCCTGGGTCGGGCAGTACGTTTTCGACGAAATCGCCAAGCACGCGGGGGGCAAGTAATACCTCGACCTGAATGCGCCGGAACCCTGCTGGGCAAGGCCGGCGATACCCCTGCGCGGCCTTTTCATGCTGCCAGTGTTTCCATACCGCTGCAGCGCGATGACGCGAAGATAGGCCGCATCGTCCGCCCGCGGAGCGCGGCCAAAGGGCTTCAGGAAGGTCCGAACGCTGTCTCGAAAGTAGCTGCTGAAGGTTGCAGTATGGCGACCCGCCTTGGTCTCGCCGTATCGAAGAGCACGCAGGACGCTGGCGTCATTGAGCAGTGATGCGTGCATTGCCCGGGCTTGCGCCGGCCAGGCCACGGTAACACGGGCCGGCAATGGCTATGGCACAGCGGGATATTCACCTGCGGTGGCCGCAAGTGTTTCACCCGCAGCGCGAGATGGGCATGCGGCGGCCGCAAGTGCCTCCCGCGCGGCAGGAGACGCACGTGAGGAATCCGCAAGTGGTTCTCGCGCGGCAGGAGACGGACCCGAGTCGGCCTCAACCGGTTTCCGCGCGGCTGGATATGGGGCATGCAGTGACCGCAAGTGGTTCTCGCGCAGCACGAGCGTCACTTGCAGTGGCCTCGATAGGTTCTCGCGCGGAATGACACCGCTGTTGCCGTAGTAAATTTCAGTTGCCAATACTCGTCGTCGTTCTGCATCGATTGGCTCGATGCAAATTTCTCAAGTGCGGCGGAATACGACGATCTGTACCAACCGCCAACGGGCGGCAGTACAAACTCCTCATCGTTCACAGCTGCGGGTTCCCTGGTGTACGGGATTGCGAGCGACTACAGTGCAACGTCTGCGCTCGTCAAGGCTTCCTTTTTCAGCGTGGAGAGTGCGGGCTTGGACCGAGCCCAGCTCGCGGGTGGCCTTACTGAAGGCTCTAAGATTGTCGATGTTAATGCATCCTCTGTGATTCTTGCAGATGCCACGAGCAACCTTTACCGCGTGCCCCTGCCGCTCGGACTGGGGTCACAGCCGCCACAGTCGCTCGGGGTAACCGGTGCTGCCGCCACGGAAGGCGCGGGCAAGCTCTACTGGATTGATCCACAGGGTACCTTGTACAGTTGCACCTTGTCTAATTGCGCGAGCACGACAACCGTTCGTGCGAACGGGCAGGCCTATTCCGATCGCATTCTTTAAGACAGCACGGCGCTCTATTGGGGTCGGGCCAATCCCCCGAAGTGATGCGGCTTGCAAAGTAGGTCTCTCCCGCGGCGCGGCGCGCTGCGCGAGGGATTGGCGGCTATCTCGCAATTGGCGCAACCCAGGCCACGAGTGGTTTCAAAAACATCGGGGGCAACCCGAGCGGTGGCTCTCCGAGTATGGGCGGTACTGAGCCAACGCAAAGCATGTCGCCTTTGCTCAGAGCCAGCACGTAGCCCATCGAGTCCGAGCTTCGTGACCGCCTAGCCCTCAAGTTAATTATGCCGCCTTGGAAATATTCGTGTCAGCCCATTCTTCGTGTCGCCATCACCAACCTGGGCTTCTCGACCGTGATCCTGATCGGCGCCGCCGACTACGTCCTGGCAGGGGACGCTGGCGCAAAGAGGCACCAGCGCTTCGAGGAGCTAGAGCTGACGTAGTTCCTCCAGACGACAATCCTGCTTGAACGCGCGGGGCTCAAGTGCCATTGTGCAAAGCGGAATGGCCAAGTTGCCATGCAAATTTGCAATCCGAGCTCTGAGCGGATTGTAATAAGCAAAACAATCCAAGCTCGCGCTGGTGGAAACGCCCCGTCCACCGAAGGAAAAAGCCACATGAGATCCATTACTCTTTTCTCAGGTGTAGCCGCACTTTGGTTCATTGCAGGTTGCGGCAGCAGTAATGCCCCCGGCGGTGGCTCGCAGGTAGGAGGCAGCACCAGCGCAACGACTTCTGGAGCCGGATCGGGTGGCATTGGCGGTGGCTCCAACGGCTCCGCGAGCGGCGGCGAAACCACCAGCTCAAGCAAAACCACGGCTTCGGGTGGCGCTCCGGGTGGCGGCGCCTCGGCCACGGGTGGCGCGGTCGGGAACGGCGGCAAGAGCGCAAGCGGAGGTGCCCCCATCGGTGGAATCGCCAACTCTGGTGGTCGCAGCGCGGCGGGAGGTGCTTCCGCCAGCGGTGGCGCTTCCGCCAAGGGTGGTGCATCAGCCGCCGGAGGTGCTTCCGCCAGCGGTGGTGCTTCCGCCAGCGGCGGCGCTCCAGCCAGCGGCGGCGCTCCGGCGTCTGGTGGCAATCCCGCTTCGGGCGGGGCCGTGGGCAGCGGGGGTAAGACTGGCGGCATTGGTGGCGCCAGTACGACGGAGCCCACCACGTACCAAGGCCCTTGCGACGTGCTCGCCAGTGGATGCGCAGAGGCGTACGGCATGGCAAGGGCGATGACCGCGAAGTACACGGGGCCGCTCTTCCAGATTGGGCTGACCAGCGACAAGTCGAAGACGCTCGATATCGGGCAAACCAGCGATCACAAGGCGGACCTGTCTACCTGGAGCGCCTTCTGCGGCGGAAACCAGTCGAACTGTGTCGTCTCGAAAATCTACGCCCAGATCCACAGCGGAGCCAACGACTTGCAGCCGGCGGTGTGGAGTGCGCCGTGGGGGCCGGATTGCAGCGCCGGCGGCTACACTTGCGCCGCGAAATTCACCATCGAGTCGGCGACGAGCTTGCCCATCCTCACCACGGACGCGCCGCAGGAATACGCAATCCGCACCAACAACACTGAGAACTTCGCCACCGGGATCAACGCCGGCAAGACCGCCCTGGGGCTCATGTACAACGGAAAGCCAGTCGCCAATACGGTGTACTGCTGCGGCGTATTCGGCGTCACCCACAAGTATGACGCGAACGACACCGCCGGTACGGATTTCATGGTCGCCCTGGCGTACGGGTGGAGAGATTCGGGCGGCTGCTGCATCGCTGTAAACTGCGGCGGGAACAACAAGTACTGCGTCGGGGCTGAGGAAGAGGAAAACAACGATCTGTACGACTATGGTAGCGCTCCCGCAGAGAACGCCATGGTGGTGACCCAGTTCGACCCATCCAAAAACGCTGTGATCAGCTACATGAACGGCACCCAGGTGCTTTCGCACTCGCCACCCAAGGCCTCTCTCAACGTATCGACCGCAATCCATATCGGCGGCGGGGGCGATCTGAGCCAACCCGACCCGGTTCGTATGCGGGAAGCTCTCGTTACCAACAGCGTGATGAGCGCGAGCGACGTGACGGCGATGAAGACGAACATCACCACCTTCTTCTCGATGCTGAACTTCCCGTGATAAGCAACGGGACGGCGCTTTGCTGTTGACCGCTGTCCTTTCATCGCAAGGACAGCTTCCCCACCGCGCCAACCTGCCGATGCGGACGAATTGGTAAAGCTACTTATTCGTGGGCGGCCGCAATGCCGTTACGCACCACGTACAGGGCCGCAGCAGCCCGCGTGCGCACGCCGGTTTTGGCACAATTGTTGGTTCGAGATCGTGACGTACTGATACCGGGTTTCCATGATACCCAGGCCGAGGCACACGACCTGGCGCGATTGGTAAAGTTCGAGCTTTCACCCGAAGTCAGTGCATCTCGTCGCCCACCTCGCACTGTGTCAGGTTCACAAACAACCTAGCCACCAGTCGATGCGTCACCGGCCGTCACCGCACCGCCGGTCGCAGACCCGCCACCGACTGCCACCGTGCCGCCAGTCGCAGAGCCACCACCGAACCTTGCAGAGAGCACCCCGCGAAAAAGTTGAGCGCCAACCCACCCAGTAGCGCAACTCCCCCAAGTTGGCGTACGAATTGCACATGTAGGCAGATGTCAGTCGGAGCGGCCATATTCATTTAACTTACGTCTCGGTAGATAACCTTAGATATTTCGCGCCATTCTTATACGCCTGTCAAGCGCCGCGGGCCCCTGTTGACGGCATCACAAGCTCAAAAACACTGCCAAAAGCAAGACAGCCGAGATCTTGCTAGCGCTGTGATGTCGCCCGCGCGTGACCCCATCCAACAAAAGCTACTGTCGAACCACGACCCCCGTAGCAGTACGGGTTCGCACCTTTTGTGAATACACAATGGACACAAGTATCAGTTTACGTAACACCCGGACTGCGACAATTCATGTGCTCATCAGTGGAATCTGAGCAGCTCACCGTTCCCGCCGCAAGCTTCTGACAGGAGGAATCATGGTTAGGGCTGAAGTTGTGGCAGGCGCTAGCTGCGCAATGTTGGTCGACAACCCGGCTGTTCACGAATCTTCCAGAACCTTCTTGGCACGCATTGCATGGGTGAGCCATCTTATGTGGTGGTCTCGCAATTGCGTTATTCCGTGCTGACTCGTTCTCGAGGGTTCGGAGCTGTCTTGCAGTTTGCGAAACAACTTCAAGGAGCTTGTATGCGACGTATCTCGAAACCTTCATTACTCGTGATTGCTGCCGCCACCGTTTGGGGACCGGCATGCAGTGGGACGGGCAGCAGCACAGGGCAAGGAATCGGTGGTAAGGGCGATGCCGCTGGTGGCGCCTCGAACGGCGGAGCTAAAACGGGCGGTTCGACTGCCATTGGCAACGGTGGGACGGGCGGCGGCAATGCGCAGGGCGGCACCGCTGCCGGCGGGGGACAAAACACCGGCGGCGTCCTGCATACCGGCGGAGCAACCGCCAAGGGCGGTGGTACAAACGGCGGCAGTCCTCAAGCAACGGGAGGCTGGTCAACGGGTGGGGCAGCTGCGACAGGAGGCGTTAAGACAGGCGGTGCGCCGAGCACAGGGAGCGCTACGGGTGGCACAAAGAACACAGGAGGAGCCGCCGCTACGGGAGGAACGACAGTGGCTACGGGTGGCACGTTGGCGGCAGGTGGCGCTTCCGTAGGCGGCACAAGGCCTACGGGCGGAGCGCCGGCAACTGGCGGTAGCACCGGGAGCGCTGTCGGCGGGTTCACGGGTCAACTCACTCCGCAGCAGGCTGCCAAGCTCATGTCCCCGGGCTGGAATCTAGGCAATTCCTTCGATGGGTCCCCCAATGAGACGAGCTGGGGGAACCCGACGCCAAGTCAAACTCTGATCAACGCCGTGCACACAGCGGGGTTCAAGACACTGAGGCTTCCCGTAACCTGGACGAACCATATCGGCGCTGCGCCGTCCTACACGATCGATGCGGCGTGGATGACCAAGATCACGCAAACGGCGCAGTGGGCCATCGACGCTGGCATGTACGTCTTCGTCAACACGCACCACGAAGCCGATGGGAATGGGGGCTGGGTTACTTTTCCTCAGACCTCCGCTGCAGCGAGCGTAGCGGCCGAGGTGACGGCGGTGTGGACGCAGATTGCCACGGCCTTCAAATCGTTTAACAGCCGGCTGATGCTCGAGTGCTTTAACGAGCCCAACGAGGCCGGAGGCGGCAACACGACGCAGGCGCAAACGGATCTCAATCTGTACCTCGAGGCGTGCTTCAGTGCGATTCGAGGCACCGGCGGCGCCAATGCTACCCGCATCATCATGATCCAACCGGTAGGCGCTAGCCCTATCCAGTCGGGTATCCAGGCTATGCAGGAGGTCAGCTTTATCAACGACCCGAATCTCGTGATATCGCTTCACACCTATTACCCGACGAACTTCGGACTGAGTACGACTGCTTATGCGTGGGGAAGCTCTTCGGACTATACCAGCATGCAAAATTCGCTCGCCCAGCAAATCCGAGTCTGGTTGCCCACACCGGTCATTTTTATCGGCGAATGGGGCTCCATGGAAGCTCAGGCAACGGCCAACAGGGCTGCGCATGCGCTCGCCTATGCTCAAGACACGACAACGGCCAACATCGTCCCCATCTGGTGGGACAACGGGGGCTCAGGCACGAGTTCGTTCGCCCTCTTCGATCGGAACAGTGGTGCTCAAACGTTCCCAACCATCGTTGCTGGGATCATGACGGGTGTCCAAAATGGTCTAGCTGCGCCAAACACGTGGGCCACGCTTGCCAACCCGTGATGAGCTCTCGTCTAGGAGCCTGCCGAAGCTACGCCATGTCGAAATGCGCTTCGACCTTGGCAACGTTGGCAGTCCCGTCGTGGGCGGACAGATCGATCGCGACCACCGTGGAGGCGCGGTCTGACACCCCAGATTCAGCCGACCATGCCATTCAGGCCAACAACGTCGCTGCCGGATACCTATCCCCCTGAAACGATCAGTAGGATAGAGTCGTAGGAAGGAACACTGGCGGCGTAGCTCGTCGTCTTGCTTCCCAGATCGGTTGCCGCCCAGACGTCCCGTACCGTCGCGGTCGTCCCGAGACCAAGATCCGCGAAGCGGGCGGTGATTGTTGCGGCCGATGTGGTCCGGTTGAGCAGAAGAACTGCGCGTCGATCCGTCCCCGAGAGCACCCGGCTGTAGACCTGTAGTCCACCAGTGTCAGCGACCTTCACCCCCTGCTTGGCGAGAGGATCCTGATCGATCGCAATCACTTCGCTGTTCGTCAAGACGCTCTTCGTGTCGGCACTCATGCTGTCAAGCTTGTTCCCCGCCAACAGCGGTGCGCCCGAGATTGCCCACAGGGCCATGTGCGTTCGATTTTGCGCTAAGGAGAACCCCGTCATACCAACGATGAGCATATCCGGATCGTTGTAGTGCCCCGGGCTTTGCGCCGTCGGATGCAATGCCGAGTCGAAGTTGGGGAGGACTCGGTTCATGTCGGCAGTGCCGCCGTAGTAGATGATGTCCCCGCTGGTACGCCACATCGTCGATATGCTTGGCGCCCAGTTCCATGGACTCTGGTTTCCCCAGTCGCAAACCGAAAACACCATCTGTCGTCCTGTTTGCGCAGTGGCTTTTTGGATCGAGTTGCTAATCGCCGTGTACGCGGTCTTCGCGTCGATGCCCTCCGCGGAGCCGCCGCACCAGTCGACTTTGACGAAATCGAAGCCCCACTTCGAGAACTGGAGAAAGTCCTGGTCGTAGTGACCCTCGCTACCCGATCCTGGCGCCGCTGGACGCCCGGTTGGGTAATAGTAGCCACATCCGTCCTTGCCGGCGTCGGTATAGATCCCTGCCTTGAGACCGAGCCCGTGGATGTAGTCCGCAATGGCCTGCATCCCGCCGGGCCAATCGGCGGCGATGGTGGTGATGTTGCCTGAACTGTCGCGCGTTCCCTGCCACCAGCCCTCGTCGATGTTGACGAATTGATACCCCGCCGCCTTGAGGCCATTGGAGACGAAGGCGTCCGCTTGCGCCTTGATGATGCTGTAGGTGATCGTCCCGGCAAAGCTGTTCCAAGATGCCCAACCCATAGGCGGCCCCAAAGGATTGCTTGCGGTTGCGCCGCCTGTGGCACCAATTCCGGTCCCGCCGGAGCCGGGGGCGCCCCCGCCACTCCCGCCGCCTGTGCTCGTCGTGCCGCCAGTTGTTTTGCTTCCCCCAGTGCTCGCCAGACCGCCGCTGGTCGTTCCATCCATGGCCGATGAACCCCCCGTGGACTTCGTCCCGCCCGTAGCCAATGCGCCGCCGGAGGAGCTGGACGATCCGCCCGTGCTCGTTGTGCTGGCACCGGTCTTGTTGCCCCCGGTGCTTGTCTGACCCCCGGTGCTCGCCAGGCCGCCGGTACTCGGGGCGCCGCCCAAGGACGGAGAGCCACCCGTGGCCAACGTGCCGCCCGTACTCGGCACACCTCCAGCGTTCGCCGTGCCGCCGGTAGTCATCCTGCCCCCGGTGCCCATCAGACCGCCGCTGCTCGGGGCACCACCGGCTGACGCCTCGCCACCGCTGGCCGAGGAGCTTGGGCTTCCCGTACCACCGCACCCAATTACAAAAGCCGGAGCAAGTGCTGCGATCCACAACGACGCCGTACGGTTCATTAGATCCATCCCAATTGCGAGTGCAATGCTATCGCCTGGTCTATTTGTGCGGAGCTTGGCTCGATTACGTCATAGGATACGATCGAATGCACGAACCAGCTATGGTTGCAATGTTCGAAGTAGGGTCGATTTGTGACAGTTCGCAGGTTATCATCGCCAAAGTCCTCGCAATGGCAGCGCCGTTATGACGAGGTGATCACATCGGACGTCGTAGTGGGCAAAAAACCGGGTCCACGGCCTCCGCCAGAATGGTCTACCGCGCTAAGCCAACTCACGAAAGTGTCCCGTTCACCCACTCAGGTGCCGCCGTGGTGGACGGCGGCAACGGCTTATTTTGGTAGTGTCGAAACCAGAACCGATCCGAGTAACTACTATTGGGATGGCATGAAGCGGCTCAGCCGCAAAGACCACCCGTTGTTCATCTTTCAATTCACATTGGCGGGCTGGGGGTACTTCCGGCTCAATGGGCAAGAACCACGCAGAATCACGCCGGGAACGGGTTTTTTTGCGATTTTGCCCTCTGCGCATGCCTACTACCTTCCGGAGGAATCGCCCGGGTGGACCTTTGGTTGGATTGGGATCTACCACCCATACTTGTTTGCCCGTGTCGCCAAACAAGTCGCGGCGACTGGCCCAATCATCGAAGTGCCCCCTGACGGGCAATTGACGGCAATTGCGTTACGTCTCGTGCACGGCGCGATCAAGAAAGACTTTCGTGATCGATACGATGTTGAACTTGCGCTATTCGAATTGCTGCTCGCCTACGAGCGGTCGGCGCGCGAGGCCAGCGATAGCTCGGGTGAACGAAAGCGACTGGTCGAAGAGATCCGCGCGCGGATTGTCGCAAGCCTCCCGAATGCCCTAAGTGTCGACTCGCTTGCCGCTGAATATGGGATGAGTCGCAGCCACTTCAGTCATTATTTCCGGGAACGTACCAGCATGACCCCAGGGTATTTCGCAACCGAGGTTCGAATTCACGAAGCCACGCGGATGCTGCTCAATAGCCGTGCACCACTGAAACAAATTGCCGATGCCTGCGGCTTCGCTAACGCCAACCACTTCTGTAAAGTCTTTCGCCGCATCCAACACCTGAGCCCGGCATCGTACCGGCAGGCCGTGGGCTGCATGACCGCGGGGAACGGCGGGAATACATAAATCGCGCGCAAAGCCGGGTCGGTGGCGTGCGAAAGCGCCGCTACCGTCACGAGTGCAACCAAGGCGGTTACGCTGCGCCCACGGCGCGATTGGCGAATTTCGGGGAGGGGGAACTACCCGCACTAGAACTGACTGAAGAACGGCCAAACCTCAGAAGGCATCCACGAGGTGGATTTTCCGGAATCGTTGGGCGATGGTGTGTGTGGGCCGTCGTAGTTGCACCATCGAACAGGGTCCGCTGTGGGGCAGCCCGTGTAGCTCGTGCAGACGTGGCCACCCGAGGGTGCCGTGGGTAGTGACGCTACGGTGCAACCATCGAACTTGGCAAACTGATCCGTTTGGGTGGTTTGCGTGACGCTTTCCTGTAAACCGCCTGAGCCGAAGTATGCAATGGGCTGGCACGTCGTCGGAGCAGCGAGCCCGCCACCGGAGTGACCAACCGCAGCTCGGAAAACACCAGGCCGTTGGCATGCGAGGTTCCATACCAAAGCTGCTCCCTGACTGAATCCTTCAATCTCGATCCGAGAAGTATCAATGCAGAGATCCGCTTCAACGGCTGTGAGGATCTGATCCACGAAGGTGAGGTCGGTAGGCAGCGCCCAAATTCCGCCGCTTGCGGAAGGTGCAATGAAGATGGTGCTGTTGTTCGAGAGATCAAAAAGACCAAAGTACGAAGGAGCGACGTCCGTATCTTTACCTGTGGCTCCGTGAAAATCGAGAATGAGCCGGTACGGGTTGGTGTTGTCATAGTTAGTCGGCCATCGAACGAGGAATTGCCGGCTCGCCCCGGAAACCGTGAGTGTGTTTTGGTTGGCCGTTGACGTAGGGCTATTCTTCAAGGTGGGCGTCTTGCCGCATCCCGTGCTTGGCTTTGTACCGCCAGAACCGCCAGCGGCAGTTGCACCTGCCGACGACGATCCACCAATGGAACTGCCAGCGGTCGTCGTACCGCCAACGCCAGTCCGAGTGCCGCCCGTCGCACTCGCGCCTCCGGACGCGGCCGTCCCACCGCTTCCAAGTGGGGAACCACCGGTCGTCACAACGGGGGAACCGCCAGTAGCGGCTCTACCGCCGGTGGCTGGTGCCCCGCCCGTTGCGGCTGCCCCGCCCGTTGCGGCTGCCCCGCCCGTTGCGGCTGCCCCACCCGTTTGCTCAGTGCCCCCGGTATGGGACGTGACTCCGCTGCTCCCGCCAGTGATTAGCGCTCCACCCGTAGAACTCGCGCCTCCCGAACTCGGAGCCACTGTGCTGACACCGCCGGTTGCTGAAGTGTTTTTCGAACCTCCGGCGCTGGTATTGGGTGTTTGCCCGCTGTCGTTGCCACTGCCGCACCCGAGGACCACGGTCAAACTGACGAGCAGCGTTAGGTACCATTGGGGCCTTTGGCATTGACGCGAAACAAAACGAGACATTGTGACACCTATTCAATTGCAACAGTGATTGTTTAATCCGATGCGCCTGCCGGCACCTGATACACGAACACCCACTAGGGGATGGCGCACTTCGAGTAGACCACGGTAATTGTCAGCAGCGCATCTCAGTTGTCAATGGAGTAGCACTTAGGGATTCGGGCGTACCAGTTCTGACCGATAGCCGGCAGCCCACGTGTGGTGCACGCGGATATTGGCAACGGTGTTGGAACCCGTAGTGTATGTGCATGCCACTGAAATGAGAGCGCGGGTTGCCAATGACCCGGCAATCGGGCTTGAGCGCCTGACGCCAAAAGGCCCCGTAACGTCTGCGCTACTGGGCCTTTCCGCTTTGAGACCGCTCGAATGTCAGCTTGACTTATTTTCCATACTGCGTGGCTACGATGTTCGCCTGGATGGCATTGTCGGTGGCATCGGTGGGGTAACCCGAAACGATCGCGCCTTCATAGAAGGTACCTTGGCTCAACGTGTTATTGCTGTAGCAACAGTCGCCACCGCTGCCGAGCACGATGGACCCTTGCTTCTTCATCGGGTTGTAACCGGCCGGAAGTGAACCTTTGTAGAACGTGCTCAAGCTACCGGTGGTGGCGTCGCCGCCTTTGAGCGCAAATTCTGACGTGCCGTTGTTTTTCTCGAGGGCCGTGACGTAGGTGTACGTCAAGCTAGCGTCGTTGGCGTTCTTCCCGCTCCCGCCCTGCGCGAAGAGGCCGCCTTCGAGGTCTGCCATTACCCAGGGGCCCGCGCCGGCTCCCGTGCCCCAGATCGTGCAGCTGCTGAAGTT
>Ga0265340_10002093_pt1 | contig 11438 bp, 11 predicted proteins | sample 4CB225metaG_FD_202082 | JGI IMG/M metagenome (GOLD analysis project Ga0265340, IMG submission 202082) | Rhizosphere microbial communities from Carex aquatilis grown in University of Washington, Seatle, WA, United States - 4-CB2-25 metaG | ecosystem: Host-associated > Plants > Roots >...
TTCAGGCTCGCTTGAAGATCGGCGCTGACAACCCGCTCCTCGGTACCGACCAGAAACGGATCGCTCGCTTGCGGAGCCTTCTTCATCAGGGCCTTGGCGTTACGCGCGAGCGCCTGAAAACGGGAAAGCTGTGAAGCGTTTTCAAAGATTTCCTCGCTCCGACTGGAAAAATGGTCTAGCGCGGGAGCTATGACGAACAATACCAGAAACAGAACGACGAACGCGTTGAACGCGATAAATAGCGCGCCGCGCGGCAGTCGCTCGCTGACCGCATTGATCACGACACCGGACTCCGCGGATTTGCGGACGGCCGCAGGGATCGTCCTCCTTGCACCTTGAAGCTGATGCGGAAGCGGTCCTTCTGTTCGGTCGGATCGGGTGTTATGGCGGCGGCGAGAGCCGACCCAAAGAACATTGGCGAGTGATCGATAATCCGGACCAGATGCGCGGCATCCGCAGAAAAACCAGATATCGTAACCTGGCCGTTCACGAAGCGGGTTTCCGTCAGAAACGTGTTATCGGGCAAAATTCGCGATAGCTCATCCCAGGCCTCAAGGATGCCTGCATCGGCCTTCAGGGCCAACAGGCGACCGGCCTGGTTGGAGCCGCCTCGATCACCCTGCGCCCCCTCCCGGACCTCCAGCAGGGATGCCTCAATGCTGGTCGCCACACTGGCCTGGCACCATTCTAGGGCAACGAGTCCAAGCAGGAGCGCCACCAGTCCACCCGCGGCAAGAAGCTTGATCAGCCGTCCGGCCCAGGGCGGATTCTCTTGACTGACGACACGGAAGGCAATGACGGGCGCGACATCGCCATTGGCGTCGGCAGCCGCCAAAAAGTCGACCTCATTTGCCGTAAGTCCAAACTCGGCTAGTGCCGTCTCGGCGCGGTCCTTACGAATAATCCAGTGGCACAGGCTCACTATCTCGCCGGTTGCGTCGGCCGCCGGCACTGCGGCCTGCCATATGTCGGAGAGCTGAAAAGGCGTCCGCCGCAATACCTCCTGTTCAAGGATCCGTGGCAAGGCGGGAAGCGCGGCCTTCGGAACGCTGAGATCGCGAAGGAAGAATAGATCACGCCCGACCACCGGTCCAACCATCACCTGGTCGCGGCTGCGACCGTTATCTGCAAGCCAGGCGTTGAGCACGGCCGGCCCAAAGCGATGCAGCGGAAAGCGCCCCTCAACCGGTCCATCGACGCAGGACAGTCTGCAGGACGCGATGTCGCGGTCGCGCGATATCAGCAGCCTTGGAACAGCGTCGTCGGCGGCCCAGCTAACCCAGCGCGGCGGAAGTACCTTCCGCAATTCGCAGAACCACCATCGCGAAAAATCCTGCCACCGTGCCGCAAGGGCTTGGAAGCCATCGGGGCGAGCCACCGATATCTCAGCCATGAGAATGACTGTCCTTTTTCGAGCGAATACGTACGATTCGATCAGGCAACCATATTTACCAAATCTTTACGAAGGGTAACGAGGCCCACTTTGCCTGCCCCTTTTAAGGCCAGGAATGCTCAGCCCTGACGAAGCGCCACGATCGTTGCCGGTTCGCCCCGCCGCCCATCCTCAAAGTCGATGCGGACCGAAACAAGATCCGGCAAATGATCGAGGCCGAACCAGTCGGTTCGCCAACCTGCCGCCTCAGACGGATTAGTCTTGCCGAAATATCCAAAATGCACCTCCCGGACACTGCGGAGAACCACAACATTTGGAATTGAGGGTTCGACACCCTTTTTGGCCCCGTCGGCGGGCGCGGCCACTTTGATAATCAGATCTCCGCCGAGTTGCCGAAGGCTGATGTTGTGGGGACCACCACGAAGCGAACGACCTTCGCTCAGGCCTATGAACAACAACGAACTCTGACGGCCGTCAAACGTGACCGCCGCTTGCTCGTTGCCGGTTCTGGCCCGGACCGGCAGCGCGGACGCGATCAGACCAGTGATGGCCTGGATCGCAGCATCCGTCTCGCTTCCGATCCCGCTCACGCGATCCGCATCGAAGGCGCGGCGCCCCATCGACAGCCCACCGGCCAGAAACGCCGTCAGCACCGCTAAAATCGCAAGCGAAAGCAGCAGTTCAATCAGCGTCAGGCCCTGCTCGCCTGAACGGATACGCCGGACCCGCGCGTGTCTGCGGTTCTGCGCGGTCGGCCTCATTGCTTCGGCTCGGGCGCAAGTTTCAAGCCTGAGAGGCTGGAGATGATACCGTCCGGCGCTTGCACCACGACCTCAACCCAGAACGAAGCGATGCCGGGATCCGGCGCTGTCGGGCCCGGTTTGACGCCACGCAATTCGGGCTGCTCCAATCCCACACGAACGGGAGTGATTGTCTCTCGCCATCTGTAAAGATTTGCCGCATGGCCTTCGCGACGCCCCGGGACAAGTGGCTCGGTGATCCCGGCTGCCTCCAACCGAGACTGAGCGACACGCAGAGCGACCCGGCCGCCCTGCGTCCGATCGTCAGACCGCACGGCGAACGCAATTCCCGTCAGTATCGCACCGAGACCCAGCGTGAGAATAACGAAGGCCACAATGATTTCGAGCAATGCAAAGCCGCGCTCCCCGTGACGACCGGTCCTCCGAGCGGATATCCTTCGCATCATCGTTCAAACCCTGGTTCACCGGTGAGCCAGTCGACTGCAATGCGGGACGCTTTTCCCTCGAGCGTCAACACAATCACTCCACCGCTTGATTGACCGTCCGGGTAAAATCGCATGCCACCGCTGTCGCCAAGACGCTCGGCCTCGGCGATCGTCATTGCGACTGCCATTCCACGGGGTAGCGCATGCATCGACCCCGGCAGGCCAATTCGACTTCCCTCAGGATCGATGCGGACAACGGTCTCGACATTGCCTGCCATCGCCTGGGCACGCGCCAGTTGCAGCGTCGCGGCAACGGCACGAGCGGCAGTTGCCACTCGCGTTGCCGCGGTCCGTGGCCTCGCGGACAGAACGGCGGCGAGCACCATGCCAAGGATTCCCATGACTACGAGGAGTTCGACCAGGGTAAAGCCGGCTGATCGGTTTGCCGCGCGTTTCATTGAAATGCGATATTGTTGATCGACAGCACGGCCGTCATGACCTGCATGATGAGTCCGCCGATGCTGCCTCCGATGACCAGGGTCAGAATGGGCGTCAGCAGTCCGACCATGCGCTCGATTTGCCGTTGCAGATCGCCTTCAAGAACGGTCGCAACCTGGATCAGCATCGGGCCGAGCTGTCCGGATTCCTCGCCGACCGCCACCAGACGCTGTGAGGCCGCCGGCAGCAGGCCAATTCCGCCAAATGCCTCATGGAGCGGCGTTCCTTCCGGAACGCGTTCAACCGCCTGCTTGTAAAGAAAATTCAGATACCTGTTTGTCACCAACGCCCGCGCCGTCTGTAGCCCGGACATCAGCGGAACCCTTGCACCGAGCAAGGTTCCGAGAGCGCGCGCGAATGCGCTTGCCTCCCTGACCTGGATCATCTTGCCGACCACCGGAAGCGAGAATTTCAGCTGGTCAAGGCGCAGCATTATTGCGGCACTGCCTTTCGCTTTGTTCCAGAGCATGACGCTGGCGACACCGCCAGCGACCAGCACAATCGCTGTGCTCACCCAGGCGTCCTGCAGATCAGAGAACGTCTTCAGGATCCCAGGGAGAGGAAGACCCGCGTCCGTGAAGATTGGCGATAGGCTCGGAAGCAGCACGAAGATGATGACCATGATCGAAACCACCGACATCGATACCAGGATCACCGGATAAACGAGTGCGGAGAGCATTTTGCTGCGAATTTCAAGCCGACGCGTGAGCAGATCCGCAATCTGCTTGAGTACCTGCCCGGTGACGCCGCCGGCCTCGCCTGCTGCCAGAATGGCTCTGTAATCGGCAGGAAAGGTCTCTGGGCGCTTCGCCATTGCCTCTGAAAGCTGAGAGCCAGCCAATATGTCTTTGAGAAGCCCGTTGGCGAGACGAACCGTCTTCGCCGAAGCGCCTGGACCCGCGATGATGCGGAAGGCAGCATCAAGGGGAAGGCCGGAACTTGTCAGCGAGGCGAGCTCGACCGTAAGGGCCGTGAGTTCCTTCAAACTCAAACGCTTCGACTCGACCAGTTCACGTTTCCAGATCGGAATGTCGGCCTTGTCTGGCGGCGCCAGAGATCGGCGCGATCGGCCGGCGCTGTCACCGGAGGCTCCGTAGGTTTCGAACGGGGTCAGGCCGGAACCATACAGGGCATCGATCGCAGCATCGACGCCGTCGGCGACGATCGTGCCTGCCGTGATAACACCCTGGGCGGTGAAGGCCTTGTAGTGAAACGTCGCCAATTGCCTATACTCCGTCAGGAGACACGCGTCACCCGCAGGACTTCCTCGAGCGTGGTCTCGCCGGTTCCCACTTTGGCAAGCCCGTCCTCATAGAGCGTGCGAAACCCCGACGCACGCGCCAGCTGCTCGATCGCCCGCTGATCCTGACTTCGCCGGCCAATGGCTTCGCGGACGCGATCGTCGATGACGAGTAGCTCGGATATCGTGGTTCGTCCGCTGTAGCCGGTGCCCGCACAGGCTTCGCAGCCAACCCGTTCGCGGCTGTGCGACAGATCGATCGCCGATCCCTCGGGCACAGCCATCTTGAGTTTCCCGCGTATCCACTCGGCATGGTCGTGCGGCCGCGAGCAAATCCGACATAGCTTGCGGACCAGCCGCTGCGCCATTACCCCGGACACCGTCGATGCCAGAAGATAGCGTTCCAGTCCGATATCGATAAGTCGCGTAATGGCAGCAACTGCGCTGTTGGTATGCAGCGTCGAGAACACCAGGTGGCCGGTCAACGCGGCCTGAATAGCGATCCGCGCGGTCTCCAGATCCCGAATTTCTCCGATCATCACGATATCCGGATCCTGGCGCAGGATCGAGCGCAATGCTGCGGGAAAGTCGAGGCCGATCTGCGGCACGACCTGGATTTGGTTGATTCCGGAAAGCTGATACTCGATCGGATCTTCGACGGTGAACAGCTTCAGTTCCGGCCGATTGAGGTGCTTCAGCGCCGTGTACAACGTCGTTGTCTTGCCGCTGCCGGTTGGACCGGTGACAAGAACGATTCCATTGGGCAACGACATCAAACGAAGCAGGACCGCCTGGATTCCCTCATCGAGGCCCAGCTTGGAGAAGTCGAGTTCGACGCGTGAGCGGTCGAGAATTCGCATCACGATGCTTTCGCCAAAGACGGTCGGCAATGTCGATACGCGAATGTCGATCTCGACGCCGCGCACGGCGGTCTTGATGCGGCCATCATGGGGCAGCCGCCGCTCGGCGATGTCGAGCTTGGCCATGATCTTGACGCGCGTGGTCAATGCGGCCCGCAGGGTAGCGGTAATGAGCCGCTCCTGCTGAAGAAAGCCGTCGATGCGATACCTGACCGCGACGGCATCTCGTCCGGGTTCGATATGAATATCCGAAGCGCCACGCTCGACCGCCCGTGAGATGATCTGATTGACGAGGCGGATCACCGGAGCCTCGTTGGCAATATCGCGCAAACGCTCGATGTCAAACTCGCTGCCGTCCGCGCTGACGAGGGCTGCGACTTCCTGTTCATCGCTGTGGGCTTCTCCGCCTGCATCGTTGTAAAGCGTCCGCAGCGCGCGTTCGATTTCAGCCGGAGCAATGACCGCTAGATCCACCCGCACATCGAGCAGATAGCCGATCGCTTTTGCCGCGTCGTCGACGAAGGGATCGGCGATGGCAATCAGCAGGGTTTTGCCATCCAGCGATATCGGGAGGATCCTGTTGGATTTCAGGAAGGAAAGTTGCAGCCTGTCTGCAAAGACAGGTTCTTTCGGCAGGTCACCGGGACCGACCAGGGGGAGATTGCAATACGCGGCATACGCGATACACAGGTCGCTCTCCGAGATAAGCCCGAGCTTCACGAGTACGAAATCGAGACGTTCGGCCGCAGCCTCAGCTGCACGCCGAGCTCGGGAAATCGCCGTGGCGTCGACCAGATCCTCGCTGACGAGAAGATCGGCAAAGGCTTGCGGGAATGCCGGGTCCTTTGGCGGAACGCCGGTGCTCCGCCCGCGGGTAGCGGCAGGCCGCAGCAATTGCTGGATTTCGAATGACATGGCGTGGTCCGGTCCGGCGGCCTAAAAGGGGAATTCGGAATCGCCTGATTTTAGGAGATTTTGGTTAACACAAGCTGTTTGACGCTTTGTTTGCCATTTCCGGTTAAATAGTTCGGGAGGGCGACTTAAGGCAAAATCGCCGTTGCAGCAGTCCCCACACGGCGAGCATGCCAATCACTCCAATGCACCTTCCTCGCAGGCCTCGACCCTGCCTGAGAACCGTCCCGCCGGGTCGGTTTCGCCGGGGCGGCGGGACAAACCAAGGTTTTGCATTGGTCGCGGTGATCTGGAGCTTGGGGCTTATCACGTTGCTCGCTACGGCCGTGATCGTCGGCGCAAGGTACCGAACCAGGGTAGCGTCAAGCGCTGCCTCGGTAGCGGCGGCCTCAGCAGCCGCGGAAAGCGCAATCAATCTCGGCATCATGACTGCCCTGACCAAGGCGCCGGCCAAAGCCGTTAACTTTCCGTTACGCTGCCGGATGCCCGGCGGCGAGAGCATCCTCGTCACCCTCGAGGAGGAGGCGGGCAAAGTCGATCTCAACGCAGCGACGCCCGCGATCCTTGTCCGCCTGTTCACCGCCTTGACGCGGGATCAGGCGGCGGGCGCCCGCATCGCCGATCGGATTGTTCAGTTCCGCGATTCAGGCGGCATCCGGTCGAACGACAACGATTCCCGGTCTCTCCCCATCAAGCCAGACAACGCCAAGAACACCGGCTTTGCGACGATCATGCAGCTGGACCAGATCGCCGGCATCTCGCCCCGTCTGTTTCGAGCCGTACTGCCCATGGTGACGGTCCGTTCGCGACGTCCCGAACCGGTCGCGGAGGCCGCTTCGCCGGCATTGCGCGAAGCCCTCAACCTCGACCGGAAACCGGCCGCTGCGACGGCGGCCGGGCCGGCGGCGGGCGACGTGACGATCCGGGCGGACGTGCGTGCAGCGGATGGCACCCGCTTCATCCGCGAGGCCCTTATTTCGCTGGCGGAGAACGGCCGGCCATACCTGATCCGCGAGTGGCGGCACGGAGATATTGATCCACGCACACCTGCACCCGCCTCGCCGCGTTCAGACGACAGTGAGCCGGTGCAGAGCTGCTTTCGGATTGGCGGCGCACCCGGCGCTTGATGCTCCTGGTCGTCCGACCAGTTGGTCCCAATCATCCCTTCGACTTCAGAATGCCAGCCGGTCTTTTTATCGAATCTTCAAGCTTGGTTCGCTCATAGACTACGGCCGGACCCGGCTCCATCACCACGCACCCCCTATAGCGTTGCAGGTCAGACAGCGCGTCCAGCCGTCGCCGCTCGTCAACGAGCTGCTTGGGGGCGTCGTCAGGAAACCTTTCGAACCCGTAACCAGCCAGAGGCCCTACTGCGAGCCAGTACTCAAGACGGGCAGCCCGCCGGGCTGCGAAACGGAATGACGCAGCAATGGCTTCGCACGACATCATCTCGTCGACGGGAAGCAACATATAGGGTGGTGCCGGATCGAAAGGATAGTTGTTTGTCACGCAGCCGCCCAGCGCGGTGAGAACGCCCCACAGCAGGCCTGATCTAGCAAAGCGAACGATACTTCGTTTCGTCACTGGACCGTCATCCGCCGCAAAGTATTGAGGGGCAATTGTTCGCGCACCGACTCGCGCGGCATGTAGACATGCATTTTGCGCCGATATTCCTCGGTCACGAGACGGCCTTCTGCACCATCGCGGACGACACGAGGCCTGATCAGGATGATGAGCTCGGTCTTGTTGACCGAGTTGTCGCGGTTTGAGAACACTGCGCCGATCCCCGGCAAATCACCGAGCAGCGGAATTTGGTTACTGCTTCTTGAGGCCTGGTCCTGAATCATGCCGCCAAGGGTCAGGACATCGCCATCGTTAACGACGACGGTGGTCTTCACGCGTCGCTGTTGAATAGTCGGCGAATCGATATTGGATGTGGTGGTCTTGACTACGCTGCTGACTTCCTGCTCGATCTCGAGCTGTACCCGCCCGCTTTCATTGATCCGGGGCGTGACCGAGAGGATGACGCCGGTGTCCTGCATCGTGATCGAGTTCACAATGGCAGTGTTGGCCGTGACCGTGCTGGTCGCCGTCTGCGTGGTGATCGGCACCTGATCGCCGATCTGCAACCTTGCCGTTTTATTGTCCAGCACCATCAGTGACGGCGTCGAGATGACATTTACATGGGTAAGCGCATTCAACGCGCTGAGTGTCGCTGCGATGTTGGCAGTATTGATGGCATAGTTGAAGCCCGGAAAAGCCGCGGCGACGCCACCGGTCAACGCATTGGAAAAGGTCGCCGTCGGCGTTCCCTGCTTCGCGAGCTGCCATTGAAGGCCATACTGCAGATCATCGTTCAACGTCACTTCCGCGATCACGGCCTCGATCAGGACCTGGCTGGCAACCACATCCAATCCCTCGATGACGCGAAGGACACGATGGTAGTCCCGATCGTTTGCCATGATCAGCAGTGAATTCTTGGTTTCGTCCGCCACGATCTTGAGCGATGGCTCCCTGCCCGATCCGCCGGAAGAAGAGGCAGGCTCCATTGGATCTTCCGAAGTTTGGTCAGGCTCATTGTTCAGCGCGCGCGCAAGATTCTGTAGATCGCCGTTCGAATTGCCGGATCGGCCAAATCCGGCCTGGCCAGGGTCCAGATTTGGCGCCGATGCGCCGGGACCTGGCGCCGATGCGAGGCTGACTTGCTTCGAACGCGGCGAGACATTCCTGGTTTGAGGTTTCACCACCTTCATCTCATTGGAGAACATCGACTGAAGGACGCTCGCCAACTCCGTGGCTGGACGATTCTGCACCTGATAGACATGAAGCTCCGGCTCGGTTCCACTAGCCTTGGTATCGAGCCGCTTGATCCAGCTTTGGGCACGCGGCAAATAGCTGGGTTGCGACGTCACCACAAGAATCGCACCCAACCGGGTATTGGCGATGAATCTCAGTCGTCCTTTCATCGGCCCTTCTTTGTCCGATGCAAATATCGCCTTGAGTTCATCGACCATCTTTTCCGGCTGAGGCGTCTTTACCGGCACGACGGCAAACGACATGCCCCGCATGACATCCACATCGAAAATCGAGATGGAATCGAGCATACTGGCGATCTCGCCTGGAGACCCTTTCAACCCGAGAATGTTGCGTGCATCGTCGGCCTGGACGATGGCGCCTTTTGGAACCATGGGTTCAAGCACGCGAGCGATCTCGGTCGCGGCAACGTATTTCAGCTGCACAATGTGAATGCCGTTGCCGCCGATAGCACTGTCTCCCGACGCGCCGCCCGTCGTAATCGTGCCGGTCGCGGCCTGATCTGCCGGGACAATGCGATAGATGCCGCGGCTTTGAACGAGCACGGCGCCGATAGGCGCGAGAGCCGCCTGGAACAACTCCAGAGCGCCGGCTTTGGTGACCGGTTGCGTGGTCTGCACGGTGATCACCCCGTCGACCCTGGGATCGACCACGTAATTCACGCCGATCATATCTCCTAGAACCGTTTTGGCAGCCTGCTGCAACGGCACACTTGCCAGGTTGAGGACGACGTTGGAGCCCGAAACGCCCGCAGTTTTCCCGGACGGGGATCCCCCGATCATCTGCCCGGTGCCTCCGTCGGTCACTGCCACGGCGCGAGATGATGGCGACGGCAATGCAATCGCGGAAGTGGTCGGGGTCGGATCATAGGCATACGTATCGAGCGAGACCGGCTGGCCATTGGCCAGTTTCGGCTGCGACGCAAGGGTCAGCCCGACCGGACCGGGAGTGCTGCAGCCGGAAACGGCGATTAGCGCCACCCAACAGGCAGCGAACCTCGTCGCAAGGCTACGAGAAAGCAACAAGGCCAAGGCTCCAACGGCACGACGCTGCGCGCAAAATCCCGCGTAAATATTTGGTAAATCATCATGGTTAATTCATTGTAAATCGCAGCCGGACCGCCGCCTCCAATTCGGCCAGTCTCTCCCTCGATAGATTTTTGAGCCAAGTCGGCCCACCACGGCTGCCAAGGGCCTGGATGGCCAGCAGACGCGTTCAACGCTGCACGTCCGGCTCTCGCCGTGTCCGCGGAACTTCATGAAATCGGATCTGGAGCCATGACGCCAATTGGCTGAGCGATGACGAACTGCTACACAAAGTGCCAAAAGCCCGCCCTTGACCAGTCCGGAGTGGACGATGAACACTTTTACCGGTTCGGTAGACCAGACCTACGAGATCGTCGGGTCGTGCCTCAACTGCACGACCCCTGCAAACCTGCTCGCCACGCTTTCGCTGATATTGATTGGTGTCGCCCTAGCGGTTCACTTTAACCACCGCAAATCGGCCCCTTAGCGCTCAAGCACGGTTCGAGGAGTCGACTCCATTTCATTGATCATGTTGAAGTTTTGACCAGATAGGCAATCCCGGCCCATGAACTCTTTCCAGTTTCGCTCTAGCAGCTTGCTGAAGAACTTGGAAATTTGAGTTTCTTTGTCTCAGTGGGACGGTCGATCGGGTTTCACGGGCTGTGTTGGCTGGCTTGATGCAGTTTTGTTGACTTGCGCGCTGGTGTTGCTGGTGGCGCCGCTAGGCAGCCATCAGTTTGGGGATGCGGATCAGGTTGTAGGCGATCAGATTAAGCAGGAATTTGGCGGTAACGCGACCGATGCCGCGATGTTTGGTCTTGCGCATGGTGCCGTGCTGCTTGCCCCAACCGAAGATGCACTCGGTCATCGCCCGGCGGGATTGCGACATGCCATACCCCGAATGCCCCGTGGTTCGTTCGTCGATGGCGCTGTTGCGGGTCTTGCCGGTCTTAGTGACGGCCTGGTTCTGAGTCACATGCGGTGTCACGTTGATGGCGCGAAGATTGGCCACATGATCGGCCGTATCGTACGCCTTGTCTTCTCCTGCCGTAATGCGGCGACCGGCAGCTTTGCGTCTCGCCTTCAACATTTTCTCCGAGGCTCGGCGTTCGGCGGTGCCATTGGCGTGCGTGACCATGCCGGCCACCGCCAGCCCATGCCGGTTCTCCATGGTGGTGTGGCTCATATAGCAAAGCTTCGCCTCCCGCCCGGCGGCTTTGCGGTAAAGCCGGCTGTCGGGGTCGCTGGTACTGGCATGAGTGTCGTTCTTGCGCTTCTGGCCATGGAAGTTCGCCCGTCATCATCGTCGCCGCTGCCGTCCTTGGGACGAAAGCTCTTCTGTGAAGCCTAGGCTGCAGCGCGACAATGAAGATGGGAATCCCGCGACAATCAGGATGAGAATGCGCCGCTGCTGGGGTGACGAAGGGAGGGCGTAGCCCGACCGGAGTTACCCCAGCAGCGGCGTCGACGCCCGAAGGGGCCTCATTTGGCGGTAACGGCGGCTGGTAAA
>Ga0265340_10002097_pt1 | contig 11428 bp, 8 predicted proteins | sample 4CB225metaG_FD_202082 | JGI IMG/M metagenome (GOLD analysis project Ga0265340, IMG submission 202082) | Rhizosphere microbial communities from Carex aquatilis grown in University of Washington, Seatle, WA, United States - 4-CB2-25 metaG | ecosystem: Host-associated > Plants > Roots > Rhizosphere...
CGGCGCTGGTGACGCAGGACGTGCGCGAAATATCGTTTCCGGTGCCGGAGAAGATGCTGTCGCCGCCGATCATCGCGGTCGACAATGTCTCGGTCGGCTACGATCCCAAGAGCCCGGTATTGAACCGCGTCACTTTAAGGATCGATACCGACGACCGCATCGCCCTGCTCGGCTCCAACGGCAACGGCAAGTCGACTCTCGTAAAACTGCTGGCGGGCAAGCTGGCGCCGTTCTCCGGCCATGTCACCCGTGCCGACAAGCTCTCGGTCGGCTATTTCGCGCAGCATCAGGTCGACGAGCTCGACCTCGACGGCTCCCCCTATGATCACGTCCGCAGGCTGATGCCGGAGGCGACGGAAACCAAGGTGCGCGGCCGGACCGGCGCGATCGGCTTTTCCGGCAAGGCCGGCGACACCGTGGTGCGGAGCCTGTCGGGCGGTGAAAAGGCCCGGCTACTGCTGGGACTGGCGACCTTCTTCGGCCCCAACATGATCATTCTCGACGAGCCGACCAACCATCTGGACATCGACAGCCGCGCGGCACTTGCGGAGGCGATCAACGAATTTCCCGGCGCGGTGATCATGGTCTCGCATGATCGCTATCTGATCGAGGCCTGCGCCGACCAGTTATGGGTGGTGGCCGATCATGCGGTGACGAATTTCGACGGCGACCTCGACGATTACCGGCGCATCGTGCTGTCGGCGCGCGGCATGCGCGTCAGTTCGCGCGACGGCGGCGGCAATGAGCGCGGCCGCGAAAAACCCCAGCGCAGCAAAAGCGAAAAGCGCAGTTCGCCGAAGCAGCGGATTTCCGACGCCGAGGCCGAAATCGCGCGCATCAACGGCATTATCGCCAAGATCGACACCGCGCTGGCGTTGCCGGATCTGTTCAAGCGCGACCCGAAACAGGCCGGCCAGCTCGCCAAGGCGCGCGCCGGCGCCGAGAGCGCGTTGCAGCGGGCCGAGGAAGAATGGCTGGCGGCGAGTTCGGAATTAGACAAAGCGGCCGGTTGAGCCGGTTCAGGCGCGATGCCGCTACAAGCTCGCTCTCTCGCCCGTCATAATGACGTGAGTCAGATCACGTCGCCGCGGGCTTCTTCTTTGCTTTGGGCTTAGCCGCCTTCGGCGGCGGGGCTTCCGCCTCCCCACGCTCGATCGAACTAAGGCGTCCGGCGGTGAAGGTGTAGATGCCGGCGCGCTGGCCTTGCGTGTAGGTGACGACCGCGACCCGGTTGCCGCGCGCGTTGTTGGAGAGGCTGACGCTGGCGGGCGCGCCGATGCCGCGCACGACGTCGCATTCGGTATGACCCAGCGCCACTGTTCCCGAGGTCGAGGGAGCGACCGGCGCACCGGCGGCGCTGTCCGCCGCGGCGTTGGCGTCGGCTGGACCCGCGCCGGCAGGCGCCATGCCCGGGCAATAGCCCTCGGCGCTGACCAGATCCTCCGCCGAGACCGACTTCTCCGGTGACAGCGGCGGCGCCTCGATGTTGCGGATGAACAGCCGGCTGGGACCCGAAAACCATTCGGCATCCCGTGAGATCATGTCGGACGCGCCCGCGCAGCCGGCGAGGACGGGTGCCAACACAAGCAGCGCCAGCAGTGGTTTTCGCTTGATGTAGCTGTCTTGCACGATCAACTAAATTCCCGGCCCTGGCCAATAAGCGCTTGTCCCACCATCACTTTGCGGCACGACCGTGGCTGGATACAAGCCCGTGTGCCAAAAGCTCAAATTATCATTAATTGCCTTGTATGGCTATTCCCGCCGCTGCCAACGGCCGCGCTCGTCGGCCTGCCAATAGGTGACATTGAACCCCCGCGCCTTGCAATCGGCCCAGGCGCTCCTCGCGGCTGCGAGCGCGTCGCCATCATCGCCGTTGAATACCAGCACCATCCGCTCATAGACGTCGCCGTCCGCGGGCAGCGCGGCGCTATCGACCAGAAACCTGACATTGGCCCCGTTCGGGTTAGCCTCTTCCACCGCCAGCACGATCGGCTGGTCCGCCGCGTCGCCGGCGCCGGCGCGCCAAATGGCATGCGGCAGGAACGAATCATCGCGATAGGTCCACAGATGCGCATCCAGCGCGTCGGCGCGCTCCTGCGACGTCGACTGCACGACCACCCGCCAGCCGCGCTCGAGCGATTTCTCCAATAGCGGCGGCAGAACGCTTTCGAGCGACATGTTCTGCAGGTGGTAAAACAGCACTTCCGTCATCGGATTCCGACTACTTCTTTGCTTCGTAATACTCCGCGACCAGCTGGTTCAGCAGGCGAACGCCGAAACCCGACCCCCAGCTCTGGTTGATTTCGGATTTCGGCGCGCCCATCGCCGTTCCCGCGATGTCGAGATGCGCCCACGGCGTGTCGTCGACGAAGCGCTGCAGGAATTGCGCGGCGGTGATCGACCCGCCGTGGCGGCCGCCGGTGTTCTTCATATCGGCGAACTGCGAGTCGATCTGCTTGTCGTATTCGGGGCCGAGCGGCATGCGCCAAACGCGTTCCCCCGTCGCCTGCCCGATCTTGTTCAATCGCTCGGCCAACTCGTCATTGTTGGAGAACAGCCCGGCATGTTCGGTGCCGAGCGCCACCATGATGGCGCCGGTCAGGGTCGCCAGATCGACCATGAATTTCGGTTTGAACTTCTTGGCCACGTACCAGAGCACGTCGGCGAGCACCAGCCGGCCTTCGGCATCGGTGTTGATGATCTCGATGGTCTGGCCCGACATCGAGGTGACGATATCGCCGGGGCGCTGGGCGTTGCCGTCCGGCATGTTCTCGACCAAGCCGATGGCGCCGACCGCGTTGACCCTGGCCTTGCGTGCCGCCAACGCCTGCATCAGCCCGACGACGCAGGCAGCGCCCCCCATGTCGCCCTTCATGTCCTCCATGCCGGATGCGCCCTTGATCGAGATGCCGCCGGTATCGAAGCAAACCCCCTTGCCGATGAAGGCGACCGGCTTGTCGCCGGCCTTGCCGCCGTTCCAGCGCATGATCACGGTGCGGCCAGGCCGCGCCGAGCCCTGGGACACGCCGAGCAGCGCGCCCATGCCGAGTTTGGTCATCGCCTTGACGTCGAGGATCTCGACGCCGACGCCGAGCTTGCGCAGCTGGCTGGCACGGCGCGCGAATTCCTCGGGGTAGAGGATGTTCGGCGGCTCGTTGACGAGGTCGCGCGCGGTGACGACGCCATCGACGATGTGGGCATCCGATGCGAACGCCTTTTTCGCGGCGGCGACATCGCCGACCGCGAGCGAAATGTCCGCCCGCAAGGCGGCATCCTCGCCATCCTTCTTCTTGGTCTTGTAGCGGTCGAATTTATAGGCGCGAAGCCGCACCCCCGAGGCGAGTGCAACCGCCTGTTCGGGCTTCATCGGGCCATCCGGCAAGTCGGCCACGATCGTCACGGGCTCCTTGCCGGCGACAAGCTTCCCGGCGGCGGCGCCGCCGAGCTTGAAGAAGTCGTAGTCCTTCAAGCCTGAAAGTTTTCCGGCGCCGACCACGATCAGGCGCGGGGCCTTGAGGCCTGCGGGCGCCAGAATATCGAGAGTGGCGCCGCTCTTGCCCTTGAACTGGTTGGTCGCAGCCGCCCGTGCGACGAGATCGGCGGCCTCCCCCAGCGCCTTGCGGGTCGCCTCGCCTAACTTCAGCGAATCATCGCAGAAAACCACCAGAACGCCGCGGGGGGCCGCGGAAAACGGGACGAAGCCGACCTTGACGGCGTCGGGCATAGGGAAATCCTCCAAAATCGGGGCTGTCGCTGGTCGGGAACCCGCCGGGCGGCGCGCATCATGTCTCATCCGGCCGCGATTCACGTCCGTCAAGAGCAGTCCGGCACACTATGGCCCGCCGGCGACCGCGCTGCCAAGCCCGACAGTGGCCGGCAGGCCACATCAGACGAATAATTAACCATATCCCGAGGGTGCCATGGCGCAGCCATTTTGTTGACGGATCAAAGGGATGGTAATGAGAGAATGGCTGGCTGGACAAGAGCGGCACGACCATAGGGGATCCCGGATTCGGGGATTGGTCGTGGACGCAGTTCCGGTTCGGCGGGGTGGGATCGTGCGGTAGCGATGGGGTCGATCGACAAGTACATTTTTCGAACGACCCTGGCGTCGTTTGCGCTGGTTCTGGTCAGCCTGACGGGCGTGATCTGGATTACGCAGGCGTTGCGCGGCATCGACCTGATGACCAGCCAGGGCCAGACCATCCTCACCTTTCTCGGCATCACCAGCCTGGTGATCCCGGCGCTGGTGCTGATCATCTCGCCGATCGCGCTGATGATCGCGATCTCGCACACCCTCAACAAGCTCGCGACCGATTCCGAGATCATTGTGATGAATGCGGCCGGCTTTTCGCCGTTCCGGCTGTTCCGCCCCTTCCTCTACGCCACCGTCGTGGTGGCGATCATGGTCGCCTTTATCGCCGCCTATCTCTCGCCCGACGGCCTGCGCCGCCTGAAGCAGTGGGATGCCGAAATCACCGCCGACGTGCTCACCAACATCCTGCAGCCGGGCCGCTTTGCCCAGCTCGACCAGAACCTGACCATCCGCATTCGCGAGCGGCAGCCGGGCGGCGTGCTTGCCGGCATCTTCGTCGACGACCGTCGCGATCCCAATGAACGTGTCACCATCGTCGCCGACCATGGAACGGTGCTCAAGAACAGCAGCGGGTCGTTCCTGGTCCTGGAAGACGGCAATCTGGAGCGCTTCGAGATCGGCAAGCGCGATCCGGCACTGGTGGCGTTCGGCCGCTATGCGTTCGACATGTCGAAATTCTCCAACCAGGGCCACGACGCCGCGCTCGGGATTCGCGAGCGATACCTCTGGGAACTGCTCGATCCGGCGGCGGACGATCCGGTCTACATGCAGTTGCCCGGACAATTCCGCGCCGAGCTGCATGACCGCTTCATGTCGCCGATCTATCCGTTCGCCTTCGCCGCCCTGACCTTCGCGTTCCTCGGCGCACCGCGCACCACCCGCCAGAGCCGCAATTTTTCGATCGGCGGTTCGATTCTCGCGGTGTTCGGGCTGCGGATGGCGGGATTTGCCTGTTCCGTCATGGCGGTGAAATCGCCGCTCGCCCCGCTCGTTCAATATCTGATGCTGGCGGCGGCAATCGGCGCGGGGATCTGGATCATCCTGGCCGGCGTGGTCGTGGAACTTCCGGCGGCGCTGCTCGAGGCGATCAACAAATCGAATGCACGTGTGTTGCGGCTGTTCGGGCGGCCCGTCGCAGCATGAGCATGATGACCAACACGCTCGGGCGATATTTTGCCGGCCGCTTCGTGGTCTCGGCGCTGGGCGTGTTCCTCAGCATCTTCCTGCTGCTGGTGCTGGTCGACTACATCGAAATGGTCAGGAAGACCGCGGGGCTGGTTTCGGCATCGGCGGTCGTTGTGGCGGAGACGTCGCTGTTCCGCGTCCCGCAGCTGCTCGAAAAGATGATGCCGTTCTGCATCCTGATCGGGGCGATGACGTGCTATCTCGCGCTGTCGCGGCGGCTGGAGCTGGTGGTCGCGCGGGCCGCCGGTGTGTCGGCGTGGCAGTTCATCTCTCCGGCGCTGGCCAGCGCGATGGTGCTCGGGATTTTAGCCACCACCGCCTACAATCCGATGTCCGCCAATTTGCGCGAGCTTTCCAAAAAGATGGAGGCCGAATTGTTCGGCTCCGCGCCCGGCGGCGGCATCCAGGACGCCTCCGGCTTCTGGATCAATCTGATCAACAGCGACGGACAGGTCATCATCAACGCGGCACGCAGCGAGCAGCAGGGCGTGCGGCTGACCGGACTGACGCTGTTCCGATTCGACAACGACTTCCAGTTCAAGGAGCGAATCGAGGCGCGCGAGGCGACGCTCGAGGACGGCTACTGGCTGTTCAAGACCGCGCACCGCTATTCGCTCGACGCGCCCCCGGTCGAACAGGACAGTTTCAGGCTTGCCACCAGCCTGACCGCGGCCCAGGTCCGCAACAGTTTCTCCACCCCGGAGACTGTGTCCTTTTGGCAACTCCCGAGCTATATCCGGTCGTCGGAAAGCTCCGGCTTTGCGACCGCCGGCTACCGGTTGCAGTACCACAAGCTCATCGCACAGCCGTTTTTGCTGGCTGCAATGGTGATGCTGGCGGCTTCCGTGAGCCTTCGCTTCTTCCGGATGGGCGGCGTGCAAAAGATGGTTTTGAGTGGCGTGGGCGCAGGCTTTCTGCTCTACGTTCTGTCGAAAGTAACTGAGGATTTGAGCAAGGCTGAGTTGATGCATCCGATCGCTGCGGCGTGGCTGCCTGTGTTGGTGGGCGGCCTCACCGGCTTTTTGGCCTTGCTGTACCAGGAGGACGGGTAGTGGCTGTTGCTGTCGCCGCCCGCCATAGAATGTTGTCCGCGTTCCGGCGGCGCGCGCCCGTGCGCCGCGATCGGCCCCGCTTGGCCGCCGTCGGCGGGACCGTCCTCGCGCTGATGTTCGCCGCCGTCCTTGCCGGCGCGCTCGGACTCGCATCCGCGACGCCGGCTTCGGCGCAGAGTTTCACTTACAATCCGCCAAAGCCCCACCCGGTGGCGCCCCGCGTCGCCAACGACGGGCAGATGCTGGTCCAGGCGGTCGAGGTGGACTACGACTACAACAACTCGCGGGTGTCGGCCGTCGGCAACGTGCAGATGTTCTACAATGGGACCAGCGTCGAGGCCGACAAGGTCATCTACGACCAGAAGACCAAGCGGCTGCACGCCGAAGGCAACATCCGCATGACCGATGCGGACGGCAAGATCACCTACGCCAACATCATGGATCTGAGCGACGACTACCGCGACGGGTTCGTCGATTCGCTGCGCGTCGACACCGCCGACGCGACGCGGATGGCCGCGACGCGCGCGGACCGTTCGAGCGGCAACTACACCGTGTTCGAAAACGGCGTTTATACCGCCTGCGCGCCCTGCAAGGACGATCCGAAGAAGCCGCCGCTGTGGCAGGTCAAGGGCGCGCGCATCATTCACGACCAGGCCGAGAAGATGCTGTACTTCGAGAACGCCCAGCTCGAGTTCTTCGGCGTTCCGATGGCCTACATGCCGTATTTTTCGACCCCCGATCCGACCGTCAAGCGCAAGACCGGGTTCCTGATGCCGGGCTTCTCGACCAATTCGACCTATGGATATGGCGTTGAAACCCCGTTCTACTGGGCCATCGCGCCCGACTATGACGCGACCTTCAGCCCGCGCTTCACCACCCGGCAAGGCGTGCTGTTGCAGGCCGAATTCCGTCAGCGCCTGCTGAACGGCGCCTACCAGGTCCGCGCCTACGGCATCGACCAGCTTGATCCCGGTGCCTTCGCCGGCCAGCCGGGCGACCGCCAGTTCCGCGGCGGGATCGAAACCAAGGGCCAGTTCGCACTCAACGACAAATGGGTGTGGGGCTGGGACGGCGTGGTGCTGACGGACTACTATTTCATGTCCGACTACCGGCTGGCCCAATACAAGGATCCGCTCGGCTCGTTCCTGACCCTGCCGACGGAAGCCATTTCGCAGCTCTATCTGACCGGCGTCGGCAACCGCAGCTATTTCGACGCGCGCACGATCTACTATCTCAGCTTTTCCGGCTTCCAGCAGAACGTTCCGGTCATTCATCCGGTGATCGACTATTCCAACGTGCTCAACAGCCCGATCTTCGGCGGCGAAGTCAGCTACAAGACGAACTTCACCAGCCTGACGCGGAACGACGCCGTGTTCGACCCGATCACGACGCTGGCCAACACCAACAGCCTGTGCACGACCGTGTCTGCCGATCCGCTGGCGCGGTTGCCGACGCAATGCCTGCTGCGCGGCATGCCCGGCACGTATACGCGCGCCACCGCCGAGGCGCAGTGGCGGCGCTCGTTCACCGATTCCGCCGGTGAAATCTGGACGCCGTTTGCGAGCATCCGCGCCGATGCGATCGATGCCTCGATCTCGAACCAGCCGGGCGTTTCGAACTTCCTGCCCGTCGGCGACACGCAGACGCTGCGCGTGATGCCCACAATCGGCCTCGAATATCGCTATCCCTTCATCAACGTGCAGCCCTGGGGCTCCACGACGATAGAGCCGATCGCGCAGATCATCGCCCGTCCCAACGAAACCCATGCGGGCAAGCTTCCCAACGAGGACGCGCAGAGCATGGTGTTCGACGCCAGCAACCTGTTCAGCGTCGACAAATTCTCGGGCTATGACCGCGTCGAAGGCGGCGGCCGCGCCAATGTCGGCGTGCAGTCAACGACACAGTTCGACCGCGGCGGATCGGTCAATGTCCTGTTCGGACAGTCCTACCAGCTGTTCGGCCTGAATTCCTACGCGGTGCAGGACGTGACCAATACCGGGGTCGATTCCGGCCTGCAGAACACGCGATCCGATTACGTGGCGCGGGTCAATTATTCGCCCAACCGCACTTATACTTTCAGCGTGCGCACGCGGCTCGACGAGGCGACGCTCAACGTCAACCGTTTTGAGGCCGAAGGCCGGGCGGCCTTCGACCGCTGGTCGGTCAGCATGATGTATGGCAACTACGCACCGCAGCCGGAACTTGGATACCTGACGCGCCGCGAGGGACTGCTGGGCAGCGCCTCGCTGAAGTTGGCAGCGAACTGGGTGGTGACGGGTTCAGCGCGGTGGGACCTGGAAGCCAACAAGGTCAACCAGTACATCGTCGGCGCAGGGTATGTGGACGATTGCTTCGTGCTGGCGGCCAACTACGTGACGTCCTACAGTTACTCCGCCGGCACCACGCCTCCCGTGCTCAGTCACGCCTTCATGCTGCAGATCGGCTTGCGGACCATCGCCAATTCAGCCACGTCAGCGAGCGGAGGCGGTGGCTTTCAGTAGAACCGGCGTCGGCGGGTGACCGCAAGGCCGGGTCCCACCGTCGCGGCAATCGAATCGGCTGATATTGCGAACATGAACATGACGACCACGTTCTCTCATCGCCTCACGTCTCTGATCCTCGGCTGCGCCGCGAGCCTCCTCCTGATGGCCGGCGCCACGCCGCTGCATGCGCAATCCGTCGCCGTCATGGTCAACGGCGATCCCATCACCAGTTACGACATCGAACAGCGCAGCAAGCTGAACTTCCTGACCACGCACAAGCAAGCCGACCGGCAGCAGGTGATCAACGAGCTGGTCGATGAAAAGCTGAAGATCAAGGAAGCCAAGAAATTCGGCGTCGACCCCTCCGCTGCCGATGTCGATCAGGCGTTTGGCTCAATGGCTGGAAGGATGCGGCTTTCGCCGGAACAATTGACCAAATCCCTCGAAAACCAGGGCATCAGGCCCGACACGCTGAAGTCGCGCATCAAGGCCGACATGGTTTGGACCAGCTTGGTGCGCGGACGCTACAAGGAGAGCCTCCAGATCGGCGAAAAGGATGTCGCGGCCGCCGTCCAGGCCGGCGGCGGCGATGAGAAGCAGCAAGCGGAAGCCTTCGAATACAAGATGCAGCCGATCGTTCTGATCGTGCCGCGGGGATCGGCCCAGGCCGTCATCGAGGCAAGGCAGAAGGAGGCCGAAGCGCTGCGCAACCGCGTGCAGAGCTGCGCCGAGGCCAACGCGCTCTTCAAGTCGATGCCCAATGCCGCGATACGCGATATCGTGGTGAAGACCTCGGCCGACATCCCGGAGGTGCTTCGTGATGGGCTCGACAAGACCCCGATCGGCCATCTGACGACGCCTGAGATCACCAAGCAGGGCGTGGAGATGGTGGCGCTGTGCGCGAGGACTCCCACCACCATCGACACGCCGAAGAAGAAGGAAATCCGGGAGAAGATGTATGCGGAGAAATACACGGCAAAGGCGACCTGGTACCTGCAGGAACTGCACAAAGCCGCGATGATCGAATATCGTTGACGCATGGCAAAGCCGCTCGCGCTGACGTCAGGCGAACCCGCGGGCATCGGGCCCGACATCACCCTTGCGGCATGGCTGCGCCGCAATGAGCTGAAACTTCCCGCTTTCTACCTGCTCGGCGATCCCGATTTCCTCAGGCACCGCGCAAAGCTGCTCGGGCTCACCACTGCGATCGCCGAGGTTGATGCCGAAGAGGCACTCGCTGCATTCCCCGACGCCTTGCCGGTGGTGGCCACCGGCCACCCCACGACAGCGCAGCCGGGCCAGCCGGACCACACCAGCGCGGACGCCGCCATCGCCTCCATCCGTCGGGCCGTCAGCGACGTCACGGCCGGGCGGGCCGGCGCGGTCGTCACCAATCCGATTGCCAAGAGCGTGCTCTATCGCGCAGGCTTCCGGCATCCCGGCCATACCGAGTTTCTCGCCGAACTGGCGGCAACCGGCGGCCACACGCCACAGCCGGTGATGATGTTGTGGTCCCCTGCCCTCGCGGTCGTCCCCGTGACCATCCATCTGTCGCTGCGTGAGGCCATCGCGCAGCTGACGAGCGAACTGATCGTCACGACCGCCCGCATCGTGGTCGCGGATTTGAAGGCCCGCTTCGGCCTCGCCGACCCGCGGCTCGCGGTATCGGGCCTCAATCCGCACGCCGGCGAAGACGGCACGCTCGGCACCGAGGACCAGACCCTGGTGGCGCCCGCCGTCGAAATCCTGCGCGGCGAAGGCATCAGGGTTCGCGGACCGCTGCCGGCGGACACCATGTTCCACGCGGCCGCGCGCAACACTTATGACTGCGCGATCTGCATGTATCACGATCAGGCGCTGATCCCGATCAAGACGCTGGCTTTCGACGATGCCGTCAATGTCACGCTGGGATTGCCCTTCATTCGCACCTCGCCCGATCACGGCACGGCGTTCGACATTGCCGGAACCGGCAGGGCCAATCCGTCCAGCCTGGTCGCGGCGCTGCGGCTCGCCGACCGCATGGCGGCGATGCAGGGCGCATGAGCGCGATCGACGACCTTCCGCCGCTCCGCGAGGTCATTCGCCAGCACGCTTTGTCCGCCCGCAAATCGCTGGGCCAGAATTTCCTGCTGGACCTCAACCTCACCGCGCGGATCGCGCGCGCCGCGGGCCCGCTGGAAGACGCCACGATCGTCGAGGTCGGCCCCGGTCCGGGCGGACTGACGCGCGCACTGTTGGCATTGGGGGCGCGGCACGTCATCGCGGTCGAGCGCGACCCGCGCGCCCTCCCGGCGCTGGAAGATATTTCCAGGCGATATCCGGGACGCCTGGAGATCGTCTGCGCCGACGCGCAGCATTTCGATCCGCGTCCGCTGATCGGCGGCACCAAAGCAAAGATCGTCGCCAACCTGCCCTACAATATCGCCACCGCGCTCCTGATCGACTGGCTGTCGATCGAACCGTGGCCGCCATGGTACGACATGATGGTCCTGATGTTTCAGCGCGAGGTGGCCGAGCGCATCGTCGCGCGCGAGGATGACGAAGCCTATGGACGGCTGGCGGTGCTCGCCAACTGGCGCGCCGAGACCAAGATCCTGTTCGACATTTCTCCA
>Ga0265340_10002101_pt1 | contig 11415 bp, 9 predicted proteins | sample 4CB225metaG_FD_202082 | JGI IMG/M metagenome (GOLD analysis project Ga0265340, IMG submission 202082) | Rhizosphere microbial communities from Carex aquatilis grown in University of Washington, Seatle, WA, United States - 4-CB2-25 metaG | ecosystem: Host-associated > Plants > Roots > Rhizosphere...
CGTGGCGGAACTGGTAGACGCAACGGACTTAAAATCCGTAGTTCCGAAAGGGACGTGACCGTTCGACTCGGTCCGGGGCCACCAAACTCTTTCGTCACCGCCAGTTCGCAAACCACATCAGCTGATTGAATTGCGGCTGCGAGGCCGTGACGGCAGCGCTGGAGACCGGCAAGAAATAGACGAACAGGAGAATGCTTGCGGCCAGGAACGCGCGCCGCGCCCACGGCCATCGGTTGAGGGGTGTTCGGTAAAAGAGATAGGCAAGCGCGGGACCGAGCGCCAGCGCCGCCGGCAGATAATAAAACGCGAATTCGAGCTTTCGCGGAATGATCGCCCAGGAAAAATAGAGGACGCAATACGCCACGGAAATGAGGAAGGCGTCCTTTCGCCTGTGTTCGAGCGCTCCATAGAGACAGGCGGCTATCGCAACCACGCCGCTCCACAGAACCAAAGGATTGCCGAGAAATACAACGGCTCGCGCGCTCGCCTCGCCGGTGTCCCATTTCAAGGCGTCGAAGTAATACCAGATCGGGCGGGCGATGGTGGGCCAATCGGTCCAGCTGCTCATATAGGGATGCGTCCCCCCCACCATCGAGTTCAGTTGCCACATGGCGATCTGCGCCGGAACGAAATGGTTCGGAAGCAAAGCGCTCAACCCGAACGGCAGGAAGCACAAATAGTAAGCGGCAAACGGCAAAACGACGAGATACCACGACCAGCCGCCGAGGGTGACGTCTTGCCAGAGATCCGGCCGATACCAATCGGTGTCGGCCGGTTTGCCGAATTTCGTCTTCAAGCGCTGCAATATCTTGACGGCGGCAACCGTTCCCGCAATCCCGAGCCAGGCCAGAACGCCGACCCATTTGCAGGCGCCCGCCAATCCCAGCAGAACGCCGGTCGCCGTCAACAGCGATTTGGTGCGCGCCCGCATGCTCGGCAGCCAAGTCGCGGAGAACGCCGCCAATGCCCAAAGCAAAAAGGCGGCCATGAATATGTCGAGCATGGCGATCCGCGACTGAACATAGAGAACCTGGTTGGCGAGCGTCACGCCGGTGCTCCACCAGGCCGCGCCTTCGTCTTCAAACAGCGCTAGGGCCCACAAATAGATTCCGACCGCCGCGAACGCACCAAACACCGCGCTCATCAACCGCCAGCCAAACGGATTGTCGCCGAACACGGCAATGCTCGCTGCTATCAGCTGCTTCGCCAGCGGCGGATGCTCGGTGTTGGTGGCAAAATCGCCCTTGAGGATTTCTCGCGCCGCGGGGACGTAGTGCACCTCGTCGAAATAGGGCTTTGCCGGCAACGCGATGCCGATCAGCAGGATCGTCAGCGTCAGGATGAAGATCGCCACACAGCTGAGAACGGCGCGTGTTCTCTGCTCAATCGTCACAAATCTTCTGACGGCATTCATGCCACGCCTCGCGAATTCAAACGAATGGCGCCAGCCGCAGTTTTGCCTGGTGATCGTCCACGTGTTTGCAGCCCTGCGTATCCGTTCCCCGGTAATAATGCTTCTGCCATTTGGCGCTCGGCGTCGCCGGCGGTTCGTTCGCAACCTTCTCGTGAAAATTGTTGCGCAGTTCGCTCCAGGCGTTGAACTGTTTCAAGAGTTCCGGATCGGCCTCCATCGCTGCAAACGTCGGTTTTATCTCCTCCAAATAGCCCCGCTGCACCGGAAAGAAGAAGCATATCGGCTCTTCCGCTTCGAAGTGAACCCAGGTGTTGGGTCGCGTAAAGCGCCAGTTCATCGTGAAGGTGAACGGCGCCCAATCCGTCTCGACGACACCGGTGAGGGCCTGAATGCCGTCTTTGAGGTAGTTGGGTGAGCCGCCGACCCACAGATTCCAGCCCGGCGAGGTGCGGAACAGGCCTGCGACATGAATTGTCAGGACGCCCTGGCCGAAGATTGCGACGGGCCGGAGCTCGGGCGCGACGTCGTCCGCGGTTTTGATCACGACGCCGTCGGCCGCCGTGCTGCCGGTCCAGAAGGCGTCGAAGGCGCACGGCGACAGAACTTCCCAGCCATGTGCGTTGGCGATGTCGAGCGGCAGGCAGCGATAGGCGAACGATTCGGGTGAGTTCGTCATCCAGTCGCGGGTTGCTTCCGCAGGACGGATCAGAGGCTTCCATCCCGGATACAGGTAACAGGTCAATTCCATCGCGTTCCTCAACCGTCGAATGCCGATCGTCTTTTTGATGGTAGCCCGATTTGTCCGCGGGAATCGAGAGCGTCGATCGGTGTCTGCGGTTCCGCACAAGGTGCGGCCGTTTCGCCGGTCCGAACTACACAATTCATCTCGCGGAGCTATCCTTTCGACCGTTGACTATTTTGGCCGCGAGAAAGGACTTTCGGCCGCAAGATAGCTATAAGTTATGATTGTCCGCGCAGCGCTTCCGATCGCAACACCGAGGTAATGCCGTGAATCAAAGGCCTATTTGCCGGCTTCTTGCAGTCGTTGTCCTGGGCCTTGCGCTGGGTGCACAAAGCGCACCGCTTTTGGCCCAGAGCGGACTGCAAGCCACCGGTATTTTCGAAGGGCAATCGGATATAGGCAGCGTCGTTCCGCCGGGCGCCGCCGCCTACGATCCCGCCAAAGACGTCTACACCATCACATCGGCCGGCGCGAATACCTGGTACCGGGTGGACGGTGCACATTTTCTTTGGAAGAAAGTCTCGGGCGACGTATCGCTGACGGCCGAAATCGGTTTCCCGCCGGTCGCCTACGGCCATGACCCCAACCCGCATCGCAAGGGCATTTTGATGTTTCGTCAAAGCCTGGATGCCGGCGGCGTCACGGTCGCCGCCGCGCTACACGGTTCGGGCATGACGGCGCTGCAGTATCGGCGTGAAAAGGGCGCCAACATGCAGGACATAGAGCTGAACATCGACGGCCCGAAAACGCTGCGTCTGGAGAAGCGCGGCGACCTCTGGACCATGTTCCTCAGCATGAAGGGTGAGCCGCTTCACCAGGTCGGCGCCTCCGTTAAACTTCATCTGGATGCTCCGTTCTACGTCGGACTCGCAGTCACCTCACATGATGTCGGCACAACCGACAAGGTCGTATTCTCGAACGTCAAGCTGCAACCGCTGGACGGGCCCGTCGCGTCCGCAAAGGCGGTCGTCGTCAGCACGCTGCAGCAGATTCAGATTCAGGATCAGTTCCGCCGGGCCATGGTGATCCTGAGCAAGCCAGGCGTCTTCGAGTCGCCCAATTGGAGTCCCGACGGCAAATCGATGTTGATCAACGAAAATGGGCGCTTCTGGAAAATCCCAGTGCTCGATCCGCCTGCCGGCGGCGTGCCGCAGCCCTTCGATACCGGTCGGGCAACCGGCTGCTGGGGCGAGCACGGCTATTCGCCGGACGGCAAATGGCTGGCAATCAGTTGCCGCGCGACGAAGAAGGGCGGACCCGACGTTTTCGTCGTGCCCTCAGAGGGCGGCGCAGCGCGCCAACTCACGCATCATCCGATTTCGTTCTTCCACGGCTGGTCGCCGGACGGCAAGACGATCGTCTATACCTCCATCCGCGACGGACATGAGGACATCTATACGATCCCGGTTGCGGGCGGTGCGGAAACACGGCTGACCACGACAGGCATCAACGACGGCGCCGAGTTCACGCCGGACGGCGCCTTCATCTATTTCAATTCCGACCGCAGCGGATTGATGCAGATATGGCGCATGCATCCGGACGGCAGCGGATTGGAACAGATCACCGACGACGACTACAACAACTGGTATCCGCATTTCTCGCCGGACGGCAAGCAGATGGCGATCCTAAGCTACGACAAAAGCGAGACGGGCTTGCATCCGCCGATGAAGGATGTGGCGCTGCGCCTCATGTCGATGGGCGAAGGCTCCATCGCCACGTTGGTGAATCTTTTCGGCGGCCAGGGAACGCTCGACTCGCCCAGCTGGGCGCTCGACAGCAAGCATCTCGCTTTCGTCAGCAACCAAATGCTGCCCGCGGGGGACGCCCGGTCCAGCCAATAATCCAACAGGAGACGTTCCATGACGGTTTCGCGCTTTTTCGCCTTCTCTCTTGCCGTCCTTGCGGGAACATCGTCGTGCGCGCTCCAGGCCGCGCCGGCGCGGCCGCCGATCACCGGCGTTTCGCATCTCAGCGTCTACACCACAGATGCCGCGAAAGCGGAATATTTTTATGTCCACGATCTGGGCGGCGTAAAACGGGACGATCCCGAGAACCCAAAAGGGGTTCGCTATTATTTCAATCCGATACAGTTCGTGGAAGTGCTGCCGCTGCCCGAAGGCCCGGCCTCCATTGAACGCATGGATCACGCCGGATTCGACACCGCGGATGCGGAAGGCCTGCGCCAATATCTGAAGGCCAACGGCATCGCCGTGTCGCGCCGTGTCAGTAAGGGCAACGACGGCAGCAAATGGTTCGATGTCGTCGACCCTGAGGGCACCAAGATTCAATTCGTGCAGCCGCCGGCCACTCCGCTGCCGGTCGCGGGCGGCGATGCCGTCAGCAATCACATGTTCCATGTCGGCTTCATCATCCACAACCAGGAGCGTGAAGACGCCTTCTGGAAGAAAGTCCTCGGCTTCCGCGCCTATTGGTGGGGCGGCATGAGCGAGAACGATCATCGCTGGATTTCGCAGCAGGTTCCCGACGGCACTGACTGGATGGAATACATGGTGGTGGGCAAGCCGGACGGCGTGGGCATTCCGGCGGACATGCCGCAGAGCACGCTCGGCGTCCTCAATCACTTCGCATTCGGCGTCGACAACATGGAGCGCACCGTGACGCTGTTGTGGAACGGCCAGCGCATTTCCGCGAAGAGCGACGGCCCGAAGGTCGGCGCCGATGCCAAGTGGCAGTTCAACATGTACGATCCCGACGGCACGCGCGCCGAAATGATGGAGTTCAAGGTTGTCGGCAAGCCGTGCTGCTCGCCCTTTACGGCCGAAGGCCCGACGAAATAGAAGAGGCGATTACTTCGCCCACTGCGCCAGCCAGTCGGCGATGGCCTGCGGCGACATGTGACGGGCGTCTTCCAGTGCCGACATATTGTTTTTGTTGACGAAGGTCCTGTCGGGCTCTGCGATGATGATCGACGGCACACCCCCGCCTTTCAACTGTTCGACGACGCCGAAGCGCGCCGGGATCTCGAGATTCTTGTTGAAGCGGCCGATATCGACGCTGACGATTTCGAAATGCGCTGCCATAAAGCGCCTCAGTTCCGGCAACTGCATGAGATTGGCGAGTACGATGCAGTCTCCGCACCAATTGCCGCCCATATCGATCAGCACCCGCTTGCCGCTCTTCCGGGCGCGCGCGAACGCCGCGTCCACCGCCGCCCCGGCGTTGGCTTTCTCGTCGTAAGGCGTGCGTTCGACGACCGGCAGATCGGCCAGCGAGGTAAGGTGAATTCTGGGGGCCTCCGCCGCCGGCGAGCCGACCGACAGCAACGGCAAAACCAGCAATCCGAATAACAACGATCTTGCGTCCAACACGGCACCCATACGCTGTTTGCCCGGTTGCGGATGCAACGGCCGCTCGTATCCTAGCCGCCGTCGCTCCTGCGGCGCAACGGCGCGCGAAAAGTTGAACGCGGAGCTCGCCGAATTGGAGTATGACGGGGTCCGCTATCCGGTCCTGGAGGGGAACTCATGAAAAAGATATTGCTGGCTACAACCGCGCTGATCTTGCTGTTCGGCTGCGCCACGCCGCCACCCAAAGACGCCGTTGTTGCACCTACGCCCGCGCCCGTGGCGGCGGTCGATCCCGCAATGATGTGGGATCTGAGCGATCTTTACCCCACGCCCGAGGCCTGGACGGCAGCGCACGACAAAGCGGCGACCGACGCCGCCACGCTCGACCGCTTCAAGGGTACGCTCGGCAAGAGCGCAACGGGGATGCTGGATGCACTCGACGCCATCAGTGCCGTACACAAAGACGTCGACCGGCTGGCGGTTTATGCCTCGTTGAAGGCGGACGAAGATGTACGCGTCTCCGCCAATCAGGAGCGCCAGCAGCTTGCGCAGGCGCTTGCGACGACGCTCGGCGAAAAGACGGCCTGGCTGACGCCGGAACTCCTCTCCGTGGGAGAGAAAAAGGTGAAGGCCTTCGAGAAACAATCGGCGGAGTTGACGCGCCGCTTCGGCTTCTTCCTTGACAATACGCTGCGGGCCAAGCCCCACACTCTGGGCGCGGAATCCGAAGGCGTGATGGCGGCAGCCAGCAACGTTCTCGCCCAGCCGGACAACGTCTACAGCCAGCTGTCCAACGGCGAAGTGCCGTTCCCCTCGCTCACCTTGTCCGACGGCACCAAGATCGAGCACCTCGATCAGGCGACCTACACCAAGTACCGCCAGGCGCCCAACCGCGAGGACCGCAAGAAGGTGTTCGACGCCTTCTGGGGCACTTGGCAGAAATACGAAGGAACCTTCGGCGCGTCGTTGAACACGCAGGTGCTGGGCGAGGAATTTGACGCCAAAGTGCGCCATTTCCCCAATGCGTTGTCCGACGCCTTGTTCGTCGACAACATGCCCGAAGCGGTCTACCGCCAGCTCGTCGCCCAGGCCAATGCCGGTCTGCCGACCTTCCACCGCTACCTGAAGCTGCGCAAAAAGCTGCTCGGGATTAGCGACGATCTCAAATATTACGACATCTACCCCACGATGTTTAAGCTCGAGACGCCGCTGAAATTCACGGTGGCGGATTCCGAGCGCATCGGAATCGACGTGACCTCGGTTTACGGCCCGGAATACACGGCGATGTTGAAGAAGGGCTTTTCGGCGCGTTGGATGGATGTGCTGCCGCGCCAAGGCAAGGCCTCCGGCGCCTATATGAACGGTTCGGCCTATGACGTGCATCCTTATCTGCACCTGAACCACAACGACGATTACGAGTCGCTGTCCACCCTCGTGCACGAATGGGGTCACGCAATCCACACTTTGCTCGACGACGAAACCCAACCCTACGAGACCTCGAACTACTCCACCTTCATCGCCGAGACCGCCTCGATCTCAAACGAGATGCTTCTCAACGACTACATGGTGGCGCACGCCAAGACCAAGAACGAGAAGCTCTATTATCTCGGCGAGGGACTCGAACTGATCCGCGGCACCTTTTTCCGTCAGACCATGTTCGGGGAGTTCCAACTGGCGATCCACGAAGAGATCGAGAAGGGCAAAGCCCTTTCCGGCAAGCACATGACCGAGATCTATTGTGATCTGCTCAAGCGCTATCACGGCGACGCCGAGGGCGTGATGAAGATCGATCCGGCCTATTGCGTGGAATGGGCGTTCATCCCGCATTTCTATTACGGCTTCTATGTCTACCAGTACGCGACCTCGATGGCCGGTGCGGCGGCGTTCACGAATGCGATTGAGAATAAGGAGCCGGGCGCCCGCGAGCGTTTCATCACCATGCTGAAAGCTGGGGGCTCGGATTATCCCATCGATCTCTACAAGAAAGCCGGGATCGATATGACGAGCCCCGCACCCTATCAGGCGCTGATCGCCCGCATGAACCATTTGATGGATCAGATCGACGCACTTGAGGCGCAGAAGTAGGAACAAGAAGGGGGAGCGGAAATATTTCCGCTCCCCCTTGGGTAGTGTCCTAATTTGAATTCTTGGTCGTGACCATGTGCCAACCCGGCGTCAGCCCTTGGGGACCAAGAAGTTCGACGGCAACCGCCCCAGCAATGACAAGAAGCGTGACGGCGACCCCAATCCACAACGCGTGCCGACCAGTTCTGCGTCGCATCACTTCGCTGCCCTCTGCTCCGCCACTATAGCCGCCCGTACAGCCTCGCGTGGGCTTGTAATGGGCTCTCGTTGGAGGACTGCAAAGAAGCGCCGCCGCCCGTCGCCAAGCTCGTACGACCACGCGTATGCGTTCATGCGTGATCTTTCCGAGCGGCTGACCAATCGCGTCCAGATTTCGACCGATGGCCTGCAATCATACATCTACGCGGTCGAAGACGCCTTCGGTGCCGATGTCGATTACGGGCAGGTGGTTAAATTCTACGACGCAGAACCTATCGGCCCCGGTCGCTACTCGCCTCCGAAGGTCACGGGTCAGGAGAAGACCGTAATCGCCGGTTCTCCCGATCTACGGCATTTCTCGACCAGCTTGGTTGAGCGGCAGAACTTGACTATGCGTATGCAAATGCGCCGGTTCACCCGTCTCACCAATGCTTTCTCCAAGAAGGTGGACAACCTCAAGGCAGCGGTCGCCTTGCACTTTGCCCACTACAATTTCGTGCGGCTGCACAAGTCACTGCGCATTACCCCTGCCATGGCGGCGGGAGTTTCTGATAAGCTTTGGACGTTGCAGGAATTGGTGGAAGAAACATCGCGGTGACTAATCGCCGTATTAGGCTGGCTTCTTCGGGCGATATCGTCTTGGGAGCCCGGATTTGGCGGGAAATACCGGGATTTGCTGGCGGGGTAGCATGGCTACCATGAGAAAAGTAATTTGGCTGGCCGTCGCGGCTATAGAGGCAATAGCTTCGTTTATTCTTGCCAAGCCCGCTGTGCTTAACGCGCTCAAGATCGCACACACTCGTGATGAAGTGATCGATCTAGACTTTGCGTACTTCGTGGGGATGCTGACTGGAGACGCGATAAGATTTGCGATTGCTGCACTTCTTATCGGACATGCCGTGTGGCTTGTTCGTAAATTGGTTTAGCCGATCTTTCTGATCCCGCGTCCGGCGCTCATGCCAGCCCCAGCGGCATTTCCATTTCACGGTCTTGGTGCGCGTGTCGCCCATGGGGCGACATTGGCAGGGGCAGCTATGCGGGGAAGGTCTTGCAGGCCGCCAAAATCAAATTAGGACACTACCCCCCCCTTGAACCGACAAGGTCGAATGACCAATTCTCTTATATCACGACATTTGCATCGGGACCTTCCGCGCGCTGCGGCCGGTTACTGAACGGCCCAGGTGATGGTGACGTTTACCGACACCGATTCTTCGCCGCCTGCGACGGGTGGCGGAGCTGCGCTCAGAGCCATGACCATTTTGTCGCGATAGACCGGCCGCGGCGCTTCGCTGCCGCCTTCTTGAATCGAAAGGATCGGACCGAGCGTTACATTTGCAGCTTTGGCGTAGGTTTGGGCGCGGTCGATGGCGTCCGCCACCGCCGCCGCACGGGCTGCGCGCAACAACGGCTTGGGATCGTGGATCGAAAAATTGATGCCGCCGATCTGGTTGGAGCCGGATGACACCAGCGCATCGAGCACGGGACCGGTCTTGTCGAGGTCCTCGACCGTCACGTTTACGGTGTTCGAGACCTCGTAGCCGACGATGCGCTGCGGCCCGCTCGTGCCCGGCTTGTAAGTTTGATATTGGGGCTGAACGGAGAAATCGGAGGTTTGGATATCGCGGTCGGGGATGCCGAGCCGCTTGAGCGTGGCGAACACCGCATTCATCGCGCGCGTATTGGCGGCGAGCGCCTGTGCAGCGGTGGCAGCCTGTGTCGCGACCCCGGCGGAGAGATTCGATTGGTCGGGAGCCGATTTGACCTCGCCCTGACCCGATACGGACAGGGTCCGTGGCGTCTGCTCGGCGAGCGCCGGGCCCAAAACGAGCGAGAAAAACGTACAAAACGCGACAAGGCGAAGTTTCATGGCCCGATTCCTTTCCTGGTTGCCCCGATCCAATCTCGGCCGGGGGCGCGGCAAAACTTAGGCAAGCACCCCGTGGAGTGTGCCCCCCGGTTTCTGATATGCAGGTCCATTATAGAATGAATTGGGGCCTGTAGCTCAGTTGGTTAGAGCTGACCGCTCATAACGGTTAGGTCGGGGGTTCGAATCCCTCCGGGCCCACCAATACCTGTTTTGTCCAGTCCGGCGACCGCGCAGCTGCCGGTAAAAAACTATCCTGCGTCACTACGCAAATGTACTTATGACACCTGTTTCGCCGCCCTTGGGGCAGCTCCGGCGGAATTGCGCGACACAACGCCTCGTTTCGTACCTCGTCGTTAGGCCGCACAATCGCTTACGCGCAATATTGCGAGCGCGAAGCCAAGATGCCAGCAAGCAAATTGCCGAAGCGGACGAGAGCAACGGAACGAAAAATGACCATAGACGCCGACCGGCCGACGCAGATGAACCCGGACGCCCGCGCCGGTTCGGGGCATTTCAAATCCGCCCACGGCCCGCAAGGATTGGCTGAGCACGGATTCCGCAATTTGAAAAAAGTCTCCTGCGATCTCTCGCTACCGGAGATTTACGAACAGGCGATCTTGCGCGGCGAAGGCACCATCGCCGAGAGCGGCCCGTTGGTCGTTCTCACCGGCCGTCACACCGGCCGCTCGCCGTTTGACAAATTTATCGTCAAGGACGCGGCGAGCGCGCCACAGGTGTGGTGGGACAACAACAAGGCGATGTCGCCGACGCATTTTGAGGAACTGTTCCAGGCGATGCTGTCCTACGCAGAGGGACGAGAACTTTTCGTGCAGGACCTTTTCGGCGGCGTCGATCCGGCGCATCGCCTGCCCGTGCGCGTGGTGACGGAGTTGGCATGGCACGCCCTGTTCATTCAAAATCTATTGCTCAAGCCATCGTCGGCGGAACGCAGAGATTTCCATCCCGAGTTCACGATCATCGATCTGCCCGGATTCGAAGCCGATCCCAAGCTGCACGGCAGCGCCACGGGAACAGTGATTGCGATCAATTTCAGCCGCAAACTGGTGTTGATCGGCGGCACATCCTACGCGGGAGAGATCAAGAAATCCGTCTTCACCATTCTGAACTATCTTCTGCCGCCCAAACGCGTGATGCCGATGCATTGCTCGGCGAATGTCGGAAAGAACGGCGATTCTGCGATCTTTTTCGGCCTTTCCGGCACCGGCAAGACGACGCTGTCCGCCGTGGCCACACGCACATTGGTAGGTGACGACGAACACGGCTGGAGCGAAAACGGCGTCTTCAATTTCGAAGGCGGTTGCTACGCCAAGGTCATCAATCTGTCACCCGAGGCCGAGCCGGAAATCCACGCTGCCACGGAGCGCTTCGGGACGGTTCTCGAGAATGTCGTGATGGATCCGGTAGCGCGCACGCTCGATCTCGACAGCGATTTTTACACGGAAAATACGAGGGCGGCCTATCCGATCGATTTTATTCCGAACGCGTCGAAGACGGGCGCGACGGGACACCCGAAAAACGTGATCATGCTGACCGCAGACGCCTTCGGCATTCTGCCGCCGATTGCGAAACTGACGCCGTCGCAGGCCATGTATCATTTTTTGTCCGGGTTCACTGCCAAGATCGCCGGCACGGAAAAGGGGCTGGGCGCAGAGCCGGAGCCGACATTCTCGACGTGCTTCGGCGCGCCTTTCATGCCGCGCCATCCGTCGGAGTACGGCAACTTGTTGCGCGATCTTCTGGCCCATCATCGGACAGATTGCTGGCTGGTGAATACGGGTTG
>Ga0265340_10002102_pt1 | contig 11411 bp, 7 predicted proteins | sample 4CB225metaG_FD_202082 | JGI IMG/M metagenome (GOLD analysis project Ga0265340, IMG submission 202082) | Rhizosphere microbial communities from Carex aquatilis grown in University of Washington, Seatle, WA, United States - 4-CB2-25 metaG | ecosystem: Host-associated > Plants > Roots > Rhizosphere...
CGGTGACTTCGCCGGTTACCTGACCGCGTGGTGCTACTGGATCACCGCATGGGCCGGCAACGCAGCGATCGTGTCCTCCTGGGTCTTCTACGTCGAGTCGTTCTTCTCGATCACGAACCCCTCCGCATGGACGAACTTCGGGATCGCGATGACCGGCCTGTGGATCCCGGCGGCCATCAACCTGGTCGGCATCCGGCAGATGGCGTGGTTCCAGAACCTCACCGTGATCCTGAAGTTCCTGCCGCTCGTGCTGATCGGCGTGGTCGGCTGGTTCTACGTCTCGGCCTCCAACTTCGGTCCGTTCAACGCGACCGGCGGAAGCCTCTACAGCGGCGTCGGTATCGCTGCCGGTGTGGCGCTGTTCTCCTTCATCGGGGTCGAGTGCGCCTCGATCGCTGCGGGCCGGGTCAAGGACCCGCGCCGCAACGTCGGCCGGGCCTCGGTCCTCGGTACTGCGGCCAGCGCGCTGCTGTACCTGTTGGTCACCGCAGTCGTGATGGGGCTGGTGTCACACAGCAGCCTGACCGGCAACGGCGCCCCGTTCGTCAACGCTTTCCAGACCATGTTCGGTCACGCCCAATGGGTCGGGAAGCTCGTTGCCGGCACTGCGGTCATCTCCGGTATCGGTGCCCTCAACGGCTGGACGATGATCACGGCCGAGATGCCGTGGGCAGCCGCCAAGGACGGTCTGTTCCTGCCGCAGTTCGCCAAGGTGAACCGCGACGGCACCCCGTGGTTCGGAATCCTGGTCTCGACCTTGGTCGCCTCTGCGCTGATGGCGTTCGCCTACAGCGGCAACACCGGGCTGAAGGTCTTCACCTACCTGGTCGACCTCTCGGTCGTCACGGTCGCGATTCCGTACTTCTTCTCGGCGTGTGCGCAGCTCGCCTACCTGGTGTCCCGCCGCCGCAAGGTCGTCGGTGTGATGCTGGTCCGCGACCTGGCCATCGCCGGAGCGAGCGTGCTGTTCTCGCTCTGGGTGACCTTCGCCGCCGGCTACCAGGCCGTGTACCAGGCACTCCTGCTGGTGCTCGTCGGCCTGCCGATCTACGCGTTCCTGAAGGCTCGTCGTGAGCGGTTGGGAGACGCGCAGGAGCCGGTAGAGGCGCCGAGCGAAGTAACCGAAGTTCCGCTGGCAGTCACGAACTGAACAAGCGGAGGCCGGCGACCATGGCGATCAGCCTGGTCGCCGGCCATTTGCTACGCAATGATCAGGAGCTGAAATGACCAGAGCATTGGTACGCCGACCCGGCCCTCGGCTCGATGAGGGAATCGTCACGCACATCGCCAGGAGCGCGGTCGACCTGACCCTCGCCCAGCGGCAGTGGAGCAACTACGTCGAGACGATGGGAAGAGCCGGCTGGGAGACCATCGAGGTCCCCGCCGCGCCCGACTGCCCGGATGCAGTCTTCGTCGAGGACACGGTCGTCGTCTACAAGAACGTCGCGGTCATCACCCGACCGGGTGCCGACTCACGCAAGCCGGAGGTGATCGATACCGAGAAGGTGGTCGAGGCGCTCGGCTATTCGGTGAACCGGATCCGACCCCCCGGCACACTGGACGGCGGCGACGTGTTGAAGGTCGGGGACACTATCTACGTCGGCCGGGGCGGCCGGACCAACGGCGAGGGAATTCGCCAGTTCCGGGGCATCCTCGAGCCCATCGGGGCCGCCGTTATCGCGGTGCCGATCGCCAAGGTCCTGCACCTGAAGTCGGCGGTCACCGCACTTCCGGACGGCTCGATCGTCGGCTACCTCCCGCTCGTCGACGACGCGTCCTTCTTCCCGCACTTCCGCGCGGTTCCGGAGGAGTCCGGTGCGCACGTCGTTCTGCTGGGTGGCAACCGGCTGCTGATGGCGGCGGACTGCCCGGCCAGCGCCGAGCTCTACACCGACCTCGGCTACGAGCCGGTCGTGGTCGACATCAGCGAGTTCCAGAAGCTCGAGGGCTGCGTCACCTGCCTGTCGGTCCGGCTACGCGGGCTTCCCGACGCCTGAGTGGTCGTCGGCGAGCAGGACCGCCGCGCCGTCGACCCGGTCGTGGGCAAGATCGCGCAAGGCCTGATTGGCCGCGGCCATCGGGTATGAAGTGGTGGTGACCGCAAGACCGAGCCTGGCGGCGAGGGCGAGGAACTCCTCGCCGTCGCGGCGAGTGTTGGCGGTGACGCTCCGCATCGACCGCTCCTCAAACAGATGCTCGGCGTAGTCGAGCGCAGGGATCTCACTGAGGTGGATACCGGCGATGGCAAGGGTTCCGCCCCGGTCGAGCGCCGCGAGGCAGGCCGGCACGATCGTGCCGGCGGGTGCGAACAGGATCGCTGCGTCGAGCGGCTCCGGCGGAGGATCCGTTGCGCCGGCTGCGGAGTCGACGCCGAGATCGAGGGCGAGCTGCCGGGCCGCAACCGACCTGGTCAGCACGTGCACCCTGGCCCCTTGATGTAGCGCAATCTGCGCGGTGAGGTGCGCCGAGGCGCCGAAGCCATAGATTCCGAGCCGGCCGGCCGGCGGGAGATTCGCCCGGCGCAGCGCTCGGTAGCCGATGATGCCGGCGCACAGCAACGGTGCCGCGTGCTCATCGTCGTAGCGGTCCGGGATCGGGTAGGCGTACGCCTCGTCGACCACGGCGTAGGGCGCGTAGCCGCCGTCGTCGTCCCAACCGGTGAACCTCGGCGCCACGCAGAGGTTCTCCCGCCCGTGCCGGCACCACCGGCAGCGACCGCAGGTGTGTCTGAGCCAGGCGATCCCCACCCGGTCACCGATCGAGAAGCGGTCGGCACCCGGGCCGAGCGCGTCGACCGACCCAACGATCTCGTGGCCGGGTATCACCTGCCTGTGCTTGGGGGTCAGGTCACCCTCGGCCAGATGAAGGTCGGTCCGGCACACGCCGCACGCGCTGACCCTGATTCTGAGCTGGCCGGGGCCGGCCAGCGGCTCCGGCCGGTCCAGCTCTACCAATGGCGCGGAGTCGATCGGCCCGGGGCGGTCAACCACCCACGCTTTCACCGACGCCGTCCCATCCGGCAACGGTAGGTCCCGCGGCCGGATCGGGCCCGATTGGGGGCACTCGACTCGTCAACTCGGGACTTTGGTCCCTACGCGAGTCACGGCCGCTCGACTCACCCTGTCGGTGTGAACGCACTCGACGTCGCCAGGTGGCAGTTCGCTGTCACAACCGTCTACCACTTCATCTTCGTGCCGCTGACGATCGGGCTGTCGCTGCTCGTCGCAGGCATGCAGACCGCCTGGGTCAGGACGGACAAGCCGATCTACCTTCGGATGACGAAGTTCTGGGGGAAGTTGTTCCTCATCAACTTCGCCATCGGCGTTGCCACCGGAATCGTGCAGGAGTTCCAGTTCGGGATGAACTGGTCGTCGTACTCGCGGTTCGTCGGTGACATCTTCGGCGCGCCGCTGGCGATGGAAGGGCTGCTCGCGTTCTTCCTCGAGTCGACCTTCCTCGGCCTGTGGATCTTCGGGTGGGACAAGCTCCCCAAACGCGTGCATCTCGCAACCATCTGGCTCGCGTCGATCGGCACGATGATCAGCGCGTACTTCATCCTCGCGGCGAACTCCTGGATGCAGCACCCGGTCGGCTACAAGATCGATCACGCGAAGAACCGCGCGGAGCTCACCAGCATCTGGAAGCTGATGACCAACTCGACGGCGCTCGTGACATTCCCGCACGTGATCTTCGGCGCTTTCATCACCGCCGGCGCCTTCATCCTGGGCGTCAGCGCCTGGCACATTTCCCGTAAGCGCGACGTCGAGCTCTATCGCAAGTCGATGCGAATCGCGCTGGTCACCACCTTCGTCGCGGCGATCGGCGTCATGGTCTCCGGCCACATCCAGGGTCAGGTCATGACCCGGCAGCAGCCGATGAAGATGGCCGCGGCCGAGGCGCTCTACCACACCGAGAAGCCGGCGTCGTTCTCGTTGTTCACGATCGGCAGCCTCAACGGCAAGAAGGAGATCTACAGCCTGCGGGTACCGGGCGTGCTCTCGTTCCTCGCGACCGGAAGCTTCAACGGCAAGGTCGAGGGCATCAACGAGATCCAGAGCGACTACGCCCAGATGTACGGCCCGGGTAGCTACACGCCCGACATCCCGGTGACCTACTGGACCTTCCGGCTGATGATGGGCTTCGGCTTCCTCGCCGCGTTCCTGTCCATCGCCGGCCTGTGGCTGAGCCGGAAGCGCCGCGCGCCCGCGGGGCGGTGGTTCGTCCGGGCCGCGCTCTGGGGGATCAGCCTGCCCTACCTCGCCAACACCGCGGGTTGGCTGTTCACCGAGATGGGCCGGCAGCCGTGGACGGTGTTTGGCCTGATGCAGACCAAGAACGCGGTCTCGCCGACGGTCGGACTCGCGTCGGTGATCACGAGCTTTGCAGTCTTCACCCTGCTGTACGGCGTACTCGCGTTCGTCAACGTGCGCTTGATTCTGCAGACCGTCCGCAAGGGCGCGCCCTCCGAGGAATCGCTCACACCCACCGACGGCGTCGCACCGGCGCTCGCCTTCTCCTACTAGTCCGGAGCTCGGGTCATGCATCTCACGACAGTGTGGTTCGTTCTCATCGCGGTTCTGTGGACCGGCTACTTCATCCTCGACGGCTTCGACTTCGGCGTCGGGATGTTGTTGATGGTGCTGGGCCGCGACAACACCGACCGGCGGCTGTGCATCAATGCCATCGGTCCGGTGTGGGACGGCAACGAAGTGTGGCTGCTGGTGGCCGGGGGCGCGACCTTCGCGGCCTTTCCGGAGTGGTACGCCTCGATGTTCTCGGGCTTCTACCTCGCGTTGCTGCTGATCCTCGTCGGGTTGATCGTGCGCGCGGTTGCCTTCGAATATCGGGGCAAGGTCGACTCTGATCAGTGGCGTGCCCGCTGGGACGTGGCGATCGGGGTCAGCAGCTTCCTGCCGTCCTTCCTGTGGGGGGTGGCCTTCACGAACGTGGTCCGTGGTGTGCCGCTCAACGCCGCGCACCACTTCACCGGCAATCTGTTGACCCTGCTCAATCCACTGTCGCTGCTCGGAGGGATAGTCACGACGGTGGCATTTGCGTTGCACGGCGCGGTGTTCCTCGCGCTGAAGACCGATGGTGACCTGCGGCACCGGGCTCGGCGGCTCGCTTCGCAGCTGGCGATGGTCGCGGTTGCGGGCGGCGGTCTCTATCTCGTGATCGTTCAGGCCGAGCATGGTCGCCCGGCCGCGGACGTCCTCGCTGCCGGTGCTGCGCTCGCCCTCGTCGGGGCGGTATTCGCGACTCTGAGCGGGCGCGAAGGGTGGGCGTTCCTTGCGACCGCCGCGGCCCTCGCGTTCGTGGTCAGCACGTTGTTCGCCGACCTCTGGCCGAACGTGATGCCGTCGAGCACCAGCGCGGCCGACAGCCTGAACGTGCACAATGCGTCGAGCTCGCCGTACACGCTGGGCGTCATGACCTGGGTGGCCGGCTTTGCGACTCCGGTCGTCCTGGTCTACCAGGGCTTCACCTACTGGGTGTTCCGCAAGCGGCTGACCCGCGCCGACATCCCCGGCGACGTCCGCACCGGCGGCGTACCCACCGGCGGCGCACCCAGCGGCATCACGGTGACGAGCGGGTCGTGAGGCCGCTCGACCCGCGCCTGCTCCGCCGGGCGGCGCCGGCGCGCCGCTACCTCGGCGTGGTGGTGACCGCGGGCTGCTTGACCTCGGGTCTGATCGTGGCGCAGGCCACCCTGCTCGCTTACGCCATCGTCCACGCCGGGCGCGGTCTCGCTGCGCTGCGCGGTCCGCTGTTGGTGTTGCTCGCTGTTCTCGTGGCCCGCGGCCTGCTCAGCTATGCCGGTGAGGTGAGCGCGCTTCGCGCCGCGGCGGCGGTGCGCTCATCGCTGCGCAGGGACGTCGCGACCCAGCTCGTCCGGCTCGGCCCGGCCTGGACGAACGGCGAGCGGTCCGGATCGATCGCAACCTTGATGACCAAGGGGTTCGACTCGATCGATGGCTACTTCGCGCGCTACCTGCCGCAGCTGGTTCTCGCCGCCTTGGTCCCGGTCGTCGTGGTGGCGCGGGTCGCCGGCTCCGACCTGATCTCCGCGCTGACGATCGGTGCCACCGTCCCGCTCATCCCGCTCTTCATGATCCTCGTCGGGATGCACACGAAGGCGCGCACGGATCGCCAGTGGCGTCAGCTGTCGAGGCTCGGGGGGCACTTCCTCGACGTGGTCGAGGGACTGCCGACGCTCAAGGTGTTCGGCCGGGCCAAGGCGCAGGTGGCGCTGATCCGGCAGGTGAGCGAGGACTACCGGCGTACGACGATGGCCACCTTGCGGGTGGCCTTCATGTCCGCGCTCGTGCTGGAGCTGCTGGCGACCCTGGCAACCGCGGTGGTTGCGGTCGAGGTCGGGCTGCGGCTGCTGGCCGGCGACCTGTCCTACCAGACCGCATTGCTGGTGTTGCTCCTCACGCCGGAGGCCTACCTCCCGCTGCGCGCGGTCGGCGCCAGTTTTCACGCCAGTGCCGACGGCGTCGCCGCGGTCAATGACGCCCTGGCGGTGCTCGACACCGAACCGGCGGTGGGGCCGGCCGGAGCCGGGGCCTGCGACCTGCGCCGCGACGTGATCGGCCTGACCGGCGTCAGCGTGCGCTATCCCGACCGGGCGTCGAACGCCCTGGACCAGGTCGACCTCGAGATCGCGCCCGGTGAGCGGGTGGCGGTCCTCGGCGAGTCCGGGGCAGGGAAGTCGACGCTGCTGTCGGTCCTTCTGGGTTTCGTCCCGATCACGACCGGGACCATGCGGGTCGGCGTTCGGTCATGGGCTGATATCGACATCGAACAACTGAGGACTCAGATCGCCTGGGTGCCGCAGTCGCCATACGTGTTCGGCGGGACGGTCAGCGACAACATCCGGCTCGGCGCTCCCGCCGCGTCCGACGCGCACGTCGCAGCGGCCGCCGCGGCGGCCGGGTTTGCGAGCGTGGTTGCCAAACTGTCCGACGGCTATGCGACCGTCCTCGGTGACCGGGGAATGACGCTCTCGACCGGTCAACGGCAGCGGCTGGCCCTGGCTCGCGCGTTTCTTCGCGATGCTCCGCTCGTGGTGCTGGACGAGCCGGCCGCGCACCTCGATGCGCTGACTGCCGCCGAGATCCGCGCGGCGGTTGCCCGGCTCGCGGCCGGGCGCACGGTGATCCTGGTGACCCACGACGACCGCTGGCTGGACCTGGTCGATCGAACCGTCGTGCTGCGCGCCGGTCGCGTCGAGCCGGCTCTGGCGGTGGCGTGATGGCGACCGAAACCGTTCCGGCGACCCGCTGGCCACTGGTTCGGCTGCTTGCCCTCGGCCGGCCGGTTCGCGCCACACTCGCGCTCGCGGTGGCGGCGGGCGCCGTCACGGTGGGCGCCGCGATTGCCCTGATGGCTGCCTCCGGCTTCCTGCTGTCCCGGGCGTCGCAGCACCCGAACATCGTCGCGCTGTCCGTGGCGATCGTGGCGGTGCGCGGTCTCGGCATCACCCGCGGCATCGGCCGGTACGTCGAGCGGCTGGCGGGCCATGATGCCGCGCTGCGCATCTTGTCCGACCTGCGTGCTTCGGTCTACGCGCGACTTGAGCAGTTGGCTCCGAGCGGGTTGTCCCGGCTGCGCAGCGGCGATTTGGTGGCCCGCTTCGTCGCCGACATCGACGCCGTCCAAGACCTGTTCATCCGCGGCATCGCACCGCCACTTGTCGCGGCCCTGGTCGGTGGGTTGACAGTGGCCTTCGCGGTAGCGATCGCGGCACCCGGCGGGGCGATGCTGGCGGTCGGGTTGCTCGTCGCCGGCCTCGGGCTGCCGGCCCTTGCATTCGCCCTCTGCCGCCGGCCGGCGAGCGCGGCGAGCGAGGTCCGTGGCGAAGTCGCGGCCGCCACCGTCGACCTGGTAGCCGGCTCGGCCGAGCTGATCGCCTACGGCGCGGCGGATGCCGCGGTGGAGCGACTGGCCGAGCGCGACCGCGAGTTGTTACGGCTGTCCCGCCGCTCGGCAGCGGCAAATGCGCTCGGGGCAGGCGGCGCGACCTTGGTCAGCGGGCTGACCGTCTTTGCCGTGCTGCTGTCCGGGGTGGCCGCAGTACACGGCGGAAGTCTCGGCCCGGTGCCACTCGCCGTACTCGTGCTGACCGCCATCGCGTCGTTCGAGCTGACCGCAACCCTGCCGGCCGCGGTGTTGGCGGTCGCTTCGGTCCGCGGCTCGGCACGACGGGTCTTCGAGGTCATGGACGTGCCGGTCCCGGTCCGCGACCCCGCGCTGCCGATTCCGGCTCCGACCGGGCCGGTGACGGTCCGGCTGTGCGGGGTGAGCGCCCGGTATCCGGGGTCGGAGCACGATGCCCTGACCGGGATCGACCTCGACATCGCGCCGGGTCGGCGGGTCGGCGTGGTCGGCCGATCCGGGGCCGGCAAGAGCACTCTTGCCGCCATCCTGATGCGGTTCGTCGACGTGAGCAGTGGATCGTTCCTCGTCAACGAGGTGGAGGCGGGTCGGCTCGACGGTGACGACGTACGGCGACTGATCGGCGGATGTGCCGCCGACCCGCACATCTTCGACTCGTCGTTGCGCGAGAACCTCCGACTGGCACGATCCTCCGCAACCGACGACGAGCTGTATCGGGTGCTCGCGACGGTGCGGCTCGAGGATTGGGTCCGCGAGCTGCCGGCCGGTCTCGACACCGAGGTCGGCGCGCGCGGCGTCGCGATCTCCGGCGGTCAGCGGCAGCGGCTCGCGCTGGCTCGCGCGGTCCTCGCCGATCCCGCGGTCTTGATCCTCGACGAACCAACGGCGCATCTCGACCCGGAAACGGCCGACGAGGTGATGCGCGACGTGCTCGCAGTCACCCGCGGACGGTCGACGGTTCTGATCACCCACGACGATCGGGGGCTCGAGGAGATGGACGAGATCATCGAGCTCGGCAACGGCCGGGTGGTCGACCGCCGGTAGCCGGTCGTGGAGTCCGACGATCGCGGGACTTTGCGACTAGATTGCGACTGCCTGATGTCACCATCGCGGCCATGACTCGCCTCACCTCGGGGGTTCCTGTGCGCACGCTCGCCCGTTCCACGTCCCGTCTCACCGGCCGCCGCACCGTCGCTGTGGCGGCCGCCGTTGCGCTGGTGACCGTCGGTGCATCGTCGGCTGCTCTCGGCACGACCCGAGCTCCCGCGGTCTCGCACCCAGCCGGCAAGGCGTCGCGAGCCAACGTGAAGGCCGGCCGGGTCGGGCCCCCGATCACGCTGGCGCACAACGTCAGCTTTGAAGGCGACACCCTGGACTCCCGGATGGCAACGGACAAGTCGGGCACGACGTACATCTCATGGATCTCCAGCAAGGACAACGACAACGGCGGCCTGCGCATTGTCCATCTCTGTGTGATCCCGAACAATGCCCGTGCCTGTGCCGGCGGTGTGAAGACGCTCAACCCCACCGACAGCTCGACCAGCGGAAGTCTGCAGATGGTCGTGACGCCGAGCGGTCAGGTCACGATCGTGTGGATCGGGAACGACGGCGGCGGCGGCAGCACCATCTACGACACGACCGCCACGAAGACCGGCCCGCTGAGCGCCGAGGGCACGCTCCCGTCGCGCACCCCGAGCAATTCCACGATCCTCGACGCGGAGGCCGGACCGGGTGGCAGCATCTGGCTGCTCGTGAACCCTGACTCCGAGACCTCGATCCAGCTCAGGAGAGGCCTGACGGCCACGCCGGTCAAGATCGCGACTCCGCACTCGTACCCGTCGGGAGTCGGCGGAGCGTCGCTGGCGTTTTCGGGCAATACGGCGATCATTGCCATCGAGGCAAACGCGTCGATTCTCTCACCGCCCATCGCCTACGCCGTCGCGACCGGGTCGTCCGTCTCGACGTTCAAGAACATCGCCAACTCTGCGTCCAACGGGACGTCTCCGCGTCTTGTCCACACCGGAGCAGGGATCCGGTTGCTCGCCGGAGACGCCAAGGACTTTTACCAGACGGCGCTCTCGAAGTGGACCGGCCACGGCTTCACCCGGGCCGCCGCGATCGGGGGGTCGATCGACCTGGGATCGGTTGACGCGTCGACCGATCCAAGCGGTCGACTACTCGCCGCGGGGGACGACGGTGCGCACGACGGAAAGGTCACCGTCATCAACTTCGCCGACACCGTGCATCCGGCCGCATTCAGCTTCGGGATCGGCGGCGCGACCAACGCAGGCGGCGGCCCGACCGTGACGACCTCCGCGCGCGGGCGCGGCTGGGTGGCCTGGTCGTACCAAGGCGGCAACAGCACGAACGGTGACACGCTGCTCGCCGCCCCGATCGTAGTGGCGGGGCTGCACGCCAAGAAGACCGCCCACGGCCGCCACGGCACCGTCACCGTCATCGGGCCGGCCAGCTGCCTGCCGGCCGTGTCGATCTCGGTCTCCGTCACCGGCCACGCCGACAACGGCTGGAAGGTCGCCAAGCGCCAGCTCACCCTCAACGGCAAGAAGGTCGGCGCGACCCTCAACGGCGCATCGCTGACCGCCGGCAAGACCTACACGCTGACCGGCACCGTGACCTTCGCCGAGGGCCACACCCACTCGAAGACCAAGGCCGCCCTCAAGTTCCGCTCCTGCCCCAACTAGTCGATCAGGAAGCGCTCGAGCGGTCGTCGAGGTTGCGCCGGCACCGGCGGCCCGTAGCCGAGGCGAAGCAGGATCTGGGGCACCGCTCCGGCACCGATGATCTCGCCGACCTTCGCGCGGGTCGCCGGCACTTCGATCGCCTGGTTGAGGAAGCCGACCGACAGTCCGGCCCGCGATGCCCGCAGGTGCGTCCGAGCTATCGCGCGACCGGCGTCCAGCCAGGCCGAGCGATCATCGGCGGCGGTGGACAGGATCGCGATGACGGGGGAGGCCCCGACCAAGTCGATGTTGTGCGCGCCACGCTGCTTGCCGACGTCGAAGGTCCGCACGATCAACGGACTGGTGAGCGCGACCTCCTCGAGCGGTGACCCCACTGTGTAGCCGTGCAGACCGTCGCGCTGGCGACTGAACGGACGTCGCAGCCACGACGCGAGCTCACGGCGGAACCTCAGGTCCGACATCTGTTCCTGGTCAGCCTCGGCGACCAGCTCAGCGAGCGCCTGCCGATCGTCGGCCGTGGTGAACGAATGGAGGGCAGCTCCTTCTGCAGCCGCCTCGCCGGCGAGCTCAGCGAGCACGGCGTCGTCGACGGGGGTGTCGTCGAAACCGGCATGGCTGGATCGCCGCTGTGTGATCTGGCCGAACAACGGCTCGAGCGTCTCGTCAGTCGATGCACCGGAGGTGACGGTCACCGTCGCGCAGGCCTCCGGATCCTTCGGATCCGGCCAGTCGTCCACCCGGGCTTGCAGTCCGAAGTGGGCGAGAGCGATCCGCAGGGTCATGATCGCGGCCCCGACGCTTATCGTT
>Ga0265340_10002103_pt1 | contig 11410 bp, 9 predicted proteins | sample 4CB225metaG_FD_202082 | JGI IMG/M metagenome (GOLD analysis project Ga0265340, IMG submission 202082) | Rhizosphere microbial communities from Carex aquatilis grown in University of Washington, Seatle, WA, United States - 4-CB2-25 metaG | ecosystem: Host-associated > Plants > Roots > Rhizosphere...
GGGCTTGCCGGTGGCGGCATCCAGGGCGATCAGCCGGCCGTCGATCGAGGCGATGTAGACCTTGCCCTCATACACCGCGACGCCCCGATTCACGACATCGCAGCAGGCCCGGGCGCCGCTGGGTCCAGGCACCTTCGGGTCGTAGTACCAGAGCTGCCTGCCGCTTGCCGCATCCAGCGCATACACCTTGCTCCAGGAGGTGCTCACATACATCACCCCATCCACCACCAGGGGCGTTGCCTCCTGGCCGCGCGTGGTGTCGAACTCGGTCGACCATGCCGGCTTCAGCGCCGCGACATTGTCCGCGTTGATGAGGTTGAGCCGCGAATAGCGCTGCTCCTGCCAGTTCCCGCCATGGGTCAGCCAGTTGCCCGGGTCCTGGTCCGCGTGCCGCAGGCGCTCATCGGTGACATCCCCCGCGCGGTGGGGAGCCGCGGCGGCGGACTGCGCCGGGACCGAGTGAGGCAGGCCAAGCAGCAGTGTCGCGACACCGATGACGCCCAGGTGCATATGGAGTGCTTTGTTCATGCTGTTCATTTAGCTAGGTGTGCGCCGCTGGGGGTAATCCCGTAAAATTGCGGCATGGGAAAAACCGGATTCTGGACCCGCCGCAACGTGTTGCTGGCTGCCGGCGCACTGGCGCCGGGGCTGGCATTCTCGAAAGCCGCCGATTCCCTGGGGGCGCCGGAAATCCTGCACACGGCGCTGTCTGATTCGCTGCACCTGTTCCAGGGCGCCGGCGGCAATGTGGTCGCAGCCCAGGCCGGGGATGCCGTCCTGCTGGTGGACGGAGGCCTGGAAGAGCACAGCGCGGCGCTGCTCGCACAGCTGGCCCGGGTGAGCGGTGGGGCCCGGGTGGAAGTGCTGTTCAATACGCATTGGCATTGGGATCACACCGGCTGCAATGCGGCGCTGGGCAAGGCCGGCGCGAAAATCATCGCGCACGAGAACACCCGGCTGTGGCTGGGAACCCAGGTGGATTCGAAATGGGAGCACCGCATCTATCCCCCTCAACCGGCCCGCGCTCTGCCCACGCAGACTTTTTTCTATGGGCCGCAGAAGCACAGCTTTGGCGGCCAGGATATCGAGTACACGATCATGCCGCAGGCGCACACCGATGGCGATATCTATGTGTTCTTTCCACGCGAGAACGTGCTGGTGGCCGGCGGCGTGGTGAGCGGGGGCAGCTATCCCTTGCCTGATTACTGCACCGGCGGGTGGCTGGGCGGAATGATCGATGGCTTGAAGACGATCCTGGCAAGAAGCGATGCCCAGACCCGGATCGTCTCGGGCCTGGGGGCCACGCGCACGCGCGCGCAGGTGCAGGCGCAGCTGGATCTGTGCACGGCGGTGATGGCGAAGATCGGTGCCCACTACTACAAGGGCGGCACCTGGCAGGAGTTCCAGGCGGCCAAGCCCACCAGCGAGTTTGATGCGCAGTGGGGCAATCCGGAGCCCTTCCTGCAGATGGCGTACGAGGGTGCCTGGTATCACGTCAATGAAATCCGCCGCTTCACACGCTGACATGAAACTCATTGCCATCACGGCGGCAGTCGCTGGGTTGCTCAGTTCCGCGGCACCCGCGGCGACGCCCGCCGCCGCCCATGCACCGGCCTTCACGGGCGACTGGCACATGCTGCAGACCTACTGCACGAAGTGTCACAACTCCGAGGACTGGGCCGGAGGGGTGGCCTTTGACACCATGAACGCTGCGGGGGCGGGCGGGGATGCGAAGATCTGGGAGGAGGCCGTCATCAAGCTGCGCGGCGGGCTGATGCCGCCGCCGGGGAAGACCCAGCCGGATCCCAGCGCCCGACAGGCCTTCATTCGCGCCGCGGAAGAGTTTCTGGATCAGTACGGCGCCCAGCATCCGCAGCCCGGACACATGGTCCTGCACCGGTTGAATCGCAATGAATACGCCAATGCCATCCAGGATCTGCTGGGCGTGTCGGTGGATCCGAATGCGCTGCTGCCGCGCGATGACAAGAGCGGCAACTTCGACAACATCGCCGAGGTGCTGAAGGTCTCACCGACCTTTCTGGACCAGTATTTCTCGGCGGCCCGCCAGGTGACCGTGGCGGCGATCGGCAGTCCCCATGCCCGCACCCAGGATTTGTTCTTCAATGGGCCTCCGGAGCCGCAGGAATACCAGTACATGCATGTCGATGGACTGCCGCTGGGCACCCGCGGCGGCATGCTGTTCAGTCACAACTTTCCGGCCGACGGGGAATACCGTTTCACCATCAATGGTCTGGTGGGCGCAGGCTACCTCTGGGGCGAACTGGACCCCAACACCCTCATCATCACCGTGGACGGCCGGCGGGTGTTTCAGAATTCCCTGGGCGGCCCGAAGGACCTGGATGCGGTGGATCTGCAGCAGGCCGCAGGTCTCACCCTCATCAATGACCGGTTCCGGAACATCCCGGTGCAGATCCGCGCCGGGGAGCACCGCATCGGCATCACCTTTGTGCAGACCAGCGCCGCGGAGACCAATGAGATCCTGCACGCCTTCGTGCCGGTGGCGGGCATGGGGCAGCCGGTGAACGGCAATTCGAATGGACCGCGGCTGGCCAATGTGGAGGTCAAGGGTCCGACTGTGGCGCAGGGTGTGAGCGAGACCGCCAGCCGCCGCAGGATCTTCACCTGCCATCCACAAAGTGCCGCGCAGGAAACACCCTGTGCGCGCGAGATCTTTTCGGCCATCGCCCGGCGCGCCTTCCGCCGCCCGCTCACCGATGCGGATCTGAAGGGCGCGATGGACTTCTATGCGCAGGGCCGCAAGGAGGGCGGGGACTTCGACAGCGGCATCCAGAAAGGGCTGCTCGCGATCCTGGTCAGTCCCAAATTCCTGTTCCGCATGCACGAGCCGCCGGCCGATGCGGTGGCGGGCAAGGCTTTCCCGATCAACGACATCGACCTGGCGTCCAGGCTCTCCTTCTTCCTGTGGGCGGGACCTCCGGACGAGGAGTTGATCAAGGTGGCCGCCGCAGGCTCCCTGCACGAGCTGCCGGTGCTGGACGCGCAGGTTCGCCGGATGCTGAAGGATCCACGCTCCCATGCCCTGGTCACCGACTTCGCCTTCGAATGGCTGAACATCCACGGCCTGGAACTGGTCGATCCGGACACCAACCTGTTTCCAGACTACACCTCGGATCTGGAGCCGGCTTTCGAGAAGGAAGTCGAACTGTTCGTGGCCAGTGTCTTTGATTCGGACAGCAGCGTCATGGACCTGCTGACCTCCAATCGCACCTACTTGAATGAACGCCTGGCCCTGCACTACCGCATCCCGAATGTGCGCGGCGGGGAGTTTCGAGCGGTCTCGGTCCCGGATTATCGGCGGGGGCTTTTGGGCAAGGGTGCGGTGCTCATGACCACCTCCTACGCCAACCGCACCTCGGTGGTGCTGCGGGGCGCCTATGTGCTGGACAAGTTCCTGGGCACCCCTCCGGTGGCCCCGCCGCCGGGCGTTCCGCCGTTCACCGAAAGCCAGGAAGGCACCGAACAGCTCACCGTGCGGGCCCGCATGGAGTCGCATCGTGCCCAACCGGCCTGCAACGCCTGCCACGCCATCATCGATCCCATTGGACTTGCGATGGAGAATTTCAATGCGCTGGGGCAATGGCGTGACAAGGATATCGATGCGGGAACACCCATTGATGCCAAGGGCCGATTGGGAGACGGCACCATCGTGCAGGGCATCAATGACCTGCGCAGGCATCTGGTCAGCCATGCGCCGCAGTTCATGGAAACCTTCACCGAGAACCTGATGGCGTATGGCCTGGGGCGCGGCCTGGACTATTACGACATGCCGACGGTACGGGCCATCGTGCGCGATACGGCACGTGAGAACTACCGCTTCTCCGCCATTGTCTTAGGCATCGTCAACAGCCAGGCCTTTCGCGAAGACGCGATCCCCCTGAAAGTCGCCACTCGGTAAAGGCAGCCATGTTCATCACCAAAAAACACTTGAGTCGCCGCACGGTCCTGCGCGGGCTGGGCGCCAGCGTCGGCCTGCCCTTGCTGGATGCCATGATCCCGGCGGCCACGGCCCTTGCCAAGACCGCCGCCGCGGCGAAACCCCGGTTGGGATTCGTATACTTTCCCCATGGTGCGGTCATGGAGAAGTGGACGCCCAAAGCCGATGGCGCAAATTTTGATTTTCCCGACATCATCGCATCGCTCAAGCCCTACCAGAAGCACCTGACCCTGATCACGGGGCTGGAGAACAAGTCGGCGATCGCAGCGCCCGTGCATGCCATCACCCCGGGCACCTGGCTGTCCTGCGTGCCGCCCCGCATCAGCCACGACCCCTACGGCGGTGTGACCCTGGATCAGATCGCGGCGCAGAAGATCGGCCAGGACACGACCATGCCGTCGCTGGAAGTGGCCACTGAGGAGCGCGGTGGCGAGGGCTCGTGCGATCGCAACTACGGCTGCAGCTACGGCAAGACCATCGCCTTCAGCACCCCATCGACCCCGCTGCCCATGGAGCACAATCCCCGCAAGGTGTTCCAGCAGATGTTCGGCCAGGGCGACACCGCGCAGGAGCGTGCGGCGCTGCTGCGGGAGAACGCGAACATCATCGACCTGGTCCGTACCGACGCCTCGGACCTGTCCCGCACCCTGGGTGCCCGCGACAAGGCCCTGCTGTCCGACTACCTGGATCAGGTGCAGGAGATCCAGCGGCGGCTGGAGAAGATGGAACATCGGGATATGTCCCAGATGCAGATCCCGGATGCGCCGGCGGGGATCCCGGCGGCCTTCGATGAACACATGCACATCATGTTTGACCTGGTCGCGCTGGCCTACCAGGCGAACCTCACCCGCGTGGCCAGCATGATGATGGCCGCGGAAGTGAGCAATCAGCCCTATACCTTCATCGGCATCAATGACGCCTTCCATCCGCTCTCGCATCATGCGAACGATCCCGCGAAGCTGGTCCGGCTGGCCAAGGTGCAGGCCTTCAATACCTCGGTGTTCGCGAGGTTCATCAAGCGCCTCGCGGAGCTGCCCGATGGCGAGGGCACGATGCTGGACAACTCCATCATTCTGTTCGGCAGCAATATGAGCAACAGCAACCTGCACGACCACTACCCGCTGCCCACCGCGATCCTGGGGCTGGGTGCCGGCAGGCTCAAGGGCAATCAGCACCTGCGCTATCCGGATCGCACCCCGATCGCCAACCTGCATGTGGCGCTGCTGAACCGGATCGGCATCCCCACCGAGACCTTCGGCGACAGCACCGGGCAGCTCACGGAGCTGTGAATCCCGTGCCTTCCCGACTGCAGGTTTCCCGGCCGATGAGCCTGCGGCTGGGCGCAGCGCTGGCCGCATGGGGCTGTCTGGCCGGCGCGGCACAGGCCGCCGACTCGCTGCTGGAGGTTGCCGAGGCCGGAAACTCCGCGGCCGCCCTGGCCTTGGTCACCGGCCGGGCCGATGTCAACGCCCGCCAGGAGGATGGCACCACGGCGCTGCATTGGGCGGCCTATCACGATGATGTGCCGCTGATGCGCCAGCTGCTCAAGGCGGGCGCCCAGGTCAATGTCAGGAATGACTATGGTTCCACGCCCCTGGCGGAGGCGGCCGAACGCGCCGATCCGCAAGCGCTGCGGGTGCTGCTCGCGGCGGGCGCCGAGGTTGAATCGCCCAATGCGGATGGACAGACCGCCTTGATGACGGTGGCGCGTACGGACATCGTGGAGGCGGCCTGGGTACTGGTGGCGCATGGCGCCAACGTCAATGCCCGCGAGACCTGGAGAGGCCAGACGGCGCTCATGTGGGCCAGCGCGCAGAGTCGCCCGGCGATGGTCCAGTTCCTTATTGCCCACGGCGCCCAGGTCAATGCCCGTGCGACCGTGCGTGAGTGGCCGCGCCGGGTGACCGCCGAGCCGCGTCCCCAGAATCGGCCACTGGGGGGCTTCACGCCGCTGCTGCTGGCCGCCCGCGAAGGCTGCGCGGCCTGTGCCGCGGAACTGATCAAGGGGCATGCGGACCTTGAGATGACCGACCCGGAAGGCATCACGCCCCTGGTGATGTCGCTGCTCAATGCGCAGTTCGATACGGCCGCCGTGCTCATCCGGGCGGGCGCGAATGTGAACAGCTGGGACATCTGGGGCCGTGCGCCGCTGTATTCAGCGGTGGACTACAACACCACGCCCCGCGGTGGCCGTCCCGACCGGCCCTCCGCGGACCACACCACGGCGCTGGATGTGATCGACATGCTCCTCAAGCGCGGCGCCAATCCGGACATGCAGCTGAAGCTGTTTCCGCCGTACCGTTCCCTGGGCCAGGACCGGGGCGGGGACGGCATGCTGACGGTCGGGACAACCCCCTTGATCCGCGCGGCGAAGGCCGGCGACAGCGCCGCCATTCATCTGCTGCTGGTGCATGGCGCCCGGGCGGATCTGCCCAACTCTTTGGGCATCACCCCGCTGATGGCGGCCGCGGGCATCGGCTCGACCACGATTGATATCCGGGCCCGGTTCCGCAACGAACAGAAATGCATTGCCGCAGCAAAGCTGCTGCTGGCGGCCGGTGTGGATGTGAATGCGGCCAACGCCAATGGCCAGACCGCGCTGCATGGGGCGGCCCAATCGGGCTGGAACAGTTTTGTGCAGTTGCTGGCCGATCACGGTGCGGCGCTGGGGGCGAAGGACCGCTTCGGCAGCACGCCGCTGGACTTTGCGCAGGGCAAGGTCGGGACCTCGGGTCGCCCGGGGGTGGGCGGGGGCGGCGAAGTTCACAAGGACACGGCCGCGCTTTTGACAAAGCTCGCCGCGAAGCCCTAAAGCTGCGTCAACCGCGAGCGCGGCGCCCGCGTTGTTGTAGGCTAGGGTGAGCAGATTCGATTCTGAAGGGGCATACCCATGAGCCATTCCATGCGCGGATTGTTACTACTGGCCGGACTCGGAGCAGCGTCCGGTCTGGGTGCCGTCCACGCGGCCGACACCGCCGCGGTACCCGTGCCCGCGCCGGCGGCACACTGGGTCGAGCGCAAGTTCGACTACACCTATATGGGGTTCACCACCCACTTCACCTGCGATGGCCTGCGGGACGACGTACGGGATGTGCTCCTGGCGCTGGGTGCGCGCAAGAAGGACCTGAAGATCCAGTCTCGCGGCTGCTCGAGGCTGGATGGCCCCGAGCCTTTCCCGGGCGTCTCGGCCCGGTTTTCGGTGTTGGTCCCGGTAACACCCGCGGATATCGGCAAGGTCGGAAGCGCACCGGCGCAACCCGCTCAATGGCACAACGTGGACCTGGTCAAGCGCAATCAGACCGGCCGTGACCGGGCGCCCTGCGAATTGCTTGAACAGCTCAAGGCTCAGGCGCTGCCGCTGTTCACCAGCCGCAACCTCGTGTTCGCCTCAAGCTGCGTACCGCATCAGATCTCGCTCGGTGAGATCCACTTCAGCGTGGATGTGCTGGGCCCGGCACCCCCGGTCGGAACCTAGACCAGGGGCGTGCCCCTGGGTACCCGCACGACAACGGTACCCGCCAGCTTGTCGTGCCAGGCCTGCTTGCCCGGGTCGATGGCGATCCAGATGAAGCCCAGGCCGAGCGCGCACAGCGACAGGATGCATCCCAGCGCGCGCACGCAGGCCGTGGACCAGTCCACGGGCCGGGAGTCCAGCCGCACCACCCGCAGGTCGCAGGCGATGCCGCCGATGGTGGTGCCCTTGATCTTCCACATTACCGCGCCATAGGCGGCCAGGGCGATCAGGCACAGGCGGGTCGAACCTTCCTGCGGAAACTGCAGCAGCAGTCGTAGCACCGCCCAGACGATGATGACATCCAGAAGCAGGGCGCCCATGCGGATCCAGAAGGTGGCGCGCGGCAGCGTGTTCAGGGGTAGCGGCGCTGCGGGGGCTTCGGCAGCCGCAGGCCCGGCCGGCGCGGTGTAGGCGGCCTGGGCAGCGGCCGCGGGTTCCACGAAGGGTGCGGCACCGGCCGTGGTACCCGGGCTGCCCGGCGTGCTGCCGCCGACGACCGTACCGCCGGAGGTGCTGCGGCGGATCCGATTGAGGAGCGTGTACAGCACCGCGCCGTAGCCCAGCAGGCCCAGCAGGATGAAGACCACGAACCCCAGGATGGGCACGAGGTAGGCGAGCATCACGATCAGGCCGCCGACGATCACGGCCAGCGCCGGATGCACCGGCGCGTGTCCCGGGCGGATGCCGAAGCAGCGATTGCCGATCCAGCCCAGCACGGTGGTCTTGCCGAAGATGGCGCAGCAGAACAGCGTGATGATCGCAATGGGTATGACCAGCAGACCCACCACCGTGATCGCCAGCAGCAGGAACAGCAGCGGCGTGAGCAGCACGGCGAGGATCGCGGTGATGAAGCTCTTGCCCGGATTCTCGTGCAGCGTCGCGATGCACAGGTCGGCGGCATCGCGGAACAGCAGCGCGAGCACCGCATAGACCGCGAGGAAGACGAAGAAGATGCCCCACAGCCACGCCAGGCCCGTGCCGAATACCAGCGGCCGGCCCAGGACCAGCCCGTGGCCCACCCAGTTGCGCAGGCCCTCGGCGGTGGCGAAGCCTCCGGGCAAGACCTTTTCCACGCCCTGCTCAACGATGGCGGCCGGATCCTGAGTCACGGTGCCCATGACGCTGACCACGTGACCGTGGACATGCGCCTGCGGCCCTAGCGTGACGCTGCCCAGCACCGACACCACGTCTTCCCCGACATCGGCATTGACCGACACATTACCGAGCACGGCCACCGCGCTGCCTGCTGTCGGGCCGTTCACCGTGGTGTCGCCGAACACCGAGACCACATCCTGGCGAGCCGTCCCGTTGCTGGTCGCCGAACCAAAAACTGCGACCACCGAATCGCTGGTGGAACCGGCCGGCAGGTTCGCATCATGACCCACTGACACCATGTCATTGCCATTGTGATGGAAGTGGCGCCGACTGCCCCACCGGCGCCACTGACTGCGGTTGCTGTCCCAGTACTGGGAATCATCATCCTTGTCGTTGTCCGAGTCCGATGCGGCCGAGTCCGGCGCACTGTCGGTGGCGGTGTCGGGTGCCGTTGTGACGGAGTCCTTGACCACGGGCGCGGAGCTGGTCGCGGCATTGGCCGCGCGGGACGGCGCCGGCAGCAGCGCCGCGGCGGACAGGCTCACGGCCAGCAGGGCGGCGATGAGGGCAGATCGGGTAGCGGTGGTTGTCATCATGGGATTTTCCGTCTGTTTAGCGGGAGGTCGGCATGTGCAGCAGCCGATACCCAAATGCGATCAGAATGAACAGCGCCACGTAGGCGGCGGCACACAGCCCCAGCCCCCCGTACCAGACACCATCCGTCAGAGTGCCGAGCAGGGTGTCGGCGAAGCGGTGAAACACTGAAAAGAGCGAGAGCGTCGTGTGCAGCTGGGCGGCGGGGTGCTGCAGCAGGGCCGCGGGCTGATGGATCACGGTGCTCAAGGTCTTGGGTGTCGCCGGCCGGGCCAGCAGGAGAGCGGCCGCTGCGGCGATCCCCGTCAGCAAGAACAGCAGCTGCGCCAGCGGCGGCCATTCCGGGACGCGCCGTTGCCACCAGGGTACCTTGGCGTGCCGTTCGATGCCCTTCAGCACCTGCGCCTGCAGCGACTCGGGCGCCTTGAACTCAGCGGTGCCGGCCAGGACTCGCGTGATGCGTTGCTCCAGGGCGCTTTCACTTTCGGATTTGTGATCCATACCCAAACTCCTTCAGCGAGCCGCCGCCGCGGCAGGCTCCATGTCCTGACCCTGCAGCAACTTCGCGAGCGCGAGTCGTCCGCGCAGAATGTCGGTCTTCACCTTGGCCACCGAGACCTGCAGGTCCTCGGCGATCTGCTGGTAGGAGCGCTCTTCGTAATGAAACAGCACCAATGGGATGCGCTGGGCGTCGGGCAGACGCGTGAGACTGGCGCGCACGCGCTCATCGCGCTGAGTTTCTTCCAGATCGGCGAACACCGTGTCGAGCGTCTCCACCGCGAACTCGATTTCCGACTCCGACCCATCCTGCTCCGAGCCGCCCGCGGCCGCGCCTCCTGAGGGCAGCATTTCCGAGAAGAAGCGCCAGCGCCGCCGGTAGCGGTTCAGATGATTCAAGGACAGCCGCAGCGTCACGGTCTTCAACCAGCCGCCCGCGCCGACCCGCTCGCGCAGTGAGTCGAAGTGTTCCCAGGCCTTCAGAAAGACGTCCTGGGTGATGTCCTGCGCGGTCGCATCGCTGGCCGTGAGCCGGCGTGCGGTGGCAAACACCATGTCCTGATAGTCACGCATGAACATCGTGAATTCGCTTCGGTCCACTGGCCTCGTTGGAAGTCGTTGCACTTTGAAAACATCGTTTAGGCCCAGAACACCACAGGGCCCGGAAAGTTGCAGGCATGCCTTCGGGACAGAGACCGAAGATCAGACTAAAACAAGCCTGATCAATAACTTACGGTATAAAAATAAACCAGTTTCGCGCCATGGCGGGCGACTCCCGGCCGGGGCGCGATGGCATTGGCAGGCCGCGGCGGGGCCGCGAAAACCTAGTGCGTGGCGGGTGCGTCCGGGGGCGGATTGGTCTGCGGCACATTGATCGGGCCGCCGCCCACGCGGGTGGGATCCCCCATGACCTTGCCGTCGGCCAGGGTGACGGCCACGAACAGTCCGCCCTTGGACCCATCGCGCAGCGGATTGATCACCACGGTGACCTTGTCCCCGGGCTGCATCTGGGTGGACTTCCAGCCCTGGCGCTTCAGATTGTTCGGGCTGTTGAGCTCCACCTTCCACAGGTCCGTACCACCGCTGGCATTGGGCACATCCACATCAATGAAGGCATGCGGGTTGGTCCACTGGAAATCATGGACGGTGCCTTTCAGGGGCAGGTTCTTGCTCTGGTCGAACATGGCAAAGGAGTGATGTGCGAGGGCGATGCCGCCATAGGCGAGCATCAGTGCTGCAAGGCCAGCCTTCATTCCATGTCTCATTGCCCGCACTCCGCATTGCCGTCAGTCTGGTGCGTGATTTACGGCGTTGTCGCACCGGCGTCAAGCTCTTAACTGCATTGATGCCCCGGGAAGGGCAAGTTGGGCCGGATTCGCCTTATACTCGCGCCCGAACGGCGGCAATGGCTGACCCGTGGTCAGAGAGGACAATCCGATGAGCACGCGTGCGGTGTGGGCGGCGACTTCCCTGGTCCTGGCGATGCAGGCGTTGGGCACGGGTGCCAGGGCGGCAGGTCCGCCCGCGGAGGCCGGCCCTCCGGCGGCCCATCCCAAGGGCCACTATGCCGAGCTCAACAAGCTCCCCGACTGGGGTGGGGTGTGGACCTTCAATTTCCGCCCGGCCCCCGGGGTGAAGCGCGAAACCCCGCAGCTGAAGGGCAAGTACCTGGAGAGCTACCAGGTCTGGCAGAAGACGGCCGATACCAACCATGGCGAGGTGCCGCGCAATGG
>Ga0265340_10002108_pt1 | contig 11397 bp, 10 predicted proteins | sample 4CB225metaG_FD_202082 | JGI IMG/M metagenome (GOLD analysis project Ga0265340, IMG submission 202082) | Rhizosphere microbial communities from Carex aquatilis grown in University of Washington, Seatle, WA, United States - 4-CB2-25 metaG | ecosystem: Host-associated > Plants > Roots >...
CCCGAAGCCCTTCGTATGGACCAAGACAGCAGACCAAATCCTCGCGAAAATCGCCCGCTTCGCTCACGCCACCCTGGAAGACCATGGCGCAGCCACAATTAACCCTACTTCAGAGACGGGACACTAGAAACCTGGTGATTTTCGACGAGAGCAAGCGAGGCCGGTGGCGGGCGCGCGGAGCGTACTTCTGTACGCGAGCACGCTCGACGCCGGGATCGCGAAGCTATCGGCGAAAAGCACCAGGTTTCTAGCGCGCTTTGGCGGTGGTCTCCGGCGTCACGATGAACGGCACGACGTGCTCTTTGTCCTCGAAGTCTGCGCGGTAGGCAGCCGCCGCATGCTGTGTCGCGAACGGGCCGATTCGCACCCGATACCACGTGCCGCGCCCGGGCACGTTCGCCTCGACGGCGTACGCCTTGTGGCCGCGCGCGCGCAGCTGTTCGGCAAAGCTCTGCGCCTCGCCCTGCGTGTGGAAGCTGCTCACCTGGAGCTGGTAGCCGCCTTCGCGTCCCGCAGGCGCAGCCCCGTTCGAGGAGGGTGGCGAGTCGATCCGGGCGGCGTCGCTGGCGGCCTTCGTCATCGGATCGCGCGGGTGCGTGACGAGCGGCGTCGCCTCGAGGACCGCCTGGGCGGGCAAAGGCACGACCGGCAGCCGGTCGGTCGGCGGCGGCGGCTGCGCGGCTGCCGAGGCGAGAGGAGGAACGGCCATCGGCGGGTCGAGGGACGACCCGGACCCGGCCGGACGCACGGCGGCCAAGGCGGTCGAGGGGTGATTGCCGTCGCTCAGCGTCTGCGGAAACGTAACTTCCTTCGACGACAGGTCTCTCGCCGAGGACGCGGCGGCCGTCGCCCCCGCGGAACGCGGGCTTTGCGCCAGGAGGTCGCCGAGCGGATCGCCCTTCTTCTCCGGAAGCCCGCTCGTGCGGCCGCTCAGAGCGAGCGCCGCGAAGACGATGCACGCCCCACCGACGACGACGAACGCGAACGTGACGCCGCGAGGCATCCTCGGCTCGTCGCCGTGCTCCTCGATCCGCTCGATGTTGCGGATGCCGTCGCCCATCAGAGCCATGATAGCGCGGATACCCCTCGACGCGGATAGAGGCCAACTTATCGGGGGGCAGCGGCACCTCGGCGGCTTGCCGTCTCGCGCGGGGCGCGTGTAGAAGCGGGTCGTGGCCCGCCGTTTCCCGTTTGCGCTGGCGTCCGCCATGATGGCCTGCTCGTCATCCGAGAGCGGCACGCTGCAGCTGGTTACCGGCGAAGAGACCGACACGTTCTCGCGCCCGCCCGCACCGGCCAAGCTCGAGGTCGACTCGGTGGACTCTTCCGGCAAGAAGGAAACACTGGCGACGGCGTCTCTACCCACGTCCAGCGTAGATCTCGGGTCTTTCCCCCAGAGCGCGGTAGGCACGCTGCAGGTCGTGGGGAGCGACGCCGCCGGCAACCGGCTGGTGTATGGCCAGTCCGTTCCGATCCAGTTCGGCGCGCTCAACGGGGCCATCGTCCCGGTCTTCGTGCAACGCACCGGCGAGCTGGCCCGGATGCCCAAGCCCCTCTCGGACGCCCGCGCGGCGCCGACGTTGGCGCTCCTCGGCGGGCGCTATCTCTTCGTCGGGGCCGGCGCCGACCCGGCCCTTTCGCGCTCCGCGCAACTGTACGACTTCGCTTTCCTCGCACCGCTCGGCGCTCCGCGGACGCTGCCGCGAGCGCCGAAGTCGGTGGTGTTCGTCGGGGCGGTCGGGTGGCTCATCGACGATGCGGGAGCGACGAGCGTCGACTTCTCGCAAGGCACCGAGGCCGATGTCACCGCACCGGCGGGCGGGTCGTTCGGCGACGTTGCTGGCGGAGCCACGGTGGTCGCCGGCGACGGCTCGCAGTTCGTCGTAGGCGCGACCCGCACCACAGGAGGCCCCACGAAGGCCGTCTTGTCCGTCGATCCCGCGGGCAAGGCGTCCTGGGCAACGCTGACGGAATCGCGCCTCGGCGCATCGGCGGCCTGGGTCGAGGGGCGAGGGTTGGTCGTCGCAGGCGGGAGCGACCACGCCGCGGGGGTCGAGATCCTCAGCCCGGGCACGTTGGCAGGCGCCCCGCTCAGCTATCCGCCGGACGCATCGACCGGGTCCGGGGCGGCGGCGCTCGACGGCCAGCACGTGCTGCTCGCGGGAGGCGCGATGCCGACGGGGCAGGACGCGGGAGTGCGCGCAATCGACCTCGCCTGCAGCATGCAGTGCGCCCCGACGAGCTGGGCTTCGCTTCCCGGGCCGCTAGCCCCGGCGCAGTTGTTCGCCAGCGACTCAGCGGATGCGCTGCTCGTCGGCGACGACCCATCGGGCGCGACGCGAGTGTTCCGACTCTCGGCCGCCGCGATCGCCGCGGTCGTGACGAAGGTGCCCCACGTCGGCGCGCGCGCCATCGTATCGCCCCTGGGTAGCGTCGTTCTCTTCGGCGGTGCCACCGAGATCGAGTCGTTCGTGCCGTGAGAGTCTGCGCGCCTTCAGCCGGGCGCGCGCGCGACGCCATGCGGCGTGACGACAGCCCCCGCCAACGGCGCCGTCGCACGCGCGTCGGGCCAGAGGACGCAGCGGGTGATCGGGCCGGAGCCGACCACCTGCGCGCCTCGTCCGACCACCGCCCGATCGAGGCGCACCCCCGGGGCGACTCGCGCCCCCTCCCCGGCCCAGCGCTCCAGCCCGCGCACATCGAGCCACGCGAGGTTCGCCGCGAGGTAGGTCGCGACCGTGCCGACGTCGTACCAGGGGGCATGGTGGCCGAACGCGCGCAGGGTGCGGCCGGCGCGGAGCGCCGGGAGAAATCCGTCCCCCACGAGGCAACCGCGTTCGGGGAGTCGCTCCCGCAGCGAAGCGCCGAGCAGAGAGATGCCCAGGAATTCGCCGCCGCTGACCTCGTCGCCGAACCGCTCCTGGCGCAGACGAACCACACGTCCTTGCTCGTCGACCCCCACGGGACCGTGCGCCGGGGGCGCGGGCTGGATGACCAGCGTCGCCTCGGAGTCGCGACTCGCGTGCGAAGCGACGAGCGTTCGGAGATCGACGTTAGCGATGATGTCGGCGTTCCAGACGAGCACCTCCCCTGGCCCCAGGAGGGGCGCCGCGCGGGTGAGTCCGCCCGCGGTGCCGAGCAGCTCCCTCTCTTCCGACACCGCGATCAAACGCCCGCATGTCCGCGCGAACGCCCGCACGTCGTCGGCTCGGTGATGGGCGTTGACCACGATGGGCCCGACGTCCGGTGCGGTGATCCGATCGAGCACGTGCGCCAGCGCAGGTCGGTCGCCTACGGGCACGAGCGCCTTCGCGGCCCAGTCGGAGAGAGGGCGCAGACGCGTTCCCAAGCCAGCGGCGAGCACCATTGCGGGGAGCACGACCACCAGCCTACCGGCAAAGTTGGTCTAGGCCCGCTCGGCGTAGTACGAACCGGCCACATGGCGCCTCGCTGGCTCGAGACGTGCTCGGTGGCCGCGATTGCGCTCGCGGTCGCGGCGTGTGGCACCGACGCGGTGGGCGTTCAGGCCTGCAGGCAGGTCCAAGAAGCGCAGTGCCGAGCGGCGCCGGCATGCGGGGTCACGCTGGAGCCGCCATATCACACGAACGGAAGCGCCGTGGACGAGTGCATCCGCTTCTACGACATCGCGTGCCTGCACGGTCTGGCCAATAACACCGACCCGGGCCCGATCGCCGTCGATGCGTGCGTCGCCGCGATCCGTGGTGCAGCCGCGACCGGCGGCGGTGACTGCTCCGTCGTGGTCAACCCGTCGACGACCCCGGCCTGCGCGTGGATGGCCACGAGCTCATCGGCGAGCGATGCCTCTGCCGCTGCCAGCGCCATAGACTCCGGGACCGGTGACGAGGGCGAGGTGCAGTAGGCACTCGGGGCTCCCACTCTGCCCGCCCAGGGGAATGAAATGCGCGCTAGTCGTCCGGCGGGGGCGGTGGCTCCGTTCCGGGGTCGTTCTCCTGCTCGACGGCTTCGACGGGAATGCGCACCCGTTCGGCGTGGACGCGGGCGTCCAGCTCGACGCGCCAGAACGAAGGAGCGTCGCCGCTCTTGCAGCCGAGGGTCAGCGAAGGCGCTGCGAGCAGCTCGAAATCGTGGCCAGCCGGGTGGCGCCGCTCGCTGATGTGACGATGGCCGTGCATCACGAGCGTTGCGCCGACATCGGAGAGAGTTTCCGCGAACTCGCGCCCATCGTCGAGGCGCATGCCGATCTCGGTCGGCGCGCGCCTACCCACGCCATGAGGCAGCGGGACCACGTGGTGATGAAAGAGCACGATCCGGTGTCTTGCGTCCTTCCACGCCGAGGTTTCCGCGAGCGCGCGCAGCCATGCGAGCTGCTCGGGGCCGATGGCCCCGTTCTGCCGGTAGAATGCACGTTGCCGGCGGGCGCAGGAGTCGAGCCCCACGAAGATGGTATCGGCCTCGTAGATGACGCGCTTCCACGCCCCACACGTCTCGAGCTCCAGCCCGGCGCGCGCGGCAAACCCGCGCCAGGCCGCCCGCTTGCTCTCGTGCGTCGGACGCGGGCGGGCGCTGCTCGCGATGGGAAACAAGTAGAGGTCATGGTTGCCCGGAATTGCGAACAGACGGCCGCGTGCGCGCCACGGGGCGAAGGCGGCCTCGACGAGCTCCCACCCTTCGCCGTCGTCGGTGCAATCGCCCGTGATTACGACCGCGTCGACCTCATGCTCGACGACCACGTGGGCCGCGCGCAGGAGCCGCAGGTTCGCGTTGTGCGGTGTCGCCTCGAGCATCGACGCGAGCGCGCCTTCTCCGGGCGGGGCGCCCGCGAGCGTGACGGACCTGCGCCCTTCGAGGCGGCAGGCTTTGGCGGCCGCGCGCTCGACCGGGTCTTTGACTCCATCCCCCTCGCGCACACTGGGCACCGGATGCGAGTATCCCTGCGGATCGACGAGGACGATCTTTCCCCTCTTCTTGGCGCGTTCGCGCAAGACCCGCCACGAGGCCTCCTCCCAGCAGGTATCGAACTTCGACGCGGCCGTCTCCGCTATGCGCGCGCTCCTTTTGATGAGCCGGGCGCGATCGTGCAGCGTGTCCCCAAAGGTCGAGATGTGAAAATCGGAGACGTGGGCGACAGTGAACATCGAGCGTTCGGCCGCCAAGCCGTAGCCCGAAGCGTGCGTCGGCGCTACATCCCGGCCACGATCTTGAACGAGTTGGCGTCGCGGACGAGATCGAGCCGATTGTCGGCCACCTCGTGGTGCCATTCGTCAGCTTTGACACCGGGCAACTTCCACGCGGCTGCGTACGTGAAATCGACGTACACGTGGTTATTCTCCGCGAACGTTACGCGGCGGTAGCGAATCTCGTAACGGATGCCATTGGTCTTGAGAAAATCTCCGGTCAGAAAGTCGCGAATCTTCTCGTAGTCGGCGTCATCTTCGTTCTTCGTGTTGCCGCCGTCTTCGAAGTAGCCCGGGCTCATCAGCTTCAGGAGGCGGGGGACGTTCCTGTCCTCCATCGCGTGGCGGTACTCCTCGCAGAAGACGATCACTTCGCGGTTCACGCTCGTGTCTTCGACGTCCGTGTTCGGGATGTACGTCCTGGAGCACGCGGTGAGGGCGAGGAGGACGAACGCGATGCAAAGCGGGAGGGGAAAGCGCGTCATAGCAACGGACCGGCGGGACGGGTGCGCCGTCGCGCCGATGGTACCGACCACAGCAAAGGTCACGCCGTGCTCAAAATGCGCGGACAAGGGCTCTTCGGGACGCGGTGACCAGGCGGCGCCTGCCAGGTTGGCAACGCGTGTGGGGGCTCGACGTCTGGGCGCTGCCGAACTGTCAAATGGGATGGAAGACGACGCGCGCGAACATGTCCGGCGGGCTCGCGCTTGCGACGGCGGTGGGCAAGTCACCCACGGCCAGCGGCAGCAGCGCAAGGTGCCCCGCCGCGAACGAACCGGAAACGCCCGGCCCGCGGCGCATGACCGCACCGCCGACCCGCGCGCGGGCGTTCTGCCCGTCGGCGGACAGAAGCAGCGCGACCGCGCCGCATTGCAGCCGTTCCCCGGCGAGCGCACGGGTGATCGGGCCGACGTCGTCGACGGCGACGACGACGATGCGGTCGGCGTCGCCCGTTTCGATCAAGACCGCGCCGGTGGCCAGTGCCTCGACCGCTGCGTGCATGCCGCCGCCCACCGTGAAGCTTGGGCCGGTCAGGCCGAACGCGATCGAGCACTCGCCCGGCGCCGCATTCGGCGAGGTGTATGGGAATCGGCGGGGCTCGGCCGCGCGAGCACCGAGCTCGCGTAGCCGAGCGGCGAAGGATGCGTTCGTCTCGATCGTCGAGAGCGCGCTGCCGACGACGATGCCGGCGCCGGCGAGCGAACCGGTCGTGTGCTCGAGGAGGGCCACCGCGCTCAGGGCGAGGCGCACGAAGGCATCGGCGCGCGCCAGGCGATCGACGGTGGTTCGAGCCTCCATCGCGAGCTGCTCGATGGGCGGCTCACGGGCGAGGTGGACCGCAGAATGCAGAAACGCGGAGCGCCGGGCCGGCTCCCGAACGGGCGGATCCGCCGTGACGACGATCGCGGCGTTGACGCCGCCGAACGCCGACGCGAGCTTGAGGGCGGTCCGCGGGCTGCCCGCCGTCGCGCGCGCGAGGAGGCGCACGGGCGCGCTGTCATCGAGCGGGCCCTCCCCGGCCGCCGCCGGCAGGATGCCTCGCGCGATGGCGTCCAGACAGGCCAGCGTCTCGAGCGCGCCGGCCGCCCCGAGGGTGTGACCCGCCTGCGCCTTGAACGGGTGCACGACGACGTCACGCGCGCTTGCTTCGCCGAGTGCCCGGGCGATGGCGCGCGACTCCGCCGCGTCGTTGAACGTGGTCGCCGTCGCGTGCGCGCCGACGAGGTCCACCGAAGGGTGACCCGCCTCTCGCAGCGCAGCCTGCGCCGCCCGCGCCAGTCCCGCTCCGCCGCGATCGGGCGCCGTGAGGTGCACCGCATCGGAAGCGGCACCGAAGCCGGCGATGTAGCCATGTGCTCGCGTGCCCGATGCGCTCTTGTCGGGCCGCGCGAGGGCGAGTACGGCCGCTCCCTCCCCCAGCGACATTCCATCGCGACCGACGCGAAAGGGTCGTGGCGGCGGCGAAGCGGTCGTCGCTCGCAATGCCTCGAAGCCCGCGGCGACGAAGACCGTGACCTCGTCAAAGCCACCCGCGAGCGCGATGTCGCAAGCGCCTTGCTCGAGCCAGCGGGCCGCGAGGCCAAGCGCGATCGCCGAGGAGGCGCACGCACCGAGGACCAGCACGGCGGGTTCGAGGGTCATCGCCAGTCGGCGAGCGGCACGAGCCATTGGGCCGAAGTACGTGGGCGCTTCGACGTCGGCGACCGCTTCGCCCCGCTCGATGGCCGCGAAGGCGCGCTCCGCGGATCGCATTCCGCCGCTCGCAGTGCCGAGCACCATCCCCACGCGCTCGTTCCGCCAAGACGGGCGCCGGCGGTCAAGCTGCAACACGCAGCCGTCCAGCGCGCGCTCGATTAGAGCGGTCACCCGGAGATCCGCCGCGCCGCTCGACCACACGCCCGCCGGGGTGCGGGCCGCGAACGGACGCAAGAGCCCAGCGGCCGCGAGCTCTTCGTCGTGCGCGATCGCCACGCGCGCGGGCTGGCCGACCTCTCCGGCGCTCGCCGCGACCGCGCCTTCGCCGAGCGCGGACACGGCTCCGAACGCGACGACCGCGACCCGACTCAAGGCCCGACTCCCGTCATCCGCCGTCGCCGTCCGGATTTTCGAATGCGTCCGCCTCGGGCGGTCCCGCGGCGACGGACTCGATGGTGAGATCGACGCTCAGCCCTGCCTTCTCGTCTTCGTAACGGACCGAATCGCCGGGCGTGACAGCCCCCCCCGCACGGCATTCTTCGAGGCGCTCGGTGCGGCCTCGGTCGCGGCGCATGGTCACCGTCAGCGCGCCGCGGCGGCACACACCGAGCCGCACTTCGAGCACCGCATCGTCATCCCGGAGCAAGAAGAGCACATGCCCGGGTTGAAGAGAGCCACCAAAGAGCGTTCCCGCGAGAGGGCGGAAGAACAACCACCGGAGAAAGCCCACGGGCAGGTCGGCCGGCTCGTCGCCTTCTGGTTGCCCACCGCGAGCCCCGCCGTCGCCACCGCGGCGCAGCACTCCCGCGGGCGGCACCGCGATCCTCCATCGTTCGGGTGTCACCCACGCGTCGAGCATCGTCGCCCCTGCGGCGCCTACGAGGATCATGCGCATCGCATGCCCGGGCGACACCGCGATCGCGCCGCGCCCGTCGATTGTGCGCCCGATCCGGGACGCGCGCATGGTCATGATGACGCCGGCGGCCCAAGGACGGTCCGGGCGAGCGCGCCGTTCCCCTTCGAGCGCCCGACCAATCGCCTGCCAAGTCGCCGGATCCACGCTCTTCCCCTCGGAAGGGGCGCAGGAATCGCAAAAACCGGACGAAAGGAGAGCGGAGACGGCCGCGACGGCGAGACGCTGCGCCGTGTTTTCTTTCTTTCTCATCGCTCGATGACGATCGCAAACCCGCGCCCCCGCGCGAAGCCGAGCACCAGCGCCTCATCCGCCCGTCGGGTCGCGATTCGCCCCGCGGCGACCGCAATCGCCACGGCGCCCAGGCCGTCGCTCTCGCCCAGAGCGGGGGTGCATGCTGCGCGCGGGCAGCGCCCCCACGGCGTTTGTTCGAGAAGCGCGTCGACCTGGGCGTTCGCGCGCGAAAGGACCACTTCGGCCCGTGCCCCGGACGGAGGGCCGAGCCGCGCACAAGCCTCAAGGCCTGCGCCGCGCCACTCGACCACTTGGCGGATTCGCGCCAGGACGCGCGCGCCGCGTGCAAGCGCCTCGTGCCCGGACTCGACAATGAGTGCGCCGGCGAGATCGGCACGTTTCGCGTGCGCTTGTGACGGCGCATGCGCGAAGAGCGCAGAGAGCACGTGCTCGACGATGGCGCTCTCCGGTTCCACTGCGCCGGCGACGATCCTGACAGCCTCTCCCGCCGCAACGAGCTCCACGGCTTGGGCCACGGCGCTTTCGCCGCTCGCCGACAGATCCGCAGTGGCGAACGCGGGTCCCCGCAGCCCGAGGTAGATCGAGACGTGCCCCACCGGCGAGCTCGGGACGAGGTTCGGGAACTCGGCGGGGCTCGCGGCACGGGGGCCCTTGTCGAAGATGCGGTGCATGAATGCCGCCGAGCCGTCGACGTTGCCGTACGCGCTGCCGAACACCACCCCCGTCCCCTCTGGCGAGCCGTGCGCGTCGGCGAGGGCGCGCTGGGCGACAACGGTCGCAAGGCGAGCGGCGCGGTCCAGCCTGCGCGCTCGGGCGGCATCGAGATATGCATCGGCGTCCACCGCTGTGTCGTGCGCGAAGCGCTGCGCAGGCAAGTCCGCGCACTCGACAGCGCTGAGCAGGCCGCAGATCCCGAACACGGCACCGCCCGTGATCACGGGAAGGAGAGCCGGCGTCGCCGGGGACGCCGCAGGCAGCGAGCGGCTCGACTCGCGACCGCCCGGCGCCCGATCCGCCGCGGCGAAGACGAGGACCGTGTCCATGCCGCCGAAGCCGAAGGCGTTCGAGAGCGCGGCGCGAACGCGCGGGACCTGCCGACCCACGTGGGGAACGTGGACGAGCGCAAGCGCGGGGTCCGGCTCATCGAGGCCCGCCGTGGGGACCAGCACACGGCGCGCCACCACCAGCGAAGTGATCGCCGCCTCGATCGCTCCGGCGCCGCCGAGGGCGTGGCCGATCTGTCCTTTGCTGCTCGACACAGGCACGCGCTCGATCTCCCCGCCGAGAGCGCGCGCGAGCGCGGCTGCCTCCATGGCGTCGTTGAGCGGCGTTCCGGTGCCGTGCGCGTTGACGTAGTCGATTTCGCGTGGCGAGATGCCGGCGCGCGCGATGGCCCGCTCGATGAGCGAAGCGACCAATCCGCCCTCGGGGGCCGGGTTGGTGATGTGGTGCGCTTCGGCGCCAAGGGCCCACCCGGCGAGCTCCGCGATCGGAGGCGGGGCCCCGCGCCGCGTGCGCGCCCGGTCGGCACGCTCCAGAACGAGAAACGCCGCTCCTTCCCCCAAGCTCGTTCCGCGCCGACGCCGATCGAACGGACGACACGGCTCGGGATCGATCGCCCCGAGGGCGTTGAACCCGCTCAGTGTGAGCCGGCAAAGGCCGTCGCTGCCACCCGCAACAGCGATGTCCACCTCGCCCGCGAGCAACCATGACGCCGCGACCACAATCGCGTTGGCCCCGCTCGAGCAGGCGCTCGCCAGCGTGCGCACGCGGGCGAAGGGGCCAAGGAGCCCGTCGAGGCAGTCGCCCGTCGCGGTGAGCGGGTGAGACAGCATCTGCCGGAGCGTCTCCCGGCAGTTTGGCTCGGCATGGAGCCGGGCGAGCACGTGCTCGTTCTCGAACATCCCGCCCGTCGTCCCGCCCACCACGAGCCCCACACGCGCCTGCCGTACGTCCACCGAAGCCGCGCGCATCGCCTCGTCCGCGGCCTCCCATGCCATGATGCTCGTTCTCGACCACGGAGCATCCGCCGCGCTGGTCGGCGCGGACACTCCGTCGACTTCTCCCGCGACACCTGCCCGCTGGCCCGCGACGGAGAACAGCCGGATGCTTCGAATGGCGCGATCCCCTCGGACCAGGCGCGTCCAGGTCGCCTCCACCCCGGCGCCGAGCGGCGTGACAAGGCCGACACCGGTGACCCAGAGGCGCTGGCTCACTCGCCGCGCACCTTCTCGATGTGGTCGGCAATCGCTCGAACGCTCTGAAAAATCGCGCGCGCCTCGTCGCCTTCGGGGACACGCACCCCGAGCTTCTCCTCGATGACCATCGCGAGCTGGAGGGCGTCGAGTGAATCCAGACCCAGCCCCGCCCCGAAGAGCGGCGCGTCGTCACCGATCGTGTCGGGATGACGGCCCTTCAGGTTGAGCTCCGTGACGATGAGTCGCTTGAGCTCTGCGCGGAGCTGGGCGTTTTTCATCGGAAGCGAAAGCCCGTTTAGCACACCGCGCGAACGGCCGGGGTCCGGCTCAAACGCATACCAGCTCCCAAGGCTCGATCGAGTCCTCATGGCTCCGCTCGGGCGGCTTCGGAGGTTGCACGGGTGCGCCGCCCCCCTTGATCTGCATCTCGATGCGTTCTTCGAGCTTGCGCCCCGCCCGCTCGATGTCTGCGCCCATGGCCCCCTCGACCAACCATGCGGCGATTGCCCAGGAAGCCACGGCGACGCCAACGCGTCTCCATGGCGGAGCGGGTTTGCGCGTCATCGATGTTAAGTCTAAGACCGGCCCGTCAGGGCGCCAGCGTGGCGAAGTGCCACGCCCAAGGTTTGCCTCGGCAGGAAGCCGCCCGAGATGGGGACGCTGGTCAACTACTCCACGG
>Ga0265340_10002109_pt1 | contig 11392 bp, 12 predicted proteins | sample 4CB225metaG_FD_202082 | JGI IMG/M metagenome (GOLD analysis project Ga0265340, IMG submission 202082) | Rhizosphere microbial communities from Carex aquatilis grown in University of Washington, Seatle, WA, United States - 4-CB2-25 metaG | ecosystem: Host-associated > Plants > Roots >...
TCGTCGAAGACAACGAGCTGAACATGAAGCTCTTTCACGATCTTCTCGATGCGCACGGCTACAATATCCTGCAGACCAAGGACGGCATGGAAGCGCTCGACATCGCGCGCGAACACCGCCCCGATCTCATCCTCATGGATATTCAGCTGCCGGAAGTGTCAGGCCTGGAAGTCACCAAATGGCTGAAGGAAGACGACACGCTGAAGGCGATTCCGGTGGTCGCGGTTACGGCCTTCGCCATGAAGGGCGACGAGGAAGTGATCCGTCAGGGCGGCTGCGAAGCGTACATCTCCAAGCCGATCTCGGTCACCAGCTTCCTGGATACGGTTCGCCGTTTCATCGGGTAAGGAGCCGCTATGACGGCTCGTGTCCTCGTCGTCGATGACATCCTATCGAACGTCAAACTGCTCGAAGCCAAACTGACGACCGAGTATTTCGAGGTCGTCACGGCGTTTTCCGGGCTTGAGGCGCTCGCCAAAATTGACGAGTGCACGCCCGACATCGTGCTGCTCGACGTCATGATGCCGGGCATGGACGGCTTCGAAGTCTGCCGCCGCATCAAATCCAACCCGCTCACGGCGCATGTTCCCGTCGTCATGGTGACGGCGCTCGATCAGCCCTCAGACCGCGTGGCAGGCTTGGAAGCGGGCGCCGACGATTTTCTCACCAAGCCGGTCGACGACGCCGCACTGTTCGCGCGCGTGCGCTCGCTCGTGCGCCTCAAGATGATGACCGACGAGCTTCGCATGCGCGAGGCCACCGGTCAGAGCATGGGGCTGCTCGATCCTGCAACCACGCTGATGGACAACGCGCCTTCGGGACGCATCCTGATCATCGAGGACCGGCCGGAGTCGGTGGCTTGGTTCGACGCCGCACTGCAGCCGACTCATTCTGTCTCATCGGTCGATACCTTTGAAGAAGCCTTGGTGCGCGTGCGCGGCGGCGACTACGATCTCATTGTCGTCAGCCTGGGCATGCGTGGTTTCGATGGGCTGCGCCTGTGCTCGCAACTGCGCTCGTTGCCCGAAGGGCGCAACGTGCCGATCCTGGTCGTGGTCAGCGACGGCGACCGCCGCAAGCTGACTCAGGCACTCGAAATGGGCGTCAACGATTATCTGACGCGCCCGGTCGACAAGAACGAACTGGTGGCCCGCGTTCGCACGCAACTGCGCAAGAAGCGCTATGCCGACCGGCTGCGCCACAACGTCCAGCTCAGCCTGGAGATGGCGATCACCGATCAGCTGACGGGCCTGCACAATCGCCGATACATGGCCCGCCACCTCGACAATCTGCTCAGCGATTCGCAAAAGTCCGGCAAGGAGCTGGCTTTTGTGATCATGGATATCGACTTCTTCAAGTCGGTCAACGACACCCATGGCCACGATATCGGCGATGAAGTGCTGCGCGAATTCGCCAAACGCATCGCCTCGAACGTCCGCGGGATCGATCTGGTGTGCCGTTTCGGCGGCGAGGAATTCGTCGTGGTGATGCCCGATACCGACGTCGCCTATGCCTATACGATCGCCGAGCGCCTGCGCAAAAGCATCGAAACGACGCCGATCGAGATCAGCCGCGCGCCGGGCAAGCTCAGCATCACGATCAGCATAGGCATTGCAAAATCGGAAGGCGCCGGCGACACGGCCGAGACACTGCTGCACCGAGCCGATCAGGCGCTCTATCGCGCCAAGCGCACCGGCCGCAATCGCGTCGTCGCCGACGCGGCGTAACAGCTAAGGAACGATGGCCACCGTTACGCTGTTGGTTTCCGAAACCACCTTCACCTGACTCACGCCGTAATGCGGCAGCGCTGTGGCTATTTTTGCCCTGACGGGCAAGGTTGCATGCGCCACAGCGTGCTTAGCATGCGGCGGCGTCGCAACAAATTCCACCTGCATGGTGCTCGTTTCCGGAGCGGAAGCCTCATGCACGCGTAGATGCGGCTTCATCCAACCGCCGGTGCGCACGGCACCCGCTGCGGAAATCACCAGCTTGCGATTTTCGATTTTTACACTCGCATGATCGATCCGGTACACACGCGTTGCAGGTGCCGCTAGGGCAACGCTCGCCGCCGTGACGATCAAAAAAGAAACGAACGCCGCACGCGTACGCATTCCGGCAACACTCCATGTCTGCTAACGTCGAAAAGCTTTAGAATTCAAATGGGGCGCAATTGAGGATTCGATGGGACCGTTAAAGGGCATTCGCGTCGTGGAGTTCGCAGGACTGGGTCCCGGACCATTTGCCGCGATGCTGTTTTCCGATCTGGGCGCGGACGTCATCCGCATCGACCGCAAAGGCGGGCACAGTCCGCACAAGATGGAAATCCTCTATCGCGGCCGCCGCGCGGTCGCGTTCGACATGAAAAACCCCGAAGCGGTCGAAGCCGCGTTGAAACTGATCGAAAAAGCGGACGGCTTGATCGAAGGTTTCAGGCCCGGCGTGATGGAACGGTTTGGAGTCGGACCGGACGCCTGTTTGGCGCGCAATCCACGCTTGGTTTATGGGCGCATGACGGGATGGGGGCAGACAGGCCCGCTCGCAAACGCCGCAGGGCACGACATCAATTACATCGCGCTCAGCGGCGCACTGCACGCGATCGGCGAGAAAGGCGGGGCGCCGGTGCCGCCACTGAATCTGGTCGGCGATTTCGGCGGCGGGGCGCTGTATCTCGCATTCGGAATGGTCTGCGCGATGCTGGAAGCCCGCACGTCCGGCAAGGGGCAGGTGGTCGATGCGGCGATGACCGACGGCGCGGCGTCGCTGATGACTCTGTTCTACGGACTCAAGGCGATGGGCATGTGGCAGGACGCGCGCGGCGAGAATTTGTTGGACGGCGGTGCGCATTTCTACGGCACCTATGAAACCAAGGACGGCAAGTGGATTGCGCTGGGTCCGATCGAGCCGCAGTTCTACAAAGAACTACTCGGAAAGATGGGTATCACCGACGTCGCCTTCGCTGCGCAGATGGACCGCTCGGCTTGGCCCGCGCTGAAGGAAAAACTGGCCGCGGCGATCAAGACAAAGACGCGTGACGAATGGGACGCGGTGTTCGACGGCAGCGACGCTTGCTATGCGCCCGTGCTGTCGCTGAGCGACGCGCCGAAACATCCGCACAACGTTGCGCGCGAAACATTCGTGGAAATAGAGGGCGTCGTGCAACCCGCGCCCGCGCCGCGCTTCTCGCGTACCAAGCCAAAGATTCAGAGCGCACTTGCTGGTTCCGATAACGACGCGGCACTTTCCGCGTGGGGATTTTCCCAGAGCGAGATCGTGGCGCTGCAATCTTGCGGGGCGATTTGAGTTGCCCCCTCCGTCTCAAGCTCGCCAACGCTCGCTTTCGACACCTGCCCCGCTTCGCGGGGGCGGAAAGTAACGGCGCTTTTTCTGCCCCCGCGTAGCGGGGGAAGTGCCGAGCGGCGCGCAGCGCAGCGTGCGCGCGAGGCGAAGGGTGCTACACTGCCAACTCGCACCAGATCGGCACATGGTCCGATGGCTTCTCTCTGCCGCGCACGCGCTTGTCGATGGCGCAGGTTTTCAGCCGGTCGAGCGCCTGTGGCGACAGCAGAATGTGGTCGATGCGGATGCCGTGGTCCTTCTGCCAGGCGCCCGCCTGATAGTCCCAGAACGTGTACTGATAGGGCTGCGCATTGCAGGCGCGGAACGCATCCTGATAGCCCAGGTTCTCGATTTTGCGCAGCGCCGCGCGCGACTCCGGCTGGAACAGCGCGTCGTTCGCCCAGGCGGCGACGTCCCAGCAATCTTCCGGCGTCGGGATGACGTTGTAGTCGCCCATCAGCGCCGCCACTTCCTCGAATGCCAGCAGCGCGCGGGCGCGGTCGTGCAGCCGCTCCAGCCAGGTCAGCTTGAACGCGAACTTGTCCGTGCCGATAGGGTTACCGTTCGGCGCATAGATCGACGCCACGCGCAGCACCCCCTTGTCGCCGGGCACCAGCGCCTCGATATAGCGGGCGTGCTCGTCGCCGTCGCCGCCGGGCAGGCGAGGGGTGACGTCCTCCAGCGGCCGCTTGGACAGGATCGCGACGCCATTGTAGGTCTTTTGTCCGTGTACGGCGCAATTATAACCCAACTCCTCGAACGCCGCGGAGGGAAAAGTGTCGTCGGTGCATTTGATTTCCTGCAGGCAGACGACATCCGGCACGGCCTCCTTCAGCCATGCCGTGGCGGCCTCCAGCCGCGCCTTCACCGAATTGACGTTCCAGGTGGCGATTTTCATTGGGGGTGCCGAAAAATCGATTTTCGAAATCAGTCTAGACGGAGTCGCCGCGCCTATCGAATCGGAGATTATTGAGGGGCTCCACTCACACCCAGTTCGTGATGGCCGGGCTCTTGACCCGACTATCCAGCGAAATCAACAAATTCACGCGGAGTCGCGGAGTTCCGGAAATTTGCTCCGCGACCTCCGCGTCTCCGCGCGCGACCCCATATTGCCGCCTCTAAGGGGCGACCATGACGAAAGGAAGGCTACAAGTTGCGACACATCGTAACCTTCCCGAAAGTCGACTTATGATGGTCGCAGCGCTAGGCTTACCGCCACGTCGGAGCGCGGTACATTCATTCGCGCAGAGGGCCGAACATGCGCAAGATAACAGCATTCGTCGCCGCTCTGGCGTTTCTGCCGAGCGCGAGCCTCGCGTTGCCACTCAATCCGGATGACGGCAACGCGCCGCCAATAGCTGCGGCGGCCCATTCCGGCGGCGGCACACACAGCGGCGGTGGCCACAGCGGCGGTGGCCACGGCGGCGGGGGCCACGAAGGCAATACCGGTGGCGGCACGCATCGTGGAGGCGGCGGTTGGCCCGGCGGTATCGGGCGGGGCGGCGACGGTCGTCACGATGGCGGTCTTCCAGGCGGAGGCCATCACGAGCGCGGCGGACACGGCGGCGTCATCTATCCCAATCCGTACAACGAGTACTGGCCCGAGGGAACAATTCTATACCCGTTCCCATATCCTAATCCGGCCTATCCTTATCCCTATCCCGATCCCGATTCATCGGATACCTCACCGCCGCCCGACACCGAGCACAGCACGGCCGCCATGCCTATGCGGCAGTTCTGGTATTATTGCGATCAGCCGGACGGCTATTACCCGTACGTGAAGGCGTGCGAGCACGATTGGAATGCGATCGCCATTTCACCGCCGCCGCCGAGCTCGCGCCCGCCGATCTCCGCTGAAAGCTGGGAATGGTGCGAGGAGGCTAAAGGCTACTATCCGTATGTCGCATCCTGCCCGGCCGGCTTCGTGGCCGTTCCGGTGACCGCGCCGCAATCGGAGAATACGGCGCAGACGCCGCCGACCGTCGCCAACTGGTTCTATTGCGACGACCCCAAGGGCTATCTGCCCTATGTCTCGGACTGCAAGAAAGACTGGCGCGCCGTTCCCTCCATGCCGCCGCCGAATTCGAAGCAAGGGACGAAGTAGGCGACGGCGCTATTTGGAATAGTGCTGCATCTTGTCGGGATGGTAGCCGTTCTCGACAATGTCGGCGATGCATAGCAACGTTCCAAGATTGATGGCCACTATCCCAAGTTCGGGGGGAGGTGGATACGGCGACGCACACGGCAGAAGAAGCGGTGTTTGCTTGGTCATCAACTCGCGTTCCCATACCACGCCATTCTTGAAGTTGGGCGTCATGCCAAATGTTTCGGGATTGGCGGCCACCACTGCGCCGATGCGCCGACAAACTGCGCGAACTTCTTCGGAGGCAGTCCCCATGTTTTCCGGCGCGCAGGATGACAATGCTAAGCTCAGTCCCTGCAGGTTCGGCTGCGTCGCCGTAGGTGCCGGGTTGAAAACGTAGTTGTAACGGTAGGGGGCGGTTCCACCCCGCGCAGCCGGTTGTGCGATGCGCGGCGGCGCGCTTTTTTGCGGTGTCAGCGTAATAATGGCTTCGGGTGTCGGCGCCGTGCGCCCGGCATATTTTAGAATGGCGTTCAACAGAACGACAACGATCGCAATATGAAACAGCACCGCGCCGAAAGCTGCAGGAATACGATCGCGCAAATCCCTGAAGTCAAGCATCGGCATCCCGGACCCGGTGGTGGCCGCGAATTCAACCTAGCAAGCCGAGGGCACGATGGAACCCGTGCCCGGCTGCTTTTCCGGCTTAAGAATTATTCATGAGGCCTGGGCCGTTACACCGAAAAGCTCGTCCCGCAGCCGCAGGACGAGGTGGCGTTCGGATTGACGACCTTGAACGACGCGCCGATCAGGTCGTCGACATAATCGATTTGTGCGCCCTTGAGGAATTCCAGCGACGTGGAGTCGATCAGCACGGTCACGCCGCCTTCCTCGACGGCGAGGTCGTCGTCGGCGCGCGCGTCGTCCAGCGCAAAATTGTACTGGAAGCCCGAACAGCCGCCTCCTGTCACCGCCAGGCGCAGCATCGAGGGCTTGCCCTCCGCGGCGATGATCTTGGCGATCTGCTTGGCCGCGCGCGGCGACACGGTGACGGGCAGGGCGGTTTCGACGGTCATAGCGGTCCTTTACGTGCCATAATCATAGCGAGTCCTATGTAGTCATGGGAATGGCAAGCACCAAGGCCACATCCAGCGATAAACCACCCGCCGGGAGGCTTCTGGGGCCGATTTTCGTTCCCCCAACGGGACGCGCGGCGTTCGCGACCAAGCCCGCCGAAAGCCGGGGACGTCTTTACCAAGAGCCTGAAAGCGCAACCCGCACCTGTTATCAGCGCGACCGCGATCGCATTCTGCATTCCTCGGCCTTCCGCAGGCTCAAGCACAAGACGCAAGTCTTCGTGCAGCACGAAGGCGATTACTACCGCACGCGGATGACTCATTCGCTGGAGGTGGCGCAGATCGCGCGCTCGGTGGCGCGGGTGCTGGCGCTGGACGAAGATCTGGCCGAGGCGGTGGCGCTGGCGCACGATCTCGGCCATACGCCGTTCGGACACGCGGGTGAAGAAGCATTGTCGGCGGCCACATCCGCGTTCGGCGGTTTCGATCACAACGCCCATGCGCTGCGGCTGGTCACCAAGCTGGAACATCGCTACGCCGATTTCGACGGCTTGAACCTGACCTGGGAAACGCTGGAGGGCCTTATCAAGCACAACGGCCCCATCGTGCCGAACGTGCCGATGCCGATCGCCAGCTTCAATGCCCACTGGCCGCTCGATATTTCGGGTTGGCCCGGTCTGGAGGCGCAGGCCGCGGCGCTGTCCGACGACATCGCCTATACCAACCACGACATCGACGACGGGCTGCGCGCCGGGCTGTTCGGAATCGAGGATTTGGCGGAAGCGCCTTTCGCGGGGCCGATGGCGCGCGACATCCAGAGGCGCTACGGCACGCTCGAGCCGGGCCGCTTCATCGGAGAACTCGTCCGTACCCTGATGAGTGCGATGGTTGGCGACGTGCTGACCGAATCCGGCCGTCGACTGGCCGAGGCCAAACCGAACTCGGCCGCAGAGGTGCGCGGACTGGGCCGGCCGCTGGTGGGGTTCTCGCCGGGGATGGAGCGCGAGGTCGTTGCGCTCAAGCAATTCCTTTACCACCGAATGTACCGGCACCCCCATGTCATGACCTCGATGAACAAGGCCAAACACGTCGTGAGCGAACTGTTCGCCGCTCTGGCGGGGGACCCCCAGTTGCTGCCGGCGGATTGGGCCGCCAGCTGCGGGGCGGCAGGCGATAGGACGACGGCAGGCGTCGTCCGCGACTATATCGCCGGGATGACCGACGGTTACGCGCTTCTGGAATATAAGCGGATTTTCCACACAGAGATCGCGCTTTAGGACCACTTGATGCCGTGATTCGGCCGCGCGCCGGTGCTACATTGCGGCCCTCAGATTCGGAGTAGGCGTATGGCCAAATACGAACGCGGAACCTATGAACCGGAAGACGTGCGGGTCTTCGACGGCGGCGCGGACGACGAAGATACGGAAGGTTCGCACCTCCCGATGGTAATCGTGATTTCGCTGCTGGTCCTGGCGGCGTTCGGCGGCGTCGTTTGGCTGGCCTATAACAACGGCGTGGCGCACGGCCGCGCCGATGTTCCGGCACACGCCGTCGCGCAGAACGAGGCGCCGGCGGTTGCGCCCGGCAGTGGCGGCGAGCCCGCCAAGGCGATCAAGGTCTACCAGCAACCTGCCGGTTCAGACGAAGACGCGGATCAGCAAGTCGTGACGCCGGCGCCCGCGCAATTGAACAAGGTGGCCGCGCCTGTGGTCCACCCGCAAGCTGCAGAGACCAAGCCGGCGGCGGCCCAGGCAGCGCCCGTGACTGCAAAGCCGGTTCCCCCTCCCGCGATGGCGATGGCGAAGAAACCCGTCGTGCCGCCGCCGGTTGCAGTGGCGCAATCGACGCTCCCGCCGGTCAAGACACAACCCAAACCGGCTGCCGCGATGGTCAACACGACGGCCTCGGGGCCGCCGGCATCCTTGTCGCCGGCGAAGGCGGCGGCTGCAGCGCCAGCGGCCACCGGGGCCTTCGTGCTGCAGATCGGCGCCTATAAATCGGAAGCGGACGCCAACGCCTCCTGGAAAGTCTATCAGGCCAAACACGCCGCGTTGCTTTCGGGCGTCAGCTCGAGCGTTCAACGAGCCGATCTCGGCGACAAAGGCGTGTGGTATCGCCTGCGCGCGGGCTCATATGCCGACAAGGATGCGGCCACCGCGGCATGCGATAAACTGAAGGCCGACGGCGGCGCTTGTTTTCCCGCAAAGTGAGTAACCGCTAAAAGCGGGCGAGGGGTTGATGCGCACACGGGCGATCTATGGCTGCTCCGGCGGCACGCTTGGAGCGGAGGAACAAGCGTTCTTCCGCGATGCGCAACCATGGGGGTTCATCCTCTTCGGGCGCAACGTCTCGACCCCTCAACAGACCCGCGCACTGGTGCAATCCCTGCGCGAAACCGTGAACGACGCGCGCGCGCCTGTGCTGATCGATCAGGAAGGCGGACGGGTGGCACGTCTGGGGCCACCGCATTGGCGCGAAAATCCTGCTGCCGCGCGGTTCGGGGCGGCCTACCAAATTGCGCAAGATGCCGCCTGCGAAGCGGCCTATCTCAATGGCAGACTGATCGCGCATGAGCTTTCCGCGCTGGGGATCAACGTCGACTGCATGCCGGTCCTGGACGTGCCGGTGGAAGGCGCGGACAATGTGATCGGCGATCGCGCCTATGCGAGAGACCCGACCGCCATCGTCGCGCTGGGACGCGCCGTCATCGAAGGGCTGATCGAAGGCGGCGTGCTGCCGGTCATGAAGCATATTCCCGGCCACGGGCGCGCCATGGCGGATTCACACTTGGCGCTGCCGCGCGTTGCCACCGAAGCCGAACAGCTGAGCGCGACCGACTTCGTGACATTCCGCAGCCTCAACCAATGCCCGATGGCGATGACGGCGCATGTCGTCTACGAAGCCATCGATCCGCAACGTCCTGCGACCACCAGTCCCAAGGTGATTCGCGACGTGATTCGGGGTGAAATCGGCTTCGATGGGCTGTTGATGTCGGACGATATCTCCATGGGGGCGCTGGTAGGCTCGCTTTCGGCGCGAACAAAAGCGGCCCTGTTCGCCGGCTGCGATGTCGTGCTTCACTGCAACGGCAACCTGGAGGAGATGAAAGAGGTGGCAGTGGAGGCCAAGCCGCTCGAAGGCCCGCCGCTCAAGCGTGCGGAGCATGCGCTTGGTCTTTTGACGCCTCCCGATCCGTTCGATCCCGCCGGCGCTGTCGCCCGCCTCAAAGACCTTCTGGGTGCCACCACATGAGTGAACCTCTCGAAACATTCGGCGACGAGACTTTTGCCATCGCTGCGCCCGAAGAAGCGCTGATGATCGCCGTCGACGGGTTCGAAGGGCCACTGGACCTTTTGCTTACCCTGGCGCGAAGCCAAAAAGTCGACATCGCGAAAATCTCGATCCTCAAGCTGGCCGATCAATATCTGGAGTTCATCGAATCCGCGAAGAAGATGAACCTGGAGCTGGCGGCCGATTATCTGGTGATGGCGGCGTGGCTCGCTTATCTGAAGTCGCGGCTGATCCTGCCGCAACCGCCGGGCGCGGACGGCGAACCCACGGCCGACGAGATGGCCTCGCGGTTGCGCTGGCGCCTGCAACGCCTGGAAACGATGCGCGAGGCGGCGGCCCGGCTGATGGCGCGCGACCGGTTGGGGCGCGACGTGTTCGCGCGAGGGGAGCCGGAACCAGTCAACGTGGTCAAGCTGCGCACCTACACGGATTCGCTTTACGACCTTCTGACCGCCTACGCGACCGAACGGGTGAAGAAGCTGCGCGGCAAGAGCTACAAACCGTTGTCCTCACCGGTTCTGCTGATCGAAGAAGCGCGCGAACGGCTGGAGCGCATGCTGGGCCGCATCCCCGACTGGAGCGGCCTCTCGAACCTGTTGCCCTTCGAATGGACGGGGGGACAAAGGCGCCGGACGGCGCTTGCGAGTACCCTGCTGGCATGCCTAGAACTGGTCAGGGACGGACGGGTCGAGATTCGACAGCTCGCGCCGTTCGATGAAGTTTATGTCAGGGACCGCGCCAAAGAGGCCGTAGCATGAACCGCGTACTGCGTATGAGAGAAGCCTTGGCCGAAGCAGTCGCCGAGGGAACCGTCGTCTCCATAATGGAAGGGAATGAAGAGCCTGTGTCCGGCGTCAACATAGAGCATTTGCGGATGACCGAAGCGCTGCTTTTCGCGGCCTCGGAGCCGCTGGACGCCAAAGCACTGGCTACCTCTCTGCCGGAAGGTGCGGATGTGCCCGGTCTGCTTGCCGAGCTTAAGTCGATCTATGAAGGCCGTGGTGTAACCCTCGTCTGTGTCGCGGAAAAATGGCAATTCCGGACGGCGCCAGATTTGTCCTTCCTGCTGCGCAAGGAGAAGGCGGAACAGAAGCGCTTGTCGCGCGCGGCGATCGAAACGCTCGCCATCATCGCCTATCACCAGCCGGTTACCCGCGCCGAGATCGAAGACATCCGCGGCGTCATGTTGTCGAAGGGAACGGTCGACGCGTTGATGGAGATCGGCTGGGTCCGGATCCGCGGCCGCAAGCGCACACCGGGCAGGCCCGTCACCTATGGCACCACCGAGGCCTTCCTGGTCCAGTTCGGCCTGGAGGATATCGGGCATCTGCCGGGCATGGACGAGTTGAAGGCGGCAGGCTTCCTCGAGGCCATACCCCCTTCGGGCTTCGACGTGCCTTCGCCGAGCGACCAGCTGGGGCCGGACGAAGACCCCTATGAGGGCGAGGAACCGGGCGATCTGCTCACCGGCGGCGCCGATCCATTCATGTCCGGTTCATCCGACGAGTGACAGCCTTGGGCCGTTGAACGTCGCCCATGCGTATCCGGGGAGGCTGTGCAGGGGCGGGTTTGTTCTTACGTGCAGCTCGACGAAAGGAAACGACGA
>Ga0265340_10002111_pt1 | contig 11390 bp, 9 predicted proteins | sample 4CB225metaG_FD_202082 | JGI IMG/M metagenome (GOLD analysis project Ga0265340, IMG submission 202082) | Rhizosphere microbial communities from Carex aquatilis grown in University of Washington, Seatle, WA, United States - 4-CB2-25 metaG | ecosystem: Host-associated > Plants > Roots > Rhizosphere...
AGCACGCCGAGCAGCCGCGTCGCCGCGACCGACAGGTCGTGCTCGTCGGCTCGCCGCTCCAGCATGCCCATGATGAGGAACGAGAGCTGAGCCAGCCCGTCCACCGGGCCAAGCCGCTCCTGCGGTCCGGACGTCATGCCGCCATGCTAGTTGATTTAGTCCGTGCCACCAACTAAATTAGTACGTGACACAAACTATTTGACATCGCATCGCGCCCCGCGCCGAACCACTGCGGAGCGCGGCCAGGAGAGGAGACGTCATGGCCATGATGAATGCGGCCGTCGTGACATCGTTCGATGAGCCGCCGCACTACCAGCCGTTCCCGGTGCCGGCCCCGGACGCCGGCGAGGTGCTCGCCGACGTCCTCGCCGTCGGCCTGCACCCGCGCGTCCGCAGCGGCGCCGCGGGACGGCACTACACGAGCAGCGGCACGCTGCCGATGATCCCGGGAGTCGACGGCGTGGGACGGCTGCCCGACGGCCGCGTCGTCTACTTCGCGGCCGGCGACGACGTCCTCGGCACGATGTCGGACAAGGCGCTCGTTGACCTGGAGCGCGCGGTCGAGCTGCCGGCCGGGGTGGACGTCGCCGCGGTGGCCGCCGCGATGAACCCGGCGATGTCCTCGTGGGTCGCGCTGCGCCGCCGCGTCCCGCTTGAGCCGGGGCAGGGCGTGCTCGTCCTCGGCGCGACGGGCAACGCCGGCGCGATGGCCGTGCGGGTGGCCAGGCGGCTCGGCGCCGGCCGTGTCGTCGGTGCGGGCCGCGACGCCGGCCGGCTGCGCGCGCTGGTCCAGGCGGGCGCCGACGACGTGGTGCGGCTGACCGCTGACGCGGAAGAGACGGCCAAGGCCCTGGCCGACGCGGCCGCCGAGACGGACATCGTCCTCGACTACCTCTGGGGCGCGCCCGCCCAGCTGGCGATCACCGCGCTGCTTACCGCGCGCTCCGACCGTAGCCGCGCGCTCGACTGGATTGCGATCGGCTCGGTCGCCGGGCCGACGATCGAGCTGCCGTCCGCGGCGCTGCGCTCGGCCAACTTCCGCCTTCAGGGCAGCGGCCAGGGCTCCGTATCGCCGCGCGGCTACCTCAGCGAGCTGCCGTCGCTGGTGGCGGAGATCAGCGCGGGGACATTCGAGGTCCGGCCGCGCCCAGTCCCGCTCGCCGACGTGGAACGGGCCTGGGCCACGCACGAAACCCCCGGCGAGCGCACGGTCCTGGTTCCCTGAGCCCGCCGGGTTTCCCGCGGCACGCGGGCGACGCGAGTAGCGTGGAATGGCCGCGATGCTCGCGCGCCGCGCCAGCGGCGCGGCGGCAGGAAAGGGGACGCTGATGAGCAGGCAGTCCGCGGCTGGCGTTGACGGCCCGCCCGAGGTCATCTACATCATCCGCCACGGCGAGAAGCCCGATCCTGGCCCGCCCCACGGCGTCGACTTCCACGGCCGTAAGGACGAGCACAGCCTGCTGCCGCGCGGCTGGCAGCGCTCCGGGGCGCTCGCCGCCCTGTTCGGTCCCGCCTCCGGGCCGCGGACGGGACTGCGCACCCCGGACACCCTGCTTGCCCCCTCCTACGGCGACCCGGAGAGAACCACCGGGCACCGGACCTGCCAGACCATCCAGGGCCTCGCCGATCTCCTGGCCCTGACGATCGACACCCCGTACGAAGTGGGACATGAGCCCCGGCTGGCCGCGAGCGTGCTCAGCGCCTGCTCCGGCGTGGTCCTCATCTGCTGGGAACACGATCACATCCCGTCCCTCGCCGCCGCCTTCCCCGCCGTGCCCGGCACGGACATCCCCGGCAAGTGGCCAGGTCACCGCTTCGACGTCATCTGGGCGCTCACCCGGCAGCCGGGCTCGACTCCGCCCCGGTACGCCTTCTCCCAAGTTCCGCAGCAGCTCCTGCCCGGCGACGCCGGCACGGTCATTCGCGGCTAGGCCCCGCTACGGCAGGCCGCGGCATTCCAGGTCACCCGGCGCCGGTGCCCCCGTCGAGCCGCTCCTGCCCCCGGCCGCGTGGCGGCGGCTGGCCATCGCCCGGCCCGGCCGCCGCGTCGACCAGGTGGCCGAGCTCACCGCTATCCCAGACATCAGGTAACCCCCGACCGTTGCCCGCTATGTCCGGTCAGGCTACTGCGCGGCCGCCGGGCCCGGCGGCGGTTATAACGATTCAGATTCGTCCGCCAAGTCCCGTATTGACACCTCCCGGGGGCGCACTGAGACTACAGGGAAGATTGAAACGTTCCACAAGAAAGCTGGAACCCGAACGCACGCGGAGGTGCGCCCGGTGGAGGTTGCAGGGAACGAGCCACCGGCTCAGCCGGAGGCCGCGGGCGCGGCTCCGGTGCTTGAGCTGCGGCACGCCGCGAAGTCCTTCGGCGCGGTCCGGGCGCTGATCGACGGGTCGGTGGACCTGCGGGCGGGCGAGGTGCACGCGCTGCTCGGCGAGAACGGGGCGGGCAAGTCCACCCTGGTGAAGATCCTCGCCGGGGTGCACCAGCCGGACAGCGGGACGCTCAAGGTCAACGGCGCCGACGTCACGCTGCCCGGCCCGGCCGCCGCGAAGGCGGCCGGCATCGCCGTGATCTACCAGGAGCCGACGCTGTTCCCCGACCTGACCGTCGCGGAGAACATGTTCGTCGGCCGCCAGCCTCATCGCTCTGCTAGCTGGATCAAGGGGGGCCGCCGGATCGACCGCCGGGCGATGCTGCGGGAGGCGGCCGCGGTCTTCAAGCGCCTCGGCGTGCCGCTCGACCCGGCGCGGATCGCCCGCGGCCTGTCCATCGCCGACCAGCAGGTGGTGGAGATCGGCAAGGCGCTGTCCCTCGACGCCCGGGTGATCGTCATGGACGAGCCGACCGCGGCGCTGTCCGCGGCGGAGGTCGAGCGGCTCTTCGAGGTGATCCGCACGCTCAAGTCGCAGGGCGCCGCCGTGCTGTTCATCTCGCACCGGCTCGAGGAAGTCTTCGCCATCTGCCAGACGGTCACCGTGATGCGGGACGGCAGCCACGTGCTGACCAGCGACCTGGCCGGGCTGACCGCGAACGACCTGGTGCGGGCCATGGTCGGCCGGGAACTCGCCGAGCGCCCGCCGCATGCGGCAGCCGTGACAACCGGCGAGCCGGTTCTCATCGTCGAGCGGCTCACCCGCGAGGGCGTCTTCACCGACATCTCGCTCACCGTTCGGTCCGGCGAGATCGTCGCGCTGGCCGGCCTGGTCGGGTCGGGTCGCAGCGAGGTGGCCCGCGCCGTCTTCGGCATCGACCGCTACGACGCTGGCCAGGTTGCCGTCCACGGCAAGCAGCTTAAGAAGGCGTCGCCGACGAGCGCGATGGCCGCCGGGATCGGCTTCGTCCCGGAGGACCGGCGGCAGCAGGGCCTGGTCATGGACATGTCCGTGCAGCAGAACGTGGCGCTCGCGTCCCTGCACGACCTCGAGAAGGGCGGCCTGATCCGGGCCAGCGCCGAGCGCGCGATGGCCAGCGACTGGGCCGCCCGGCTGAAGATCAAGTACGGTCGGCTGACCGACCCGGTGTCGATGCTGTCCGGCGGCAACCAGCAGAAGGTGGTGCTCGCCAAGTGGCTCGGGCGCAAGCCAAGCCTGCTGATCGTGGACGAGCCCACCCGGGGCATCGACGTGGGGACCAAGGCGGAGGTGCACAACCTGCTCGCCGAACTGGCCGGGAGCGGCGTCGGGATCTTGATGATCTCCTCCGAGCTGCCCGAGGTGCTCGGCGTCAGCGACCGCATCCTGGTGATGCGCGAGGGAACCCTGGTCGCCGAGTTCAGCCACGCCGTCGCGTCGGAGGAGGCGGTCATGTCGGCCGCCATGGGCCAGCACGACCCCGTGAGCGAGGCCGTCAAGCACGACGAAAGAAACGACACGCAAAACGGAGCATCGCGGTGAGGGCCGCCATCGTGCCGAGCCGCCAGCAGCAGCCAGAGCGTCTTCGGCAGTCGGGACTCGCCGAGCGGGTGTTCCGTATCCGCGAGTCCGGCATCCTCGTCGTCCTCGTCGTCTTCGTCGCGGTCACCACGGGGGTGCAGCACCGCTTCCTCGACGTGTCGAACATCCAGTTCGTGCTCGTCGACACCGCCAGCTTCGCGCTGCTCGCCCTCGGCGAGACGATGGTGGTGATCAGCAGGAACGTCGACCTGTCGGTCGGCTCCGTCGTCGGCCTGTCCGCCTACCTGTCGGCCAGCCTGTTCGCCAGCCACCCGGGGCTGCCGATCCCGGTCGTCTTCCTCGCCGGCCTCGGCATCGGCCTGGCCTGCGGCATCGCGAACGGCATCATGGTCGCCGCCGGGCGGGTGCCGAGCCTGGTGGTGACGCTCGCGACGCTGTACATCATCCGCGGCATCGACATCCTGGTGGTCGGCGGCAACGAGGTGGACGCCAACCAGCTGCCCAACGCGTTCCTCGACATCCCCAAGGACACGGTCGGCGGCATACCCGACATCGCCATCGCGGTCGCCGTGATCATCGCGGCCGGCGCCTACTACCTGCGCACCTACCGCTCCGGCCGGGACCTGTACGCGATCGGCTCCAACCCGGACGCGGCCCGCCTCGCGGGCCTGCCCGTCGGCCGGCGGGTGTTCACCGCCTTCGCCGTCAGCGGCGCGATCGCCGGCGTCGCCGGGGTGCTGTGGAGCGCGCAGTACGGCACGATCAACTCCACCGCGGGCACCGGCTACGAGCTGCAGGTCGTGTCGGCGGTGGTGGTCGGCGGCGTGGCGATCTTCGGCGGTAGCGGCAGTGTCACCGGCGCCGCCATCGGCGCGCTGCTGCTGACCACGATCAGCTCGGCGCTGTACGTGCTCGGTATCTCCTCGTTCTGGGACCAGGCGATCTGGGGCCTGCTGCTGCTCGTCGCCATCGCCCTCGACCAGACCCTCACCGAGCGCCTCACCAGCGCGCTGCGCAAGCGGAGGACGCGTCATGAGTAAGGTCATCCGCCTTCAGCCGGCACTGCGCTGGGAGACGGGCCTCGCGGTCGTCGTCATCCTCATCGTTGCCATCGGCTCCGTCGCCTCGCCCGACTTCCTCACCGGCAACAACCTGTTCAGCCTCGGCCTGTCCAACGGCGAGATCGCGATCATGACCCTGCCGATGACGCTGATCATCATCAGCGGCGAGATCGACCTGTCGGTCGCGTCGATCCTCGGCATGTCGAGCGCGCTGCTCGGCTTCCTGTGGGCGCGCGGCTGGCCGATGCCCGCCATCTTCGTCACGCTCGCCGTCGTCGGCGTCCTCGCCGGCGCGATCAACGGGCTGCTCGTCACCCGGCTGCGGCTGCCGTCCCTGGCGGTGACGATCGGCACCCTCGCCCTCTATCGCGGCGTCGCCCTCATCCTGCTCGGCCCGAACACCGTCTCCGACTTCCCGAACGCCTACACCAACCTCGGCGTCAACGCGGTGCCGTTCACCGGCAACGACATGACTTACTCGACGCTGATCTTCATCGTGCTCGCCATCGTCTTCGGCGTGGTGCTGCACGCCACCCCGTTCGGCCGGTCGATCTACGCCATGGGCGCGAGCGCCGAGGCGGCGCAGTTCTCCGGAATCCGGGTGAAGCGGATCAAGACCATCCTGTACATGGTCTCCGGCTTCATCTGCGCCCTGGCCGGCGTGCTGTGGACGTTCCGGCTCAACACCGCCGTGCAGAACAACGGCCTCGGCCTGGAGCTGTCCGTCGTGGCGATCGTGCTGCTCGCCGGGGTGTCCATCTTCGGCGGCAAGGGCTCGCTCATCGGCGTGGTGCTCGCCGTGCTCGCCTTCGCCGGCATCCAGAACGCCCTCCTGCTCACCAACTTCAACCAGGAAGCCACCGGCATCGTCACCGGTGCGCTGCTGCTCGCCAGCGTCTTCCTGCCCAACGCCGGCCGCCTGCTGCGCCGGCTGTCCCACTCCTAACCGCCAGCCGACCCACCCGGACTAACCGCCACACCGAGTCCAGCGCACGACAACAGCGATCCGCCACTGAATTGAAAGGATTCAAGGATATGAACCTGAGACGGGCAAGGAAGCTCGCCCTCGCGCTCCCTGTTATCGCCGCCGTCGGCCTCGCCGCCGCCTGCAGCTCAAGCACGTCGAGCTCGTCGGCTCCGGCGTCAACGTCGGCCGCCGCGTCCAGCGCGGCCGCCTCGTCCGCCGGCGCGTCGAGCACAAGCTCGGCAAGCACGGGCGCCTCCGGCAGCCTGAAGACCGGCCTCAAGGTCTTCGTCATCCCGAAGAACCTCGGTAACAGCTACTTCACCACCGCCGACAGCGCGGGCTCCGGCGGCGCGATCGCCGCGCTCACCACGCTCGGCGAGACCGGCACCGAGACCAGCGGCACCGCCGCCACCCCGGCCAGCCAGATCCCGGCCATCCAGGCCGCGGTCTCCAAGGGCGCCAACATCCTGCTGGTGTCCGCCACCGACCCGACCGCGCTGTGCCCGACGCTCAAGTCGGCGATGAGCAGGGGCATCACCGTCGTCACTTACGACTCCGACGCCCCGACCTGCCGGAACGCGTTCATCAACCAGGCGTCCACCGCGCAGATCGGCACCAGCGAGGTCGACGTGCTGGCCAAGGAACTGAACGACACCGGCCAGATCGCCATCGTCTCCGCCGCGGCCAGCGCGACCAACCAGAACGCCTGGATCGGCTACATGAAGACGGAACTCGCCAAGTACCCGAAGATGTCGCTGGCCGGCGTCGTCTACGGCAACGACGACCCGACCACCGCCACCCAGGTGACCCAGGGCCTGCTGCAGCAGTACCCGAACCTCAAGGGCATCATCTCGCCGACCACCGTCGGCATCGCGGCGGCCGCCGCCGTCCTTGACACCGCCAAGTACCGCGGCAAGATTGCCCTCACCGGCCTCGGCACCCCAGACGAGATGAAGAAGTACGTCGGCGACGGCACGGTCAAGGAGTTCGTGCTCTGGAACCCGGCCAACCTCGGTTACCTCGCCGCCTACGCGGCGGTCGAGATCGCCTCCGGCCAGATCACCGGAGCCACCGGCCAGACCTTCACCGCCGGCAAGCTCGGCAGCTACACCATCGGCGCGAACAACACCGTGCTGCTCGGCCCGCCCACCGTCTTCGACTCGACCAACGTCAACAACTTCAACTTCTAACCCAGCCCGCCCGCCACGCCAAGCGCCGACCGCCGCCCATCCCGGGCGGATAACAGCAAGAAGCGCCTGGCGTGGCAAAGGGCGACAGGGACCGGGGGTAGTTAGCACCCAAATATGGGGTCTAACTACCCCCGATAATCCCGACCCAGCGATAACAGCAAGAAACGAAAGGGAGCTTCGAGTGGAACGCGTCTGCTTCCTCGCGCGGGTCAGGCCCGACCGGCTTGACGAGTACCGCGAGCGGCACCAGCACGTGTGGCCGGAGATGCGGGGGGCGCTGGCCAAGGCGGGCTGGGGCAACTACTCGATCTTCCTGGCCGGCGACGGCCTGCTCGTCGGCTACCTGGAGACCGATGACTACCAGGCCGCGCTCGACGCGATGGCCGCGACGGACGTCAACCGCCGGTGGCAGGAGGAGATGTCGGAGTTCTTCGTCGCCGCCGGGCCGCCGGACCAGTCGTTCCTGCGGCTCGCCGAGATCTTTCACCTGGACTAGCAACGGAACTCCGGGCGCCGCCCCGGGCTGGTACCGCCACTGCATAAATAGGAGATGACCCCGAATGCGTGACCTGACCGCGGTCAAGGACGCCCTCAAGAATCATCAGATCGAGCTGCCGTCCTGGGCGTTCGGCAACAGCGGGACCCGGTTCAAGGTGTTCGGCCAGCCTGGCGTGCCGCGGGACCCGTTCGAGAAGGCCGACGACGCCGCCCAAGTGCACAAGTACACCGGCGTCGCGCCGGTCATGGCCGTGCACATCCCCTGGGACAAGACCGGCGACTACGCGGCGCTGTCCGCGCACGCGGCGGCCGGCGGCATCCGGATCGGCGCGGTCAACGCCAACGTCTTCCAGGACGACGACTACAAGCTCGGCTCGGTCTGCCACCCCGACCCGCGGGTCCGCGGCAAGGCCCTGGCGCACCTGCTCGAGTGCGTCGACATCATGGACGCCACCGGCAGCCGGGACCTGAAGCTGTGGTTCGCCGACGGCACCAACTACCCCGGGCAGGACGACATCGCCGCCCGCCAGGACCGGCTCGCCGAGGCACTCGCGGCCGTCTACGCCCGCCTGGGGCCGGGACAGCGGATGCTGCTGGAGTACAAGCTGTTCGAGCCGTCGTTCTACACCACCGACGTGCCCGACTGGGGCACCGCCCTGCTGCACTGCACCGCCCTGGGCCCGAAGGCCCAGGTCGTCGTCGACACCGGCCACCACGCGCCCGGGGTGAACATCGAGTTCATCGTCGCGCTGCTGCTCAAGGCGGGCAGGCTCGGCGGCTTCGACTTCAACAGCCGCTTCTACGCCGACGACGACCTGATGGTCGGCGCCGCCGACCCGTTCCAGCTGTTCCGCATCATGCACGAGGTCGTCAAGGCCGGCGCGCTCGACCCGGCGGCCGGGGTCGCGTTCATGCTCGACCAGTGCCACAACATCGAGCCCAAGATCCCCGCGCAGATCCGCTCCGTCATGAACGTGCAGGAAGCCGTCGCCAAGGCGCTCCTCGTCGACACCGGGGCGCTGAGCGCCGCGCAGCTCGCGGGTGACGTGCTCGCCGCCAACGCCGCGCTGATGGACGCCTACAACACCGACGTCCGCCCGCTACTCGCCGAACTGCGCGAAGAGACCGGCCTAGCGCCCGACCCGTACAAGGCGTACCTGGCCTCCGGGTACGGGGAGAAGATCATCGCCACCCGGGTGGGTGGCGACGCCGCGGGCTGGGGAGCGTGAAAGACGTGACGGATAACAGCTACCCGACCCCCGCCGCCGACGCGATCGCCGCGCTGCTCGCCCGGTCGAACCGGCTGGGCAGCGACCCGAAGAACACGAACTACGCGGGCGGCAACGCCTCCGCCAAGGGCACGGAAACCGACCCGGTGACCGGGCAGCCGACGGAACTGCTGTGGGTGAAGGGCTCCGGCGGTGACCTCGGCACGCTGACGGCGGCGGGCCTGGCGGTGCTGCGGCTCGACGCGCTGCGCGCCCTGACGCGCGTTTACCCCGGGGTGGAGCGCGAGGATGAGATGGTCGGCGCGTTCGACTTCTGCGCGTTCGGCAAGGGCGGCGCCGCGCCGTCCATCGACACCGCCATGCACGGCCTCGTCCAGGCGGCGCACGTGGACCACCTGCACCCCGACGCGGGCATCGCGCTCGCGACCGCGGCCGACGGGGAGAAGCTGACCGCCGAGTGCTTCGGCGGCCGGGTCGCCTGGGTGCCCTGGCGGCGCCCGGGCTTCCAGCTCGGCCTGGACATCGCCGCGGTCAAGGAGGCGAACCCGCACGCGATCGGGGTGATCCTCGGCGGGCACGGCATCACCGCCTGGGGAGACACGAGCGAGGAGTGCGAGGCGCGCTCGCTGGAGATCATCGCGACCGCCCAGAAGTTCATCGACGAGCGGGGCAAGCCGCACCCGTTCGGGCGGGCCGTCGCCCAGCCGCTGCCCGAGGCCGGGCGGCACGCGCGCGCCGCCGCCCTGGCCCCGGTCATCCGGGGCCTGGCCTCCACCGACAAGCCGCAGCTCGGCCACTACAGCGATCACCCGGCGGTGCTGGAGTTCACCGGCAGCGAGAAGCTCGCGGAACTGGCCGCGCTCGGCACCTCCTGCCCGGATCACTTCCTGCGGACCAAGGTGCGGCCCATGGTGCTCGACCTGCCGCCGGACGCGCCGCTTGATGAGGTAACGGCCCGGCTGCGGGAGCTGCACGCCGCCTACCGGGCGGACTACCAGGCCTACTACGAGCGCTACGCGACCCCGGACTCACCGCCGATGCGCGGCGCGGACCCGGCGATCGTGCTGGTGCCGGGGGTCGGCATGTTCAGCTTCGGCGCGGACAAGCAGACCGCCCGGGTCGCGGGCGAGTTCTACCTGAACGCGGTCAACGTGATGCGCGGCGCGGAGTCGGTCTCCGCCTACGCTCCCATCGCGGAAAGCGAGAAGTTCCGCATCGAGTACTGGGAGCTTGAGGAGGCCAAGCTGCGCCGCCGCCCCAGGCCGAAGCCGCTGGCCGGGCGGGTCGCCCTGGTCACCGGGGCCGGCTCGGGCATCGGCCGGGCCACCGCGCAGCGGCTGGCCGCCGAGGGGGCCTGCGTGGTCGTCGCCGACCGGGACGGCCAGGCGGCCAAGACCGTCGCGGACAGTATCGGCTCAGCCGATGTGGCCGTCGCGGCCGTCGCCGACGTCACCAGCGAGGACGACGTCGCCGCGGCCCTCGCCGCCGCGGCCCTCGCCTTCGGCGGCGTCGACCTGGTGGTCAACAACGCGGGCCTGTCCATCTCCAAGCCGCTCACCGAGACCACCCTCGCCGACTGGGACATCCTGCACGACGTGATGGCCCGCGGCTCTTTCCTGGTCTCCCGCGAGGCGGCGAAGGTGATGCAGGCCCAGGGGATGGGCGGTGACATCATCTACATCGTCTCGAAGAACGGCGTGTTCGCCGGGCCGTCCAACGTCGCCTACGGCGCCGCCAAGGCCGACCAGGCCCACCAGGTGCGGCTGCTCGCCGCCGAGCTCGGCGCCATCGGGGTCCGCGTCAACGGGATCAACCCCGACGGCGTGGTCCGCGGCTCGGGCATCTTCGCCGGCGGCTGGGGCGCCAGGCGCGCCGCCGTCTACGGCGTCCCCGAAGACGAACTCGGCGCCTACTACGCTCAGCGCACCCTGCTTAAGAAAGAGGTACTGCCCGAGCACATCGCCGCCGCCGTCTTCGCCCTCGCCGGCGGTGACCTCCCCCTCACCACCGGCCTGCTCATCCCGGTCGACGCCGGCGTCGCCGCCGCGTTCCTCCGGTGACGCGGCACTGCCGCGGCGTGACAGCACCATCAACCCTTCATGATGGTCGGAACGGTCGCGACGCCGCGGAGAGGGCGCGCGGCCCGTCTCGGCCGTCCCTGCTGTCACGCCCGGCACTGCGGGAATGCGCATGAAACCCGTCACTGTCGCCGGCGTTGACCTGGGCGCGTCGAGTGGCCGGGTAATCGCCGCCCGGGTCGGCGCGGACGGCATAGAACTGCATGAGGTGAGCCGGTTCTCGAACGAGCCCGTGCTGGCCGGCGGCACGCTGCACTGGGACATCCTGCGGCTCTACGCGGACATGCTCAACGGGCTGAGGAAAGCCTCGGCCGCGTTTCCTCTGGCCAGCGCCGGGATCGATTCCTGGGGGTGCGACTACGGGCTGCTCGACGAGTCCGGGGCCCTGATGGGCAACCCGGTGCACTACCGGGACCGGCGGACGGACGGGATCACCATCCCGGTTGACGCGAATGAGCTGTACGCGG